>ERZ1035006.2407-NODE-2407-length-10662-cov-13.026209_pt1 | contig 10662 bp, 12 predicted proteins | sample MGYA00520694_ERZ1035006 | MGnify/ENA primary metagenome ERZ1035006 (study PRJEB33766, sample SAMN09781746) | gut metagenome | biome: gut microbiome | host: Homo sapiens | place: Madagascar | study: EMG produced TPA metagenomics assembly of the PRJNA485056 data...
GTTATCACAAGGTGCTTATTTCAGCAAGAATATTGGTGTGATTTTTAACATTTCTATTAGGAACAAAAAGAGACGGGAATGTATTTTCCATAGCTTTATAATTTCTATGGTAAAACAAAGCGATAAAATATAATTTTTATAAACTTATCAATATAGACCCATAAAGTTATCTTTCATGACAACGAATAATAAGAAATCTATGGTAACATCCTACCCGTAGTGATAAATTATTCTACAGGAAAGGGTGCGAATCATGGAAAACGAAATATATGAAAAAGACTATGGAGAGGAATTCCGGGAGCGAAGTGATAAGTCAGAGGGAAAGGATTTTCTGGACACATTAATGGAGGTTGGATTCTTCCAGAAGTACCAGGAAGAAATGAATAAAATCCCAAAGCGTGTGGTTCCTAAAGAAAAAGCGGATTATGAATATCTGCTTGGCGAGTGTGACGCTTACGTCCGGCAGTTCGGAGGAAGAATCCGGGGCGAGGTAGATTATCAGAAATGGCAGGCGACCATTGATCTGTACTCGGAGCATTTTGAGTTCTGTGACCGGGAGGCACTGACTCTGCTAAAAGAGATCGCAGAGCGGGCGGAGAATGTGACGTTTTCGATGAAAGATGGGTTGCTAAGGATGTCAGTGTTCATTGGATATTTTGATGAGATGTATTAAAAAAAGGCTGCTGGCACATGAGAAGTTTTCATATATCAGCAGCCTTTTTAAAGGGCGTTTTGCAAAATGACGAGGATAGCTGCTATTTCTTGTTGACAGGGTCGAATTTGTATCCATATCCAACTACAGTTTTAATGAAATTCAACCCATCTTCGTATGTTGCAGTTTTCTTCCTCACTTGAAAAACTGTGTTTTCCACAGCATGGAAATGGTCGTTTGCTGCTTCGTGCCAGACTGATTCATAAATCTGCTCCTTTGTGAAGATAATGTCAGGGCTGGAATAGAGCAGATATAAAATATCAAATTCTTTTGGAGATAAGTATAAAGCGTGGCCGTCAATTTTCACCTCATGTTTTTGAGCGTTCATATAAAGCCGTGAGCTGATCCGCCGGATGCCATAAAACTCTTGCACAGCAATACAGTCCAGACGGATTTGTTCCAGCAGCAGGGAAAGATTGTCAAATTTCTGCGGAGTGCGCAGCCTTTTCATAAGTTGAATCTCCATCTTCAATCCATAGATATCCTTATTGAAATTCAGAAGATGGGTTTCCACAGATATTTCCCCATCATTGCTGATGGTAGGCCGGGGGCCGATGTGCGTAATGCCGTAGTAGGTTTCATTTTCCAAAGTGGCTGTGGCAATATAAATGCCTTCAGGAGGAAGGCCCTTTTTGTCTGCAATTTTTAAATTTGCAGTCGGCATCCCAATTAGTTTTCCTATTCCGCGTCCGTGTATGATAGTTCCCGCTGTTATAAAAACAGGGATAAGATTACTCGCCTTTTTCATAGATTTACCTCATATGATTTCATTCATGGACAGAATGAATAATGTACAGGTGACAATAACGAGCATTGAAAAAAGCAATAATCCAAGATGTCTCTTGCCAGAGGCATTGACGGGGGTGGCAAGGTATCCTGCTTTTCTCAGAGCTGTTATCACTGGTTTATATAGCAGAAACGTGAATCCGGAATTCAGTCCCGCCTTTAAGAGATTATATGGAAGAAATGCCGGGAGCAGCAGTCTGGCAACGGCTTTTCTGGGGTATCCCATATAAAACGGAGTGATGAGGTAATTCCACAGCAGCATGACAACAACCATTGTAAGGCTGCCAACGCACAATCCGGTAACAGCGCCTGCTAACGTATGTTTCTTTTTATAAATCAAAGAGGTGGTGCAGGCAAAGGAGCAGGTTGATAAGATATTCATTATGCACCCTAATATACCGGTTTCACTTATGGTTACCATTTCAATCAGAGATACAATGACGGACACAAAGCAAGAGGTCATCGGTCCCCAGATCAGACCTCCTAATGTGATGATGACATCTTTGGGATCGTACTTCAGAAAAAGCACGACGGGTATCCGGCAGGCAGCAACGGCTACATAGGCGATGGCGCACAGCATGGCAGTTAAGGTAAGCATTTTTGTTCTTGTATTCATTCAGATTTTCTCCTTGAAAAAATTAACACCTTAAAGAATGTCTTTCAGGTGTTAAGGAATATTTACAGAATATCAAGAAACATATATTCTGTGATATGCACGATCTTCTTCTATCCAGACTGTACTGTTGGTTTTGGAATTGCACCAAATCATGCACATATGTGCTTGCGGACTGTACCGCCAATCGGGAATTCTTGCCCATTGGATATCTTTTATCCAATAAGAGTCACCCTGCCCTGAAGACTTCTTATTCAGCTGTCGGAATCAATCATACCTCTTAAAATGCTGTAAGGCAATAGAAGAAGGGGATTTCGGAAGTATTTCGGAAGTATCAGAAGATGGAGTGGATATAGGAAAAAGATACTTCCATGGCGGATTCTTTTCAAGGGGTTATTACTATCGCAGCAGTGGCATACTGCCTGTGAGCTTATTGACTTTTTTCTTAGGACCGCAGATGGCAAGACCGAAGTATTGCAGAGTGCTTTCTGACACGTCCCCCATTTTTGAGATAAATTCATCATAGGTTTTACAGCCCTGTGCCAGATCGCTAAAGTCAACCACGGTCAAGTCCTGAAAGTCAGGTTGATAGAGCTTCTCACGGATTGCTTTGATGATTTCCGGTGAGCCTTTCAAAATTGGTACGGGAAATTCAATGATGCCGAGATGTTCGTTTCCACTCTGGTCTGTAACATTCGCACCGACCACCTCCGGCATCTCTTTTCCCAGGGTGATTCCCATGATAGCCGCCGTATTTGCAATAATGCCAAGCGGGAGATTTGCGTCAATGACCATGACGCATTTTTCATTCTGTAAATCCATTTCAGATTGCCTCCTGTTTTTGTGTTTTTCCTCTGTATTCAGAAAGGAACAGTCCGATCAGTGCCAGGACCGTACCAATGCCGGACATCACGGTTACTTTTTCTTTTAGGATAAGGGCCGATGTGATAACCGGAATTAAGTAAATGTAAATGCTTGTTTTGACAGTGCCCAGAACCTTCACAGCCATGTTCCAAGTAACGAAACACAGTGCGGATGCGCCCAGACCTAAGAAGATCAAATTTCCCAGGCAGACTGGATTTGTGAACCGTTCTGCTCCAATGCGGCAATCAAACAGGAATGGTGCAGGTATCATAAATACTATCCCATAAGCAAATACCCGCCTTGTGGTTTGGATGGTGTGATATCCCAAAACGCTGATTTTCCGGGTGAGTACAGAGTAGCAGGCCCACACGACTGCCGCAGCTGCGGCCAATAAGTCACCGATGGGATTTAACTGCATCTTCACACCGTTAAAGCTGATCAAGCAGATGCCGACCATTGCAACTACAAATCCGATGAAGAAATTTGCACGCAGCTTTTCTTCCTTTGTGAACAGGTGGGTGAGCATTGCTGTGAAAAAGGGTGCTATAGAGATAATCACACCTACGTTGGAAGCCATTGTATAAGTCAGGGCAATGTTCTCCAGCAGATAATACAGGCACACGCCGCACAGCCCCGCCGCCGCAAAGACAGCTTCCTGGCGTTTGGTAGTGCCTTTCATCCGGTGGGGATAGACGATCAGCAATGCCAGAAATCCCAGGATAAACCGGAAGAACAGGATTTCTATCGGTTCAAAATCCACTAACAGCACTTTGGTGGAGATGAAGGTAGTTCCCCATATCAGGATTGTTACCAGCGCCGCCAGATGCCCGGTTGCTTTTTTATTCATCCGGCGTTTCCTCCTTCTCTAAAAATATGTCACTTTCATTGTTGTAAAGTCTATCAGCCGGTTCGCAAGGAATACAACGGATTGTCTGGAACTGGTGCGGAAACTGACGGACCTTGGCGTCTTCATCTATTTTGAAAAGGAAAATATCAATACCCAGTCCATGGAGAGCGAACTGATGCTTTCCATCCTGAGCAGCCTTGCGGAGAGCGAGTCCGTTTCAATTTCTGAAAACAGCAAATGGGGAGTCAAGAGAAGGTTCCAGAACGGCACGTTCAAAATTTCATATCCGCCATACGGATATGATTATGTGGACGGGGGAATGGAGATCAACCAGGAGCAGGCAGAGACTGTAAAATATATTTTTGCACAGGTGCTATCTGGAATCAGTACACACCAGATAGCAGATGAACTGAATGCCAGGAAAGTGCCCACAAAAAAGGGTGGGAAATGGACGGCATCGACGATCCGGGGCATGATCTATAACGAGAAGTATGTGGGAGATGTAATCTTCCAGAAAACCTATACGGACGAGCACTTTAACAGGCATACGAACTATGGGGAGAAAGACCAGTACCTGATGCAATGCCACCATGAACCGATCATCAGCCGTGAGGATTTTGAGGCTGCCGGGGCAGTCCTCAATCAAAGGCGGCTGGAAAAGGGAATCACAAAAGGCAGCGGAAAATATCTGAACCGGTATCCGTTCTCCGGGAAAATTATCTGCTCGGAATGCGGCGGCAAGTTTAAGCGGAGGATACACAGCAAAAACGGCGGAAAGTATGTGGCATGGTGCTGTGGGAAACATATCGATGACGTCACAGCGTGTTCCATGAAATTCATCCGGATGTGGAGAAAGCCTTTGTGACGATGATGAACAAACTGGTTTATGGACGTAGGTTTGTGCTGAGGCCCCTGCTGGAAAGTCTGAGGGAGATGGACCGGTCGGACAGTTTCGGCATGATACAGGAATTGGAATTGAAGATGGAGAAAAATGCGGAGCAGAGACAGATACTCACCGGCCTGATGGCGAAGGGGTATCTGGAACCTGCTCTTTTTAATAAGGAAAACAATGAATTATTACAGGAAGCGGCGGAACTGGAGATGCAAAAGAACGGGCTTTCCCATTCTGTAAACGGGGAAATGGTAAAGACCGGGGAAGTGGAGGCACTTTTGAAATTTGCAGAGAAAGGGGAGATGCTCACAGCCTTTGACGGGGAACTTTTTGGACGGTTTGTGGATCAGATCACCGTATACTCAAGAAACGAGATAGGATTCCAGATGAAATGCGGGATTACGCTCAGGGAAAGGATGTGATGGGATGGGACATACACCATATGGATACCGGATTGAAGATGGTCGTGCAGTCATTGATGAGGAGCAGGCAGAAAGGGTCAGGGAACTGTACCGGGGTTATTTATCGGGGCTTGCCCTGATGCCGGCCGCAAAGCAGGCAGGGATTGAGACCTGGCATGGTTCTGCCAAACGGTTATTGCAGAACAGGCATTACCTCGGGGATGCGTATTACCCGGCGATTATTGACCGGGAGACGTTTGACAAGGCGGAGCAGGAACTAAAAAAACGGGCAGAAAAGCTGGGCAGGGTATGGGAACAAAAGGAAGAAGAAAAAGTCACCTATTCGGTGGATTTTTCCACAAAGCCGATGGAGAAGCAATATGAAGATCCATTTATGCAGGCAGAATATGCCTATAGCCTGATAGAAAGTGAGGGTTAGATATGGGGCAGATGGTTGGAAACCCGAAGGTTACCGTTATCCCTGCCAGACCGCGTATGGGGATGGGAAGGAATAACGAAGAAAGACAAAAAATCCGTGTGGCTGCCTACTGCCGCGTTTCTACGGACAGTGACGAGCAGGCCACAAGTTATGAAGCGCAGATTGAGCATTACACGGCATTTATCAAAAAGAATCCCGATTGGGAATTTGCCGGAATATTCGCAGATGATGGAATCTCCGGAACGGATACCCGGAAACGGGAAGAATTTAACCGAATGATCGAAGAATGTATGGAAGGGAAAATCCAGATGGTCATTACAAAGTCCATCAGCCGTTTTGCAAGGAATACACTGGATTGCCTGAAATATATCCGGCAGCTGAAGGACAGGGGCATCCCCGTATTTTTTGAAAAGGAAAACATCAACACAATGGATGCAAAAGGTGAGGTCATGCTGACCATCATGGCATCATTGGCCCAGCAGGAAAGCGAATCCTTAAGCCAGAATGTGAAGATCGGCCTGCAGTACCGTTACCAGCAGGGGCTTGTACAGGTCAATCACAACCGTTTCCTTGGATATACGAAAGACACTGAGGGGCATCTGGTCATTGAGCCGGAAGAAGCAGAAGTAGTCAAACGAATCTACCGGGAATATCTGGAAGGCGCCAGCCTTTTGCAGATCGGGAGAGGACTGGAGGCGGACGGCATCCTTACCGGGGCAGGGAAGAAAAAATGGAGACCGGAGACTATAAAGAAAATCCTGCAGAATGAAAAATATATCGGGGACGCGCTGCTTGCGAAAACATATACGGTGGATTTTCTCACAAAAAAGCGGGTAAAGAACAACGGGATCGTGCCACAGTATTATGTGGAGAACAGCCATGAGCCAATCATTCCCCGTGACCTTTATATGCAGGTGCAAGAGGAAATGGTACGGCGGGCAAATCTGCACAGCGGGGAAAACAGGAAGAAAAGGGTTTACAGCAGTAAGTATGCGTTATCGAGCATTGTTTACTGCCCGAAATGCGGTGAAATTTACCGCAGGATTGCGTGGAACAACAGAGGAAAGCGTTCTACGGTGTGGCGGTGCTGCACCCGCGTGGAACACGGACCGGAAGAATGTGACGCACCGACGATCCAGGAGTCAGAGTTACAGGAAGCGGTGGCAAGGGCAATCAATGACCTGTTAGGCGGCAGAGATACTTTCCTGCCCATCCTGCAGGCGAATATCTTTCAGGTGCTTGAGAATAACAGCAGCGGGAAGATTGCAGAGATTGACCGCAGGCTGGTGGAACAACAGCAGAAACTACTGAAATTGGCAAATGGAAAGAAAGATTACAACGCTGTAGCTGACGAAATCCACAGCCTCCGGGAGCAGAGGCAGAAGGTGCTGGCACAGGACGCGGAGCGTGACGGGCAGAAAAAGCATATCGAAGAGCTGAAAGCATTCCTGGAGGAACAGAAGGATATACCGATAGAGTATGATGAACAGCTGGTCAGGCGGCTGGTGGAAAAGGTAACCGTTTTTGATGAGAAGATAGCAGTGAAATTTAAGTCTGGTGTGGAGATAGAAGTAGATAGATAGGTATGGCATGGAGGCATCCTGCAGGTTCAGATGAGCTTGTGGGATGCCTTTTTTTCGTGGGAAAATTAGTGCGTATATCGAGGGATAGTGGATTGTATTTAGCAACTATGTGGTTTATAATGGAAATGTCTGGAGGAGTGAAAATGACAACATCTGATATGGTTCGGAGGCTTTGCGAGAAAATGAATATCAGCATTTCAGAATTGGCACGGAAAATTGGTCAGTCACCACAGAACTTTAATAAAAAGTTGCTTCGCGAAACAGTTTCCTTTTCAGAAATGCTGGAGATAGCTGATGCATTGGGAATTAGGTATGAGCAGGCATTTATATTGCCGTCTGGAATCAGAATTGAAGCTGGAAACAAGCAGTAGAAAATTGTCTGCCAAGTTATAGTCACATTTGGAACAAAAGTTATAATACGATTTAAAAAATAGGAGTAAAGCGGTGGGTTACTGGATATCGAAATTAGAAAGTTTACCTAATATTTTTGATTGGTACTTTTTCTTGGTGGGCGATTATCGAAATCGTGGTTTAGTAAACGATGTATTTAAAAATGATTTTAGTATTATAGCTGAAAGATTAGATGGAAATGCTGCTATTATCTCAGAAAATCATTTGTTAGAACGTGATTTGCAGGATAGTTTAAAAGATTTTGAAAGAGGTAAACTAGGTGTTTTTTTGAGTGATTTAGAAAAAAGAAACCCAGGTTTGCTTATACTTAATAAACACCCAAATGATTTATATCATTTTAATATGTCTAAAAGTGAACCGGAAGAGGATGTTCCAATCATTATTTATATTTCGTTTGAAATACTGGAAATGGCATATACGAGTGGAAATGTTTTAATTTCAGACATAGTTGCATTCTCTAAAAATCAGGATGATACTTTAATTAAAAAGACATCAAAATTTGGTCGTATAAGAAATAGTATTGATAAATCGCTATTAAAAAGGAAGGAGGCAGGAATTGTCACTATCAATTATGAAGATACATACCGGCGAAGATCAGAAATAATCGCTCGGTGCATCAATTGTGGGAGAATAATATATGTGAACGAGCGTAAGGAAAAAGAAAAATGTATTTATTGTGGCTACTTAAATTTTGTAGATGAGGCAATTATTAATAGCCAATCTGATGATACATATGTTAGCAAGAAAATTAGATGTGTGTGTGGACATACAATGACAGTTCCTGCAAATCATGATCGTAGGATGATGTGCCCAAGATGTGGTATGCAAATCTATGTAAAAGGAATTGCACAGATAAATATCCAGGGAGAAAACCATAGAGAAGTTCTTGAAGTGGCGCATGAAATGCTTAATCAAGGCTATACGTTGGTTAATAAAGGAAGGAAACTTGATATGGAAAGAATATTGATTATTTCAGCATTGGAAAAGGAATTACAGCCAATTTTGGAGGCAATCGATTCCCCACTTAAACCTCGAAATATGGAGGAAGTAGACGGACGAAAATACTTTATATATGAAGTATCTGCCACACTAACTGTTATATGTACATCATTTTTGGGAATGGGACAGTTAAATGCGGCCTTAGCTGTAAAAGATGCTGTGAAGCACTATGGCGTTAGTAAAGTTATACTGACTGGAATTTGTGGTGGAATTGATAAAGAAATGAAGTATGGTGATATTATTATTTCTGATCAGATAGTAGATTATGAGTTGGCCAAAATAAAGCCAGATGATTTACAGGTAAGATGGAATGTATACAGGAGTGACTTTGAACTTGTACAGAGTATGAGAATGTTTAAATCCGACAGTTGGTCATCTTATTTAAAACGGGTATTCCCTGACTCTAAATATAAAAAGCCTAGTGTTTATTCGGGTATTGTTCTTTCTGGGAATAAGGTGGTCGCTAATTATGAAGAGATTAAACGGTTTAAGAAAACCTGGGCCAAAGCCTTGGCTGTGGAAATGGAAGCTAGTGGAATTGCTGCCGCTCTGTATCAAATGGAAAATGCACCCTCATTTGTAATGGTTAAAGCAATTTGCGATTTTGCAGATTCAGAAAAGAATGATGATTGGCAGGAATATGCAGCGTATGCTTCTGCTATTTTTGTTCTAAATTATATTTTTACAGAAAGTGCTTCCTTATCTAAAAAAATGAGCCGGAAACCTGTTTCTTTTCCTACGCATGGAAACCAAAAACTATTTTCGGCGATAAGGGGTACATATAGCTTGTCTGAAATGAATGTATTGGCATTTAATATCGGCATTGACATGGAGGAAATAGGCGGAACTGGAAAAAGCGAAAAAATTGTCGAGTTAATAAAATATTGTCAAAGAAGAAATCTGTTGAATGAATTAATCGCACAAATAAATATAGAGCGAAATAATTTGTTGGCGGATTACGAAGAGGGTTAAGCAATGAATGAGAAGCAATTTTTAAAGACAATGATAGAGACAATAAAATACGATGATGAATTTCAAAATAAAGATGAAATACTGAGTATTTTACGATATTCAATAGTCACCTTTAGAAAAACGGGAGCATTTACTCATGTATCTAACCAGCGACAGGAATATATGGATTTGAGAGTGCCCATTCCTATGTTGAAAAAGGCGAAAGAATATAAGGATGTTTTTTACGACTTAGCAGATGATATTTATATCCCAAGCGCCGACTATGACCTATATGGGGTCTATATTAAACCTAAGTTGGTAGAATTAGATGATGATGGACAAGCAGAACATGATGTAGCATTTGAGGGGATTAAGGATGTCATTGTTCAAGGTATACGCAATGCGAAGTATACGATTTGGGCTGCAGTTGCTTGGTTTACAGATCAAGATATATTTCAAGAGCTGATGGCAAAGAAAAAGCAAGGCGTAAGCATTAGAATTATAACATCAGATGAGAAATCTAATATGACTTTAATGAGTGAATTGGAAAAAAATTTTGATATGGTCAAGGTGCCTTTGAAAGGTGTATATCTATCAAATCGATTACATGACAAATTTTGTATTATAGATTTTGAATTTGTAATGCATGGTTCGTACAATTGGAGTAAAGCAGCACAGTACAATGATGAAACCTTAGCAACAGCGTTAGACAGGGATTTTGTGAAGAAATTTGCTGATGAATTTATGCGTTTATACAGCGGTTATAACGATGAATATATTGCATGGTGAAATATAGGGGTAATTATTTCATTTGTTGCGTTTGGAGGTATGCGTAATGGATAAATTTATTGAGTTTATGCAGAATGCTTGGGTAATAGGTATAGCAGGCGGCACAATAAGTGGAATAATCGTCTATTATATCACAGTTTATGTTCTAGACAGAAAAAAGAAACATGATCTAAAAAGGAATATTACATATGCAAACAATGCTGTATTAGATATTTTACGACCATACATTGCAAACTCTGGATTACCAGATAAAAAGGAGTTAGAAGCAATAATAAATTCGATTTCAAGGCAGTATGGTGTAAAATGTAGTGAAATGAATTCTATTACAGTTTTCTATGAGGACTTAGTAGTGGAATTTATTGGTAACTTATATAT
>ERZ1035006.2409-NODE-2409-length-10657-cov-5.660441_pt1 | contig 10657 bp, 7 predicted proteins | sample MGYA00520694_ERZ1035006 | MGnify/ENA primary metagenome ERZ1035006 (study PRJEB33766, sample SAMN09781746) | gut metagenome | biome: gut microbiome | host: Homo sapiens | place: Madagascar | study: EMG produced TPA metagenomics assembly of the PRJNA485056 data...
ACCGGCCACAGGCGCATAAATTTCCTCCAGCTTCTTGCCGAACAATTTATCAAAAAAACCCATAGTATACTCGTTCCTTTCCTGTTTTGATAATATATCATTTCTTGTCAGAGACGATATTCATATATTGATAGACCATATATCTAATAGAATACGCCTTCGTTCATAGATTGTCAATATACGGTTGAATTCGACAGGATATTTTGGCAGAGTGCCTAGTTTTAATTGTGCAAATTTGTATATATTGACGGTCATACAGAGCAAAATAGGATAAATGGTCTTTTTTGTCACAAGATACTTTTTACTGCCGGATCGTGCTGTTTCTGGGAAAGACCAGGCAATTCTTGGGCTTTCCCAGAGCCGGGAAGAGGCAGTCACCGAAAAAGCCCCTGCCGAAGAAAGAATAACGGCAGGGGCGCTTTGAGCGGGATGTACCAATTTGAATTGTGTAGATGCAATTTTCGACACACGGCGGGAGAAAGCAGGGCGTGTTTTGGATTCGTACTATTGCAAAGGGGAAAATAAGAGGTATGATGTAGGTATGGGTGGCCTTGAAAATCAGGAAAAGGGATTTACAACAAATACCGTAAAAACCTATTAGATGCGATTTATTGGACATATAGGATAGTATAATGGAAATAACAACAGTTCAGGACACAGACAAGGCTGACATACAGGCGTTTGATAGGAAGTAAAGGGATATAACGATACGGAGGAATGGAATATGGAAAAGGATGTTCGGGTATACAACGCAAAATCAGCGAACTGCTTCCACGAGGAAATCAGCAATCAAAAACATTTGCAAAAGGTTGGGTTATTGGCCAGGGAGTTTGGCGGGCAGATCGGAAAGGCAGAAGCGGCGGGACTTGCAGGCGATTTCCATGATTTTGGCAAGTATGCAGATCGGTTTCAGGGGGTGCTGCGGGGTACCCACCATGGCGTGGATCATGCCATGCCGGGGGCGGCTGAATTATACCGGCGGCTGGAACTGAATTGGGTGGGGAGGAAGTGTGCCGATGGTGTGTGCATTGTAGAGGCGGTTGCGGGGCACCATGACGGATTGACAAGTTTGCCGCAAATGATGGATGGCTTGGAGGACATGGTGCAGGATGCGGATTGGGATGACTGCCCTAGTGGGAAGATGCCGTCGCTGCATGGCGAGGCGGAATTCCGTCAGGCAGTGCAGGCATTTGAGCGGGATTTTCCTGACTACCGAATGCCCGTGATCCAGGGGAAATCAGCCGGTGCTGGGGGGTATTTGGAGAATATGCTGGATACCCGGATGCTTTTCTCCTGCTTGGTGGATGCGGACTATAGTGCATCGGCATCGGATGATGACCCGGACTATCTGACGAAAAACAGCCGTTCGCCGTTGGATGCTGCTGCGATGCTGGATAAACTGGAGGCTTACCTGAAGCAGCTACGGGAAACATCTACGGCAAATACCGATATCAACGCCCTGCGCAATGCCGTGTATGACCGGTGCGGCGAGGCGGGGGAACAGCCCATGGGACTGTTTACCCTGACAGCCCCTACCGGTGTGGGCAAGACCATGGCAATGCTTCATTTTGCCCTTCGCCATTGTCAGCGGCATCAACTGAACCGAATCATTGTGGTGCTTCCCTTTCTTACCCTGGCTGAGCAGACAGAACTGGAATACCGGCATATCTTTCCGGAAATCCTGGTGGATCACAGCCAGCAGAATCTGTCGGAAGAGGCACGAGAGCTGGCGGCCCGGTGGGACAGCCCGGTAATCATAACTACATCCGTTCGTTTTTTTGAAAGCCTGTTCTCTGCAAACCCGCGAGATTGCCGGAAGCTGCACCATATTGCCAACAGCGTGGTGCTTTTTGACGAGGCCCAAAGCTTGCCCCCATCCCTGGCGCGGCCGACTGTGGCAGCGGTGAATGCCCTGTGCGAGAAGTACCATTGCACCATGGTCTTCTCCACGGCAACACAGCCGGACTTTTCGGCATTGCCCAAAACTCGTTGGCAGCCTGCGGAGATACTGCCGGAGCATGACTATTATTTTCAGAAAATGCGCCGTGTGACAGCAAAATGGTGCTGCGATCTTTCCTTTGAGCAGGTGGCGGAGCAGATGTGCCTGGAAAGGAATGTTTGCTGCATCGTCAATCTGCGGCGCCATGCACAAAGGCTCTTTCAGTTGCTGCGGAAAGAAATCGGATCCGATGATGGTATTTTCTTTTTGACGACGGATCTTTGCCCGGCGCATCGTCTGGCTGTGGTGGCGGAGATCAAACGGCGGCAGCGGGAGGGGCGGCGGTGCATCGTCGTGGCGACGCAGTGCATCGAAGCAGGTGTTGACCTGGATTTTGACAGGATGTTCCGGGCAATGGCACCGCTGGAGTCTGTGATTCAGGCAGCAGGCAGATGCAACCGCAATGGCAGGCTTCCCAATGGCGGTCTGGTGACGGTGTTCCGGCCGCAGGAGGATGGCCGCCTGTATCCCGGAGACAGCTACGAGCGAGGGGCAACGGTGGTGATGAACCTCTGGGCAGAATGTGATACCCCGGAACTAAGTGACACGGAACAGATCCGCAAATACTATGAACGATATTTTTCATCAGAGAAGGGAGATAGCAAGCTGGAAGAAGGACTCCGAAAAAAGAACTATCGGGAAGTGGAAAAGAATTACCGGCTCATAAAAAACGCGGGAGTTTCCCTGATCGTCCCTTGGTCAGGAAAAAAGGAGCTGTTTCAAAGAATCAGCAGTGCTGCCAGGGAAGGGGGCATCACCCCGGCGCTGCTGCGGGAGGCGGCACCCATCACCATTACCAGCTATGATGAAGCAGCCGTTCGCTCCTGCGCCACACCCCTGACCCTGCGAAAAGGGAAGATGCTTGTCGAAACCGGATCCTATCTGCTGAATGCCGGATTTGAAAAATGCTATGATCCCTTGACTGGCTTCACACCGGATGGCAATGTACACGAAAACCTGATGCTGTAATTGTCGTATTCTCTGAAAATACCAATATTGTACAAATCGTCCTTGACAGTTTGATGAAGTAAACATTATAACACACTTGACCCAGAAAACAGCGAGAGAGATAAACTGCCCGGTTTCTGGGGAGAGTTTAAACAAGTGTATGATCATGTTCTGCCTCCTCCGGAAAGCGGAGGAGAGAAACATTACAATGGAGGTGAACCAATTTATGAATGATGAAGTGTGTTTGGAGATTTGGGGAGATTTCGCTTCGTTCAATCCCCCATTCGCCAAAGTTGAACGGCTGACTTACCCGGTGCCGACACCCTCAGCCGTGCGGGGGATCCTGTCCGCAATATATGCAAAACCCCTGGAATTTAGATGGCAGGTGAACCAAATCGAGGTGCTCAACCCGATCCGCTACATGAGTTTTCTGCGCAATGAGGTAAAGTCTACCATCAGCATGAAGTCCGATCCGGCGAAATCCATTTTGTATACGGATGAGGATCGAACCCAGCGGCAGACACAGGTGCTGAAGGATGTGCGCTACCGCATCACAGCCCGGATCTGTCCCAGGCCGGAGTATACAGGAAGCCTGGAGCAGCTGCATTGTCAGGCGATGCGCAGGATCCGGGGGGGTAAGGCGTTCATGCAGCCCGGATTGGGAATGCGGGAATTTGTATGCTACTTTGAAGAAAGCGATGGGAGCCGGAAGCCTATTGATGTAAGCATGGATCTGGGGCTGATGGTGTACGATGTGTTCGATCCGCAGGACTATCAGGTTCACAAGGATGTACAACCAAAGTTGTCTCTTTATCATGCGGTGATGGAGCATGGTGTGATCCGGGTGCCGGATTATGACAGCGACGAGGTACTGAAGGGTGGTATGGCGATATGCTGAAAGCCTTGTACGATTATGGAATCCGCAACCATCTGACCATTCCACCGGGATTTCTCAAGAAGAACATCCGTGCCTATATCTGCCTGTCCCAAAGCGGAAAGTTTTTGGGCATTGAGCAATGCGGCAAGGAGGAAATTCAGGTTTGTCCGGATATCGGTTCCTTGGCAAATGGTCCGGACAAATGCAATCCCCTGGCAGAGAAAGCCTCTGTGATTCTGGGAGACTCTGGGAAGAAGCCGGCGTATTTCCGTATGCTTCTGCAAGAGGGCAGTGCCTGTGCTCCATGTCTGGCGCTATGCCTGGGTGCGGTAGAGGATGAGGCGGTTTTTGATCAAATTCGCCGGGAGGCAGAACTGCGCAAGGTAAAGCCTGTGGATCGTATCAGCTTCCGGGTGGATGATGTCCCGGTGACCGCAGATCCTCAGGTGCAGCAATGGTGGATGGAATACCGAAAAAAGATGGCAGACCCCTCATCTGCTGCCACGACACGCTGCCTGATCACAGGTCAGCCGACAGTCCCACTGGCAACCTTGCCGGTGATCAGCGGCTTACAGGTCGTGGGAGGACATTCCAGAGGAGAGGCACTGTTCTGCTTTGATAAATCTGCGTTTCAATCCTATGGACTGAAGCAATCGGCCAATGCTCCCGTGTCCGAGGAAGCGTTTGCTGTGGTCAAGGAGGCGATGAACGATTTGCTGGCCGGTGCGCCCGCTATGTATGACCGGGATAAAAATCGGGATTTCAATCCCACTGCGCCAATCTATGCCGGTATGAAATTCCTGCACTGGTACGATTTTGCGTTGAATCCGGAGGATGACCTGCTGTTGCAGAGCCTTCAGTGCGGCGTAGAGGGAGCGGATGCAGACGAGGAGCTGGATCCCCAGGCGTTGGAAGAAGCGGAGGAAGAAACCGAACAATACCTGCTGATGCAGCAGGGACGGGCAGATGATGTGGTGGAGTCGGTGTTTTCCGGTGCTCCCGTAAAAAAGCTTCGGGGAGAATATCACATCATGCTGATTTCCGGAAACAATGGCCGTGCGGTAATCCGCCGTTATGAGCATGGCAGCTATGAGACTCTGCGGGAAAACCTACAGATATGGAACGATGACCTGAAGCTTCAGGATTGGATGGGAACAGGCAGAGTCCGGCCCCAAAAACTCAATGCCCGTTTGACACGCCTGGTAAAAAATCAGAACGCCACCGGGAAAAAGCTGTTTGAGCAGATGAAAAAGGAGCTTGCGGGGATCACGCCTGCCATTGTAATGGCCATCATCAATGGTACGCCCCTGCCGGATACTGTGGCGATGCGATCCCTGGCATATATTCGTTCCCGGCTGCTTTCCGGCGGGGATGGAGACAAGAAGCCGTTGCTGTCCGACCCCATTGCCTGCCAGTGGCTGAAGGTCTGGCTGATCCGAAAACGAAGAATGAGAAATGAGGAGGTAAATCTTATGGAATATTATGACCCCAACTTTCCCAATGCTGCATATCATTGCGGCGCATGGCTGGCGGTGTATGCCAATTTGCAGCGGGCAGCCATGGGAGATGTGAATGCGACCTTGGTGCAGCGTTTCTATGCATCTGCCAGCCGTACACCGGCTCTCGTATTCGGCACGCTGGATCGAATGGGGGAGGTCTATCTGGACATTCTCCGCAAGGACAAGCGGGGACTTAACCGAATCTATGAGGACAAGCTGAATGCCGTGTGTGCCTTCTTTGGAAGGGATGCGGATCATCAGCTGCCTACGACCCTGAATTTGGAGGGGCAGAGCTATTTTGCACTGGGCTACCATCAGATGTGTACCCAGATCACAGGTGAAATCAGACAGAGACAAGCAGAAAAACAGGAGGGATAATCAATGGCTATCCAGAATCGTTATGAATTTCTCTATTATGTGGCATGTACCAACGGAAACCCCAACGGCGACCCGGACATGGGCAATGCCCCCCGTCTTGACCCGGAAACCATGCAGGGCTACATCACCGATGTGGCGACCAAGCGCCGGATCCGCAATTACATCCAGACAGCCTTTGCAGGCCAGCCGGGTATGAATATCATCATCCAGCAGGGAACCAATATCAATCGCCATATTGCCGAGGCCCGGCAGGAAGCTGGCGTGGAGGGTGCCAAGGATAAGAATGCGGTGTATGCCGGTCGAAAAATGGCGTGCCAGATGTTTTATGATGTACGCACCTTCGGCGCGGTCATGTCCACCGGCCCCAATGCCGGTCAGGTTCGGGGCCCGGTGCAGATCACCTTTGGCAAGAGCCTGGATCCGGTGCTTCCTCTGGATATTTCCATTACCAGAATGGCAGCGACACTGGGCGATAAGGATAAAAAGCTGGAAGATTATGTCAAGGCAGAGGAAAATGCTGACGAGGATTCCCTGCGCACCATGGGGCGCAAGCAGCTGATCCCCTTTGGCCTGTACGAGGTGCGAGGCTTTATCAGTGCGAACCTGGCAGCAGAGACCGGCTTTGATGAGACAGATCTGAACGCCCTGTTTGAGGCGATCCTGAATATGTATGAACATGACCGCAGTGCCAGCAAGGGCGAAATGAATGTCGTCTCGCCGTTGATCCTGTTTAAGCATGTGGGCACCGATACGGATGCGGCACAGCGTGTCCGGCAGGCAAAGCTGGGCTGTGCACCGGCCCAACGTCTGTTCGAGTTGGTGCGGGTTCAGAAAAAGCCGGAGGTTGCCGCCCCCAGAAGTTATCTGGATTACACGGCCAGTGTGGCACTGGGCAAGGTGCCGAAGGGCGTGGAAGTTGGTTTTAAACGGGATGCCTTCAGTCCCATCGTCTGGAATGCACTTCCGGAGGATGAGAACTGGTTTACCGCAGACAATGGATGAGCGGGAGTATCTTCCGCTGTCCTGGCTGTCTCAGATGGCATACTGCCCCCGGCGGGCGGGACTGCTTCTGAATGAACGACTCTGGGCAGAAAATTCCGATACCGCCAAGGGGCGGGCGGAGCATACACGGGTGCACACCCAGCGGGTGGAGAAGCGGGGAAATCTTGTGAATCTTTATGAGTTTACGGTGTTCTCTGACCGACTTTTCCTGCTGGGAAAATGTGACTGCATTGAGGCTCGTCGGGATGCATCTGGCTGTCATATCCCGGCGGTGGATTTTCCGGTACGGCTCTATCCCATTGAGTATAAACATGGCACACTGCGGGAGGAAGAAGAATACCAGATCCAGCTCTGCGCCCAGGCCATGTGTCTGGAAGAAATGTTTCATACCTCCATCCCGGAGGGAGCCTTGTTTTTTATCTCATCCCATCGGAGAATGGCGGTGCCCTTGGATGCCTCCCTGCGGGCCCGGACAGAAGCGCTGGCTGCGCAGCTGCATCAGATGCGGGACTCGCTGGATATTCCTCCGGCGAAATACAGTGCCAAATGCCGCCGCTGCTCACTGTTGGAGCTGTGTATGCCAAAAGTGCCGCAGTCAGCACAGCGCTATTTGCAGCAGCTGCGGCAGGAGGCGGCAGGCAGCATTGAGGAGGATACAGAATGAAAAAACTGCTCAATACCCTCTATGTTCTCACGCCGGATAGTTATCTGTTTTGCCGCAATGAGAATATTTGCATCAGGATCGAAGATACAGAAAAGCTGTGTGTTCCGGCACTGAGCATTGAGGCGATCATTTGCTTTGGAAAGATGACGGTATCCACACCGCTGCTGGAATTCTGCGGCAGTCATGGGATCAGTCTGACGTTTCTTCGGGAAAATGGGCATTTCATGGGCAGACTCCAGGGCCCGGTGAACGGAAATGTTCTTCTTCGCAAGCGGCAGTACGCTGCTATGGAGGACGGGGAATTTGTTCGGAAAACGGTACAGTCTATTTTACTGGCAAAACTGCGCAACAGCAAGCTGGTACTGATGCGTGGGGCTCGTTCTGAGCGAAACGGAGCCTGCAAGGAGACGCTGAGCATTGGCGTACAGCAGCTAAACGATGCCGTGGAGAATCTTCTGGAATGCAGCAGTGTGGATTCTATGCGGGGAATAGAGGGCGCAGCGGCAAACGTCTATTTTGCGCGGTTTGACGATATGCTCGCAGGCAATCCAGGAGGATTCTCCTTTGACACCCGCAGCCGTCGCCCGCCCAGAAATGAGGTCAACGCCGCCCTTTCCTTTACCTATATGCTGTTAACAAGCCAAATGCAATCGGCAATGGAAACGGTGGGTATCGACCCGGCGGCAGGATATCTGCATACCCTTCGGCCTGGACGGGCATCCTTTGCCCTGGATCTGATCGAGGAGCTTCGTGCGCCTCTGTGTGACCGCTTTGTGCTGTCGCTGTTCAATAAGGGCCAGCTTTCAAGCAGCGATTTTGAGCAGGATGAGGAAGCGGTTTTCCTGAATGACCGGGGGCGCAGAACGCTGCTTTCGGCATGGGAAAAGCGGAAACAGGAACAGATCATCCATCCGTTTTTGAAGGAGAAGATCCCCATTGGTTTGATCCCCTATGTGCAGGCCATGCTGTTTGCCCGGGTGCTGCGGGGGGATTTGGATGACTATCCGCCATTTGTTTGGAGGTGAGTGGGAATGATGCTAGTGGTCACGTATGATGTGGACACCACCAGCAGCGCCGGAGCACAGCGCCTTCGCAAGGTGGCACGGCTGTGTGAGCGCTATGGGATCCGGGTGCAGAACTCGGTGTTTGAAGTCCTGCTGGATCCGGCGCAGCTGGTAGCGCTGAAAGCCGGACTGGAAAAGATTATTTGCACAGATACGGACTCTATCCGCATCTACCGATTGGGAAACACTTACCGAAACCGAATTGAAGTGATTGGCCGCGCCGGAAGAATCGAAACCGGGGAGCCGCTGCTTCTGTAAATCCAGTCTGCGCCGACTGCTGCCCTACATAATTTCCCAGGAGATCGGCGCAGCATTTTGAAACGTTTTGTTCGATCATTTGGATAAAACCTGCCTCTAGCGGCACATTTGTGCAGCAAGAGGCGTAAGATGCAGCGCAAATGCACAAATGGCATAAGACTGGTTTGTGCATTTTTGCTGTCACCCCCCACGCGGGGGTGTGAGTTGAAATTTGATGGGACAAACGGATCTTTTTGAAAAGATCGTCACCCCCCACGCGGGGGTGTGAGTTGAAATTCCAGCATTCCGGAAGAAAGTGCTGACGGGATCGTCACCCCCCACGCGGGGGTGTGAGTTGAAATATTCGTGGCGTGGACAAGTTCACACTGAGATCCGTCACCCCCCACGCGGGGGTGTGAGTTGAAATACCAGGAAGCACTTCATCAACATAGAAAGGAATCGTCACCCCCCACGCGGGGGTGTGAGTTGAAATCAGAAGCGAGGCATACCTTGACAATAGCTGTGATCGTCACCCCCCACGCGGGGGTGTGAGTTGAAATAACCGATTTAATGGAAAGTAAGGAGGAAACCTATGTCACCCCCCACGCGGGGGTGTGAGTTGAAATATATCCTGCGGTGGATGTGATGCAGCAGTTGCGGGTCACCCCCCACGCGGGGGTGTGAGTTGAAATTTGTTCCTTTTTGGCAAGCTTTACATCTGGGGAAGAGTCACCCCCCACGCGGGGGTGTGAGTTGAAATAATCGTCATTTTCGCCCTCCTAATCCATTTTTGCGTCACCCCCCACGCGGGGGTGTGAGTTGAAATTCACAATAGAGCGCAAGGACGTAAATGGAAATTAGTCACCCCCCACGCGGGGGTGTGAGTTGAAATAGTATTCCATGAATGTCCAAGCCTACGCCAACGTCACCCCCCACGCGGGGGTGTGAGTTGAAATAGCTCGTCCCCATCCTGGTAGGCTCTGCTCCCCACGTCACCCCCCACGCGGGGGTGTGAGTTGAAATATATTTCTGATACCGCCAATGGTGGAGATCCTTTGTCACCCCCCACGCGGGGGTGTGAGTTGAAATGTTGGTGGTGGCCTTGCTGTTGCCACCACCAAGCGTCACCCCCCACGCGGGGGTGTGAGTTGAAATCTTCTGGCAGTCCTGCTCCGGCTGCCCCTGCTGTCACCCCCCACGCGGGGGTGTGAGTTGAAATTTTCTTGGCCCTGATCCCTTTGCTGATCCGGCAAGTCACCCCCCACGCGGGGGTGTGAGTTGAAATTTTCAGAAATCGTTGGATTTTTTGGCGCAGGCGTGTCACCCCCCACGCGGGGGTGTGAGTTGAAATTACTATCTCGAGCAGGGACTTGCTTGTATCTTGTCACCCCCCACGCGGGGGTGTGAGTTGAAATAGGCCACACAGAGGCGCAGCAAAGGCATCGTCAGTCACCCCCCACGCGGGGGTGTGAGTTGAAATACAGCCCTCATCCACGCCGTCAACCAGAGAATGTCACCCCCCACGCGGGGGTGTGAGTTGAAATCAGCAGGAAGTCGGTACCATCTCCACCCTGGAAGTCACCCCCCACGCGGGGGTGTGAGTTGAAATAGCATCCGCAGGGTAATGTCTGCGATGTAGTAGCGTCACCCCCCACGCGGGGGTGTGAGTTGAAATCAGCAGGAAGTCGGTACCATCTCCACCCTGGAAGTCACCCCCCACGCGGGGGTGTGAGTTGAAATATATAATCAGGTCATCCGGGAGTGTGGCACTAAGTCACCCCCCACGCGGGGGTGTGAGTTGAAATAGGAGCCTTGATGCCCTTGAGGATGCCCGCAATCGTCACCCCCCACGCGGGGGTGTGAGTTGAAATGTAAAGCTCGATCGGGAGCATCAGCACAGCTTTGTCACCCCCCACGCGGGGGATTGCGTTGAAGCGAAATCATTTTTGGCGATATCCAGACCAGTTTGGTTTTTCCATGGCAGAGCTC
>ERZ1035006.2411-NODE-2411-length-10657-cov-3.707791_pt1 | contig 10657 bp, 8 predicted proteins | sample MGYA00520694_ERZ1035006 | MGnify/ENA primary metagenome ERZ1035006 (study PRJEB33766, sample SAMN09781746) | gut metagenome | biome: gut microbiome | host: Homo sapiens | place: Madagascar | study: EMG produced TPA metagenomics assembly of the PRJNA485056 data...
ATCTCGATGTCGGTGAACGCAATGGGGATTCTGTCAAAGCATTTGTAGTGCTGATGGTATTCCTCGTTATCAGTGGGATTGTCGTTGTCGGCAAGGAAATCTATGATCGAATGCTGTTTCGCATGGAATTTCTCCAGTATCTCCCTGCGGTGCTGCGTGGCATATTCCAGCGATTCGCCGTTTGACAGGGTGATGAGCTTGCCTACGCTGTGGATAGCCATTGCGGAAACAAGGCACCCGCGGGTTATTCTTATAAAATTTGCACTGAGCATGTTCTGAAGCTCGGCAAATGTCATGCGCGTCTTGAGCACACTTCCGTCCGAAATGTGTATAAACGCGTCCTGCTTCTTCATGGAAATATACAATATACTGCTTTCGGGTATGTCGTAATGCTTACGGTCGGATATGAATGAGATGGTTTTTTCGGTGTTCATTCGCTGCCTCCTTTATTGTGTGAAATTAACGATATGTCGATAAGCGCCGCAGAAACGTCTTTTTTCTTCGCCCGCAGCCGCTTCAGGATCACTCTGAGCAGAAGCTCCGCACACGCTTTATCTTCGAAAGCCTTGCGCTCATGGGCGCTGTTATGAGCTTTCTTTCCGGATAAAAGTCCACGGCAGCACCTCGGAAGAAACCTCCCTGCCGTTCAGGATATCGACAAGCATCTGCGCCGCTATCCTGCCGATGTTCCTGTCCTCGTAGGAAAGCGAGGTTATCGGCACCCGGGAGATACGGCTGAGACTGCTGTTGTCGAAGCTGACTACAGCAACGTCCTCCGGAACGCGTCTGCCGGCGGAAAGCAGGCACTTAACAAGTCCGAACGCCACCTCGTCATTGTAGCACACGACCGCCGTGTTATCGCCGAGGCGCTTTAGCACCTCCTCCGGTTTGTCGAAAAGCGCTTCCTTTGTTTCCGTGGTGTACCAGAACACGTTCTCGTCAGGAATGACCAGACCGCTGCGGTACAGCTCCGAAATAAAGCCCGAATACCGCTGATGACCCTGGATATCATCGCTCTTGAAATACCCTGCGATCTTCGTGTGACCGCGGTCGATTAAATGCCGCACAAGTTCGGCACCGCCCGCCTGATTGTCTGCGCAGACGGAATATGTGCCGCTGAGCGCCGGGTAATATCCGTTGAAAAACACCACTGGGATACCCATTCCTATGAGCTTCTCGTATAAATCGAAATTCGGGTTCGGCATTGCGGATTTTGTTCCCTCTATCAGTATGCCGTCAACGGGATCTTTCAGTATTTCCTCGAGGATAGCGCGCTCGTTGCAGACGCGGTTGCGGGTCGCGGAAAGGACTGCGGTGTACTTGTTTTCGTACAGCACTTCCTCGACAGCCCGCAGCTGACTCGGAAAAATGTAATCGCTGATGTACGTTGCAACCACCGCTATCTTTCCGGTCCTCGGGTTCAGCCGCTTCGGGCGCACCACCGAACCGCTGCCCTGCCGCTTTATTATAAGATCGTCTTCTACCAGGAGCGCCAGTGCCTTGCGTATCGTCTGGCGGCTGACGTTATACTGAGCTGTGAGCAGCTCCTCGGTAGGTATCGCCTGACCCTCGGTATATACGCCGTTTTCAATATCAGTTTTTATTGCCTGCGCAACAGCTTCATATTTAGTCATATATTATCGCCCCTATTAAAAGTACAAATTCAAACTCTGACAGAACACAAATTCATCTACGCACATGATACAACTTTGCGCTCGATTTGTCAAGATGTTTTTGCACAGCAGCACATTTGTTTGTAGGAAAAATGCGCAGTTTGTCTCATTTGCACAAAAGTTTTCCTGAAAGAATGTGTATTTTGTGTATTGCATTTATCGAGCCTTTGTGCTAAAATAAGGACAACAAACAGGAACGCAGACAAAAATAAAATTTGTAGCAATCATGCTGGGAATTTGTTATAAGCGTTCCAAAACAAAACCACAACGATCATTTTTTATCGGAGGGAAAAAGCTATGAAAATCAAAAAGATACTCGCATCGGTACTCGGTCTGGCACTCACTGCAAGCGTATTTGCAGGCTGCAGCTCAGGCAGCGGATCTGGCTCTGATTCTGCAAGCGGAGACCTCATCAAGGTTGGAATAATCAACAACGACCCCAACGAGTCCGGCTATCGTACAGCGAACGATAAGGACATGAAGGCTACATTCACAGAGGAGAACGGCTACGACGCTTCCTTTGCATACAGCCTTAAGAACGACGAACAGATCGCAGCGGCGCAGACATTCATTCAGTCCGAGGTGGACTACCTGCTGATCTCCGCTGCCGGCACTTCCGGCTGGGACTCCGTGCTCAAGGACGCTCAGGCTCAGGGAATCAAGGTTATCCTGTTCGACAGAACCATCGACGCTGACGAAAGCCTGTACGAAGCATCCATCGTATCCGACATGGCTAAGGAAGGTCAGACCGCAGTTGACTGGCTGGCTTCCCAGGGGCTTTCGGAGTACAACATAGTACATATCCAGGGCACGATGGGCTCCGCTGCACAGGTCGGCAGAACCGGCGCCCTCGACGCCAAGGTAGCCGAGGACGACAGCTGGAACCTTGTTACACAGCAGACCGCTGACTGGAACGCAGAAACAGCACAGCAGATCGTTCAGTCCATCATCGACAGCGGCACTTCCTTCAACGTTATCTACGCCGAGAACGACGATATGGCAAAGGGCGCGGTTGCAGCCCTCGACAAGGCTAACATCTCCCACGGCGTTGGCAAGGACGTTATCGTAATGGGCTTCGACTGCAACAAGTGGGCTCTTGAGAACCTCCTTTCTGGCAGCTGGAACTACGACGGCCAGTGCAATCCTTTCCAGGCTTCCTACATCGACTCCATCATCAAGGATCTTGAGAACGGCACATCTCCCGCAAACAAGGTCATCATTATGGACGAGAAGGGCTTCGACGCCTCCACGATCACTCAGGAGGACGTTGACAAGTACGGTATCTGATCGTTCTGAACAGCCTAGCTGAATCAGCTGATCAGCCATGACGGAAACGGTCCGATATGATGGATAACAAATCCCTTGTATCGGACCATTCTGTTAACTAAAAAACCGGAGGCGAAGACAATGCGTGATGAAAATGTTGTTCTCAGGCTAGAGGGCATATGTAAGGAATTCCCCGGTGTGAAAGCGCTCCAGAACGTTGAATTCACACTGCGAAAGGGCGAAATACACGCGCTGATGGGCGAGAACGGCGCTGGTAAATCCACACTTATAAAAGTACTCACCGGTGTATACGAAAAGGACAGCGGCAATATCTATATGTCCGGCAATCCTGAGCCTGTCGTTATCAGATCGACCCAGGACGCCCAGAAAGCCGGAATAAGCACGGTTTATCAGGAGATCACACTCTGCCCGAACCTTACGGTCGCCGAGAATATGTACATCGGCAGATCAAAGGGCGCTTTCACTAAATGGAAGAAGATGTATTCGGACGCCGGAAAGCTTCTGGAATCGCTTGATATACCGGCAAGGCCGAATCAGCAGCTCGGAAGCTGCTCCCTTGCGGTGCAGCAGATGGTCGCGATAGCCCGCGCGGTCGATATGGACTGCAAGGTGCTTATCCTGGACGAGCCGACTTCCTCCCTCGACGAGCAGGAAGTTGAGAAGCTGTTCAAGCTTATGCTCGACCTCAAGAGCCGCGGCGTTGGAATAATATTCGTAACGCACTTCCTCGACCAGGTTTACGCGGTCTGTGATAAGATAACGGTACTGCGCGACGGTAAATTCGAGGGCGAGTACAATGCGGCGGATCTTCCGAAAGTCGAGCTGGTTTCCAAAATGCTCGGTAAGGATCTCAACAAGCTGTCCGACATGGACAAGCCCCACGAGGTCGAGCAGGATACCAACGGCGAGGCTCCGGTATTCGAGGCGGAGGGACTTGTCAGCAGCGCCGGCATAGCGCCTTTCAACTTCTCAATAAGAAAGGGCGAGGTAAACGGCTTTACCGGACTTCTCGGTTCTGGCAGAAGCGAATCCGTCCGTGCGATATTCGGTGCGGACAGCATAACCGGCGGCACAGTCAAGATGAACGGCAAGGCTGTCAAGATAAGAAAGCCGCTTGACGCAATGAAGCACGGCATAAGCTACCTCCCCGAGGACAGAAAGCACGATGGTATAATCGGCGACCTGTCCGTCAAGGATAACATAATCCTTGCGCTCCAGGTAATGCGCGGAATGTTCCGGCCGATATCCAAGGCGGACGCTGCGAAATATGCCGACGAGTACATAAAGCTGCTGGAAATAAAGACGGCTTCCCCGGATACGCCGATAAAGTCGCTTTCCGGCGGTAATCAGCAGAAAGTTATCCTTGCAAGATGGCTTCTTGCGAACCCCGTATACCTTATCCTTGACGAACCCACAAGAGGTATCGACGTCGGCACCAAGCTTGAAATACAGAAGCTGGTGCTCAAACTCGCCGCCGAGGGAAAAAGCGTAACGTTCATCTCCTCTGAGATAGACGAAATGCTGAACGTATGTTCAAGACTTATAGTAATGCGCGACAGAAAGACCGCAGGCGAGCTTACCGGCTCCGACCTGAACCAGTCCAAGATAATGGAAACGATCGCAGGAGGTGAAAAGGTTCATGAAAACGCTTGAAAAAACAGGCGGGAACAAGTTCCTTGCTTTTCTGAAAAGAGCGGTCAGGAATCAGATCTTTATTCCGCTGGCAGCGCTGCTGATACTGGTGCTGTTCAACCTGATCGCTGATCCTTCGTTCTTCGCGATCAAATATGCTCCGAACAGCGTCGGCGATATGGTAATTTCGGGCAACATCATCACGATACTCGACAACGCTTCGGAGCTTGCGATACTTGCTATCGGCATGACGCTGGTAACGTCAGCTTCCGGCGGACAGGATATCAGCGTTGGCGCGACTATCGCAGTCGCGGGCAGCGTTGTTCTGAGAGTCCTCTGCGGCGGCGAGGTCAGCCCGGCTGCGCTGCATGCGCCGATAATCGTTGCATTCCTCGCATGCGTTGTCGTATCAATGCTCCTGGGTGCGTTCAACGGCGCCCTGGTGGCTTACTTCAAGATACAGCCGATGGTCGCAACGCTTATCCTCTTCACCGCAGGACGTTCCATCGCGGCATGGATAAACAACAATCAGCTTCCCGTCATCAATGATGAGAGCTTCGGCTGGTTCGGCAACTTCATTCCCGGACTGCCGCTTCCGACTCCGATATTCATTGCGGCGATATGCGTTATAATCATCGCGCTGGTGCTCCGGTTCACAAAGCTGGGACTGTTCACCCAGGCGGTCGGCATAAACTCCGAATCCTCCAGACTTAACGGTCTGAACCCCGCGCGCATCAAGTTCATGACCTACGTCATTCTTGGTCTGTGCGTTGCAGTCGCAGGCTTCATCAAGGTCAGCCGTATCTCCTCCATCAACTACTCGGTAGTTGCAAAGGACATCGAGATGGACGCTATCCTTGCGGTAGCACTCGGCGGAAACGCCCTCAGCGGCGGCAAGTTCAACATGGCGTCCTCGATACTCGGCGCTTATGTTATCCAGTTCCTGACGACAACTCTTTATAAGTTCCAGGTAGCTCCTACCGCGCTCCCTGCATACAAGGCGGTAGTAGTAATTATCCTGGTAGTTCTCAGCGCTCCCACTGTACGAAACAAGCTCGCAGCTTTCCGCAAGAAGATAGCTTCCCGCAGAAATCCCGTCAAGGAGGCGAATTAGTATGAAATTTCTGAAAAACGCCAATGGCAGTTCACGGAGATTATCTGACTCTAATCTGCTTCTGGTCATCACCATTGCGATATTCGTTGTAATGTATATCTGCGCAGTAGCGTTCATCGGCTCCGGCTTCACGAAGGTGCAGACCTTCTTCAACATACTCAACGAAAACGCGGCTCTGATAATCCTCTCCTGCGGAATGAGCCTTGTAATGATAACCGGCGGTATCGACATCTCGGTCGGCGCTGTTACGGCGCTGGTATGTATGTGCTGCGCAATGAACCTCGACTACGGCGGCGGCAATGTAGTGACCTCTGTCCTCATAGCCCTCGGAATAGGCACCGCTTTCGGACTTGTTCAGGGTTATCTTATAGCGTATCTGGAGATACAGCCGTTCATCGTAACGCTGGCGGGAATGTTCTTCGCAAAGGGCATGACCACCATCGTCAACGCAACGCAGTTCAACGTTGAGAACGAAGAATTCCAAGCACTTAAGGAAACAAGAATTTCACTCCCCGGAATAGGTTCCACCAACAAGCATGGCGTATTTGTTCCGGCGTACATAGAAATAGGCGTGGTAGTCGCGCTGCTGATAGTGGCGATACTGTTCGTGTTCCTAAAATGGGGCAAGCTCGGACGCGGTTTTTACGCTATCGGCGGAAACAGCCAGAGTGCAAATATGCTCGGTATCAACGTCAAGCGCACAAAGTTCTTCGCTTACCTGATGTGCGGAGTGCTCGCAGGTATAGGCGGCTTTGTTTACTTCCTTCATGTCGGCTCCGGTTCACCCTCCCATGCAAGCGGGGCTGAGATGAACGCGATCGCTTCCTCCATCATCGGCGGTACGATGCTCTCCGGCGGTTCGGGCAACATCATAGGAACGCTGTTCGGCGTCATCTCGCTGAGTACGATAAAGAACATCGTTTCCTCCCTCGGACTTGACGACGCATGGTGGACGAACATTACCGTTGCGGCAATGATCTGCCTGTTCCTTGTTATCCAGAGCGTTGTTCTTTCCAGAAAGAACAAGAAAAAGGCATAAACACAAGCCGCACTGAAACATAGCCTTTCAGTGCGGCTTTTTTGTAAAGGAGAATTACTATGAACAAGATATACTTTGTTACCGGAAGCCAGGATCTTTACGGCGAGGAGACCCTCGCGCAGGCCGCTAAGGACAGCACCCAGATGGCTGACTTCCTGAATGAAAAACTCTCTGACATCGCAGAAGTAGTATTCCAGCCGGTGGTAAAGACCGCCAGCGAAGCTGAAGACATCTGCGTGCGCGCCTCCTTCGACAAGGAGTGCATAGGCGTTATCATGTGGATGCACACGTTCTCACCCGCCAAGATGTGGATAAGGGCGCTGAAAGCCCTGAAAAAGCCAATGCTCCACCTGCACACGCAGTTCAACGAGAAGCTCCCCTATGACAGCATCGACATGGACTTCATGAATCTCAACCAGTCCGCGCACGGCGACCGCGAGTTCGGGTTCATCTGCACAAGGCTCGGGATCAGGCGCGAGGTCGTTGCAGGCTACTATCAGCACGGGGACGTTATAGAGAAGATACGCAGATTCGCTCATGCGGCTTCCGCAGTATCGTTCAGCAGGACTTTAAGGGTAGCAATGCTCGGAAACAACATGCGTGATGTCGCAGTCACTGACGGCGACCGCGTTGAAAGCGAGATACGCTTCGGCTGGAACGTGAACTACTACGGTATAGGCGACGTAGTGGAAATCGCCGACAGCGTTACCGAATCCGAAATAGACGCAAAAATGGCTGAATACACCGAAAAGTACACGATGGCGACGGACAACATCGCCGCTGTCCGCGAGCAGGCTAAATATGAAGCAGCTCTCGACAAGTTCATCGCGCGGGAAAAGATAGGGGCGTTCACCGATACGTTCCAGGATCTCCACGGGCTGAACCAGCTCCCCGGAATCGCGGCGCAGAATCTCATGGCAAAGGGCGTGGGCTTCGGTCCGGAGGGCGACTACAAGACTGCGGCTCTCGGCGCGGTGCTGTTCAAGATGTCTGAGGGAAGAAAGGGTTCTACCGGATTCATGGAGGACTACACCTACGACCTCACTTCCGGCGAGGAGCTGGAGCTTGCGGCGCATATGCTGGAGGTATCTCCGGTGTTCGCGGCAAACAAGCCTGAAATTCAGGTGCACCCGCTTGGTATCGGCGGAAAATCCGACCCGGCGCGCCTTGTATTCGACGGCATTGACGGCGAGGGTATCGCGGTTTCCATGATAGACCTTGGCGACAGATTCCGCCTTGTATGCGCTGAGATCACGCTTGTTAGGCAGCCTGCTCCCATGCCGAAACTCCCCGTTGCAAGACTGATGTGGAAGCTGAAGCCCGATTTCGCTACCGGCGCGGCTGCGTGGATATACGCCGGCGGCGCACATCATGCAGTGGTTTCCACGGCGCTCACTGTCGATGATATCCGTCTGTTTGCAAAAATGACGAATACGGAGCTTGTGGTCATCGACGACAAGACCGACATAAACAGCTTTGAGCAGCAGCTTGCATTACTTGACGCTGCCGCGGCTCTCAAGAGGTGATAGTATGACGATTCAGGAAAAAATACAGAATAAGAAAACCTATCTTGGCATAGAATTTGGCTCCACCAGAATAAAGGCGGTGCTTGTTGACGATACGTTCGCGCCCATCGCCAGCGGCAGCCACGACTGGCAGAACCGCTATGAGAACGGCGTGTGGACCTACTCCCTCGAGGACATCACCACCGGACTTCAGCACTGCTACGCAAGCCTTGCGGAGGACGTCAAGAGCAAATACGGCGTGGTTCCCACGGGCTACGGCGCAATGGGGATCTCCGGCATGATGCACGGCTACATGGCGTTCGACAAGGAAGATAATCTGCTGGTTCCGTTCCGCACATGGAGAAACACCATCACCGAGCAGGCGGCTTCCGAGCTGTCGGAGCTGCTCGGCTTCAACATCCCCCAGCGCTGGAGCATTGCGCACCTCTACCAGGCAATACTGAACGGCGAGGAGCACGTCAAGAACATCGCGCACATCAACACGCTTGCGGGATATATCCACTATCAGCTGACCGGAAAGCGGCAGGTCGGCGTGGGTGAAGCCTCCGGAATATTCCCGGTTGACGGTATCGGGTACAATGCGGAGTACATCGCAAAGGTAGATGAGAAGCTTGCGGAAAAGGGATTTTCCGGGAAGCTGCTGGAAGTCCTCCCCGGGGTGCTCAACGCAGGCGCAAGGGAAGCCGCGCTGACCGCCGAGGGCGCAAAGTTCCTCGACCCGAGCGGAAAGCTACAGCCCGGAGTTCCCGTCTGCCCGCCGGAGGGGGACGCAGGCACCGGAATGGCGGCGACAAACAGCGTACTCCCGCGCACGGGCAACGTGTCCGCCGGAACTTCCATATTTGCAATGCTCGTCCTTGACAAGCCGCTGAAGGGCTACTACCCGGAGATAGACGTAGTCACCACTCCGGACGGCGCTCCGGTTGCCATGGTGCATTGCAACAACTGCTCCTCCGAACTGGACGCATGGGTGAAAATTTTCGGCGAATTTGCAGAGCTGAGCGGTCACCCGATCGCAAAGCCTGCACTTTATGACATGCTGTATTACCACGCGCTGACCGGCGACCCGGACTGCGGCGACACCGTTGTCTACAACTTCCTTTCCGGCGAGCCTGTCGCGGGCGCTGAAAACGGCAGACCGATGTACTTCCGCACCCCGGACGGAAAATTCAATCTTGCGAACCTGTTCCGCGCGGAGATATACTCCACTATGGCGGCGCTGAAACTCGGCATGGATATCCTGTTTGAAAAGGAGCAGGTCTCCGTTGACAAAATAACCGGACATGGCGGTCTGTTCAAGACGAAGGGAGTTGCTCAGCAGTTCCTCGCGGACGGTCTGGGCTGCGCGGTTTCCGTCATGAAGACCGCCGGAGAGGGCGGCGCATGGGGAATGGCTCTGCTGGCGGCTTACTCGGTATGCGGAAATAATAAGTCACTGCCGGAGTTCCTCGACAGCGAGGTGTTCGGCGGCATGGAATCCACAACTTTACAGCCCGAGGAAAAGGGCGCGGAGGGATTCCGGAAATTCATGGAGAACTACAAGCGCGGTCTGGCGGCGGAATACGCGGCGGCGAAGTAAGGAGAGAAAAATGTTAGAGAAATTAAAGCAGGAAGTGCTTGAAGCTAATCTTCTGCTTCCGAAATACGATCTTGTAACGTTCACATGGGGCAATGTTTCCGCCATCGACCGCGAGAGCGGAATGATAGTGATAAAGCCCTCCGGCGTGCCCTACGAGGGAATGAACGCAGAGGACATGGTGGTAGTCGAGCTTGCGACGGGTAAGGTCGCAGAGGGCAAGTGGAAGCCCTCCAGCGACACGCCCACTCACCTGGAGCTGTACCGCGCTTTCCCGGCTATCGGCGGCGTTGTGCACACTCACAGCCGCTGGGCGACTTCGTTCGCGCAGGCGGGCGTTGGGATACAGCCGATGGGCACCACCCAGGGCGACTACTTCTACGGCGAGATCCCATGCACCCGCGCGATGACCCCCGAGGAGATCCGCGGCGAATACGAAAAGGAGACCGGCAAGGTCATAATCGAGACCTTCAACGGAGTTGACCCGATGAGCATTCCGGCGGTTCTGGTAAAGAGCCACGGACCTTTCACCTGGGGAAAGGACGCCCACGAAGCAGTCCACAACTCCGTGGTGCTGGAGGAAGTCGCGTTCATGAACTACCATGCGCTCACCATCGCGCCCACAGCCGGAAGAATGCAGCAGGAGCTTCTTGACAAGCACTATCTGCGCAAGCACGGTGCGAACGCCTACTATGGGCAGGGCTGAACTACTTATAAATAAAAATATCCACCGGGCGGCCGGTGGATATTTTTTATGGGAACCTCTAAAAACCGGGACACGAGCAGATTTCGTACATGACTTATATCAGA
>ERZ1035006.2419-NODE-2419-length-10635-cov-10.153403_pt1 | contig 10635 bp, 11 predicted proteins | sample MGYA00520694_ERZ1035006 | MGnify/ENA primary metagenome ERZ1035006 (study PRJEB33766, sample SAMN09781746) | gut metagenome | biome: gut microbiome | host: Homo sapiens | place: Madagascar | study: EMG produced TPA metagenomics assembly of the PRJNA485056 data...
ATATCATTTTAAATTTGATATGCCTTAATATTTTCTTCTCTGCTATAAATATATTTATATTTTCTACTTCACTTTCCCATTGCACCATGACACAGGGCATATTGCAGTTAATGGGACTGAATATGTTCTTCTTGCTGACCGAGAGCTTGCTTCTTTTCCTGAATCATTCTTCGCACCTTTCTGTCAACAGATATTCTGCCGGACTGAAACTTTTGATTGTAATCGTCAGCAATTATTCTGCTGAGATTTGCAAACAATCCCAACACCGTATCAGCAAGCATTTCCGACTCATACTGTTCCGTATTTTCAAGCAGATTCTGAGCAAATTCATTGCCCTGTTCTGCGGAAATATTATAACTGCCTTCATTTTCAATATGATTTGTCGGAACAAAAGACTCAACGATTCATTCATCATTTGGCGGAGCAATGTCCAAATCATAATCAGCATCAGGTAGTCTGTCGGAATTAATTTCCGGAACTAAAAAATTCATATTCATAACTTGCTGTATAATCATATTTTTCACAGACTTAAATTCATTATTGTCCTGTAATTTGGGAAACTTCACCTTTGCCGATGAATAAACATCATGCTTTTGCTGCTCCATTTCGCACCACAATGAATACATCTGATTAATAGTTTCATTCCGGGCAAGCCTGTAAAAAATTTCATCAACAGTTTTCTTTGTATCGGCTTTCAAGTAGCCGTATAATTTTTTGCCTTTTGATTCCGCAAGCTGTTCATTCAATTTTGAAATTAATTTCAGCAACTCCGCATCCTGAAAATTATTCTGAAAAATATTTTGTGCAAGGGCTTCCATAAGCTCCTGCGACTGCTTCTTCAGCAAATTTCTGATTTCGGTTTGCTGCTGATAGAGATGATGAAGCTCGTCTGAGTAAATATCATTAGCAAAACCACTTCGTATTTTTTCAATCCCATGATTCGTAAGAAAACCCTCACGCTCGTCCGCCGAATAAACAACAATGTGAACGTGAGGGTTATTTTCTTTATCATGAAAAGCTGCATACCACCGCAGATTTTTCATATCAATTTTACTTTGCTTAGCAATGTTGGGAATCTGCCTGAGTACTAAATCACGCCACGCATTCAGATTATCATAACCCATTTTCTGAGCATCGTCCCTGCGAAGAGAAACAACGTAAGTCCAGACATTACCGCTATGATCAGCAATTTCGTTTGCGGTCTTTTCAAGATTTATCGGATCATCTTTGCCATTAAAAAGTCCGTGTGAATTTGGACGGTTAGCAAGATAACCAACATAATTTTCACGCTCGCTGACCGTCAGAACAGAACCCTCACGGGTGGCAATGTATTTCACATAATTTTTCAGTTTCTTTTTTGAGCCGCATTTTAAATAGCGGCTCGTGACAATAATTTTCGGCATAGCTTACTCCTTTTGATACTCCACAGCATCCTCGTAGTCTATGATACCATTAATTTTACGTACTTCCGTAACGCACATTGCATGAAGACTTTTCAGCGTTTCTTCATCAACATCGTTCATCGCAGCGGTCATGTGAGACAGCTTTCCAAGTTCAACTGCGACCTTGAACATCAGACGAGCAAGCCGCTGTTCAGTACCTTTTATCTGCGCCTTTACCGTTTCCGTTATCATGGGCGAAATGTAATTTACACTTTTTTCTTCATCAAGATACCCGACATAAAATTTTATTGCCTTTTCAATAAACTCACTTTGGGACTTGCAGTTGTCATTTTTGTAGTGAACCTCCACATCTGTCATGGTTTCGGGATACGCCCACAGCGGAAATTTCACTTTATTCTGAAAACTCATTTTTACACTATCAACTCCTCTACAAATGCCGTATTTACGCCGTTTTCTGTGGTTACAACTCCTAAATCTGAAAAGGTCTGAATTTACAACCCCTTTGCTGAAAACTCCGTAAACCTCGCAAAATGGCGGTCGGCTTTGCCGTCCGCTGTAACTGTATCGGGGTCAAAACCCCGATACTTTAACTTGCAATATATTCTCTCTGCCCATTTTCCCTCAACCTCCCCCGAAATCCACCTGATCTGCCCATTTTCAAACTCTGCGAAAAAATCCCCGAAACTGCCCTCGAATGCTCTCAGGGTAAACTTTACCCTGCCTATGCTGCGAAAACGTCACACGAGGGCACACGGCGCGAACTGTGAGGAGTTACTGCTCCGACTGATTTTCATTTTCCGCAGGAGCAGTATTTTTAGATTTTTTCGTAGGCTTCTTAGCCGCCGTCAGCTCGATAAATTCACGGACGTTGGACGGCACATATTTCTGATAAAGCTGCTCCGCATACTTTTCAAGTTCTACTGATAACTTCATATTTTTCTGCTCCAGATACATTTCCAGAGCGGATAATTTTTCGGAATTAATGCTTACTGTAATTGATTTTTTCATTTATCTTCCTCCATATTTTCTACATAACTGATGTAGGGAATCTGTAACCAGTGCGTCCATTCACGCCCTGCAAGCTGAGTTCTCGTCACCCCTCGTAGAGTATTCATAGCTTCTATGACCTCGCCGTTACCAATGTAAATTCCGATGTGACCGTCCACCCACACGGCAAGTCCGGGGACTTCGGGAATCGTATCTATCGTGCCTTTGACAGTCGCATTTGCAAACATCGCATTTGCTCCAACGTCCATCATGCCGTTAGAACCAACTTTGATTTCACCTGATTCTGCATCATACCAGCCGTATCCTTTGATCAAACCAACGCAATCGGCTGTCCTTTTGCCAATCCAATTCTGACGAATGAAATCCATATAATCCGTGACTTCACTGCCGAAAACAGCGGCTCTGTCCTGCAATAAATTTTCTGTTAGGACGTTGCCGTAAGTGCCGTAAATGTAGCCCCAGCCTGCCTCGTGAGCCTGAATTGCCCACTGCACAAGTCCCAGATTATTCTTTTTCTTTTCGTCATATTCCTCAAATTTGATGGCGGTGTTATACGCCGCTCCGCTGATGGAACTCCACGAATTCCATGCGCCATTATCAACCTTATCTTTAGTCACATATCCCAAATCTTTCGATGCAAAAATCACTTTGCCGTCACCGATATACACGCCGAAATTACTGCCGTCAGACAGAATAGTTCCTGCCTCATCGGGCATTTTATCAAGACTGCCTTTGGAGGTAAAGTGCAGACTACTCGGCTCGCTGCTGAACGCTTTCTGCTCCGGATCGTACCTGAGATAGCCAAGTATCAAGCCGGCACTGTCGGTATAACGGATTCGGTCGGACTCGTCCCTGTCGCCGAAAGTACCGTCCTTGTAACCCCACCCTGCAAGGTATGCATTCTCTGCCCAAGCCGCAAGATCGGCGGCATTTTTGCTTTTTGAGTCAGCAAACATATATCGGTTCATCGTGGAATTCATGACCCATGTGTAGCTTTTCATAAACTCATTATAATCGATTTTTAGACCGTAAGATGAGTTTAAACTGTCTATCAAAGCCTTGTCATCAGTTGAATTTTTGAACATTTCCGCATAGGACTGTGCATCAAAATTCTGCACATCTCCCAAAAAAGACAGGTATATTAGCTGCGCCTTGATGGTCTGATTTCTGACTTCCGCCGCCGCCATAGCGTCCTCGATAGCCTGTCCCTGATTCTGCAAATTCACAAGCCTTGCCTGACTTTCACTGTCAAGACTTTGTATAAAAGCTGACTCGTTAAACTGACTTTTATCTATTTCCGGCGGCTCGATTTCCATGTTTCCGAGGCTTACTATAGCCACAACCGGAAGACAAAGCAGTCCCAGAACGCCGCAGACAATGCTCCCGATAATCACAAAAAGCTTGCCCCGAAGTTCCTTGTCGCTGAGAATATATGCGGCTATTTTTTTCAACGCTGCCGCAACTGCTGCCGACATATTATCTGCCTCCTGCCTTGCCGAACAATTTCACCTTGTAATCGGGTGCGTGAACCTGTAAAAGATAGCGTTCGTTACCGCAGCGATACAGGCAAGTTCCACGTTCGGGATACTTTATCAAGCCGTACTCCGACTGCTCCACTTGAAGCGTATCCATGAAATCTGTCGGCGAAATATTGCCAGGATTGAACAGGAAATGATGCGCCGGAATGCTGAACAGAGGCTTTGTGAATTCCTTGATTTCCGGCAGCAGAAAATCCTCGATATTTTGACTGCTGAGAATAAACGACGACTCCTTTTTACGCACACGCTTCATGCCATTTCGAATATATTCTATCGCCGTCATATTTGTTAAAAAGAGGTAGAGCTCATCGACTGCCGCAACGGTATTTCCTCTGCCCAGAAGCTGATTTGACATATACGATAAAATGTTGAAAAGCAGCGTATCTTTCAGCCTTTTGTTGGTATCCATCAAGCCTTTCACACCGAAACAAATAAACTCTCCGTCACGAATATTTGTGTAACCGTCGAAATATTTCGATTCAGCGCCCTTGCACATGGAGTGCAGTCCAAGACAAATATTCTGCAAAATTTCTTCGGTGTACAAATGTTTTTTACTGCTGTCAAAGGATAAAAATTCCTTTTCAACAAGCTCGTAAAGGTCGCTCATAATAGGATATTTTTCCGATTTCAGCTTATCAAAATCGGTAGAATCATCAATGTCAAATCTTGCGTACAGCTTCATCAGCATGATCTCTATGGTATCGATCTCGGCGTCCGTGAAGTCTTTGTACGCTCTGAAAAAATCCTTTAAATAGGAGATATGCTGACTCAATCTTGTGACCTTTCTAAATGCTAACGGCTCATTTTCATTTCCGGCGCGGGCAGTTATTTCAGATTTCTCATCGTTTAAGCGCGATATGGGTCCAGCGTCACGCTGGTCGGCGTCGCTTGTTTCATCATTGGACGACCAAGCCTTTGGTTCAAGAGGATTTATCATAAATTCTCCCGACATCATGTCAATATATGTGCCGCCGAGATTGGAACAGAGGTCATGGTATTCCGATTCGGGATCAAGACACAGGATTGATTTTCCAGCCTCACGCTGATTGCATAACAATAATTTCATCAGATGTGACTTGCCCTGACCGCTGTTTCCGAGAATTAAAATATTGCTGTTTGTCTTGTCCTCGGTACGCCTGTCAAAGTCAACAAGTACATTGCTGCCGTACTTGTCACGACCGAGATAAAAGCCGTTTTCATCGGTCTTTCCTGAGTAATTCAGAGGGTACATATTCGCCACAGAACTTGCCGGAAGAACACGTTCAAACTGACTTCCGAACATATTATTTCCGGTCGGAAGCACAGATAAAAATCCTTCTTTCTGGCGAAGCAGAAGCCTGTCAACGCTGATTTTGGAACGGGTAAGCTCCATCTGTATGTCGGCTTGCAGTTCCTTTAATTTGTCCTCGGAAATCGCTTTCAGTTCAATAAAAACTGCCGTGTGCAGCAGATTTTCCTTGTTTCTGCGCAGCTCCGACAGCAGTTCAACCACGTCGTTGATGTTATCCTGAGCCTTGATAGACTCGTTAACGTCGTTGGTGGTGGTCATCATGTGATTTTTTCTCATCGCCTGCTGAACAATTTTACGCTGCTCCATGCTTGTAACAAGGCGGTTGTAGATGCGTAAGGTCACGCCATTTCGGTCGGCAAGATGGGCGAGGATAGCCGTTTCTTCGGTGTTGGGAGGGTACTCCGTAATCGCCCAGCAGGACTTGTAAAAGTTGCCGCAGATGTAGTGATCGGTGTAAAATCTGATCATTCCCGGCACAATGCGGTCAAAAAAATCCTTTGTTTCAATAACTTCAAGCTGCTCTGCAGACAGTTCTTTTTTCTTTCTTTTAAACATTTTCATATGCCTCCAAATCAAAATTTTCCATACCCTCTGCATCGGGGATTTCCTCGCCTGAAATACTCGTGCCAAAGTACAGTGCAAGCATTCTTTTTATCTCAGATTTTGACATTCTTCTTGCCGCAAATCCATGCTCTGAAATCGCCTTGTCAACACGGTTTACAACATTAAAAATCTGTTCTTCCTTTTCACGTCTGAATCGTATCGCAAACATAAACTGCCTTGCAGACGACATCTCCGACTGAATCTCGTCAAGGAAAGAATAGTCGGCTTGTAACAGCTTTCTGACTCCTTCATTACGCTCATTTTGCAGACGTTCCTTCACATAAATTTTGTTGCTGTCAAAACACTCGCAGGAGTCCAGAGCAATTATTTCAAGGTCTGGAACAGTGCTTAAAAGCGTCATCAGATAGCGGATTTTCGTATCGATACTCGCCGCCGAAAGCACAGAAATATTTGTAGGTTCTACGCTGAAAAAAGCCATCTCAGCCTTGTCTGTTTTCACTCCGAAACGTGAAAAACGTTCAAAGCCTATCAAGCCTTGAACGCTGTTTTTCTTCTTTGCCATTTAATTTTTCCTCCATGAATAAGTTTGCTGCGAAGTCACAAAAAACCTCACAGCGTTAAAAATGTAGTCCATAATTGCGGTATCGTCAACCCTCAGACTTAAGAATCCGTAGCAGACCGTTGCCGCAATGGGCAGCACGTTCCACAGGTTCACAAACACGATCACCGACAGAATAATTCCGCCGCAGATTATAATAAAATCCCGAACGTTCCAGAACCACAGCTTCACCGTAGCCCTTAAGTTTTCGGGGTAAATATATGATTTCATTTTTATCACACTCCATTATATACAAAAAACAGCCAAGCTTTTGGCTTGACTGTACTCAGTTATATTTTATTACTATTGTGCTGTTAGAGAAATTGGAGGTTTTAGAACTGATTTTAAATAAGAATGTTCATCTATTTCCCGATGCAAATTCACCCATATTAACATCCAGCACATCTCTTACAGGCTGAATTAACGAACTTTCATATTGAACAATCCATTGAACCTCTGCATCAATTTCGCCATCTTTTATACCATCAATATGATCACCCGAATCTATAGGATTATCTTTTTCATAGATGTATGAAAGGACATTGTAAGCATGATTTACAACGTCGTTAGGGTCTACATCATGAAAATGATATTGTAAATCCGGTAGGAACAAAGTACTCATACCTAGTGTGTCAACCAACATATCGTTTGTACCTTCAATATTAAAAAATCTCACATTAACTGCATAATATATAAAACGATGATTCTTAGGTACATCACAATTTAAAATTTGTTCTCTTGTAAACATTTTTTTTGAATTTTCAAAAACAACTGCTTTACAAGAAGGAAAGATTTCTACAAGTGCTTCAATATAATCCACCAACATTTCTGCTCTATCTTTATAATGAAGTCCTGCAGCTAACATATCTGTTGCAACAACTCTATATTTACAATTGCTTAATATTTCATCGCTTTCTGAACAATCCCAAGTTTGGCTTTTTGCTATTTCGTCCATTACTGGCTTTTCTTCTTTCATACATCCCATAACCATTAACTGTGGTGGAATATCTTTATTCTCTTTTTCAAAATGAATACTATACTTAAATGGTGCAAAGCCAGCTGTTTTATTATCATGTGCAAAACACTCAATTTTTCCTAAATGCTTTTCCATAATGTTACACATAAACTCTTTATCGGGCATCTCACACATATCTTCCATTAAGAGATGTATGATAAAAATCATTCCGGGATGATTATCTTTATCTGATAAATCTTGTTTTAATGAATTATTATTTTTCTTAAACGCATCAAATAAACCCATTTTAAATCCTTTCCGCATATACAAATTCTGATTTATCACCCTATCAATTTTCATCATTATACTACAAAATATGCTGAATGTCAAACTCAGATCAAGCCTTTCCCTTAATCATACCAACAGCCTTAGCCCCCATAGAAACGGTATGTGTAACGCTCATCATATTTACTTTCACAGACGTATCCAATCCAAACATCTGCGCAATTCTTGGTACTTCCGTTGCAGACAAACAAATTCCCACAGCCAGCAGAGGGTGTTGAGTGTAACTCAAAAGTCCAAGATATAAAATTGTGGTCTGTAAAAATGCGGTCAGGCAAGTCGCAATTACTTGCTTGCACCAGCCGTAAAATCCGTCCGTATAACCCCTCGGAACTCCAAAAAGATACAGACTTCCCACAGCAATCTGACACAGCATTATACCTCCTCTTTTGATGTTTGCAAATACAACTTTTATGGTGCAGTACCCGAAAAGAATAATAAAAAACAAATGAAAAAGTGTGACATCAGCGGCAAGAGCCTTTATGATTTTCAAGCCGGCATTTGCAACAGAATCTGTTGTACTGCCGATAAAATTCCCCAATAAATCGTGGGCAAACGTGCCTTGTGTGGCAACGCAAAACGAGTACAGCCGCTGCGGCACAACCGTCACCAGACTTGCAGCCATGAAGCCTTTCAGCACGTTTAAACACGTATTTTTTATGTTAGCCTGCCCCGATTCATAGGCTATCGCCGTATCAAAAACCGCCACAATAAGTCCGCAGACAAACAGCATCCACGCAAGGCTGTGGAACAATGATATAAACGCCTGCACCCATGAAAGCTCAAAAATATCGCTTGTTGTCGAGTTTATAAATTCAAACAGATCTGCAATCGCTCCGTAAATCAGATTGAACACCCACTCGAACATGGCTTTCCAAATCCAGTCGCCGATTGCGTCAGTAACATTGCCTATGGTGTTGTCCCAAAGGCTTGAAATCCCGTCGCCGATCCAGTCAACGGCATCGCCTATCCAATCAAACATTTTTCTTCACCCCGATCTCTCCCTTGATTTTATACAGCGAACTGCGCTGTCCGCCCTGAACATGATAGCGATGATTTATTTCCAGCAGATCATTCTTTTCAAGTTCCTTGAATGCCCTGTACACCGTAGTTTTCGAGAACTTCAAGTCCTCTGCGATCCTGCGTATTGCCGGAAAACATTCACCGTTTTTGTCCGCACGGTTTGCCAGATAACAGTAAACTGAGACCGCCTTGTGGCTTAGTCCCAAATCGTAAATTCTTCTTGGAAATATCAATTTTCAACATCTCCCTTACGTTTTAATTTTTGCTTTTTTTACCGGAAATTCGGCGAATTCTTCATCATCGTCAAACTCATCGATTTCCGCAGTAACAGCTTTTTTCTGCGGATATTTAACTTCCACATCTCTGATTAATTCATCACGGTTTTTACATGAAACCTTTCTTGCGGTCTTGTCGGGCAGAAGGTATTCCTCATCGAATTTTATGCCCCATTTGAAGTACAGCTTCAGTTTTGAAATCATCGGATGGACACCCGTTTTCATGACAATAAACTGTCCTTTGGGCATGGATTTCAACTCGTCTACTGTGAGAAGCGGTCTGCCGATCATCTGCAAAGATTGTGATTTATCCTTGCCGTGAGATACACTGCCTGACAAAACAGTCTGCTCTCCCAGTGCTTTGGATAACACCTCCGCCGACTGAGAATTCGGTGCAAAACCGCCGAATACGGTCAATTGAGTGTTGTCGGTAATAATCTCCTGACCTTCTTTTCCGTAATTTTTTTCAAGCTGCGCAAAGGACTGGATTATCGCAATTATGCTGATTTTTCGGCTTCTTCCGGCTGAAAACATTGCTTCTATACCGTCGATTTTAGGGAACGTTCCAAGTTCGTCACAGTAGAACATCACACGATTTTTCAGCTTGCCGCCGTTCTCATCGGCGATCACCAAAATCTCACGATACAGCTGTTGAATAAGCAATGAAACCATGAAATATTTTGACTGATCTTCTTCGGGTAAAATAATGAAAATCGCCGATTTTTCATTGCAGAATTTCTCCGCATCTATCGCCGTGCCGAAACAAAGCAGCTGCTCCATTTCTGTATCAAGAAAGCTGTTAAGTCTGGAGAGTGCCGTACTCATAACCGACAGCATTGTCTGATCTGAGGTATTAAGTGCCGCTCCTGCAAGCCATTTGGCTTTGTGATCCGGCGGCAGTTTCTCCATAAGCTTTGCAAAATACATCTTCGGCTTGGCTTTCGGGGAAGGCTGATATTTTGCAAGCAAGTCCTGAATCAGCTTGAAAACCGACACAATATGGCGTTCATTTTTGTCGCCGAACTCTGCAAGCAGCAGTATCGTTGATGCAAGAAGTCCTTCCGCAGCGTCGTAAAAATATGCGTTTGCACCGCTTGATTCAGAGCCGCCGCCAATGTTTATGATTGTTTTCGCTGTGATTTTGGCGTACTTTTCTGCTTTGGCTTTGGCTGAAAGATTGGTTTTATCGGACAGGTAAATGTCCATATATTTATTCACAAGGTGCAGGATATTGTTCTCGTCGGAGCGTGTCGGATTTCTTAAATCCAACACTGACACATTGTATCCGTAATATTTATTTGCAATAGTTCCGTAGTTTCGGGCAACGTCACCCTTGCAGTCGGTATTGATAAAACTCATACCGGAAGCACACGCCAGTTCCAGATTCGGATATAAGAAAAAAGCAGTCTTTCCCACCCCCGCTGCACCGACCATAAGGGTATGAACATCGCCCTCGTCAACCAGAGCAACAGTCTTTTTTCCCGAACCTCTGCACCCTACCACCGTACCCTGAACTGACGGCAGATCCACGCCTTTACGCCATTTCTCAGGTTCGAACGGCAGAGAAACAAAAGTCTTTTTTATCTCACGTGGCGACGCCCATCGAGCCGTGTAGGGTAGGAAGGCAACGCCTTACTG
>ERZ1035006.2421-NODE-2421-length-10631-cov-3.687973_pt1 | contig 10631 bp, 13 predicted proteins | sample MGYA00520694_ERZ1035006 | MGnify/ENA primary metagenome ERZ1035006 (study PRJEB33766, sample SAMN09781746) | gut metagenome | biome: gut microbiome | host: Homo sapiens | place: Madagascar | study: EMG produced TPA metagenomics assembly of the PRJNA485056 data...
AAGACCGGTGATACCAGTCCGATTCAGGTTGTAATGATCCTTGGACTGACAGCGTGCATGGGAGCCGGAGTTTTGATCGCAGAGAGCCGGAGAAAGAACAGAAGCCGGAAATAGGATCACAGACAGAATGGAATAAGCACCGGAAACAGAAAGAACAACCAACAGAATAACATAGAAACAGGACCTCCTGCATATACTGTATCAATATATCATGTACAACATGATGGACAGATTACAGAACGTGCGGGAGGTCTTTTCTATGGAGAGTGGAATGAATACATATGATTTATATGAAGATATGAGGAGCAGAACCAACGGAGAGATTTATATAGGCGTGGTGGGACCGGTAAGAACCGGAAAATCGACCTTTATTAAACGATTTATGAATCTGATGGTACTGCCGAATATTGAAGAGGAACCATTGCAGATCCGGGCAAGGGATGAACTTCCGATGAGTGCATCCGGCAAAACAGTCACGACAACGGAACCGAAATTCATTCCGCAGGAGGCAGTTACGATCCGAATGAATCCGGATCTGGAAATGAAGGTGCGGATGATCGATTGTGTGGGATTTATGGTTCCGGGAGCTGTCGGACATGAAGAAAACGGAGAAGAACGCATGGTAAAAACACCATGGTTTGATTATGACATTCCGTTTTCAAAGGCTGCCGAGATCGGAACCAGAAAGGTAATCCATGATCATTCAACGATCGGAATTGTTGTGACAACAGATGGCAGCTTCGGAGAACTGGAAAGAGCCGCCTATCTGGAGGCAGAGGAACGGACGATTCAGGAAATCAAAGGACTCGGAAAACCATATATTATCCTGCTGAACAGCATGAAGCCGTATGCGGAGGAAACGCAGAAGCTGGCGGAGGAGCTGGAGCAAACCTATGGTGTAAAGGTGCTTCCTGTAAACGCGGATCAGCTGCGGAAAGAAGATGTAACAGAAATCCTTCAGGCAGTTCTGCTGGAATTTCCGGTAACAGAGGTGGATTTCCATATTCCGAAATGGGCCGAGGTATTGCAGCTGGAATCGGATGTGAAAACAGCATTAATAGCCATAGCAAAATCCGTGATGGATCAGATCCATGTGATCCGTGATGTATATCAGCTGGAAATACCGGAGGATACATATATTGAAAAGGTGAAATTAGATAATATCTCTCTGGATACCGGTAATGTTCAGCTGCTGGTACAGGTTGATCATGCTTTTTACTATGAGATGCTGAGTGACATGCTTGGATGCGAGATTGAGAACGAATATCAGTTTATGAATGTATTAAAGGAGCTGTCAAAGAAGCGGAAGGAATACGAACAGGTGGCGGAGGCTGTGGATGCAGTCCGGTATAAGGGATATGGCTTTGTGACACCGAATCATGAAGAAATCCGGATCGAGCAGCCGGAGGTGATCCGGCACGGAAATAAATTCGGGGTGAAGATAAAAGCAGAAGCACCGTCTATTCATATGATCAAAGCCAATATCACAACAGAAATCGCACCGATTGTAGGATCCGAGGAACAGGCGAAGGATCTGGTGCAGTATATCGGAGCGGAAGGACAGGAGGATATCTGGAGTGTTAACATCTTCGGAAAGACGATCGAACAGCTGATTGATGATGGAATCCGGGCGAAAACCGGTAAGATTACGGATGAGAGTCAGGCGAAGCTTCAGGATACAATGGAAAAGATTGTAAATGACGGAAACGGCGGTATGGTATGCATTATTATTTAACAGTGCCAAAATAGAACAAACAGAATAAAGTCAGAGTGTGTCTCGATCCGGAGTCGGAAAAAGAATGGAAATCTATCAAAGCAGCGACTCCGGAGAGAGGCATTTTCTGTTATTGGCGGTTATATCTATCTGGCAGGTGAGGGGCTTTTTTAAGTTGCGGATATATCGAAAACAGTGTATCATTTAGAGTAATCAGAAGTTATTTCAGGACGGAGGTACATATGCAGACAGAATATGAAAGATTAAAAGAATGCTATCAGGCATGCAGAAACATTACGGATTTTCAGCCAAAGCTCGGCCTGGTGTTAGGCTCCGGGCTGGGAGCACTTGCAGATGAGATTCAGTGTGAAGCAGTGATCCCATATGACGAGATACCGGGATTTCCGAGATCAACCGTTGCAGGCCATCAGGGAAGATTTGTATTCGGATACCTGGAGCAGGTGCCGGTCGTAATCATGCAAGGAAGAGTGCATTATTATGAGGGATATACCATGCAGGAGGTAGTGAGACCAATCCGTTTGATGAAGCTTCTCGGAGCGGATACCTTATTCCTGACCAATGCCGCCGGTGGTATCAGTTCCTTTTTGAAACCGGGGACTTTAATGCTGTTAAGGGATCAGATTTCATCCTTTGTACCGTCTCCGCTGATCGGAGCGAATATTGAGGAACTCGGAGCACGATTTCCGGATATGTCGGAGATCTATGATAAGGAGCTACGGGATAAGATAAAGGGTGCGGCAAAGGCACTGGATATTCCATTGCAGGAGGGTGTTTATATCCAGTTTAGCGGACCTGCATATGAGAGCCCGGCAGAGGTGCGGATGGCAGGGCTGCTTGGTGCGGATGCCTGCGGTATGAGTACGACCTGTGAAGCCGTGGCAGCCAATCATATGGGTATGAAGATCTGTGGCATTTCGTGCATTACCAATATGGCAAGCGGCATTTCGGATAAAAAGTTATCCCATACAGAGGTTCAGGAGACTGCAGACCGGGTATCTGCACAGTTTAAGCAGCTGGTTCGTCTGTCAGTTGCAAAGATCGGGAAGGAGATTTAAATGCACGTAATTATATATACAGACGGATCCTCCAGAGGAAATCCGGGACCGGGCGGCTATGGTACAGTGCTGGAATACACGGATCCGAAGGGACAGTTACATACCAGAGAATATTCCGGGGGCTATCGTCAGACAACGAATAACCGGATGGAATTACTGGGGGTAATAACCGGGCTGGAGGCACTGAACCGTCCATGTCAGGTAGATAAAGGCGTTTAATGAGAACTGGATTCAGGGCTGGCTGCAGAAAAACTGGAAGCTCGGAACCAAAAATCCGGTTAAAAATATAGATTTATGGAAGCGGTTGTTACAGGCAATGAGTCCGCATTCGGTTCAATACCACTGGGTAAAGGGACATGCCGGACATCCGCAGAATGAGCGGTGTGATACACTGGCTACGCAGGCTGCAGATGGCAGAGACCTTTCGGTGGATACCGGATATGAGGAACAGTCATAAGGCTGTCCGTCAGAAGCACAGAGTTCTGAATCCCGGATAGGGGACATAAGATGAACAGAGAGAATCCGGGTAGCGGAATATCATATATGAATCAAAGGGGATCCTTCAGGAAAATCTGTCGCAGAGGTCTGCTGATAGCGGCACTGCTTCTGATAATCGGAGTAGAGTGGCATGTGACGGACGCACAGATAACGATAAATTATAAGCTGCGATATGAGAAGAATCTGGAACGGTTTCGGGCGAATCCCGAGGAGTATCTGAATCCGTACCGGACAATCGAAAGCTATGATGAGGAGCTTCAGAAGATAGATAATACCATAAATCGTGAGCTGATATATTTCCCGGTTGAAAAGTCCTACATTCAGGAGATTGAATATTGTGATTCCTGGTATGGAGAGAGGACGTATGGCGGTAACCGGGTGCATGAAGGAACGGATGTTATGGATATCCGGAATGAACCCGGACGGATCCCGGTCGTCAGCATGACGGACGGTGTGGTACGGAATATGGGCTGGCTGACGCTTGGCGGCTGGCGAATCGGAATAGAATCTGAGGGCGGTATTTATTATTACTATGCACATTTATATTCCTATGCGGCAGGCCTGAAGCCGGGAGATACCGTATATGCCGGACAACTGCTTGGATTTATGGGAAACTCCGGTTACGGTGAAGAGGGCACTACCGGAATGTTTGATACGCATTTGCATGTCGGAATCTATTTCTATCAGGAGGACGGAACAGAAATCAGCATCAATCCATATCTGTTTTTGAAAAAACTTCAGGAAAAACAGGGAAACGTGTAGAGAAAGGTCTGCTTTTGAGCACGGCTTTCGTTGGAATTTCAAGAAAGGTATGTTATAATATAACAACGTACTAAGGAGGTGTGCGGATGCACACGCAGGTCATCGATCAGCGATGGATGACAAAAATATCAGGGGTGGTTACATATGGAAATACAATTATGGCGGGAGATTTTGTCGCCTTATCAGCTTGCGGTAAATGAACTGGTGGTAAAATTCAATCATATTATTGAGGAATATCGGAGTAAGGGACAATATTCCCCGATTGAGCAGGTGGTAGGACGGGTCAAGAAGATTTCCAGTATTCTGGACAAAATGAATAAGAAGCATCTGGCGATTGAAGAGATCGAGGATGAGATTGACGATATTGCGGGAATCCGTATCATGTGTCAGTTTGTAGAAGATATTGATAAGGTTGTTGAGATTATCCGGAACCGCAAGGATATGGAGATCAAATGCGAAAAGGATTATATATCGAATTACAAGGAGAGCGGATATCGAAGCTATCATATTATTGTCTATTATGACGTGTATACATTAGAGGGAACGAAGCGGCTGCAGGCAGAGATTCAGATCCGGACGATGGCAATGAATTTCTGGGCTACGATCGAGCATTCCCTGCAGTATAAGTATCATGGTAATATGCCGGCACATGTACGGGAGCGCTTATATGCGGCATCCGATGCGATTGTAGCGCTGGATTCCGAGATGTCTTCCGTGCGCGATGAGATCATTGACGCACAGAATATGTTCACGATCAAGGCGAATGTAGTATCCGATATTCTTGTCAATATCCAGAATCTGTATCATGTGGCGAATAAAAGAGAGGTTCTGAAGATACAGGATGAGTTCTATCAGATCTTCGCGACACAGGATCTGGAGCAGCTGGAGCGATTCAGCAGAGAGCTGGATATCATAGCGGAAGGCTATAAGGCGCAGAGCCTGAATTAAGAGAAGAATAAAGGCGTGCCCCGGCACGTCTTTGTCATCAGGCAGAAGATGACAAATGAGAAATTAGAAGCAGGAGAACGAATGTGAAATTACCGGAACGTTTTGAAACACGTATGAAAGAAATGCTGCAGGATGAGTTTGAAGCTTATGAAGCAGAATTGGAACGACCATGTTATCATGGCCTGCGGGTGAATACCGCAAAAATATCAGTTGAGGATTTTCTGAAACTATCTCCGTTTGAGTTGAAGTCGGTTCCGTGGTGTTCAAACGGATTTTATTATGATGAGTCGGAACAGCCGGCAAAGCATCCATATTACTACGCAGGTCTGTATTATATTCAGGAGCCGAGTGCCATGACACCGGCAAGTGTGATTCCGATTGAGGAAGGAGACCGGGTTCTGGATATCTGTGCGGCACCGGGAGGCAAATCAACGGAGCTGGCAGTAAAGCTGCACGGAACCGGGCTACTGGTATCCAATGACATCAGCAATTCCAGAGCAAAAGCACTGCTTAAGAATCTGGAGCTTTTTGGTGTGCCGAATATGCTGGTATTAAGTGAACCGTCGAACGTGATCGCAGATAATTTTGAAGGATTTTTTGATAAGATTCTGATCGATGCGCCGTGTTCCGGAGAGGGAATGTTCCGGAAAGCAAACTCCATGGTGAAGGCATGGGAAACGAATGGAGTGGAATTGTTTGTGAATCTGCAGCACAGCATTCTGAAGGAAATGGTACGGTGTCTGAAACCGGGCGGAACGATGGTATATTCGACCTGTACATTTTCACCGGAGGAGAACGAACAGGCAATGGATTTCCTGTTAGAGCTGGATCCTGAGCTGGAGCTGGCGGAGCTTCCGAAATACGAAGGCTTTGATTCCGGACATCCGGAATGGAGTCTGAATGGTAATCAGGATGTGACGAAGTGCCGCCGGTTATGGCCGCAGCGGATTCATGGTGAAGGGCATTTTGTTGCATTGCTGCATAAGAAAGAGAATCCGATGGTTGATGCAGTGAACTGGTATCATCCGGGAAGGGAAAAGCTGCCGGATGAGGTATGGGATTTCTTAAAGCACATTGCCTGGGACTGGGATGAAAGCCGCATGGAATTACAGAAGGAGCGGTTGTATTATCTTCCGAAGGAGATGCCATCGGTAAAGGGAATGCGCGTATTGCGGAATGGGCTGTTCCTGGGTGAGATCCGGAAGAACCGGTTTGAACCGAGTCAGTCACTGGCGATGGCACTGAGGATGAAGGAATATGATCATGCAATCTCCCTGGATGTAACGGATGAACGGGTAATCCGGTATCTGAAAGGGGAAACGATCGAATTAGAGGGCGAGAATGGTATGACATTAATCTGTGTGGACGGATATCCGCTCGGTTGGGGAAAACTGACCAACGGCACACTTAAGAATAAATATCTGGCCGGTTGGAGGTGGCTGTAATGCATGGACAGATGTTCCGGGGGATAGAGGCAGTCATATTTGATCTGGATGGAACACTGGTAGATTCCATGTGGGTATGGAATGCCATTGATGAAGAGTATTTCAGAAATCACGGTCTGGTCGTTCCGGAGGGACTGCAGGAACGGATTTCCGGCATGAGTTTTTCTGAAACGGCAGAATATATTAAGACAGAATACCGCATCACGGATTCTATAGAGGTTATGAAAGATACATGGAACCGGATGGCAGAAGAGAAGTATGCCGGAGAAGTACCTTTAAAACCCGGAGCTATGGAGTTTCTCTGTCTGCTGAAGCAGAAGGGCTACCGGACAGGGGTTGCGACCAGTAACTCCCGACATCTGGTGGAGATTGCACTGGAGGGACAGAAGATCCGCGGACTGATCGATTCGGTGCATACCGCCTGTGAGGTCGCTCACGGGAAACCGAACCCGGATATTTATCTGCTGGTAGCAGAAGATCTTGGAGTAAAACCGGAGCATTGTCTGATCTTTGAGGATATCGTGGAAGGAATTCAGGCGGGGAAAAATGCCGGAATGCATACCTGTGCCATTGATGATGCTGCAAGCAGTCATATCTGGCAGGAGAAGGTTCAGGCGGCAGAGTATGCGGTCAGGGATTATTATCCGGTGATACAGGAACTGGAAAGAAACGCAGAATAGAAGAAACGAGGAAGAAACATGGAAAAAGGAACCCTTGGATATATAAATGCATATAAGAAACGTTATGGAATCCTGATGCTGATCCTGGCTGTCTGCATTATAGCCGGTACGGTAGCGGTATATCTGATATTCGGAACCGTGAAGCATGTTGCGATTCTGATCCCGATTATTCTGGCGCTGCCGTTTGCCAAGATGCTGACACTCTGGATCATAGCCGCGAAGTTCCGTTCGATGAAGCCGGAGGATGGAGAACTGATCAGCAGCGGACTGGCCGACCGGAAAAACTGTATTGTCCTTTATGATATGGCATTAAGCTCTTATGAAGCGGTGTCATTTGCAAGTGCATTGGTGATTGATCAGGGAAATATTTATCTGCTCTGGGGTGGCTCGAATGAACCAAAATACGGAGAAGAAAAACAGCGGGAATATGTGCAGGGAATCGTAAATAAGACCGGATATGCATATCAGGTATATACCGCACATGATGTCAGGGAGCTGCTGGATATGGTGACATCCAATCCGGTATCGGAAGAAGATCTGGATGTGAAATGCAACCGGTTAAAGACCCGGATGCTGGATGTGTGTCTGTAAGACGTACAGTCGGAATAAGGAGCAGGCAGGATGAAAGAATATACGATCGGTAAAAATGAAGCGGGCCAGCGTCTGGATAAATTACTGGGAAAAATATTAAACGAGGCACCGTCCGGCTTTATTTATAAGATGCTTCGTAAGAAAAATATCAAGGTAAATCAGTCGAGGGCAGATGGAAAGGAACTGTTAAAAGAAGGCGATACGGTTCAGATCTATCTCTCAGATGACACGTTTGCAAAGTTTCATAAAGACAAAAAGACCGAATTTGTGGGTGGAGAAGTGTCTGCAAAGGGAATCGTCCTTTCAGAGAACCGTATCCTGTATCAGGATTCCGATATTCTGATTCTGAATAAACCATCCGGCGTCCTGTCACAGAAGGCAAAGGCATCGGATGATTCGATTAATGAGCAGATGATCCGGTATCTTTTGGCTACCGGGAAGCTTACGCAGGAACAGCTGGTAACCTTTACACCGTCTGTCTGCAACCGGCTTGACCGGAATACGAGCGGAATTGTATTAGCCGGTGTATCACTTGCCGGAAGTCAGATGCTTTCTTCTCTTTTAAAGGAACGGACGGTGCACAAATATTATCTGGCACTGGTTCAGGGAAAGGTTTCGAAAGCCGGGGGCGGAAAAGCGTATCTGGTGAAAGACAGTAAGACCAATCAGGTTCGGATTCTGCAGAAGCCTGCAGAAGGAGCGGTTATGATAGAAACGAAGTATCGGCCGTGCAATGCCAATTCGGACTACTCGTTATTAGAAGTAGAGCTGATCACCGGAAAAAGTCACCAGATTCGGGCCTATCTGGCAAGTCTCGGTCATCCGATCATGGGGGATGCCAAATACGGTGATCCGGGAAGTAATCGGGAATTTCGCAATCAATACGGAATTCAGAATCAATGTCTGCATGCATATCGAATTGTTTTTCCGGAGATGGACGGTCATTTCCGTCATTTATCGGAGAAAACATGGACGGCACCACTGCCGGGAAAATACAGAGCCGTCTTGGAAAAGCTATGGGGAGAGGAACTGACATATGGCAACCTGGAATAGCCGGGGACTCCGGGGTTCAACCCTGGAAGATCTGATTAATTTTACAAATGAGAGTTATCGGGATAAGGGACTGGCGCTGGTGCAGAAAATCCCGACTCCGATCAAGCCGATTAAGATCGATAAGGAAAGCAGCCAGATTACACTGGCATATTTTGAAAAGGATTCCACGGTTGACTATATCGGAGTGGTACAGGGGGTACCGGTGTGCTTTGATGCCAAGGAATGTACGACGGATACCTTTTCGATGCAGAATATTCATGAGCACCAGTATCAATTCATGAAGGAGTTTGAACAACAGCAGGGAGTCAGCTTTCTGATCATCTTTTTTACAACCCGAAATGAACTGTATTATATGCCGTTTCAGGAGCTGAAACGGTATGTGGAACGGATTCGGGAGGGACATCCGAAGAATTTTAAATATCAGGAGCTGGATCCGGCTAATTTTATCCGGGCGAAGGGGGGAATCCTGGTTCACTATCTGGAACCGCTAAGCCGGGATCTGATGAGCCGGGAATAAAGCAGCAGGTTAATCGCAGGTTTAAAGTTTGTATAAGGGGCAGTTATGAAAACAGAAGAAATTATCCTTGTGACCATGGGTATCCTGTTGCTGGCATGGGTATTATATGGTGTGATCCGAATTTTCAGAAGAATAAAGAAGGAAGCTTCCCAAATTACAATTCCGGCATGGGTGCAATGTGAGAAATGCGGTACTGTGTTTGCGGTACCGGCAGAGAGCGTGGTGCGTGGAGGCATGATGAAAAGTTCCCGGAAAACCCAGACAATTGTCAGGGGAGGATATGTAGTCCGGCAACCGGTTTATAAATCATATGCCAGAAAATGTGATTGCCAGGGCTGTGGAAACAGAACCTGGGGACAGGTGCAGAATCTGGCGGAGCTTCAAAAGGAGATACGACCGATATCCGTAAAAGAGACGTTGCAGGGGATACTCCTGATTCTGGTGGGAGGAGGTATGATCCTGGCGGTGGCGGGAATCATTCTTCGCGTTATGCACAGGTAATCCGATATCGGAGACATAGCTGTTTCTATAAATCGTTGCAACAGTTTTAACGGTTTCAGACACTTATATAATGAAACTGCTAAAACGAAGCCAAATACAGATACAAAGTATAGCAACGATTATGGGAGGATATTATGAACAGACATAAGGCGAAATGTGAGAAATTAAAACAGATCAGAAAGCAGCTGGCAGACGGACTTGGTGTAGATCTTCATCAGTCGGAATGTACCTATCAGGGGGATTGCAGGGGAACCTGCCCGAAATGTGCACAGGAGGAGAAACAGCTGAATCAGGCGCTGGTGGCGAAGGGAATGCTGGTGGCCGGGCTGGCAACCTTAAGTCTGAGCCTTGCGGGCTGCGGTAACCGGTATGGAGATCTTGAAGGTGAGATCGAAACAATCAGTTCCGAAGCGGGAAGCTCTGAGATGATCAGTTCCGAGGCAACAGGCTCTGAACGGATGAATTCCGAGATGACAAGTTCCGAAACAACAGACACAACCGAGTCGGAAACCGAAGAAGAGATGGAAGTATTAGAGGGTGATGTAGCATATGAACCGGACAGCGAATTTTAAGGTTCAATCCATAAACCGGCATCGCATGAAAACGGACGGTAACGGTGTAACTACTCTGGTTGCCCTGTACGGCTGTCCGCTTGCATGCCGATACTGTATTAACGCAGATATTTTGAAGAAAAACAGCTGGAGGGAATACAGTCCGGAGCAATTGCTGGAAACAGTGTTGCAGGACTATTGTTATTTTCTGGCAACCGGTGGCGGTGTGACCTTTGGAGGCGGGGAATCCCTGCTTCATGCGGAGGCAATCCGCAGGTTTGCCGGGCTGGCACCA
>ERZ1035006.2423-NODE-2423-length-10628-cov-6.718717_pt1 | contig 10628 bp, 8 predicted proteins | sample MGYA00520694_ERZ1035006 | MGnify/ENA primary metagenome ERZ1035006 (study PRJEB33766, sample SAMN09781746) | gut metagenome | biome: gut microbiome | host: Homo sapiens | place: Madagascar | study: EMG produced TPA metagenomics assembly of the PRJNA485056 data...
AAGAGACAGCGAGACACCGCCGGGCAATCGGAGCAGCTTGATCAGAATGCCACTGTGCCCACAGCCAGGTAGCCCGATGATTAAATAGTTTCGCAAACGCCTAATAGAATAGAAAGAATAGAAAGGAAGTAATAGACATGTCATATCATACACAACTGATACAGCGTCCACGCAGGCTGCGCAGCAGCCAGGTACTGCGCAACATGGTGAGGGAGACTCGGATGAGCCCTGCTTCACTGATGTATCCGACATTTGTCATGGAGGGCGAACATATCAAAGAGGAGATTCCCTCTATGCCGGGACAGTACCGCTACAGTATCGACCGGCTGGATGAGTGTCTGGATGAACTGGAGGAGGCAGGCGTCCATACAGTGATGTTTTTTGGCATTCCGGATCATAAGGATGAGACCGGAAGTGGCGCGTATGACCACAACGGCATCGTGCAGAAGGCGCTGCGCCACGCAAAAGAGACACATCCGGACATGTATCTGGTTGCAGACCTTTGTATGTGTGAATATACCTCGCACGGGCATTGCGGGATCCTGCACGGCACAGAGGTAGATAATGATGCGACCCTTGCATATTTGCAAAAGATCGCAGTCGCACAGGCACAGGCCGGCGCAGATATGATCGCGCCGTCTGATATGATGGATGGCAGAGTGGCAGCGATCCGTGAAGCTCTGGATGAAAACGGATTTACGAATACACCGATCATGGCGTATTCTGCAAAATTCGCCTCTGCCTTTTACGGACCGTTCCGTGATGCAGCAGAGTCTGCACCGAGCTTTGGCGACCGCAAGAGCTATCAGATGGATTTCCATAACCGCAGGGAAGCGGTCAAGGAGGCATTGCTGGATGTGGAAGAAGGCGCAGATATCGTCATGGTAAAGCCCGCCGCCTGCTACGGCGATCTGATTCGCGAGATCAAAGATGCAACGGATGTGCCGATGGCAGCCTACAGCGTGAGTGGCGAGTATTCGATGATCAAGACGACGGCGGCAGCCGGATTTATTGACGAAGAGCGCATCATGTGTGAGATGGCAGTCAGTGCTTACCGCGCGGGAGCGGATATTTATATTACGTATTTTGCAAAAGAACTGGCAGCATGTATGCAGAAAGGACTGATCGGATAATGACAAAATCAGAGCAGATATTTGAGGAGGCAGTACGGCTCATACCGGGAGGCGTAAATTCACCGGTGCGTGCATTCGGATCCATCGGTTCTACACCGCGCATGATCGCGCGCGCGTCCGGAGCCAATATGTGGGATGAAGACGGAAACCAATATATCGATTACATTGGTTCGTGGGGACCGATGATCCTGGGGCATAATCAGCCGGATGTATTAGAGGCAGTCGTAGATGCCTGTGCAAGGGGACTCAGCTTTGGCGCTGCCACTAAGATCGAGGTGGATATGGCCAGACTCATCTGTGACAGCATCCCTTCGATCGATATGGTCCGTATGGTCAATTCCGGTACGGAGGCAGTCATGAGTGCGATCCGCACGGCGCGTGGATTTACCGGGCGGGACAAGATTATAAAATTTAGTGGATGCTATCACGGACATTCCGATGGCCTGCTTGTCAAGGCGGGCAGCGGTGCGATGACATCCGGTACACCGGATTCTGCGGGTGTGCCGGTCGGATGTACGCAGGATACGCTTACCGCAGATTATAATGATTTAGAGTCCGTAGAGGCGTTATTTGCGCAGTTCCCGGAGCAGATTGCTTGTGTGATCGTAGAGCCGGCGGCGGCAAACATGGGGGTTGTTCCGGCAGAGGCTGGATTTTTAGAAGGGCTGCGGTATCTGTGTACGAGATATGGCGCACTGCTCATTTTTGATGAGGTGATTACCGGATTCCGTCTGAGCTTTGGCGGTGCGCAGGAGTATTTCGGTGTGCGCCCGGATCTGACGACATTTGGCAAGATCATCGGCGCTGGGATGCCGGTCGGAGCTTACGGTGGCAGGCGTGAGATCATGGAGATGGTATCTCCGGTCGGACCGGTATATCAGGCAGGCACGCTCAGCGGCAATCCGGTCGCGATGGCGGCAGGCTATACGCAGCTGACCATTCTTCGGGATCACCCGGAGTATTACCGGGAACTGAACGAAAAGTCCGATGTGTTTTTTGGCAAGCTGGCGATGGCAGTAGAGGCAGCAGGCAAGCCGTATCAGGTCAACCATGTCGGATCGCTTGGATGTCTGTATTTTACAGGTGAAAAGGTACGCGATTATGAGAGTGCCAAGACGTCGGATACGACGCGCTATGCGCATTACTGCAACTATATGATCGACCACGGCATCTATCTGGCACCGGCACAGTTTGAGGCGATGTTTGTGTCTATGGCGCATACGCAGCAGCAGCTGGATGAGACGGTTGATCTGGCGATGGAATATTTAATGACAGAGGAAGAATAAGCGTTTGGACGAGCAGGCAATCAAACGGAAAAAATATAAAAATAGCAGAAAAAGAACCAGACAGTATCATTCGCACAGGCGGCACAGCAGATGGCGGTATGTGGTGGTCATTTCCTTCATATGTCTGATGGGTATATGGGCAGTGCACAGGCGGGAGGTTCAAAAACGTGTATTGGCAGAGACACCGGTAGTCGTCGTAGAGGATGATCTGCCGGCAGGTGCGCGTGAGGTGACAGAGATGGAACGCCCACCGCTCGATGTGCAGCTGCTCACGGTCAATGAGTATTCGAGGCCGGGCATCACGCTCGAACAGGTCAACGGGATCGTCATTCACTATACGGCGAATCCCGGTACATCCGCGCAGGATAACCGGGATTATTTTGAGAATCTGAAGACGTCGCATACAACAAAGGCGAGCAGTCATTTTATCATCGGGCTCGACGGCGAGATCATCCAGTGTATTCCGTGCAGTGAATGGGCATATGCCTCAAATGAACGAAATGCCGACACGATCTCGATTGAATGCTGTATACCGGACGAGAGTGGAAAGTTCACGGATCAGACGTATGATTCGCTTGTCGAACTTGTCTCATGGCTCTGTTTTCGCTATAGCCTCGATGAGACGGATCTGCTGCGTCATTATGATGTTACGGGAAAAAATTGTCCGAAGTATTTTGTAGAACAGCCGCAGGCATGGGAGACCTTCTGCAGCGATGTCAACGCATATATGGAGAAAAAAGTAAATGGATAAATGTATGGAAGCAATACGTCGCGGTGAAGAGATCCGGGCGAATCTGATCGAATTAAAGATGCACTGTAAAGAAGACCCGAAGGCAGCCTGGGCGCTGCGTGCAGAGGATGGAGTGCCGCAGATCTTTGAAAAACTGTTGTCACATGAGGATGCCAAGGTGCGTAAAAATGCAGCATTGCTGCTGGGTGAGCTGGGGATTGACGAGAGTGCCCCTGCGCTTTTTAAGGCATATGGGGCAGAGCAGACACGTTTTGTGAAAAGTGCCTATCTGCAGGCGTTAAAGGAACTGGATGTGACACCGTATCTGGACGCGCTCCGTGAGCGGTATCAGCAGCTTCTGGCATATGAGCCGTCAGAGGATGAGAAAAAGCATGTTGCCCAGGAGCGCAGCCTGCTCCAGCAGCTGTTATCAGAAAATGATGTGCTGAAAAAACATACCTTCAGTGGCTGGCGCAGAACGAATGATGTGATATTTACGACAGAGTATGCACTTCGTGAGCCCTTGCAAAAACAGATTGAGATGCGCAGCAGGGAAGCGGTGCGCACGGCTTTGCATCCGTTTGGGGTACGTGTCCGTACAACAGAGCTGTCACAGCTTAGCCGGATGCATACATATAGGGAATTGCTGTTTACGTTACGGATCAGGGGGACAGTACGCGGCAATGCAGCAGAACTGTCACGGGCATTGCTGGATGGCGGGCTGATCACGCTTCTGGAAGAACTGCATGCAGAGACCGCACCTTTTTATTTCCGTATAGAAGTGCGTGGCATGGAAGATACTGTACAAAAGACGGCGTTGGCAAAGGAACTGGCGCTGGAACTGGAGCAGGGCAGCGGTGGCAGACTGTTCAATTCTACGACAGACTATGAGGTTGAACTGCGCCTGATGCGCACAAAGGATGGCAGCTTTTATCCGTGCCTGAAGCTGTATACGATTGCAGATGACCGTTTTGCATGGAGAAAGCAGACGATCTCGGCATCCATGCATCCGTCGCTGGCGGCGGCACTGATTGAGCTGGCAAGGCCGTATCTGAGTGAGCAGGCGGTTGTACTCGATGCGCTATGTGGTGTCGGGACATTTGTGATCGAACGCAACCTGCGCATGAAAGCATATGATAACTATGCAGTGGATCTGTATGGGCAGGCGGTCGCAGGAGCCAGACAGAATGCCGCTGCCGCAGGTGTAACGTGCAATTTTATCACGAAGGATTTTACCCAGTTTACATCCAAACACCGGATGACGGAGATCTTTGCGGATATGCCAAAGCGGGGGAAAAAGACAAAAGAAGAACTGGATGCGCTCTATAGTGGATGTTTCCGGCAGTTTTCTGAGTTGCTGGAGCCCCACGGACACCTGTTTTTATATGCCGGTGAGGAGGGCTTTGTCAAGAAAAATCTGCGGCTGAACAAAAACCTTGCGCTGATTCACGAGATCAGGATCCGGCCGAAGGAGGACGGTGTCTTTTATATCATCGAAAAACGCGGATGATCACGTTGGCACGAACAAAAAACAAACAAATGTTCGGAAAAATAATAAAAACTCCTTTACGGAGAACAAATGGTTGTGCTATAATCTTCGAATAGCAGGACATCTGGAGAGAGGGGCAGATAATTATGGCAAACAGCAGTTATGATGCCAGCAGCATATCGGTATTAGAGGGACTTGAGGCGGTACGAAAGCGGCCCGGAATGTATATCGGAAGCGTGTCGCGCAAGGGTCTGAATCATCTGATCTATGAGATTGTGGACAATTCGGTGGACGAGCATCTGGCAGGTTATTGTGACAGGATACATGTCACACTCGAGGCAGACGGTTCGTGCACGGTAGAGGATAACGGCCGTGGTATTCCGGTCGGCATGCACGAGAAAGGTATTTCTGCTGCACGGCTTGTCTTTACGACACTGCATGCAGGAGGAAAATTTGACAACGAGGCATACAAGACGAGCGGTGGCTTGCATGGCGTAGGTTCTTCGGTAGTGAATGCGTTGTCGACCTATATGGATGTAGAGATCAGCAGGGAAGGTTTTGTACACCATGACCGCTATGAGCGGGGCAAGCCGGTACTGGAATTAGAGAACGGATTACTTCCGGTGATTGGCAAGACGAGAAAGACCGGAACGAAGATCAACTTTCTGCCGGACCCGGAGATCTTTGAAAAAACGAGATTCAAGGGTGACGATGTCAAGAGCCGTATGCATGAGACGGCATATTTAAATCCAAATTTAACAATCGTATATGAGGATAAGCGCGATGGACAAAACGAGCATATTGAATATCATGAGCCGGAGGGGCTCATCGGATTTGTGCGCGATCTGAATAAAAACCTGGAGACGATTCATGATGTGGTCTATTTCAAGGGAGAGAGTGACGGGATCGAGGTAGAGGCTGCCTTCCAGTATACGAATGAATTTCATGAGAATATTTTAGGCTTCTGCAATAATATCTACAATGCAGAGGGTGGTGCGCATATCACCGGTTTCAAGACGGTATTCACGACCGTGATCAACCAGTATGCGAGGGAACTGGGCATTTTAAAGGAAAAAGATGCGAACTTCACCGGAACGGATGTCAGAAACGGTATGACGGCTGTCATTTCGATCAAGCATCCCGATCCGCGGTTTGAGGGACAGACCAAGACAAAACTCGACAATCAGGATGCCGCGAAGGTGACTTCCAAAGTGACCGGAGAGGAAATCCAGTTGTATTTTGATAAAAATTTAGAGACGCTCAAGGCGGTGATCGATTGTGCGCTCAAGGCAGCAAAGATCCGCAAGAGCGAGGAGCGGGCAAAGACGAATCTGCTGACCAAGCAGAAGTTCTCGTTTGATTCGAATGGAAAGCTGGCAAACTGTGAGTCGCGCGATGCATCACAGTGCGAGATCTTTATCGTCGAGGGAGATTCGGCAGGCGGTTCGGCCAAGATGGCGAGAAACCGTATGTTTCAGGCGATCATGCCGATCCGTGGAAAGATCTTAAATGTAGAGAAAGCATCGATTGATAAGGTGCTCGCCAATGCGGAGATCAAGACGATGATCAATGCGTTTGGCTGTGGATTCTCAGAAGGCTATGGCAATGATTTTGATATTGCCAAGCTGCGTTATGATAAGATCATCATCATGGCAGATGCCGATGTGGATGGTGCACATATCTCCACATTGCTGCTGACGTTGTTTTACCGGTTTATGCCGGAACTGATCTTTGAGGGACATGTCTATATTGCGATGCCGCCGCTGTATAAGGCGATGCCGAAAAAAGGAGAGGAGGAATACCTCTACGATGATGCGGCATTGGAGCGGTACCGCAAGACGCACAAGGGCAGCTTTACGCTGCAGCGCTACAAGGGTCTTGGTGAGATGGATGCATCCCAGCTGTGGGAGACGACACTCAACCCCGAGACGCGCATGCTTAAAAAAGTTGAGATCGAGGATGGCCGTATGGCGAGCGATGTGACGGCGATGCTCATGGGGACAGATGTACCGCCGCGAAAGGCGTTTATCTATGAACATGCGCATGATGCGGAACTGGATGTATAAAATTAAATGGAGATGAAATAAATGGATGTAGAAGAGAGACTGATACGGACCGAGTATTCGGAAGTCATGCAAAAATCCTATATCGACTATGCGATGAGTGTCATTGTCGCACGTGCGCTGCCGGATGTGAGAGATGGACTCAAGCCGGTACAGCGCCGTACCCTCTATGACATGTATGAGTTGGGAATCCGCTATGACAGACCTTATCGAAAGAGTGCGCGTATCGTCGGCGATACGATGGGTAAATACCACCCGCATGGAGACAGTTCGATCTATGATGCGCTCGTTGTGATGTCGCAGGATTTTAAGAAGGGGCTGCCGCTCATCGACGGGCACGGCAATTTTGGATCAATCGAGGGAGACGGAGCCGCTGCGATGCGTTATACAGAGGCCAGACTTCACAAGATTACGCAGGAAGCATATCTGGCAGATCTCGATAAGGATGTCGTAGACTTTGTGCCGAACTTCGATGAGACAGAGAAGGAACCGGAAGTGCTGCCGGTAAAGGTGCCGAATATACTGATCAACGGTGCAGAGGGTATTGCAGTCGGTATGGCTACATCCATTCCACCACACAATTTTGGCGAAGTCATTGATGGTGTCAAAGCATATATGAAAGATCCGGATATCAATACCGAGCAGATGATGCACTATATCAAGGGACCGGATTTCCCGACCGGAGGTATCGTCACCAATCAGGATGAACTGGCTGGCATCTATTCGACCGGAACAGGCAAGATCAAGATCCGTGGCAAGGTGGAGATCGAGAAGATGAAAGGCGGCAAGGAGTGTATCGTCGTCACAGAGATACCGTATACGATGATTGGAGCCGGAATCGGCAAGTTTTTAAACGATGTCTATGCCCTCGTGGAGAAGAAAGTCACAAATGATATCGTAGACATCTCCAATCAGTCCTCCAAAGAGGGTATCCGTATCGTGATCGAGCTGCGCAAGGGGGCGGATGCGCAGAATATCTGCAACCTGTTGTATAAAAAGACCAAGCTCGAGGACACGTTCGGTGTGAATATGCTCGCGGTGGCAGATGGCAAGCCGGAGACGATGGGACTTGTGCCGATGATCCGTCATCACGTAGATTTCCAGTACGAGCTGGCAACCAGAAAATATAAGACACTGCTCGCCAAAGAGTTAGAAAAGCAGGAAGTGCAGGAAGGTCTGATCAAGGCCTGTGATGTGATCGACCTGATCATCGAGATCCTGCGTGGCAGCAAAAATATCAAGGATGCCAAGGCATGCCTGATGACCGGTGATACATCAAAAATTAAATTTAAACATAAGGAATCGGAAAAAGATGCGGCAAAGCTGTGTTTTACAGAGCGTCAGGCGACAGCAATTTTGGAGATGCGCCTGTATAAGCTGATCGGTCTTGAGATTGAGGCATTGCTTAAGGAGCATGAGCAGACAATGAAAAACATCGCTGAATATGAGAATATCCTGAGCAGCCGTTCTGCGATGGCAAAGGTCATCATCCGTGAACTCGATGGATATAAAAAAGAATATGACCGCGCGCGCCGTACACAGATCGATAATGTGGCAGATGTTGTGATCGAGGCTCCAAAGATAGAAGAGATCGATGTGGTCGTCCTTGTGGATCGGTTCGGCTATGCCAAGGCGGTCGATGCAGCGACTTATGAGCGGAATAGGGAGGCTGCAGATAGCGAAAACCGCCAGATCATTGCATGCAAGAATACAGACAGGCTATGTATCTTCACAAATGCCGGAAACATGCATCTGCTCAAGGTACTCGATCTGCCGTTTGGCAAGTTCCGCGATAAGGGCAAGCCGATCGACAATATGAGCAACTATGACAGCTCTGCGGAGTCGGTTGTCTATATGGATGCGATGAGCAATATATTAAATCATAAATTTATTTTCGGAACAAAGACATCTATGCTAAAGCTGGTGGATGGAGCAGAATTTGATGTGGGCAAGCGTACGACGGCGGCGACGAAGCTGGCAGATGGGGATGAACTGTTATTTATGCATATAGCTGAGCCTGGTTCGACACTTGTCATGGAGTCAGAAAAGAGTGTATTCTTACGGATATCGACAGAGACGGTTCCGGAGAAAAAGAAGATGGCACTCGGTGTCCGGGGTATGCGGCTGTCAGAAAAGGATGCGCTGGCCGCGATTCATTATCTGGGCGCGGAAGATACGGACATGCAGTATGGAGGCAAGGACGGGACGGTTGCCCTGAACCGGCTGCATATCTGCAATCGTGATACAAAAGGAGTAAAACGCTGATGAAGCTAAAACAGAAGCTGAAACATAAGATATTGTTCGACTTAGATGGTACGCTGGTCGATTCGAAAGAGGGAATCACCAAGGGTGTGCAGTATGCACTCAGAGAGGGGCTTGGCATAGAAGAGAACGATCTGGAGTCACTGACCTGCTTTATCGGTCCACCGCTTGCGCTCATGTTCAAGCAGAAATATCATGTGCCTGACGAACAGATTGAGCCATTGGTAAAGACTTACCGGGTCTATTATGATGCGACAGGGGTGAGGCAGAACCAGTTATATCCGGGGATCGGGGAATTACTCATCCGTTTAAAGAAAAAAGGATATATGCTGGGCGTTGCGTCATCGAAACCGGAGTCAAGCTGTGTGGAGATTCTGGAGTTTCATCACGTGGCACAGTATTTTGACTATATTGTCGGGGCATCACTCGGACCTGAACGCAGGGAAAAGGCGCTTGTACTGGAAGAAGCATTCCGGCGCATGAATGTCACTGACCGCAGCGAGGTTGTCTTAGTGGGTGATACAAAATATGATGCAGAGGGTGCACATAAAGCTGGAGTCGACTGTCTGGGTGTGTCCTATGGATTCGGCACACGTGAGGAGCTGGTTGCTGCCGGGGCGGTGGCAGTGGTCGATACTCCGCAGGAAGTGGAGGCATATCTGGATGGCATTTAGGCAGAGAAAGACTGACAAACTAGATTTTTTTTATCCGGTGATGCTATATTATGTGGTGAGCGCGGCGATGAATCAGCTGCTTTTGCCATATCTATACCTGATATCGGTTGACCTTGTGGTGCTGCAGGGCATGACCGCGGTGGCCGGCGGAGTGGTGATTTATTTGTTTTTTATATATCTACCACAAAAGCGGCAGTGGGAAACGGAACACATAGACCGGAGTACATCTGTGTCCGGAGCGCAGCCGGGCGCTAAGAGTCAGCGGATTTTTTTTCGCCCCGTCACGGCAGATGTCTGTAAGGGGCTTGCGCTCGCAGCCGTATGCCTGTCATGTGCCGGTATCGCGGCGAACAATCTGATCGCTGTGAGTGGACTGCAGAAACTGTCGGGTGCTTATCAGCAGGTAGAACAGGCATTTTATTCGTCGGATCTGCTTTGTGAGCTTCTCGTACTCGGCATCATCACGCCGTTTACCGAGGAATTGTTATACCGTTCTGTCGTTTATCAACGGATGCGGGAAAGCTATGGTGCAGTGACAGCGGTCATCGGTTCTTCATTGATTTTTGCCCTGCTGCACATGAACCTCGTACAGATCATCTATGCGTTTGTGCTCGGATTGCTGTTGGCACTGTTAATGGAACGGTATCAGGATATGCGTGTACCATTTGTGGGGCATGCGGCAGCAAATATCATAGCGGTATTGCGTGGTGAGACGGGCTTTCTATCGTGGTTGAAGCAGGGGAATCCGTTGTTCGTTCCGGTGACGGTGGTTTTGGCAGTGGTGACGATTATACTTGCAGGATACTGTATCAAATCCTGCAAAAATGAGAAGTAATACTTCATATTCATCCTGATTTATGCAGGAAAATGGGAAAAACGATTCAGGACAATTCGGACACAATTCGAATATCCGGCGTTTTTTCCACTTTATATTCTTAGGTTTTTCTTGGTAATAACGCACGAAATTGTGCGTATCCATCTATTCTGTTGA
>ERZ1035006.2426-NODE-2426-length-10618-cov-7.275679_pt1 | contig 10618 bp, 7 predicted proteins | sample MGYA00520694_ERZ1035006 | MGnify/ENA primary metagenome ERZ1035006 (study PRJEB33766, sample SAMN09781746) | gut metagenome | biome: gut microbiome | host: Homo sapiens | place: Madagascar | study: EMG produced TPA metagenomics assembly of the PRJNA485056 data...
GACATTCTGCAATCTGTCTATCTCCGGAATTACTCCCTGTGCACACCATTCATACGTATTGTCTGTGCCATGCCTTTCTTTACAATCTTCGAAAATATATATTCTGTCAGAACCGATATGTCTGCCGAAAAAGCGGATAAATTCATTAATCTGCTCGTCAGGCGTATGGTAATTGAGTGCAGATCTAAGTGCTTCATTTATGACCAGTTCATACTTTATGATTGTCTTCATGTTGTTTTCCTCCTGAATGTCTTTCTTATCTTACTTTTTTACATTCAAGCCAGATGGAAAGTCCTTCTTTTATTTTTTGCTCTTCTACAGATTTGATGTACTCCCATTCGTTATCCTCATTATAAAAAAGTCGGAAGTTTTTTCAACAATTCTGTCACGAAACGACAGAAAATGACACGAATTGTAAATCTCTGGTATTGGATTTTGTGTAATAGGAAATTCCAACAGAATTTTCCATTGCATAAAAATAAGCCATTCAGTCAGAAACGACTCCAACTGAATGGCTTTTATTCTTATCTTCTATCCAAGATTTTATCAAACCGTGTGAAGAAGGTTAACGTTGTAATGATTGCTGCCAGTATATCACTGATGGGTTCGGCCAGAAAGACGGCAAATACCTTATTCTGAATAAAAAGCGGAAGAATAAAGATCAGCGGGATCAGCAGGATCAGCTTTCTTAAGCAGGCAAGCAGCAGACTGACTTTCGCCTGTCCCAGTGCCATAAAGCTCTGCTGACAGGCAACCTGGAATCCCAGGGAAAAAATACCAGCCATATAGATCCGTAATGCCCATGCAGTGTAGATAATCAAGTCTGTGTCATTGGAAAAGATTCCTGCAAAAAGCTTCGGAAGCAAAAGCATGATCAGCCAGAAACAGCCGGTAAAAACTGTACAGACAGTAAACTGTGTAAAAAATGCTTTTTTAACACGGTCTTTGTTGCCGGCACCGAAGTTATAACTCATGATTGGCTGTCCACCCTGGCATATTCCCTGCAGCGGTAAGGTCGCAAGCTGGCTGACACTTGTGATAATCGTCACGGCGCCAACGGCAAGATCTCCGCCATATCTTGAAAGGCTGGAGGTAAAACTGATGGACAGAATACTCTCTGTGGATAACATGACAAAAGTGGATATTCCAAGTCCAAGACATGGTAAAATAATTTCTTTTTGTAATTTGAAATTTTCTTTTCTGAGGTGGAGAATGGTCTTTTTCCCAGAAAGGAAACGAAGAATCCAGATGGCACCAACAGCCTGACTCAAAACAGTAGCAATCGCTGCACCGCTTACTCCCAGGCCAAATACAAAGATAAAGACCGGATCCAGAATAATGTTGATCACAGCTCCGATCACTGTAGTCATCATACTGATTTTTGCAAATCCCTGTGTAGTGATAAAGGGATTCATTCCCATTACAATCAGAACAAAAATACTTCCAAGAATATAAATTCTGGCATATGCGACTCCATATGGAAGTGTCTTATCGCTGGCACCGAACAACGTTAACAGCTGTGGTGCAAAAATATAGAAAATTACAGTAAGGGTTACCGCCATAAGAATGAGAAGTGAGAAGCAGTTTCCCAGAATTTTTTCCGCTGTGGTATTGTCCTTTTTCCCCATGGAAATCGCAGCACGGGGAGCACCGCCTGATCCTGCCAGCATGGCAAATGCATTGATCAGCATAAGAATTGGTGTAAATAATCCTACACCGGTCAATGCTGCAGCACCAACACCTGGAATGTGCCCAATGTAAATACGGTCTACAATGTTGTACAAAAGATTAATAATTTGTGCCACAACAGCTGGAATTGCAAGCTGCGCCAAAAGACGTGGGATTTTTTCCGTTTCCATTGCCTGTGTATTAGATCGACTACTCATATCTCATTTCTCCTGACAAGTTTTTTGACATAAGCCAATAAGGCATAGCATAATAATATGTTCTATCACAAACAGAAAGATAATTCAAGAGTGATTTAAAAAATATTTACCTGGTCAGACTGTTGCTTTCGCTTCTAATCATACGATATCCAATTCTGATATGAGTCCGGATGTTATAAAAATGTGTGTAATCATTGTTCCGCTGCAAGAAAACACTGCAGTGCACCAATTAAATTGGCATCGTTCTGGAATTTACAGCTTACTACTTCTGCCCGTGGTACATAATATGGACATTCGGCATATAAGGTCCTTAAATTATTCTTGATGTATTCAATAAAGACAGGCTGCGCAGAAATACCGCCGCCAATGGAAAAACGTTCCGGATCTAAAATATTCTGTAAGTTAAATATCTGTACGGCGATTTCTCTTGTATAGTCCTGAAGACATTCAAGAGCTTCTTTTTCCTGTGCATGGACTCCTTCAAATACTCTGATTCCATCGACTTCTTCTGCTTTCAGATTTTTCTTTTCTGCATACATTTTGCAAAGTCGTGGTGTGCCGCAGCGATTTCCCCATACAGTTTCTACACCAGGAACTTCATCTCTTTTCGTGTTAACATAAGAAACCTCTCCTGCTGAAAAATGTTTTCCCCGATGAAGTGCATGATTTTTAATAAACCCACCGCCGATCATCGTTCCAAAGATTAAAACAAATCCGTCTTCCACATCTTTCAGGCTTCCAGCAGTGGCTTCTGCCATAGCAGCGCATTTGGCATCATTTTCCATATGGATTTTTACCGGACAGCGCTGATACAAATGACGTTTTAAGTAAAAATCATCATTGTAACGCAACGCACCGCCCATACAACAATAACCGTTTTCTGAATCTATAATTCCCGGCATGGATATTGCAATTCCCTCCACATTTTCCATTTGATCATAAATAGTACCGATTGTTTCGATCAAAGATTCTCTGCCATCCTGCGGTGTCTTTACCTTCCCCCGTTCCAGGATCTCCATATTTTCCTTCATGCAGGCATATTTAATAAATGTTCCACCAATATCCACAACCAGAATCTTCATATGCATCCTCCTTATTTAACAGTTGCTCATATTTTTGCCTTCTCCTGCCAAGCCTTCAAAGTCACTGATAAAATCTTCAATCGCACCAGTGATTGCCTGATTTTTTACCAATCCTTCAATAACATCCGGGGCTACTGTAGATGCACCGATTCCATACGCACAGAGTTCTAAAATCTGCTGTGAGTTTTTGAAGCTTGCTGCAAGCACTTCTGTCTTTAAGCCGTTGTTTTTAAAGATATCATGGATATTTTTGGCCACCTGGATTCCGTTATATCCCATATTGTCAATTCTGTTAATATATGGAGCTGCATAATCTGCACCGCATTTGGCTGCCAGAAATGCCTGCATTGGAGTATAAATTGCGGTTGCTGTAATGTTGATCCCTCTCTGTTTTAATATTTTTATAGCCTTAAAGCCTTCTGGTACAGACGGAATCTTTACATATGTATTTTCCCCCAGCTCTTTTACAATACGTTCTGCCTCTTCTGTCATTCCCTCAGCATTGCGGGAAATAACCTGTACATGTAATTCCGCTTCTTTTCCAATGAACTCACGGATTTCCTTCAGGACTTCATATGGATTTCTGCCACTTTTGGAAAGGATAGAAGGATTTGTTGTCACTCCGTCTACCGGATAAAATTCATAAACTCTCTTGATCAGGTCCATGTGTGCATCATCAATAATTAACTTCATAACGGTGTTCCTCCTGTTTTTCTTTTCAATATGATATTTATAAGGTCTGTTCTGTTCTTTCAATGATGTCGTCCTGTGTTTTTTTGGATAGTACATGAAAGAAAGCACTGTATCCGGCAACACGCACAATAAGGTCTTTATGGTCTTCCGGATGCTTCTGCGCATCAATCAGAGTCTCTCTTGATACAATGTTATACTGTACGTGATAACCATGCAGACGATTAAAAAATGCTTTTATAAGCATTTCAAGCTTTTGCTTGTTTTCTTCCGTAGACAGCATTTGCGGTGTCATCTTCTGATTGAGGAGAACACCTCCTGTGATTTTCTCTGTCCGGAGCTTGGAAACGCTTTTAAATACAGCGGTTGGTCCGTTTTTATCTGCATTATGTGCCGGGCTGCAGCCTTCCGCCAGTGGCTCAAATGCATTTCTGCCATCCGGAGTGGCACAGGTTCCCATTCCCTGTCCTACATTTGCACTGATGGAGGAAGTTCCACCGTAACGGATTCCTCCAATTGGACCTCTGTGATATCTGGTGTTCGGGTATTTTTTGATTTCATCCAGATAGGAATCGTATGCTTCTACAACCAGCTGATCTACTTCATCGTTATCGTTTCCATATTTTGGTGCTTCATTGATAAGGAGTTTCTGAATTTTTTTGTTTTCAGGAGACTGAAAATCATCTAATATGGCATTCCAAAGCTGTTCCTTTGTAATTTTCTTTTCTTCATATACCAGTTTTTTTATTGCTGCCAGGGAATCTGCCATATTTGCAATGCCGACCTGCAAACCAGAGATAAAGTCATAAACAGCACCGCCTTCTTTAATTGTTTTGCCTCTTCCGATGCAGTCATCTGTAAGTGCGGAACATAAAATGTCAGGCACATCTCTTTCGGAAGCCTTGTCGATGGCATTTTCTACGATCACGCTGTATTTTGTCATTTCCCTGACTGTTTTATCCCATGCAGAAAGTAGATCTTCATAGGTTTCCATTTCTGTAAAATAGCCATAACCTTTTGTGAACTGTTTTCTACTGGTCAGATCGACTCCGTTATTCATGGCACAGAGCAATACTCTTGGGAAATTGATATAAGACATTCCGGTACAACGATATCCCCATTTTCCCGGTACCGCTGTTTCAACACATCCGATAGCACTGTAATTATACGCATCTTCTTCTTTTACTCCCCAGTTTATAAAAGAAGGAATGATAATTTCATCATTATTTAATGCCGGCATACCGAATCCAAGCTTCATTACTTCAATACATTCATCAAAGAATTCTTTGTTCAGATTTTTATGGTAACGGACAGTAAGATTTGGCTGAGTAAGTCTTGTCTGTGCTACAGACTGCAGAACCAAAAAGCTCAGAGGATTGACTGCATCCTTTTTATCCGTTGTCTGTCCTCCGATGGTTACATTCTGATACATGGGAGAGCCTGCTGAACTCAGAGTGTGAGCCTGGGATCTTACCTTATTGATTGTCAATGTTTTGATCCAAAGACAGGTAAGAAGTTCCAATGCTTCTTCTTTTGTAACACTTCCTGCTTCCAAATCTTTCCTGTAATATGGATACATATACTGATCAAAGCGTCCATAGCTTAAGGAATGGCCGTTGGATTCAATCTGAAGGATCAATTGAATAAACCAGACTGCCTGAATTGCTTCTTTAAAGGAATCTGCAGGTTCATATGGAACCTTTGCACAGATTCTGCTGATTTCCATAAGTTCATTTTTTCTCTTTGGATCTGTTTCTTTTTCTGCCAGTTCGGATGCTAAACGACTATAGCGTAATGAAAAGGCATGAACCGCATCTATGACAATCAAAACCGCCTTATAAAAAATATTTTTATCGATGGATTCCGGATCCGTCAGATCCATCTCAGCTTTTAAGCCTTTGACACGTTCTTCATATCCTTTCAGCCCTTCTGTTAATACCTTATTGTAATTAACAGCAAGATGAGCGTCTCCGGCATTCAGTTTTCCCTCCATGCCAAAGACACCAGTTTCCATAAACACACTTACTTCTTCCGGAAGAAGGGCCTCACCTCTTGCCCTGAGATTATTATTATCCCAGAATGGAGCAATTTCTCGGATCTGCTGTTTGGTTTCCTCTGTGATATAAAATACATCACCATCTCTTTTCTCAAACAGGTCTAATTCATTTAATACAAATTCAAGAGTATATTCCGGAAAAATTGGAGCATTGGTATTTTTCGTTGCCTGATTGCCAACAATCAGGGTTTTCTCTTCAATATAAATACTCATTTGCTCTAATATTTTTTTTAACATCAAAGCTCTTACCATGACTCTTGGTTGATTTTTATTCTCTTTATATGCTTCTGTCGCCAGAACTGCTCGCTCTGCATCAATATATGGCTTCTCATCCAGCACCTCTTCACGAAATGCTTTCATTCTGCTTGTCAGTGCACCAAAATGTAATGTGTTCTCCATACGATCGCCCTTTCGTTCGTAAGCTATAATTATTTTGTTTGTAGCTTCATTCTACATCTGTTTTCATTCAGTGTCAACAATAAATGCTATTGAAATCTCAAATGGTTACGAATGTAAGTTTCTGTTGCTATTTTTAAAAAATATGCTATACTTTTACTATAAGGTGTTATGGGAGGCGTGTTCGTATGAAGTCTGCAAATGAGAATAAATCCGGAATCGTTTTTAATATTCAAAAGTTCAGTGTCAACGATGGTCCCGGCATACGGACGGTCGTATTTTTTAAGGGCTGTCCGCTCCGGTGCAGCTGGTGTGCCAATCCGGAAAGTCAGCTTACCAAGCTACAAATATTGTGGGATTCCCAAAAGTGTATCCACTGTCATCATTGTCTGGATATCTGTCCCAATGCTGCTGTTTCTCTGAAAGAAAACAATCTATTTTTTGACCCGCATAAATGCTGCAATTGTCAAAGATGTGTTTCTGAGTGTCCTCAAAATGCGTTGGCAGCAGATGGCTATTCAATAACGGTAAAAGAGGTAATGGATATTGTTATGCAGGACCTGGTTTTTTATGAAGAAAGTGGTGGTGGGATCACATTATCCGGAGGCGAAATTCTGTCCCAGCCTGATTTTGCCACAGAGCTGCTTCTGGCTGCCAAGCAACAGAATCTTCATACGTGCTGTGAAACCACAGGTTTTGCAAAACCGGAGCTTTTTCAAAAAGTAATGGAGCATGTAGATTATATCCTGTTTGATGTAAAACATTGGAGTGAAAAGATACATCGATCAGGTACTAATGTTTCAAATGAGCTTCCGCTTGCCAACCTGAAGTATGCGATCGATGCAGGAAAAGAAGTCCTCCCGCGTATACCAGTCATTCCAGGATTTAACAATTCCTCTGAAGATGCCATAAAACTGGTGCAGACATTACGTTTGGCCGGTGCTGCAAGATGTCAGCTTCTTCCTTTTCATCAGTTTGGAGAAAACAAGTATCATCTCTTGAACTATCCTTATAAGTATGAAAATGTTCCATCTCTGCATAGAGAAGATTTACAGGAATATCTGCAGATTTTCCGAAATATGGATATTGACGCTTTTTTCTAAATGCAGAATTGAAACCTATTTATGTTTCATTCGTAAGCAATAGTTGCAACATTTTATTGTTTGTGTTAAATTAAAAAGAATAAATAGTCAAATCAAAGGAGCTTCCTGCTTATGAAAAATCGTTCAAATAGAATTTTAGAATTACTGATACAGGAAAATAAAATAGAAGTTTCCGTGCTTTCGGAAAAGCTTGGTGTTTCTCAGGTTACAATCCGAAAAGATTTAGACGAATTGGAACACCGGGGAATCATAAAACGAGAACATGGATTTGCATTATTGTGCAGCCAGGATGATATTAATGGCAGAATTGCCTATCATTACGAAGAAAAGAGAAAAATCGCCCAAAGAGCAGCAGAGCTGGTAGCTGACGGAGATACGATTATGATTGAAAGCGGCAGCTGCTGTGCTCTGTTAGCAGATGCTTTAGTAAATCAAAAAAAGGAACTGACCATCATTACGAACAGTGCGTTTATTGCTGATTATATCCGTGGCAAATCAAATTTTCAGATCATTCTTCTGGGAGGGATCTATCAGCAGGATGCACAGGTTATGGTTGGTCCCATGATTCGTCAGTGTGCAAAGAATTTTTTTGTTGATTTATTCTTTATTGGTACTGACGGCTATACTTCTGCTATCGGTTTTACCAATCGTGATCAGATGAGAGCACAGGCTGTTCGTGATATGTCAGAGCAGACGGAACAGGTTGTTGTACTGACTGAGAGTGATAAATTTTCAAAACGGGGAATTGTTCCATTAAATATTAATGATAAGATAAAAACGATTATTACAGATGAACAGATTCCGAATACTGTAAAAGCTGAATTAGAATGTCAGAATATCTGTGTATTCTTTTAATCGAATCAAGTGAAATTCAGAGAAATATCAAGGGCAAAAATATCTGCCTGTTTTTATTATTCTACAGAAAAAAGAAGGCGCTATCTGCGCCTTCCAAGTCTTTCTTTGAAATCTGAGTAACCAAATTCTGTAAGCTGTAACAGGGTATTATCACCACGCCTGAGCCAGATATCCGGCAGAGGCATCCCGTTAAAGGTATTGTTCTTGCATGTAGTATAAATGGCCATATCGCCAAACATAAGAAGATCTCCCAATTTGGGAATCTGTCGGAATTTATAGTCTCCAATCACATCTCCTGACAGACAGGTGGGGCCTCCAAGCCGGACTGTAATCCGACTCTCTTCCGTCTCATCAGCTCCAAGAAGCGGTGGAATATAAGGCATTTCCAGTACATCCGGCATATGGCAGGCAGCACTTGCATCTATAATTGCAATCTGCGTTTCCCCATTTTTCAAAACATCCAGCACGCTGGTCAGAAGAAAGCCTGCATTTAATGCCCATGCTTCTCCAGGTTCCAGATAAACATCTACCTTCCATTCCTCTTTTGCCATCTGAATACATCGTTCTAACCGTTCAATATCATATCCTGGTTTTGTAATATGATGACCTCCGCCAAAGTTGATCCACTTTACCCTGGAAATCAGATCACCAAAATTTTTCTTAACAGATACAAGGGTTGTCTCCAGATCATCCGAATCCTGTTCGCAGAGAGTATGAAAATGAATCCCATCCAGTAAATCTATAAGCTGGGGATTTTTTTCAAAAGCTTCCTCCCACTGAACTCTTGTGGTGCCCATACGGCTTCCCGGTGCACAGGGATCATAAATCTCATGTCCGTCCTGGGTGGAACATTCCGGGTTGATCCGCAGTCCCACACTCTTTCCTGCGTTCTTTGCTTTTGCACCAAAACGAAGAAGCTGAGACGGTGAATTGAACACGATATGGTCTGCATACTGAAGGAGCTCTTCGAATTCATCGGTTCGATAACCGGCACAAAATACATGAACCTCTTTTCCCGGCATTTCTTCTGCACCCAGTCTTGCCTCAAACAGTCCACTGGCTTCTGTACCTGCAAGGTACGGCTCGAAAAATCCATAGCAATCATAGTTACTGAACGCTTTCTGCGCCAGGAGCATTTTGCAGCCTGTTCGTTCAGAAACCTCACCCAACAGTTTTGCGTTTTTAATAAGTGCTTTTTCATCCAGAATATAGCAGGGTGTCTTTATAGCCCGGAATTCCGGCGGAATGATTCCGCCGGTTGCTGCAAATGGGGCTCTTTTATCCAATCCTTCCATCAGTCTACCAGCTTCGGATCATGGCTTTCGCTGCGTGGCAGGCCATACTGGTCAAGGGCATTCAGGAACGGATCCGGATCAAATTCTTCTACAGTATATACACCTGGTTTGATCCATTTTCCGGTCAGCATCATAAGTGCACCGCACATGGCCGGAACACCTGTTGTGTAGCTGATTGCCTGACTTCCGACTTCATGATAGCATTCCTGATGATCGCATACATTATAAATATAATAAGTTTTTTCTTTTCCGTCTTTTACACCTGTAAAGATGCAGCCAATGTTTGTTTTACCCTTTGTACGTGGTCCAAGACTTGCAGGATCCGGAAGCAGTGCTTTCAGGAACTGAATCGGGACAATCTCCTGTCCGTTATATTGGATTGGTGTTGTGGAAAGCATTCCTACATCTTCAAGACAACGCATATGATCCAGATAGCTTTGTCCAAAGGTCATAAAGAAACGAATCCGTTTTACACCTGGGATTGTGTTTGCAAGAGACTCAATCTCCTCATGATGAAGCAGGTACATATCCTTGTCTCCCACCTGATCAAAATGATACTCTCTCTTAATAGCCATCGGCGGGATTTCTACCCAGTGTCCGTTTTCCCAGTAGCTTCCCGGTGCACTTACTTCACGAAGATTGATTTCCGGATTAAAGTTTGTGGCAAATGCATATCCATGATCTCCGCCATTGCAGTCCAAAATGTCAATGGTATCGATCTGGTCGAATTCGTGCTTTAATGCATAGGCACAGTATGCCTGTGTCACACCTGGATCGAACCCGCAGCCAAGCAGAGCGGTAAGACCTGCTTCTTCAAATTTTTTGCGATATGCCCACTGCCAGGAATAATCAAAATATGCGGAAAATCCTTCTTCCTTGCAGCGTTTTTCGTATATAGCACGCCATTTCGGATCATCGGTATCTTCCGGTTCATAGTTTGCAGTATCCATATAATTTACACCGCATGCCAGACATGCATCCATGATTGTCAGATCCTGATAGGGAAGGGCAATATTCATTACAAGATCTGGTTTGTAGCCATTGATCAGATTGATCAGCTGATTCACATCGTCCGCATCAACCTTGGCTGTGGTAAGGACAGTCTTTGTCTTTCCCTTTAATTTTTCTACGAGTGCATCACATTTTTCCTTTGTACGACTTGCAATACACAGCTCTGTAAATACCTCATCTGCCTGACAGCATTTCTGAATTGCTACACTGGCTACTCCTCCGCAGCCGATTACAAGTACTCTGC
>ERZ1035006.2427-NODE-2427-length-10612-cov-8.262764_pt1 | contig 10612 bp, 9 predicted proteins | sample MGYA00520694_ERZ1035006 | MGnify/ENA primary metagenome ERZ1035006 (study PRJEB33766, sample SAMN09781746) | gut metagenome | biome: gut microbiome | host: Homo sapiens | place: Madagascar | study: EMG produced TPA metagenomics assembly of the PRJNA485056 data...
TGGAACATGCAAGCACTATCAACTCAGATGTAGAAGTAGCAGCGCGAGCAAAGGCAGCAAAACAGACATGCTTGCGGGAGCTGCGGACTCTTGATCATGTGCTTGCATGACACAAAACCTGACAAAAATAGTTTCGCAAACGCCTAACAATATTTTTTAGAAAAGGAGAACTAAAATGTTAGAACAGTTAAAAAAAGAAGTCTATGAAGCAAATATGGAGCTTCCCCGCAGAGGTCTCATCACCTATACATGGGGAAATGTCAGCGGCAGAGATGCCGAGACCGGTTATTTTGTTATCAAGCCGAGTGGCGTGGATTATGACGCGCTGACCCCCGATGATATGGTCGTTATGGATCTCGACGGAAACAAGATTGAAGGAAAATATAAGCCTTCCTCAGACACAGCGACACATATCGAGCTGTATAAAAAATACCCTGAGATCGGCGGTATCGTACATACACATTCACCGGAAGCAGTCGCATGGGCACAGGCAGGCAGAGATATTCCGCTGTATGGCACGACCCACGCAGATTATTTCCTCGGACCGATCCCCTGTGCCAGAAATCTGACAACTGAGGAGATCAATGAGGCATATGAGAAGAACACCGGTGTCGTCATCATCGAGACATTCGAGACACGCGGCATCAATCCGGTTTACACTCCGGCAGTTTTATGCCAGAATCACGGACCGTTCACCTGGGGCAAGGATGCAGCAGAGGCCGTACATAACGCAGTCGTACTCGAGGAAGTTGCAAAGATGGCACGCAACACCGAGCTCATCAACCCGAAGGTAAAGCCCGCACCGGATAACATTAAGGATAAGCATTTTTATCGTAAGCATGGCGAGAACGCCTACTATGGTCAGTAGACCATAGTCAAAAAGCTATTATGGACAATAAATTGTCCATAATCAAAAAGCTACTATGGACAATAGTGTGTTCAGGATTATAGTAATTTCGTCGCGACAGCGGCACTTGTACACATGGATATAATTCTAAAACGGGAGGACGTTTTTCCACGCAGGAGAGCTGAGAACGCACTGTGTAGAGCGGTCGCTCCATATCGCGGAGGAATATCGCGGGGTGGCAGAACGTTTGCACTGCAGTTTTCTGGATGCAGGCAGCATTCCGGGAATGGAGATGTATCCGTATGATTATATGCATCTGAGTCTGGAAAGCCACAAGATATTTGCAGATTATCTGGCCGGATATCTGCCAACATTATTATAAAAGGTGTAACTGTGGGTACGGAACAGTTTCCAGGCATCAAATGAAGGGATGAGTCTGTGACAGTTTTGTGACAATTTTTCTGCACTTTTATGGGGAAATAGAATAACGCTTCTGCTATAGTCAATACATAAGGTTGATACACACAGCCGAAGAAGCCCGCTCACAAAATCTCTGAAATGAAGAATTGTGAGAGAACATGAATGAAACGAAAAAGGAGTGTAATTGCCATGAAAAAGAAAACAATCAGAAACCTCATACCAGCCCTTGCACTGGTGCTTACAACTATCGGAACAGCAACTGTAGCTTTTGCGGCAGCACCGGAGCAGCCGGAAACTCCGCCGCCAGCAGAAGAAGAGGGAATCTGGAAACAGGTCCGGATACTCGGAGAAAAAAGTGATGAAATCTATCTGAGAAACCGCGAGCTGTGGGACAAGGTGAATGATGCCTGCAATGCGCTGCCGGAGGATTTTGATTTTGACAGCTGCGATGAAGCGACATTTATCCAGGGGCTAACGACACTGACAGAGCAGGAGAAGGCCGTGCTTTCCATCGACGTCAAGGAGCTGGAACGTATTGATGACCAGTTGGAAGCACTTTATGAAAAGCTTCCGGATGAGGAGGAGCTGCCGTTGTGCTGGCAGATGTCAGACTGCGCAGGAGACGGATGCTCGGCGGAGGATATGCAGGAACAGGAGTACGATTGTATCTGCCTTTTCTGATGGAAAAACACTGTCAGGTGTATCGACGGATCACACAGGCAGAACAATTACGGAGAAACATGAAATGCTGCGCTTCGCGCGGCATTTCGTGCTTCCTATAAGGAGGTATGGATGGGGGCATTGATTTATCTGGCTGATGACGAAAAAAATATACGGGAGCTTCTTAGCAGCTTTTTAGTCAGTGATGGTTATCAGGTGTGCGCATTTGAGAACGGTGATGCGCTGCTTGAGGCATTCGCCAGGAAACCGGCAGAGCTTGTCATTCTGGATATTATGATGCCCGGGACAGATGGACTGGAGGTGTGCAGAAGGCTCCGTGGGCTTTCTGACCTTCCAATCATATTACTCACGGCAAGGGATAGTGAATTGGATTACGTCATGGGTATCAGCCAGGGCGGGGATGACTATCTCACAAAGCCCTTCCGCCCTACGATACTGTTGATGAAGGTAAAGGCACTGTTGCGCCGTGTTGCTATGAGTCAGGACAGGCAGGGGGTGGACAGAGAGCTTGTCTATGGTGATCTGCGTTATTCTGCATTAGAAAATACGATTGATTGCAAGGGGCGGCCGCTGGCACTGACAAAGACGGAGCTGCGGCTGCTCAGCTATATGCTCAGACTGCCGGAAAAAGCATATTCGCGTGACGAACTGCTCAACGAGGTATGGGGATTTGAGGCTGATGTGGAAACCCGTGTGACGGACGAAACGCTGCGCCGTATCCGGAAAAAGCTGCAGCAGTCAGGCAGTCAGGTCAGTGTACATACGATCTGGGGGTTTGGCTATAAGTTAAAGTCGAAGGAGGACGGTGGCAGATGAAGCATATCAGACAAAGGATCATGTGGCTGATTCTGGCCGCGGCGTTGCTCTTATTTTGCCTGTGCCTGATTGTAGTGAATGTTATGATACCGGATCATTTTGTGCGGGAAGCAAAAAAAGCGCTGATGAACGAGATACAGCAGGCAGACCGCGTGCTTCTCCCGCATTATAATGAAGAAACGTATGACACTTATTATGATACAGGCAGGGAGGATGCGGAGGAAGAATACTTTTTCACTCCGAATATTGTTTTTCTGGAGCTTTCCGGAGAAGACATACCTGGTGTGAAAAGCCGTGAAACCGCCCGTATGGAGCGGCAGTTGATCGAATATTGTAAGGATCGGGAACTTTCGCAGGAGCAGTGCCATTCATTTCGTACAGACAGGCATCACCTGATTTTTGTATCTGTAAGGGAAAGCCATGAGGGGCTGCAAGAGCCGTATTTGTATGTAATGTATATAGATATCGGACCGGTCACACGCTATATCGTGAAGCTGAACTGGCTGTTTTTTGGATTGCTTCTGGTGATTTCATCGGTCATGTGTCTTGGGGGCTTTCGCATCGGGCGCGATATTGAACGGGAAAGCGAGCGCCAGCAGACTTTTTTTCAAAATGCATCCCATGAGCTGAAGACACCGCTTATGTCGATTCAGGGCTATGCGGAAGGGATACAGGCAGGTGTGCTGGATGCAGCTAGCTCCGCAGGGGTGATATTGACAGAAAGCGAGCGCATGACAGAATTAGTCGATGAGCTGCTTGCCATTTCCAAAATTGATATGAACCGTCAGGTGCTGGATTTTTCGGACATAGATATTTGCGAACTGCTCTACGATAGCATCCGCGAGGTAGAGCCTGTGGCTGGCAACAATGGCATCTGTATTGTGCCGATGCTTCCTTGCGGACCGGTCATTGTGTCCTGTGATGATACCTTGCTCCAAAGAGCGGTGATAAATGTTTTATCTAATGGAGTGAGATATGCAGATCGGGAGCTGCACCTCACCTGTAGAGAAGGCAGACGAGAGATAACGATAATGATATGGGACGATGGGGAGGGGATCGCAGTGACAGATCTGCCACATATTTTTGACCGCTTCTACATGGGGCAGAGTGGGAAAACCGGTATAGGACTAGCACTGGCAAAGGAGATCATAGATCTTCACGGTGGGAAAATCCATGCGTATAACGGAGATGCCGGAGCTGTGTTTGAAATATCCCTTCCGGTGCGAGGAGATGAGAAGTGACGGATGTTTTACGGAAAGGCATGAAGAGCATAAAAGATTGATTTTTGCTTCAGAACAGTTACGATTTTTACTGGAAATTTATGTCTGATATGTTATGATAAAAGACAGAAGCACCTGTTGAAAATTGAATCTGTTGAAGGGAGACATTTATGGTAACAAAATTCGGTAAAACAAAAGACGGACATTCTGTTGAAAAATACACATTGAAAAATGAAAACGGAATGGAAGTCGATCTGATCACACTTGGCGCGACATTACAGGCGATCCGTGTGCCCGATAAGGACGGTAATGTCCGTGATGTGCTGCTCGGCTATGATACGGTGGAGCAGTATGAGAATGTCAACGGTTATCTCGGCGCGGTGATCGGACGAAACGGCAACCGTATCGCGCATGCAAAGCTGACGATCGATGGCACGGAGTATGTGCTTGAGGCAAATGACAACGAGAATAACCTGCACAGTGGCGCACATGGTTTCCACGCGGTTTGCTGGACAGTCACAGAGGCGGATGATGCACATGTTGTACTGACTTATCACAGCCCCGACGGGGATCAGGGATTTCCGGGAAATATGGATGTGACAGTGACCTATACACTGAATGATGCCGGAGAACTGGGCATTGCATATCGTGCAACGACCGATAAAAAGACAGTAGCTAACTTCACAAACCATGCATATTTCAATCTGAACGGACAGGAGTCCGGCAGTGCGGAGGATCAGGAACTGGAGATACTGGCATCTTACTATACGCCGGTCGTTGATGGCAAGGCGATTCCGACCGGAGAGATCGCATCGGTATCCGGCACACCGATGGATTTCCGTCAGATGACGAAGATCGGTGCGCGGATCGGGGAGGACTTTGACCAGATCAAATATACTGGTGGCTATGACCACAACTACGTGCTCGACAAGGCAGATGGCAGCCTGCAGTTGGCAGCACGTGCACAGGCGGCAGAATCAGGTATCCAGATGGATGTCTATACGACCTGCGTTGGTGTACAGTTCTACGCGGGCAATTTTGTCGGTGGACAGAAAGGGAAAGGCGGCGTGGATTATGTGAACAGACAGGGCTTTTGTCTGGAGACACAGTACTTCCCGAATTCTGTGAACGAGAAGAATTTTAAGCAGCCGTTCCTCTCGCCGGGTGAGGTATACGAGTCTACGACAAAATATTGCTTTTCTGTCTAGGCAGGAATATCGGATTACGTGATTCATCACGTAATAAGGACAGTAACGATAGACACACCATTTTTCATGTAAAATTCTTGTGTTTATCGTAACTGTGTACTGAACAGTTACGTGTATTTTTATATTATGGAAAAACGAACATCTTCTTCATTAAAACAAAAACTGATGCTGCTCGTAGCAGTAACAATGCTGCCGTTTCTGGCAATGTCTGTTTATCTGCTTATTTCCCTGAAAGGTTATAGTGATACATACGATAATATTGTCAGCAACATGATGATTGCAAACAACTACAACCTTGATTTCCGGGACGAACTCGATGAGAGTATCTATCGGCTGGTGGCAGGCACGATCACATTGGACAATATCGAGTCAGACAGTACGGTAAAAGATCCGTATGAGCTGGTTGGCACACTGCGTGGAGATTTTAATAAACTGGTTAAAATCACGACAGACCGCGAGAGCCGGCTGTGGCTGCAGAGCCTGCTGCGCAATCTGGATACACTCGAGGATCGTATTGACGATATCAAATACAATCTGGATGAGGGCGGTCATTATGATGAAAATATGGAGATGCTGGATAACAACATCTACATATTGACGGAATTGATTCAGGATGATATCCAGCATTATATTTATTATCAGACGCGCAGCATGAATAGCCTGAAGATCCAGTTGAATGCACAGGTGGAACAGTTCCTGATCGTGTTTGCGGTGATGTTGGCAGTTATTCTGCTGCTTGTCGTCCTGATCTCGGCGCAGACGGTCGGCGCTATTATCCGTCCGATCGAGCGGCTGCGACAAGTAACCGGAGAGGTCGCACACGGAGATTTCAGTGCACGTGCACCGGGGGAGGGACCGGTCGAGATCGCGGAACTGGCTGGTTCTGTCAATGATATGACGGTGCATTTAGAGGCGATGGTGAGCAAGATCAAGGAGGATGAACGCAAGATGCGCCATGCGGAGCTGCGGCTGCTGCAGGAGCAGATCAATCCCCATTTCCTGTATAATACGCTCGATACGATTGTGTGGCTGATTGAGAGTAATTCTGCGGATGAAGCGGTGGATATGGTCGTATCACTGTCGCAGTTTTTCCGTCTGGTACTCAGCCATGGTGCGGAATTTATCTCGATCAGAGAGGAAGAACAGCATATCCGAAGCTATCTGAAGATTCAGCAGGCGCGCTATCATGACATTCTGGACTATGAGATCGACATTGATCCGGAGATCTATCCGTATAAAATATTAAAACTGACACTACAGCCGCTCGTAGAGAATGCACTGTATCACGGTATTAAATACAAGCGTGCGATGGGAAAAATCACGATCACCGGTAAATTGCTGGATCGCCATATCATGCTTGTGGTAGCGGATAACGGTGTCGGCATGGAGCCGGAACAGCTCGCACATCTGCGGCGTGCGATTGAACGTCCCTGCAAAGATACGGATGGCGGATTCGGACTGGCAAATGTGAATGAACGTATCCGTATGTATTTCGGTGATTATTACGGTATGCAGATTGAATCAGAGGCGGGAGTGGGTACGACTGTGACAGTGACGATCCCTGCCGGCCAGATGAATGCGGACCAGGAAATCGGAAAGTGACAGAGGGAGAGAGACAGAAATGATGAAAAATGAAAAACGGCTGGTCATGGCGCTTGCCGTAGTGATGGTGTTGTTTTTGTCGCTGTTGATTGCAGGTGGTGGTTTTCAGAAAACGATACCGGAAGATCAGGAGGATGAGCATGCACTGGAGGATGATCTGATCGTGGTCGGATTTTCCCAGCTGGGCAGCGAGTCTGTCTGGCGTGCAACGCATACGCAGTCGATCCAGGAAGCATTGTCGAAGGAAAATGGTTTTTTTTTGCAGTATAGCAATGCCAGACAAAAACAGGAAAACCAGATCAAGGCGATTCGCGGATTTATCTCACAGCGCGTGGATTATATTGTATTTTCACCATTGATGGAGGACGGCTGGGAGACCGTGCTGACCGAGGCGAAGGATGCCGGGATACCGGTCATTCTCGTAGACCGTAAGATTGCCGGGGCGGAAGATCTCTACACGACATTTATCGGAAGTGATATGGTGGCAGAAGGGCGCAAGGCGGGAAAGTGGCTTGAAGATTATGAGCAGGAGCATAATGAGGAAAATAAGGAGATCAATATCGTTGTGCTGACCGGAACGTTGGGTTCTACTTCACAGCTGGGCAGAAGTAAAGGTTTTGAAGAAGTAGCCTCCAAACATCAGAACTGGAAGGTCATTGGTCTGGCATCCGGCGATTTTACAGTCGTCAAAGGAAAGGAAGTCATGGCGCAGATGTTAAACCGGTTTGATGATATCGATGTGGTTGTCAGCCAGAACGACGAGATGACGTTTGGTGCGATCGAAGCAGTGGAGGAAGCGGGCAAGAGTACCGGCGTGTATGGAGATATGATGATGATATCCTTTGACGGCTCACGGGATGCGCTTGAGCTGGTGAAAAACGGCAAGATTAGTTGTGATGTGGAATGTAATCCGCTGCAGGGTCAGCTGCTGGCGAGTGTTATCAGGAAGCTGGAAGCAGGTGAACAGGTAGAAAAGGAATATTTTGTTGATGAACTCGTGTTTGCACAGGATAATGTGAGCGCCTATCTGCCAAATCGGGCGTACTAGATATGGTTAGATATTAAGAAGGGAAGAAGATGTTAAAGGTATTTTTAGTAGAAGATGAGAGTGTGGTGCGTGAGGCACTACGGGATAATATCCCGTGGCAGCAGTATGGTTATCGTTTTGTCGGGGAAGCGGGAGATGGTGAGATGGCGCTGCCGCTCATCCGAAAGACAGTGCCGGATGTGCTGATCACGGATATCAAAATGCCGTTTATGGATGGGCTGGCACTCAGCCATATTGTAAAAAGTGAGTATCCTGATATGAAGATCATCATCATTAGCGGATATGATGATTTCGGTTATGCCAGACAGGCGATCTCGGAGGGCGTAGACGAATACCTGCTCAAGCCGATCACGCGCCGCTCGCTGCAAAAAGCCCTCTCGGAGATCCGTGAAAAGATCGAAGCGGAGCAGGAACAGAAAAATTATGTGAAAAAGTTCCAGACAGAGATGCAGCAGTATGAGCAGTATGCATTGCGCAGCTTTTTTGAAAAAGTATTTGAAGGAAAGCTGTCTGCGCAGGAGCTGTATGAAGAGGCCGGAAAGCAGGGGCTCGATATCAATGCATCCGGGTATAATCTGATACTGCTCGGTGTGCAGGAGGATGAGAGCCGAGAGGAGCTGATGCGTTATTTCCTGCGTTTTCCGGAGTGCATGGTATTCCGCTGGAATATGAATACACACGGAATTCTGCTGATGGGTGATACGGATATGCTGCAGGAGCGCACGGGTACGCATATGGATTATATCAGGAAGGTCTGCGAGCAGTATGGGGATGCGGAGTGGTATGTGGCGGCTGGGACACCGGTCGAGCGCTTCAGCCAGTTGTCGGAGTGTTATCGGAAGGTCAACCATATCTATGCATACCGCTATCTGTTCCCGGAAAAGCATGTGCTGACGGAGAAGCTGACTGCCGGAGACAGTGCCGGCGAGAGCAGTGGCAGCTTTGGAGGACTGGATGCGAACAAGGTAGACCCGGAGATTATCCGGGGATTTTTGAATCATGGGCAGCGCACGGAAGTAGAAGAATTTGTCGGAAGCTATATGCAGGGACTCGGAGAGGCAGTTGTATCCAGACTGTTCCGGGATTATCTCCTGCTCAACATCCAGTTCACTGCGCAGTCCTATGTTGCGGGTATCGGCAGCAGCCAGGAGCAGTTTTTACAGACGGTCGGCGCAGAACGGATCCATGAGATGGTGACGGATCCGGAGACAATGGAGACCTATGTGTGCGCATTGCTCCGGGAAGCATTGCGCATCCGTGATGAGAAGCAGCAGACACAGGGGAAAAAGGTTTTGCAGACGGCTTTGGATTATATTGAGGAAAACTATGCCCAGACGACGCTGAATCTGAATGAAGTCGCGCAGGCGATTGGCATGAGCCCTAATTATTTCAGTGGCATGTTCTCACAGGAAATGCAGATGACATTTGTCGAGTATGTGACAAATAAGCGCATGGAACAGGCCAGACGGCTGCTGAGGGAGAGTGATCAGTCGTCGGCGCAGATTGCAGCAGCCGTTGGCTATAAGGACGCGCATTATTTCAGTTTTGTATTTAAGAAAACCGTCGGTATGTCACCGCGCGAGTGGCGCGCCAGAGGCTGAGGCTCATGTGAGAATCAGGCTGCTGTCACGGTGGATCAGTTCATAGGACAGGCGGACAGATTCGAACGGTCTGCCGCGCAGCTGGGCGAGCAGTGCATCAGCAGCATAGGAGGCCGGATTGCCGTGCAACGCGAGCGAGGTCAGCGTCGGAGTGGAAAAATTACATAGAAAGCTATTGTCAAAGCTGACGACGCTGATATCGTCAGGAACATGGATGCCCTGACGCAGCAGCTCTTTGACCAGCCAGTAGGCAATCTCGTCATCCTGACAGACGATGGCAGAACAGGCACTGAATTTTTGCCGGATGAAATCCGTTAAAAATCCGGTTGCCTGTTTTTTTTGCAGCAGCAGAAGATCTTCGGTATCATACCAGCCGATACAATGATCGTCCGGCATCAGTCCTGCATTCGCACAGGTATGGACAAAACCTAAATAGCGTTCGAAGCCCTCCCTCGTGTCAGCGCGGAAAATACCGCCGAGCCGTGTGTGCTTCCCTCCGATCAGATCCTGTGTCAGCAGTGCTGCTCCGGCAAAATTATCCTCGGTAATCGCTATGCGCGGTGGAAAATTCTCGTAAGGTGTATGCAAAAAAACTGTGGGAAGATGCCGGTGCCATAGCCGTTCATACAGATCAAGATTGGGGTTGGGCAGCGCATTTTTGACAGTGTCGACAATCAGCCCGCGTATTGGTGCATCAATCAGACCGGAGAGAATCTCGCGTTCTTTTGCGACACTGTGCTCCGTGACGTACACAGAGACAGAAAACCCCGCTTTGCTGAGCGGTGCCTGCAGGTCGCTGCGCAGATGGGCATATGTGTAGTCACTGTCAGAGGGCAGCAGGACGGCAATCTGGTTGTATGCGGCTTCCGGATGCAGACCGGTGGCATAGGCGCCGCTGCCCTGCCGCCTGGTGATCAAGCCTTCTGTCTCTAGCAAGTGTAGTGCCTGACGCACGGTCTGGCGGCTGACCTGATAACGCTGGCATAGTTCTTTTTCTGTTGGCAGTTTTGTGATGCGGGCGGGGCCGTCATCGGTCAGGCCGGCACGCAGACGGTCGGCAATGTGTTGATATTTTGGAATCATAGTGCTCCTTTTGGTAAAAATTTTAATGTTTTTTTGTTAAAAATATCACAGCAGTTGGAAATTTTCATAAGTATCTGGATCAAAAT
>ERZ1035006.2430-NODE-2430-length-10604-cov-4.282776_pt1 | contig 10604 bp, 8 predicted proteins | sample MGYA00520694_ERZ1035006 | MGnify/ENA primary metagenome ERZ1035006 (study PRJEB33766, sample SAMN09781746) | gut metagenome | biome: gut microbiome | host: Homo sapiens | place: Madagascar | study: EMG produced TPA metagenomics assembly of the PRJNA485056 data...
CTACAAGATGGCATCGGTAATTGGAATTATTACATTTATTGTATGTGCTGCAATTACGCTGCTTAGTTACACAAGAATGATCAGCGGTGATAAAGAGGAGGAATTCCAATAATGAAAAAAACAATGAATATTATTATCAGACACGTTGTGTTGGCATTACTGGCATTTATCTGGCTTATTCCGATTATCTGGCTCTTTGTTACATCACTTAGTTCATACAAGGGAGTAAATTATCGACATTTTTTCCCTACAGAATGGTCGTTAGATAATTATGCACAGTTGTTCTTTAGACCAGATACTGCAGCGAATTTCCCTGCATGGTTTAAGAACTCGTTAATCATTGGTGTATTTACATGTATTATTTCCAGCTTCTTTGTTCTTATGGTTTCATATGCATTCAGCTGTATGAGATTTAAGGCAAGAAAGCCACTGATGAGTTTTTCAATTATCCTTGGAATGTTCCCGGGTGTGCTTTCTATGATTGCTGTTTACTTTGTATTAAAGATGCTTGGACTTACAGACAGCTTAGTTGGACTTATATTTGTATACTCAGCAGGTTCCGGACTGGGATTCCTGATATGTAAGGGATTCTTTGATACAATCCCTGTATCACTCAGAGAAGCAGCAAAGCTTGAGGGTGCGTCAGAGTTTACAATTTTCTCAAAAATTGTAATTCCATTGTCAAAGCCAATGATTGTATACACAGTTATCAATTCATTCCTGACACCATGGATGGATTTCGTAATGGCAAGACTTATGATTAAATCTAAGGATTCTGCCGACTGGACAGTTGCGATTGGACTTTTTAATCTGTTACAGAGATCTCTTATTGGAGATTATTTCTCAATATTCTGTGCAGGTGGTATTATCGTAGCTATTCCAATTTCAATACTTTTCATAATCATGCAGAAGTTCTATGTAGAAGGAATTACTGGTGGTGCCGTAAAAGGTTAAAAGTTATCATTATGGACTCACTTCTATTGAGGAGTGGGTCCTTTTTTACTTTATTGTGCGAATGGGTCGTGGCTTCTTCGGAGGTTGTGGGGGTATGGCTGTGCATGCCTTGTCTGCTTTTGGTTCCGGGTTACGGATATAACGTTTTCTAAATGTTCTGATGGAAACTTTGGAGTGGGGACGCAAGCGCTCAACATTCGCCATCCATGGCTCAGGTTTCGCTCTCGGCAACGTCCTGTTGCCGAGCTGCTGGGAAGCGTACAGAACATTAAGAAAATGTAATATCCTTCACAAGGAACCCAAAGCAGACAATGCATGCACAGCATACCAATGACAGACTGTGAAGAAGCCACGGAGGCGTTGGTTGGCAGGCAATAAAGTAAAAGTTTTTTGACCCAACAATTTATTGGACAAATAAGATAACAAATATGATAGTAAATATGGCAGCGGATAGTGTGATACACGAACATTAACATATGACATACGAATATTAACAATGATACAGGATAGCTACGGATATAGGTATAAGTGAGCAATACATAAATTTTGACAAATACATTTTAAGCTATGTGCAAAAATATTGGTAAATAGAAATGGAGGAAGGTATGAAGAACAGAATAATTGCAGGTGCTCTTGTTGTGGCAATGCTGGTGTCCATGACGGCTTGCGGTAATGGGCAGTCTCAGGGAGCAGCAAATACAGAAGCAACAGGTATTGCTAATACAGATGGAGGTGAGTCTGCATATCAGACCATGGTTTCCATGAATGATATGGAGGAAAATGTAATTGATGATAATTATAGGAATTATTATCAGATTTTCCCTTACAGCTTCTGTGACAGCAATGGAGATGGTGTGGGTGATATAAATGGTATCACTTCTAAGCTTGACTATATCAAGGATTTGGGGGCTGATGGACTTTGGATTACTCCGGTCTGCCAGTCACCTTCTTATCATAAGTATGATGTGGTGGATTATTGTTCAATTGATGAGCAGTTTGGTACACTTGAAGATTACGAGAATATGATAAAGGAGTGTGACGCGAGAGACATCAATGTCCTTTTTGATTTGGTTGTGAATCATACATCTTCAGAGCATCCTTGGTTCAAAGAAGCTTATTCCTATATACAGTCACTTGGCGAGGGCGAGGAACCGAATCCGGAGGACTGCCCATATGTGGAGTACTATAATTTCTCTAAAGAGAGAGAGTCTGGCTGGAGCGTGGTTGAGGGCACTGACTGGTACTATGAGTCACAGTTTGTATATAGCATGCCGGACCTCAATCTTGACAATGAAAATGTCAGAGCTGAGATTGACAAGATTATAAAATTCTGGCTGGATGAGGGGGTTTCTGGTTTCAGACTGGATGCCACAACCTCTTACTATACAGGCAGTGATGATATGAATATTGATTTTATGTCATGGCTCAATGATGTGGTGAAGGGATATGACCCGGATGCATATATAGTAGGAGAGTGCTGGACAGATTCTTCTACATATACTAATTACTATAAGAGTGGAGTGGACAGCTTTTTTGATTTCGATTTTGCTACAAAGAGTGGAACTATTGTAAAGACACTTACAACAGGCTCAGCTCTGAACTTTGGCAAGAAGATTGTGTCTGTAGATGAAAAGCTGAAAGCGAATAATCCAGGCTACATAGACGCAGCGTTTACATCAAACCATGACACAGCAAGAATTGCTGGAAGCTTTGCAGGAGACAGCTCAGAAGCCCAGGTTAAGATGGCACAGGGGCTTGCTATGATGATGGGTGGTGCATACTATCTCTATTATGGAGAGGAGCTTGGCATGAAGGGCAGTGGTGATGACGAGAATAAGCGTACACCTATGCTCTGGTCTAATGATGAAAATGCAGAGGGCATGTGTAAGAGTATTGCAACCAAAGACATAGACATGAAGTATGGCACACTTGAAGACCAGCAGGATGATGAATCGTCAATCTATAACTTTGTAAAACAGGGCATGAAGCTTAGAAATGTATATCCTGAGATTGCAAGAGGAGAGAATTCTGTGGAGGAAGGCTTATCAGATGAGGCTGTTCTTGTATTGAAGAAGGACTATGATGGTTCTGTAATCTATGTTGTAATCAACACAAAACAGGATGATAAGACTGTGGATGTGTCTTCACTTGGAGAGCTTTCTATGGGAGGCGAGCTGATTACAGGGGACACTACAGCGACACTTGATGCTGGCACATTGGATATGCCGGGCTATTCTATCGTGATTTTGAAGTAACCTGGAAACTATATAATGCAGAGGGACTGCCACCAGGAGAACCAGCCATAGGCAGGTTCTCCTGCATACTTTGGTAGTTAAATAAGAGGCGGGCAGCAGCTTTTGCGAGTCCCGTCTTTTTTATACCAAAGTATGCAATAAAAGCTGCCGGTGGCAGGTTTTATGTATGTATATACATTCTGGGATGGCACCCTTATTGAACTTTATTTAGCACATGAAGACATATAGGTGGGGTGCATAAACCTTAGAGTAAAGCCGTAGAATTTGCCAGATGCATTTTTTGCCTTCTGGGAAGGTGTACTTCAACGCATTTGACAAGGGGCGCGGAGTGTACGTCTCATGCGAACAACCAGCTAACCATCCTAGTTAGACTAGGAGCCTTCTCAGAAAATGCCGATTAGGGGCGCCTGCGCACAACTCGAGCAGTTTCTTATATGCGCGTCCGCGCAGAGAAGAAACTGTTCTCAAACATGTGACTCCAGCGCCCCAGCTTTTCCTTCGTTAAGGCTCCAAGTCTAACACGAATGGTTCCTGAACTGTTGTCCGCATGAGACGTACACTCCGCGCCCCTTGTCAAATCGTTTGAAGAACAGCTTCAATCGAGGAAGGCAAAAAATGCATCTGACAAATCTAGGTTTTACGACCAGGTTTATGCACCCCACCTATATGTCTCCATGTGCATCGTAAACATTGAAGGGTGCCATTGTAAAATATATAAGGTATAAAAAAGACGGGACTCGCAAAAGCTGCTGCCCGTCTCTCAAACCACTAATTAAGTTTACAGGTTACTTCTGATAAGCTCCTCCACAACAGTCTGGCAGTAAGCTCCTACATGCTTCTGCTGGTCCTTGTCCAAAGCCGAAACATCAATAGGCTCCCCATAAATAAGCTTGATATCAGTCGAGTGAATCCAAGGAAAATGATTCTCCAGAATATCAGCAGTTCCGATAAGAGCCATAGGCACAATCTTACAGCCGGTCTTGCTGGCAATCTTGAAGGAACCCTCCTTGAAAGGAAGCAGGCTGATAGGATTCTCCCTGTCCTTATTTCTGGTACCCTCAGGAAAGATGCAGATAGATATGCCGGACTTGACATATTCAATCGCCTTGAGGATGACCTTAAGCCCCTCCTTCATATCATCACGCTTTAAGAAAATGCAGTGCAGACGCTTCATCCAGATTCTGAAAATAGGAACCTTGTTAACCCCATCCTTTGCGATGTATCCAGTCAGTCCAGGACATCTGGCATAGGTCACTACCACATCAAAGAAGCTTCTGTGGTTGCCTATATACAGCACGGGCTCATCCTTTGGCACATTCTCCTCACCAATGACTGTAAGCTTTACACCGGAAATAAAAGCAACGCATTTAAGCCCCCACTGTACAATCCTAAGCTGAACCATATCGGCGTGAGCTTTATTAAATTTTGAAATTATCCACTCAATCCCCAGAACTGGCAGCCCCAGAATGAGAAAAAGGAATATATATAAAACGGTTATTATCGTGCGCATAATGTTCTCCTAAAATAATTTATTGTATGATTATAGCATTTTATGAGAAAAATGAAAATACAATATATAGTAAATGGACATTAATGAGAGGAGTATAAGTGAAAAGCATAAAAATGGTATGTGCAGTAGTGATTTTTCTGCTGACGATACAGATTAGTGGCTGTGAAGGAAACTATAAAGGAAGTGAAACGGGATGGAACCTTGAATATACAGTGCTTGGGGAAACTAAAATTCCGGAAGAACTTCTGAGCCAGATAGAGGAGAAAAAGGCGGAGGGATTTGAGTTAACATACAGAGATAATGAATATTTATACATAGCTAAAGGCTTTGGTGAGCAGAAAACCAGTGGCTGCAGCATATCTGTTACAAATTTAACAAGTGAGGACCAGACCATATATTTTGAGACCAAACTGGTCATACCACAGGAAAGAGAAAACCTTAATTCCATTTCCAGTTTCCCATACATTGTCATAAAAACGGAGTTAATAGATTTTCCTGTCGTATTCAGGTGAGAATTGGATAAATTGTGCATAATAATTCAAAAAAATGCAAAATTGGTACTTCTGCACCATTGAAAAAACTCTAACACTTTGCTATACTAAAGTCACAAGATATTGTGGCATACGATACAGGATAGCCGCTAGATAGAGGAGGCATGTAATGATACAAGAAGAAATAAGCAAAGTACGCGCATCAGTTCACCAGCAGTGCGGAAATAGAGTTAAGATTCAGCTTGATCGTGGTAGAAATAAAGTTGATATTCAGGAAGGCGTTATCCAAAAGGCATATCCGAGTGTCTTTACAGTACTGGTAGATGATGAGAGAGACCAGAATCCTCCTCAGCTATTATCATTTAGTTACACTGACATAATTACAAAGGATATCCGCATGAAACTGTGCTAATTGGAGTTTAGTAAGTTAACATAAAAGTCCCTCGTTGTGAATAGTATTAGTATTATCAATATTAATATTTCATGACGGGGGCTTTTATTATGGATTTAAGGCAGCAATATATAAAAAGAGACAGGCAGATAGCCAAAGAATATGCTCAGGTGACTTTTGATGATGACTACATTGTAAAGGACAACAAGCCTGATATATTAAAGGTAATCTGTGCCGCAGGAGACGTGCTTACAGAGGAAATCAAGACCATAAACGAAGCTGTGTGGATAAGCGGCAGGGTGAATTTTTACATAATATACAGAAGCGACACAGGCAGCATGCCGGAGAGAATAGATGGTATGATTCCTTTTCAGGAAAAAATATTTGTGGACAATTTGTCCGAGCTAAACAGCGTCCGTGTGACAGGAAAAATAGATGATATCCTGGTGAGCATCATCAATTCCAGAAAAGTGTCGGTGAAGGGTATCATAAGCTTTGAGGTGACAGCGGAGGAGATGGAAGAGTTTCCTATAACCTGTGGCATGGAAGAGGGGGAAAAGTATCAGGAGAAGGTCAGCGGGCAGGAGCTTTTGGAGCTGCGGCAGATGAAGCATGATGTGATGAGAATCAAGACTGAGATACAGCTGCCAAAGGCCAAGGGCAACATAGCCAACATAATCTGCAGCTATCTGGATGTGAGAAATCTGGACAAGGATCTGGGGCAGGAGAAGCTGACTGTGAGGGGCGAGGTCTGCTATTGCGTAATATACCAGAGTGAAGAGGGAGAAATGGAATGGGTGGATGGCATGACCTCCGTGACAGGAGATATGAAAAATGACAACCCGGATTTTGACCTCTACTGGGCGAAACTCAATATGACACAGCAGGATATAGAGGCGGAAATGGACTATGACAGGGAGATGAGGCAGCTTGCAATCGAGCTTGTCTTTGACGTAGAGCTGGAAAGCTGGAAAACAGAGAGGGTGGAAAAGCTGGATGATGTCTACTCGCTGTCGGAAAACATCGAGCCTGATTATACTATGGAGGAAATCAGTGAGCTTCTGATTAAAAATCAGGCAAAATGCCGCATATTTGAGACTATCAATCTGGAGCAGGGACAGGATAAAATCCTGCAAATCTGTGGAGCTAAAAGTCATGCTAATATCGAGAGAACCAGCCGGTGTGACCATGGTGTGATGGTGGAGGGCGTCCTGGAGCTGCACATCATGTACATAACAGCGGATGATGGTTTTCCTATTGCCCACAGATATGAGCAGCTGCCATTTGAGCAGTGCGTTGACGTGAATGCTGTGACAGAAAATACCCAGATAAAGCTTGAGTCAGATGTGGAACAGATACAGATTAATCTGTTAGACAATATGACATATGAGATTAAGGCGGTGGTAAATATTAACCTGCTTGCAATAGAAAAAAAGCAGATTGAAGTCATAAATTCTGTAAAAGAAATCGAGGAGGATGAGAGCCAAAAAGGTGATATCCCTGGTATAGTAGGATATACCACGAAGCCTGATGAAACCCTGTGGGACGTGGCAAAACGTTATAAGACCACCATCGAGAAAATTCTGGAGATAAATGACCTGAAGACAGATGATATCACGGGCTCAGAGAAAATTATTATTGCGAAGAATGTAAGAATATGATAGCATTTTTACGTAAGGAACATTGTTGGCTTATATCGAAGCATAGGCATGGATGAATATAAGGTGATATGTATCATATGCAGCAACACAATGTAACAACAGAAAAAGGGAAAGAGGAGAAAGAAGATGGATAACAACAATTACAGCAATGGTGATTATACCGCTCCGGAATTTGGAAGCAATCCGGGGGACGGCTCAGACAATTCGCAGTACAATACCAGCGGTCAGTACACAGGTGGTCAGTACAATGCATACGACCAGTATGGCACAAGTGGACAGTACAATGCAAATGCCCAGTACAACACCGACGGACAGTATGGTGCAGATAATCAGTACAACATGAATGGACAGTATTATACTAATGGACAGTATAATCAGGCTGGACAGTACAATATGAATGGTCAGCAGTATCAGTACAACAACGGATATGGTCAGGGACCGGTAGACAACAATGGCAGGCCAATTCCAAACAACTTTGGAATGAAGCTTACATTTTCTATTCTGCTTACAATCTTCTTATCAAAGATTTTTGGTATTCTTTCAATTGTATTTACCTGCTTACAGAATAAGGCCTACAAGGAAGGCAGATGGGATGATTTCAAGAATAAGAGAAAGCTTTCAAATGTATTTTTATGGATAGGTCTCATCTTAGGCATAATTATGTTTGTTGTATCAATTGTATTTGCTGGTGCAATATTCAAGGAAGTTTACAATGCAGTCAGTGATTATGATTATTCAGATGATTATGATTACGATTATGATTATGATGACAGTGACGACAGCGATTATGATTTTGACTATGATGATGCATCAGATACTGATTCAGAATCTGATTATGTATATGGAAACTCAACATTTGATTTTGATTCTGTAGAGGATATGACAATCAATGGGGCGGCAGTTTCAGTCCCAATGGCAGTAACAGACTTTATTGCCGCAACAGGATATGATACATATATAGATATAGACCTTGATTCATATGACTTATCTGGTCATAATGGTGGAGAGTTTGCATATATTGATGATGAGAATGGATGTTCACTCATTGATATTTACAACGGCTCAGATGATGATGTCAAGGCTATAGATGGTACAATTGGTGGAATCAAGCTTGATTTCGAGGATACATCAGCACCTATCCAGTTTGAGTACAGAGGAATCACAAACGACTCTTCTATTGATGATGTATTGGATGTTTTTGGTGAGGCTGATACAAGATACAATGGTGAGTACAGCACAGAGCTTACATACTACACAACTAATGGATGGATTGAGTTTGACTGGGATACTGATGGAGAAATGATATCAATCTGGCTTGAGAACTACGGAGAAATCGATTAATTTTTTATTTTATGCGTCTTCTGCATTTATTGCAGGAGGCGTATTTTGCTGTATAGGAGACTATGCTGTAATTGTTGCTGTTCGTACTGTAAGGTATCAACAGTGGAAAAAGCATAGAAATTAATGGAAGATTGTCAAAAAGGGTGGAAAAATGTGAGGAATTGTGTAAAAATAGGGTGTAGTATATAAAAGCAGTGTATAGGAGGAACTATGAAGAACCGTATATGTAAGCGCGTGATAAATGCGCTCACTGTTGCTGCGCTCCTTTTAGCAATACCAGTAGTAGATGGCTCAAATATTATTACATACATTTTCCAGAATGAGACGGTATTGGCAAAGACCGCAAAGCAGAAGAAAAAAGAAGCAGAGAAAGCTCTTGAAAACGTGCAGAATCAGATAGATAATCTGCAGGATGGACAGGCTGAGGTCAGCCAGAGTATATCTTCCAAGCAGTCAGAGCTTAACACAATACTTGCCAACCAGCAGCAGCTCCAGACTGACATCACAAACAAGCAGGCTGAGATAGAGCAGTGTCAGGTGGATTTGGCAAATGCCCAGGCAGAAGCAGAGGCACAGTATGAGTCGATGAAGCTTCGTATACAGTTTATGTATGAAAACAGTTCATCTGACAGTGTCTGGACAGCAATTCTTGAGGCCGATGGCATAACAGATATGCTTAATCGTATAGAGTATGTTTCAGATTTGTACCAGTCAGACAGGGATTTGATGACAGCATATCAGGACGCTGTGACAGCAGTGGAGACACTTGCAGCTCAGCTTGATGAGGATATGAACAATCTGCTGGCTTTGCAGGACCAGTATGAGACCCAGCAGACCGCTCTTGAAAGCAAGCTGGCATCCCTGCAGTCAGAGGCAGCATCATATTCCAGCCAGATTGCAACAGCGGAGGCACAGGCTGAGAACTACCAGAACATCATTGATACGCAGGCAGCAATTATCTTAGCACAGGAAGCTGCGGCAGCAGGTGCAAACAGCCAGACCTATGAGGGTGGTGGTACAGGAAGCTCAGGACTCAGCTCTAATGTAGACTATCTGAAGGATGACAGCTATAATCCTGCACCGGCGACAAGCGTATCGGGAAGCGACATAGTTGCCTATGCCCTTCAGTTTCAGGGAAACCCATATGTGTGGGGAGGAAACTCTCTGACAGAAGGATGTGATTGTTCGGGATTCGTACATCTGATACTGGCGCATTTTGGAATATCAAGTCCGAGATATTCTCAGGCATTTAAAAACGGCGGACAGGCAGTATCTTACAACAATATGCAGGCTGGTGACGTGGTAATATATCCTGGACATGTAGCAATCTATATTGGAAATGGATGTATTGTAGAGGCACAGTCAACCAGAGCTGGAATCACAGCCAACAGGTCTGTAAACTGTCACACAATTACAGGTATCAGAAGATATCATTAAGAGATATTTTAAGACACAGGATTTTGCCACGGTTTACGCCGTGGCATTAATTCACTCCGATGGTGTTACTGTTCACACCTTACAGTGTGACCAGCAGCAAAATAGCTTGCAAACAAGATGCTATGTTGGATATAATGTGGTTAGTTAAAACTAATAATATGTTTTTATATATAGGAGGAAAATGAAATGCAGTTAGAGCAATTACAAAAAGACATGATAGCAGCAATGAAGGCAAAGGATAAGCCTAGAAAGGATGCAATATCATCCCTTGTATCGGCTGTTAAAAAGGTCGGAATAGATGAGGGCTGCAGGGATAACATACCGGAGGATATGGTAAACAGGGTTATCCTCAAGGAAATGAAAACCGTCAAGGAGCAGATTGACAGCTGTCCTGAGTCAAGAACAGATTTGCTGGAGGAGTATAAGGCAAGATATGCAATTTTTGCAGAGTATGCACCAAGCATGATGTCAGAGGAAGAAGTAGAAAAGATACTTACAGAGAAGTTTGCAGATGTTATCGCAAGCAGGAACAAGGGACAGATTATGAAAGCCGTTATGCCTGAG
>ERZ1035006.2433-NODE-2433-length-10589-cov-8.824378_pt1 | contig 10589 bp, 11 predicted proteins | sample MGYA00520694_ERZ1035006 | MGnify/ENA primary metagenome ERZ1035006 (study PRJEB33766, sample SAMN09781746) | gut metagenome | biome: gut microbiome | host: Homo sapiens | place: Madagascar | study: EMG produced TPA metagenomics assembly of the PRJNA485056 data...
AAATGTGAGAAAAAGCGAGTTAACAAGAGAAAAACAAAGATTATTATGGGAGGTTATTATGGATAGATCAGGTGAATTGGTAACAAATTTAAGCGGTGAAGCCGCATATCAGTCCTTTAAGCCTTCGCCGTTGCCTCCGAATCCGGAGCTTAATATAAATAGTGATATAGTAAAGAAACTGGTGGAAGCTAACAGGGATCTGGTAAGGCTCGACACGGCAGCAAAACTCATACCGAATGTAGAGCTCTTTATTTCCATGTATGTAAGAAAAGAAGCGCTTATTTCTTCGCAGATAGAAGGTACACAGTGTACATTGGATGATGTCCTTGATCCTGAGGCCGACGGAAATACAAATCTTGATGTTACGGATGTCATTAATTATGTGAGAGCCTGTACATATGCGATAAGCAGATTAGAGAAGCTGCCTTTATGCAACAGGCTTTTAAGAGAAATTCATCAGGAGCTTCTTGCGGGAGGCAGAGGACAGGAAAAGAATCCGGGTGAATTTCGTAAATCACAGAACTGGATCGGTGCTGCGAATTGTACGCTTAATGAGGCAAGATATATTCCGCCAAATGTGGAGGATATGAATGTTGCGCTGACTGATCTGGAAAGATATATGAATGAAGGGGATGATTACGATCCGCTCATCCGAATTGCATTGATTCATTATCAGTTTGAAACAATCCATCCGTTCCTTGACGGAAACGGACGGGTTGGACGGTTGATGATATTGCTTTACCTTATGGAACAGGGATATATTTCAAAACCAATCATATATATATCTTATTTTCTGAAAAAAAACCAGATAGAGTACTATGACCGTATTTCGGAGGTAAGAAGAAGCGGGAATTATGAGCAGTGGGTTGGGTTCTTTCTTGAAGCAGTATCGGCAGCAGCAAAGGATTCCCTGGCTACCGTCGAAAAGTTGTCAACACTCCATGAGAACAATGTCTGTAGACTTCCTATTACCACAAGAAAAAATGATAACGTAAGAAGAGTTTTCGATTATATAGAGCAGTATCCTATCATTGAAATCAAAAGAACGGCGGCTGACCTTGGGGTAAGCTATAACACAGTATCGTCTGCTGTAGATAAACTGGTTCAGACAGGTATATTGAAGGAAACGACAAATGCGTCACGAAACAGGGTGTTCTCATATGAGGAGTATCTGAATATTCTGCGAAAAGATACGTGATAAGGAAATTGTAATCCGGTTACGTAAAAAGTAAATACAAATTTAAAAAAGTGTGATATACTTAATAAAATAAAAAACCTATGAAGAGTACGCGAGGGACAAGCCCTGTGACCGTACGGCAACCTGCCAATGGTAAGGTGCCAAAGCTTGATCGATGGGATATAGGAAATACTACGGACCCATCGGACGATGGGTCTTTTTCGTGCATTTTGTTCATGGAAAAGATGTCTTAAGTGGCCTCTTTGTAGAAAAGGAGGCCCAATATGCAAAAGAAAGATTCGATCCTGATTCATGTGCCGCATGCAGCGACATACATACCCAAAGAAGAATTACAATATTTTGTTACGCCGAATTTAGAGCGCGAACTTATGGTAATGACCGATCATTTTACCGATGATTTATTTGATGCCGATTGCGAGATGCTGCGATTTCCCATATCGCGGTTAGTATGCGATCCGGAGAGGTTCCGGGATGATGAGAAAGAAATTATGGCAAAGAGAGGAATGGGGGCTGTTTATACTTCCTGCTCGGATTGCAACGAGCTAAGAAGGATTCCCGATGAACATAAAGAAGAAATACTCTTAAAATATTATGACAGACACCATCGTATGTTTGAGGCGGCTGTTACAGGGAAGTTGGAAGAATATGGGTGTTGCCTGATCATAGACGGGCACTCCTTTTATCCGAGCCCGCTTCCGTATGAGATGGATCAGGGAGAATACAGACCGGATATATGTATCGGAACGGATGCGTATCACACATCCGCATGGTTAGCATGCTTTATATGCCATTATTTCCAAAAGCATGGTTATGAAACAGACCTCAATCGTCCGTTTGCGGGAGCCATTGTTCCGGAAAAATATTACAATCGCGAACGGCGTGTAATATCCATAATGATTGAGATTAACCGTGGGTTATATATGTGCGGGAACGATAAAGACGAAGAAGGATATAGGAGAGTAAAAAAGGATATAGCAGGGTTAATTGCCGGATTGAGGAAAATGCATCCCTTCTTTTTGATATGAGAGATGATATAGAAGAATAAATAATTGATTTCGAGGAAAAAATATGGTATATTTTATTCAAAATATTTTTACTCAAATCAATTTTAACAAAAATAGCTTGAATATGCATGGAGGAGTTCTATATGTTTATAGGAAGAGAAAAAGAGCTTGAATCGTTAAAAGAATTTTATGAAAAAGATGGAATTGGAATGACAGTTATATATGGACGCAGACGTATCGGAAAGTCTACGCTCATAGCAGAATTTGTCAAAGATAAGAAGACCATTTTTTATACGGCCACAAAGGTTGGTAAAAACAGAAATCTTGAATTGTTTTCAAAACAGGTAATAGATCTGTTCATGCCGGGAGTAGAAAATATCAGTTTTAATTCCCTCGAGGCTATATTTGATTTTATTGATAAAAGTATTGGAGAGGAGAAGATTGTCCTTGTCATAGATGAGTTGCCATATTGGGCCGAAAAAGATGAGGCTCTTCTTTCTGTATTGCAGAAATATATAGACAGAGTATGGAACGACAAGAATCTTAAAGTGATTTTATGTGGATCTGCACTTAGCTTTATGGAGCAGAAGGTTCTCAGTGAAAAGAGTCCTTTGTTTGGACGACGCGACTCTCAAATAAAATTAGAGTCCTTCAATTATTTAGATGCAGCAAAGTTTGTTCCGAATTATTCTAATGAGGATAAAGCCATCTGCTATGGAATTACAGGTGGTGTTGCTAAATACCTTTCCATGATTGATCCGAAAAAGAGCCTAGATGATAACATCATAAGATTGTTTTTTAAGACGGATGGATATTTGTATGATGAAACAAGAAATCTTTTGACGCAGGAATTTTCCGATATATCACTTGTAAACAATATTGTCGAACAAATTGCATCCGGCGAGAATTCGCTCAATATCATAGCATCGAAAATTGGTGAAAAAAATCAGACGGTTTTATATTCGTTAGAAAAACTAATGAATGTGGGTCTAATTGAAAAGAAGAAATGCATTACGGAAGAAAATAATAAAAAGAAGACGCAATATGTATTGAAAGACTTTATGTTTAAGTTCTGGTATGAGTTTATCCCCAAGGCAACCAGCGTCATTGAAATGGGACAGGGGGGAATTTATTATACTAAGGTGGTTAAACCGGTGCTGCATTCTTACATGGGCGCAGTTTTTGAAGAAATGTGCAGATACTACACTTTGATGAAAGGAATCACAGGGGAATATGGCTGTTTTATTACCTCTGTCGGTACTTGGTGGGGAGTAGAAAATATCACCGATAAAAACGGAGAAGCAAAAGTTCAGTCTGCAGATATCGATGTTGTTGCCTTATCTGAAATAGAAAAAAAGGCTGTTATCGGAGAATGTAAATTCAAAAATGAAAAGATTGATAAAGGCGTTTACGATACTTTGATCGGCAGAGGAAAGTTAATTACCGCTAAATATAAAGTCTCAAAATATATCTTCTTTTCATTGTCCGGATACACTGACTGGTTCCAAACACTATCAGACGAGGACGTTATATTACTTACGTTGGATTCGCTTTATACGGATACAGAAAAGAAGAAATATTAATTGTGGCATTGCATCTGTTTGCCAGAGATGGCTATGAGGCGGTTTCCGTCAGCCAGATTGCCGGAGAACTTGCTATGACAAAAGGGGCGTTATACCGCCATCACCAAAGCAAAAGGGATATTCTGGAATGTTTACCGTCCGGGATGCTTAGAACATTATGTTCTTCACAAGCTGAGAAATGATCCGGCATTTGTACCGGAACTTGATCTTGTTATGTATCAGGACGGCAAACTCATTGGCCAGAATATGTTTATGAGAACAGCAATCACATCAGATGACGGAAGAAGTATTCCGATTATGACCATGGGCCCAATCTGCATAAAGAATGAATATAAACGGAAAGGATACGGGAAAATCCTGCCCGAGGGGGAAGATGCATCATTTTTCCTGTGCAGGGAACTGATCCCTGGATATCTTGACGGAATTACCGGGGAATATGCAACACCGGAAGGCTATTTCATTGATGAGAAGGAAGCGGAAGAGTTTGACCAGAACTTTCCCTACAAAGAAAAAAAGAAATTGACGGGACAGATTTTTTGACAGGAAAAATTTTGGGGGATACGGGAAAGGAGTTTGCTGTATGAAATTTCAACGGTGGTGGTCAGACAATATGATGATTGACATTTAGACACATCAATGTTAATATAAATTAACCAAATGGTTAACTTATTATAACGAGGTGGTAGTTATTGAAAATAACCTATGCTAACAGCAAGGTTGAAAAATATTTTTCTGATTATTCCAAAATGCAGAGAGAGTTGCCTTCTGATTGGGTGAGGACAATAAAGAAACACATGGATAGACTAATCGCCGCAGAGTGTTTTGGTGATTTTTTAACATTGGGACTGGGAAAGCCGGAACAATTAATGGGTTATAAAAATATAAGGTATTCCTTGCATGTAGCCCCACATGTGAGATTGATTATTGAACCAAATGCAAATCAGGATACTGTAATGATTTGTACAGAAATCAAAGTGGAAGGAGTGAGTGATTACCATGGCAGTAAAGAAAACTGGTATATCCCGTGATTTGATTATCCATCCTGGAGAAACGATAGCAGATGTATTGGAAGACCGCGGTATTTCACAGGCAGAATTAGCTGTAAGCACAGGAGTATCTCCGGCTTATGTAAGTAATGTGATTTCAGGAAAAAAGAATATTTCATCTAACTTTGCATTTGCATTGGAGTATGCATTAGGTGTACCGAAGTCTTTCTGGCTTAATTTACAGGCAAACTACGATGCGGAATTATTAGAAGCAAATGAAGAACAAACAATTACAGAAGATGAACGGGATGCAAGAGAAGCATTGAAGGATATTGTAAAGTATCTTCGGCAAAAAGGTAAGATGCCGGTGGGAGAAAAAAAAGAAGAATCTATTCTCTCATTAAGAAAGGTGCTTAGAGTCAGCAATATTGCAAATGTTAAGGAAATGGTTCCGGCAGGGGCATTTCGAATGTCAAATTCTGCAAAGGTCAATCCGTATGTCTTGGGCGCATGGATGCGGCTTTGCCAGATTGCCGGAGAAAAGAGAGAAGTTCAAAGTACATTTAATATTGAATGTTTAGATGAACTAATAGATGAACTGAAGAATGCTATGACACAGCAAGACGTTGATATACAGGAGGAGCTTCGTTCTATATTTGCAAGGTATGGAATTGATTTTTCCATAGTTAAAAATTTTAATGGTGCTCCGGTGCAAGGATATGTTGAGCCTAAGAGTGATGGAGTATACCAAATGGTTGTTACCATAAGGAATGCATATGCAGATATTTTCTGGTTTTCCATTTTCCATGAATTAGGTCATATTGTTAATGGCGATATCGGAAAGAAAGCAAACTTTATTGACGATGGTTCTGATATTGAGAAAGAAAGTGCTGCAGACCGATTTGCAAGTAATAAATTAATTTCGGAAACAGATTATCAAATCTTCGTTGCAGGGAAAAATTATGAAATAGAATCCATCAAAAGCTTTGCGGCATCACAAAATGTTATGCCATATATTGTAATTGGAAGATTACAAAAGGAGAAAAAATTAGATTATCGTCAGTTTAGCAACTACAAATTGCGATATAAATGGGCAGAATAAAGAATTATAATAATGGGTACAAAAACGGGAGGTCTCCGCTGTACAGAAATGTATGGTGGGGATTTTTTTGCTTTACTATTGTAAAAGAGTCATTTATAGGACATACCTTCTGCTACCCTTGGTTCATAAGCAGTTCGTAAGGGGTTCTTTTTTGAAACAGGCGAGGTATCAGAGTGGCAAAGTTATGGTATTGGATCAGAAAAACGGTATTACATGCTAAGGAATGCAGCAAATGCTGTATTGTGTGTAAATATTACGAAATATGTAAAAATGACGGGACATTGGAATAGGAGGTACTTATGGGAACGGACTCTTTATATTACATCATGGATTACAGCGGATATTATTATCGAACCAATCAGGCAGATCAGCTGGTAGCTGTGGCAGGCGAACAGGAGGCAACGGTATTTACGCTTGCTCAGGCAAACAGACACATAGGTGTGGGCAAGAAAGCATCCTTTTATTGTATGGTTCCGATTGAAGAACAGACAGAAAGCATTACCGATGAAGTTGTTTCACCAATAAAGGAACTTACATACGACGAGGTAACAGAACCGGTTGAAAAGAAGGTGGCTTCGTATGACCTTTCAGAAATGGACTGGGCGGAATATCTTGCACATTTTACATATCTTGTAGAGGGGCTGAAGGATTATAAGGAGGAGCTGACGAAAAAACACTCCGATATCGATCAGAAGATTTGCGATGTTCTTCACTATATTGAATTGTGTGAAACAGATGAGAATGAAGCTGCGGATTTAGTTGAACTGTTAAGGGTGTGCAGGGAAAACAGAAGAGATATTAAGGATGAACTGCAAAGAATTGAATATTTTCAGAACAATTTCGGAACGAATGCAAATGTCACAAAAGCGAAGCAGGCACTTAAATGTATTATGGGCTTGGAAACAAGAAAATACAAACCCAGAAAATACGAAGAATTGTTTGAAAACTGCATACTGAAAGACAGAAGATTACAAAGAGATGATATATCGGAAGCTATTCACGGTAGTTCAGATAAAAAGCAAAGATATAGCGAGGAACCCACATTTGAGGAAAAGGATGGTGAAGATACAATGACAGAAGAAAGAAGCTATACACCATTTGACGGAAAAGAGAATGACTGGCTTTCATTCGCCCGGCAGCAGGCGGAGTTTTACCGGAATGCAGGGCAGTACATCACGAATCTTCAGATGGATATGAAAGAGATAGATGCCGAGATTGAAGATATCCTTTTGGAGACGGAAGATGCCAATTGCAATGTGGCACAAGGCTATAAGATCTTTAAGAGATTAAAGGAGCTGAGACTTGAGAAAAAAGCAAAAAATCAGGAACTTAACTGTCTGTATGCATTGACGGATTATATTGACTGCCAATCTTTAGCGGATGTCTGTGAAGATAACCTGGCAGAGGTTGAAAGGATAACCGGCGAACCGGAACATATTGAAGTGACAAAAATGCAACCGACGGTTGATGAACAGGAAGAGAATATGTATGCAGCGGAAAACATTGAAGATATGGTTGGATAAAAGAAGGAGGACGATTGCCATGACAAATACAGCATTATTAAGAGAAATTCATAGAGATAACAAAGCTATAAATAGGAATTTACAGCGTTTAGCCAATATCGGATTGATCGGGTTGCTCGGAAAATGTGCGCAGGAAGCGAAGAGAACGGGTGATGCTGCGGGAAAGACGCTGGCAAAGATGGGATTGCTATTTGTTGCAGTGTCAGAGGTGATACTTCTGGTTTCTGATTTGATTGATTATGGAAAAGAGAAAATAGAGCGGGAACTTGAAGAAGATGATGAATAAACGGGGAAAAAACATTTGCGAAAACTAAAGTCCAGGGAGGAAATATAATGTGTCTGCTGAAGTATGATACATGAAGCTTTTCATAGTGCTTTTATTAGTTACAGTAGTATAAAAAATAACTAATAGCTATGAGAAAGATAGAACAAAAATGTATAAATAAATGTGATACAAATTGGGGTGTTAATATGAATTGCTCGACGTGCATTGGGCATAGATGTTATAGTTATCTCAGAAAACACAGGAGGTACTATTATGACTCATAAAGAAATCAAATTTGGAAAAAATCTAAGAATATTAAGAAGTCAAAAAGGCGTATCACAACAGGAAGTGGCAGATGCGATTCATGTGACTAGACAGACATTATCAATGTGGGAGCGTGGTGCGGGAAAACCAGACATATATTACGTTCATGATATTTGTGAATACTTTGATATTGCTATTGAAACAATGCTATATGAAAATATCTTAGATACTCGTTCTGAACTTGAAACAGAAGAGTGGTTTGAGCAGGGACATTATATTAAGAATTTAAACAAGGGGGGGTTCTATGCGATTATTAAGGAGGATTTGGAGGATTTTTTTGGATTTATAAGTTATGATTTTGAGCATATATCTGTTACTGCGTTAGTACTTCATAAAAAAGGTTATATTGTATTAGAGGTTTTTGATAATGGTTTTTCGGTGTATTTAAGATCTGATGAGGAGTGTAGCAAATTTCAAAGGGATTTGTATGATATATTAGATTGCTTCATTCATCATGATAATGCATATATAGAGGATAAGAGAAGTGAGATTAGTGATATTATTAGCACGGCGCATGGAGAAGTTTTGAATAATGTTATGAGGGAAATTCTAGGGGCAGAGGTTAGTTCTTATACATTTTATTGGGTAGATGAAATGGAGAACCCAAGAGGTTATGCAAATTCAGAATACGAATGTAAAATACAAGCAAATGAACAGCAGTGTTTGGAATATACAATTTTACCAATGACATAAAAGAATGTCAGCCTGAAGCGACTTGCGTTAAATTATTTGTTTTAAGCCTTGAATAGCTCTTACAGAGACATCCAAGGATAGGCGGAAAGACTAAAAGTAGGTTTATGAGAGATATTGTATTCACTACGTTCGATTTTACCTGATAGTATGTCGACAAAAATTACTATTCTGAAATGGGCGAAATTTAAGATTAACCGTAAGATAAACAAGGGATTTAAGAAAAAAGAACTGTCACTTACAGTTAATTTCCACATCGACCAACATCGTTCGGAACGAAATCAAATTTATGCCGATATCGTTCCGAATTTTGCATATAATAATGGAAAAGAGTGGTACGGACGATAGGAGATGATTTGGTGAAAACGTGTAAAGTGGTCCTGTGTCAAGATTTAGCACAAAATAAAATGAGAAGTTCTGCAGCTAAGCTGCCGGCAGAGAACATACTCTCTCATACATTTTTTCAAAGTTGTTAGGAGACATATAGTCGCAGTGACTGTGAATCCTAACGGTATTATAAAAGGTTTCAATATACTCGAATACAAGCCTATAGGCATGTTTATAGTTAATGATATTGAATCTGCTAAGCCATTCTCTTTTGATTAAGGAATGGAAAGATTCGATGCAAGTGTTATCATAAGGATAACCGCTGTGAGAATAACTTCTCTGCATTGTTTCAGTGGCTTCGAGCCACGCAGCTGACACATATTGACTGCCACGATCAGAATGAATAATAAGTGGCTGGTCAGTATTACGACAAGCTTTAGCTTTGTTGATAGTTTCAATAACTGTAGATACTTCCATAGTATCTGCAAGTGTCCAGGCAATGATTTTCCTGGCATATAAGTCCATTACGCAGTTGAGATATACAAATCCATCCTGGGTCCAGATGTATGTAATATCTGTGCACCAAACAGCATTGGGACGATCTGGATTAAACTGTTCATTGAGAACATTGTGGAGTTCTTTGCTGAAATCAGAATCTCTGGTTGTGGTAGTCCAAGGTTTCGTCCATTGGGCACGAATGCCCATTTCACGCATGTACTTACCAACAGTGCGTTGACTGATGGTTTCGCCAGATTTGCGTAGTTCCTGAGAGATTTTAGGAGCGCCGTAATTCTGTTTGGAATTATCATAAATTTTCTGGATTTCCTTTTTAACAGCTGCTTTTCGCCGATAAGAAGGAGAGACCTTTCGGTTAAGAAAGGATCTATATCCAGAGCGAGACACGCCTAAAAATTTCAGCATTCCGGAGACAGAGACGCGGCGTCCAGTTACTTTGGCAGCCTCTATCTTTGCAGAAACTTCCGTATAGATAGCTGCTGTTAATCTTTTGCCAGAATGCCGATGGCTTTTTTTAACACATCAAGTGCATCCTGAGCATCACGGAGTTCACGCTTAAGACGAGCAATTTCCTTCTCTTCTTCAGAAACGTAATTACCGGAGCCGATAACGGGAATATCACCGTCGTTATCTCTGAATTGGGCCTCCCAGCGAGCAAGGGTACTGACACCGATGCATAGATTTTTTGCACATTCAACTTGTGTAAGATCAGGGTGCTCTTTGCGATAGTTAATAGCATCCAACTTAAACTGCTTGGTGTGATGATTTTTTTGTCGCGACATAATGAGTTCCTCCTCTTGTAGATTATACAACATTTTAAGGGGATATCTCATTTTGTTTTGTACTATTTAGATGCTAACACTAAAGAGAGCAAGATGCAGAAAATATGGCATAGATAAAGGAGTCGGAAATGCGAGACCAGAAATTATATGAATCAATTGGAAAATACATAGATAAATATTACATAGATAAGCCGGATGATATTAAACTGGATAAAGAAATGAAGTCTATATTTAATAGAATCTCGGAATTTAGAAAGAAAAAAGCAACAAAAAAATGTGATGCCGAAGA
>ERZ1035006.2435-NODE-2435-length-10587-cov-12.235948_pt1 | contig 10587 bp, 9 predicted proteins | sample MGYA00520694_ERZ1035006 | MGnify/ENA primary metagenome ERZ1035006 (study PRJEB33766, sample SAMN09781746) | gut metagenome | biome: gut microbiome | host: Homo sapiens | place: Madagascar | study: EMG produced TPA metagenomics assembly of the PRJNA485056 data...
GTGTGATTTCTAAGATTTTAACCAAATATTACACCTAAAATATCAAATATTACCCCACTATTATAACAGGAAATAGTATCTTTGCAACAGAAAAATTCAACATGCGTTGTGAAACGCTTATCATCATCTTTTACTTATACAAAAAATAAAACATTGGAACTCAATAGGGATATTGGGATTCCAATGTTTTTTTATGCAATAAACTGATTACTTTTCATTACCTAAATCTATCTGCGATATCTGATTCAACAGATTTACAGCCTGCCCTACTGTCTTCACATCATTGATGCGAAGCATTCGCTTGTTGAATTTTTCCTTCAGAACACAGTCTTGAATATGACTGGTTACGTAAGCGAGTATGCGGTTAAACATCTGACTTCTGTAGAACGGACTGTTTACATTGCTTACAAACTGCATCTGCATATAGCCCTGCTTGAGAATAATCTTCTCGCAACCTAGCTTCTTGCCTACCCTACGCAGACCTACCACATGCATCAGTTCGTCTGCTTCATGAGGCACAGGACCAAAACGGTCTATCATACGCTTGCGGTAAGCTTCTACTTCATCATCGCTCTCCAGGCGGTCCAGTTCACGATAAAGAAGCATGCGTTCACTGTCACCAGGCACATAAGTCTGAGGGAAATACATCTCCAGATCGCTCTCTATACCACAATCGTCAACGAAATCATCACCCGTAAGCTGGGCACCTTCATCCATCTTCTCCTGATAAAGATCACAGAACTCCTCGTTCTTCAACTCTGTGACAGCCTGAGAGAGAATCTTCTGGTAGGTTTCATAACCCAGATCTTCCATAAAACCGCTCTGCTCAGAGCCCAGCAGATTACCCGCACCGCGGATATCCAGGTCCTGCATGGCGAGATTGAAGCCGCTACCCAGTTCGCTGAACGTCTCCAGAGCCTCCAGACGGCGACGCGCCTCAGGAGTAAGTGCACTCTTAGGTGGCGCCATCAGATAGCAGAAAGCCTTCTTGTTGCTTCTTCCTACGCGTCCACGCATCTGATGCAGGTCACTCAATCCGAAGTGATGAGCATCGCTCACGATAATCGTATTGGCATTGGAAATGTCGATACCGTTCTCTACAATAGTGGTAGAAAGCAGTACATCATAATCATAATTGATAAAGCCCATGATGATTTTCTCCAAATCCTCAGGCTTCATCTGTCCGTGACCTATTGCTACCCTACAGTCTGGGATATGTTTCTCGATGAGCATCTTGAGCTCCGGAAGCTTGGATATTCTGTCGCATACGAAATAAACCTGTCCGTTTCGGCTCATCTCGAAATTGATGGCATCGCAGATAACTTCACTACTAAACGTAACCAGTTCGGTATGAATCGGATAACGGTTAGGTGGCGGAGTACGCATGATACTCATATCCCGGGCGCCCATCAGAGAGAACTGGAGGGTTCGCGGAATCGGAGTGGCACTCATCGTGAGTGTATCGACATTTACCTTGAGCTGACGGAGTTTCTCTTTGGTAGACACACCGAACTTCTGCTCTTCATCGATGACGAGCAGTCCCAGGTCATGCCATTTCACGGTCTTTGATATCAGCTTATGCGTACCTATGAGGATATCAATCTTACCCTCTTTCAGGGCGTCAAGCACCTCTCTGGTTTCCTTCGCAGTACGGGCTCTACTGAGATAGTCTACCCTTACAGGCATGCCTTCCAGACGCTTTTTGAAAGTCTGATAGTGCTGGAAAGCCAGAACGGTAGTAGGCACCAGCACCGCAACCTGCTTACTGTCGCACGCAGCCTTGAAGGCTGCACGGATGGCAACCTCAGTCTTGCCGAAGCCCACATCGCCACAAACCAGACGGTCCATCGGTCTGCCGCTCTCCATATCCTTCTTCACCTCCTGAGTAGCCTTATTCTGGTCTGGCGTATCTTCATACAGGAAGGAAGCCTCCAGCGTATGCTGCAGATAATTGTCGGCACTGAAGGCGAATCCCTTCTCCCGTCGGCGCTGGGCATAGAGTTTGATCAGGTCGCGCGCAATGTCCTTAATTCGCTTCTTAGCTTTGTCCTTGAGTTTATCCCAGGCACCTGTACCCAGTGTAGACAGGCGAGGCGGAGTACCGGTATCGCTGCGGCGATATTTGCTGATTTTATAAAGCGAGTGGATAGAAACATCCACCTTGTCATTGTTCGTATAGACGATTCGGATCATTTCCTGATAGCTGTTGCCCGTAGGAACCCTAACCAGACCGCCGAACTTGCCGATACCGAAGTCTACATGCACGATAAAATCTCCCACTTCCATCTCCTGCAGTTCCTTCATGGTGAGTGCCATCTTGCCGGCTCTCGCTTTATCTGAGCGCAGGTTATATTTATGAAAACGGTCAAAAATCTGATGATCGGTAAAGAAACAGCACTTCTTGTCATGGTCAGTAAAGCCTTCATGAAGCGTCTTGTCTACCGGTGTAAAACGGATGGCGTAGTGCTTCAGCTCTTCGCTTTCAAAGATATCCTTCAAGCGCTGTTGCTGCTTCTGGCTATCTGCCAATATATATAAGGTGTAACCCTGGAGCAGAAAATCCTCCAGAGTCTGGCAAAGCAAATTAAAATTCTTATGGAAAAGAGGCTGTGGAGCGATATTGAAAGGTATCACAGCCGGACTCTCTGACGGAGCGACCTTGCCGAACTCGATACGGAGATGAGCCGCTACTGCCTTCTTGAAATCGAGCGGAGAAACGAGGTTGAGCTCGGTCTTCATGTCATGTCTGATGCGCTCAGCCTCTACCTCAGTAGCTCCCTCCAGCTGCTCGGTAAGGCTCTGCGATGAGAAGCCTTCGGTATAAATCTGACCGATGCGGTCGCAAACGAAAGAAAGGTCTTTCGCCACGACTGGCGTACTTTCGGAGAGGAAATTGAGGAAACACTGCTTGTTGCTCTCGATATGGGCGAGTTCGGGCACGATTTCTATCTCTGTGCGCTTCGCCTGCGAGAGTTGGGTCTCAACATCAAAGGTACGGATGGTGTCAATCTCATCGCCGAAGAAGTCGATACGGAACGGATATTCGCAGCTGTAGGAATAGACATCGAGGATGCTTCCACGCACGGCAAACTGGCCAGGTTCATAAACATAATCGGTTTCTTTGAGTTCGAAATCGCGCAGGGTATGAACCACATCGGTCTGAGCAATCTGCTGGCCTACAGTCAGTTTCAGAATCCGTTCATCCAGATTCTGCTTAGCCACAACGAGTTCTGCCAGTGCATCGGGATAAGTGACTACCAGGAAATGTCCTCCCGAAGAGAGGCGAGCCAGCACCTCTGTACGTAGGATTTCGTTCGCTGCATCACGCTGCCCGTATTTCACGGCACGCCGATAGCTGGAAGGAAAGAAGAAGACCTTCTCCTGCCCCATCATCTGAGTGAGATCATGATAAAAATAGCCTGCTTCATCGGCATCATCCAGCACGAAGAGTACCGAACGCCTCATCTTCCCCTGCAGAGAAGCAAAGAACATCGGAGCCGAAGAGCACAGCAAACCCTGGAGAAAAATGGAATGAACCGACTTCTTCCCCATCAAATCAAAGAGGGCATCCGCCTGTGGCGAACGCCCGTATGTTTTTTCTATCTTTTGGATTTCCATCCAAGTACTGATTAGTGATTACTGATTACTGAGTATTAATCCTTCTTCGGATATTTCTTGAACCAGCCATCCAGGCGCAGTCGCATCACACCAAAGAAAGCCTCACCAAAGATGCCACCACTCATCTTGCTCACACCTTCACGACGGTTAACAAAGATGACAGGTACCTCCTTGATCTTGAAACCGATTCGATGAGCCGTATATTTCATCTCTATCTGGAAAGCATAGCCCTTGAAGCGGATAGCATCCAAATCTATGGTTTCCAATACCTTACGTCGGTAGCAGACGAATCCAGCTGTGGTATCATTCACCTTAAATCCGGTTACGATACGTACGTATTTAGAAGCGAAATAGCTCATCAATACGCGTCCGATAGGCCAGTTGACCACGTTCACACCCGAAATATATCTTGAGCCTACAGCCACATCATACCCCTCATCGTGAGTTGCCGCATAGAGACGTGGCAAATCATTAGGATCATGACTGAAGTCGGCATCCATCTCGAAGATGAAGTCATAGCCCTGCTTCAATGACCATTTGAAGCCCATGATATAGGCAGTACCCAAACCGAGTTTACCCGAACGCTCCAGAATATGCAGACGACCGGCAAACTCATTAGCCATCAAGCCCTTAACAATGGCAGCAGTACCGTCAGGACTTCCGTCATCGATAACGAGGATATCAAACTGCTTTTCGAGACCGAAGACAGCACGGATGATTTTCTCGATGTTTTCCTTCTCATTATATGTAGGAATGATTACTATGCTATCACTCATAACTTCTTATAATTTTAATGATTCTGATTCTATATAATGTAATACAGATGCAAAATTACAACTTATTTTTGAAATAACAAGCGAAAATCCGAAATTATTGGTCCGGATTCTCTACAAAACCCTGATATTTCTTGTCAAGTCCGTTCATGATCGCCTCATAGCTCTTGTTCATCTGGTTCTTGATATTGTCAGCTCCCTTGCCTATCGGCTCGATAGGCTCATGAATGGTGAGCTTCAGAGGATGCCAGAAAGCCCAGTAGATGTCCTTCATGCGAGGCTTCACATCAAAACTGCCATTGATGGTAAGCGGACATACCGGCAACTGCAGTTCATCGGCAAGCATGAAAGCGCCACGGCGAAACACGCCCATGTGACCCGTAAACGTGCGGGCACCTTCAGGGAATACCACCAGCGACATACCCTCTTTAAGCACCTCGCGAGCACGGTCATAAGAAGCACGGATCTTAGAAGGTCCGCTCTTGTCTACAAAGATGTGGTGCGCATACTCACAGGCGATACCGATGAGAGGCACTTTGCGCAAGCCCTTCTTCATCATCCACTTGAAGTTTCTGCCCAGAAAACCGTATATCAGGAAGATATCAAAAGCACCCTGATGATTGGCCACGAAAACATAACTCTGGTTCTTCTTGAGATGCTCACGTCCCTCCACCTTTACAGGCAGGAGGAGGATGCGGACCCAAAGCCAAGCCCAATACTTGCCGGGATAATAGCCCCAGAAATGGCCATTGCCCAGCATACATCCAAAAACAGTAGTTAAACTGGTTAAAACGCTAGCCAACAAGAGGATAGGCAAGCATATAACAAGTTGATACAGACGATATAAGTACTTCATTTTTTATTTAAGAATGAATAATTTAACACTCAACATTTAACATTCAACACTCAACACTCCTCATTTTCTTTTGAGTGTGATGACCACGATTTCTGCCGTAGCCCCTATGCGGATTGGAACGGTACCGCCCAGCCCCGATGTGGTATAGAGCTGGCAACCCTCCTCCTCGAAGAGGCCATAATCATAAGGAGTAAACATCGACGGACGCAAGCCCAGTACGCTGATCTGACCCGCATGCGTATGACCGCTCAGCGTAAGCTGCGGTGCTACGACCAGCGAATCCTTCCTGTCAGGTCCTATCACATCGCCATCCTTATCCTTCTCCTTATTAATAGTAGAAGGCCAGGTCTCGCGCCATTGCTTTGGTATATGCTGCAGCATCAGCACGAAAGAGCCCGGTCTGATGCCATACAGCGCCTTCCTTACGTTGGTTCGCTTTGGTTTGTCATAGTTCTCTGTACCAGCTACATAGATGCTGTCAGCGCCTCTATGCACCGCCACATGCTCATTCATCAGCAGGCGCCATCCGCAACTCCGCTGGAAGTCCTGCATCCGCTTCTCGAGCGCAGCTATCTCCTGCTCATCATCTACATCCATATAATAGGTGTAATCGTGATTACCCAGCACACTCATCACGCCGTCTCTGGCTTTCAGACTGCTGAGCAGCGCCTGATACTCAGGCAGTTCATCGGGCGTAACATTCTGTAAATCACCCGTAAAGCAAATCAGATCAGGTTTTTCGGCATTGATGCTGTCGATATCGCGCTGAGGCAGATGACCACGCCAGCCATAGTATGACCCGAGATGGATGTCGCTGAACTGAACGATGCGATAGCCCTCGAAAGACTTCGGCAGATTGGGTACATAGATGGTGATTCGCTTGACCTGCATCTTAGGAAAACCCTCGGTAAATCCGTAGATAAAGCAGAAGAACGCCACCGCTCCTACTACCAGTCCGAGGAGCTTGCCCCAGTTGCGATGTCCGTGAAGGAGCCGCATACAGCACCAACCGAAGAGACTGAACAGGCTGAAGACAAACTGCGGAACCGCACATACTGCCATCATCACAAACCAGATGTCGATGAGCACCGGATTGCGTGGCAGGAAGTTGGGCAGTATCGTGATATACGCGCTGTAGGCGATAACCACGAAAGCCGGCAACCAGAAGAGCACCCGCTGCCAGAGACTCTTCAGCCGTAACTTGCCATACCTTTTATATATCCACAGATACGGCAACAGGGTGAATACCACTACGGGTATCAATATTCTTGCTATCATTTCTTGATCAAACTTGATTGAAGATACGTTTTCATTGCCTGCACGGGCACTCCTCTGCGCTGTGCATAGTCGCGAAGCTGGTCGTCTCCTATCCGTCCCAGTTCGAAATACCGCGACTTGGGATGTGCAAACATCAGCCCCGATACACTGGCATGAGGCGTCATCATTCCGCTTGTGGTGAGCCGGATGCCCACCTGACTCATATCGATGAGCTGGTCGATGATGAAGTTGGCACTGGTATCGGGCAGCGAAGGATATCCTATAGCCGGACGGATGCCCTGATAGCGCTCCAGATGCTGGTCTTCGATGCTCAGCTGCTCGTCGGGAGCATAGCCCCAGATGCTGCGTCTCACCTCTTCGTGCAACTTCTCTGCCGTGGCTTCAGCCAACCGGTCGCAGAGTGTCTGTGCCATCATATTGAGGTAGTCGTCCGAGCGATATTTCTTCTCCAGACCGCCATCTACCGTCGTGCAGAAGATACCCAGCCGGTCTGTTATTCCACTGCCCAGAGGACGGATAAAATCAGCCAGACAGAGATTGGGTTCTCCCTGAGCCGCCGGATGCTGCTGACGGAGCATCGGGAAGCGGACTTTCTGCCCTTCCAGCCAGATATCATCCCCCTCGCTGTTCGCCTCGAAGAGTCCGAAGACGGCATAGGTATGATATTCGCCTTCCCATGAATGGAGCATATCGAGCGCCTCAGCCTTCATTTTTTCCTTTTCCTCTCGAGGTTTGCCGCTCAATCCCCAGGCATGATAGAAATATAGCCAGTTGATATATGGCTCAATTTCGCTTATATTGTATACTATTTTTCGCATCCGATACGATATTTTATTTTACAATCCCCGTAAGATTTCCCTCTTTCAGGAATTGCTTCTGAACTCCAGTTCCTCTCCTCTGCAAGCGGCATCAAACACGCCTTTGTTATAGATAAGATGACCGTTACAGAAAGTCTGTTCCACTTTCCATGCAAACTCATCACCCTCTACAGGGCTCCATTTACACTTGCTCTGAATCACCTCTGCGGTCACCTTCCAAGGCTCTCCCTTGCGCACCACAACGACATCTGCCTTATAACCCGGACGCAGGAAGCCGCGCTGACTAATATGGAACAGACGGGCTGGATTATGGCACATCAGTTCAACCAGGCGCTCGATACTGATTACCTTTTCGTCAACAAGTTTCAGCATGCTTACCAGCGAGAACTGTACCATTGGCATACCTGATGCAGCCTTGGCACAACCGCCCTGTTTATCCTTCAGCTGATGAGGAGCATGATCAGTACCTACTACAGTTATCTTACCATTACTCAGCGCCTTGCGCAAAGCTTCGCGGTCAGCAGCGGTCTTTACTGCAGGGTTGCATTTGATGCGTGCGCCCTTCACTGCGTAATCTTTATCCGAGAACATGAGATGAGCCACAACAGCCTCGCCTGTAATATTTTCATCCTTACCGAAGAACTCCAGTTCCTTAGCCGTAGTAACGTGAGCGATATGGAGATGCGCCCCGCTTTCCTTAGCCAGCTGCACCGCCAGACGGCTGCTTTCATAGCAAGCCTCCTCGCTGCGTATTTCCGGATGATGTTCTACGGCAGGGTCCTCACCCCATTTCTGCTTAGCCAGCTGCATGTTGCGGTTGATGATTTCGGTATCCTCACAGTGGGTCATCACCGGCAAATCCAGCTCTTTCGCCTTCTTGAAGATAGCCTGCAGCGCCTCATATTTATCCACCAGCATATTGCCCGTACTGGAGCCCATAAAGAGCTTGATGCCCGGAACACGATGCGTATCGAGCTGCTCAAAATCATTTACATTATCATTGGTAGCGCCAAAGAAGAAACTGTAGTTCACATGACTCTTCTCAGCGCCCAGCTGCCGCTTTGCCTGCCAAGCCTCCAGAGTGGTAGTCTGAGGTACCGTGTTAGGCATCTCGAAATAGCTGGTCACACCACCAAAGGCAGCAGCGCGGCTTTCGCTCTCGATGTCAGCCTTCTGCGTAAGTCCCGGCTCACGGAAGTGAACATGATCATCAATCACACCCGGCAAAACAAAACACCCCGAGGCATCGATGACTTCATCGTAATTGCCACGGGGTGCCTCGCCTTCATATATCTCCTTGATAAATTCACCATCCAACAAGAGGTCGCCCACAAAAGAGCGACCCTCATTTATAATGGTTCCATTCTTGATTAATTTCATATTACTAAACTTATAAAATGAAGAGTTTTACAAGATGTTAATGCCCAAGACCTTGAAAGAGTCCTGTTTCTACTCCTGACCTTCCTGTTTTTCAGGAATCGTAGGCGCAGCCAGTTCGTTGGCTGTAGGTGCCGGAGCCGCATCAGGATTTACCTGTGGAGCCGCCTCCATCTCTGGCTGCATGCCGCTCTGGGCATCTCGGGTACCGTTCATAATTTCCTGATTCTCTTGAGCTTTCTTATAATAGTCCTTTACATAAGGATCATTCTTGAAATAGTCGGTAGCCTTGCTCATGATATCCTCAATCCAAGGAGAAAGCATCGGATACTGGTTGCCCATTGTAACGAGGAAGAAGACGCCCGGTCCCAGCACATTGTTGAAGTTGTCGGTAACAAACGAAGTGATGAGCTTGTCTTCCTGCTCAGAGAGGCGGATGGATTCCTCGTTCAGATGCTTGTTGACAGCCACCATATCGCTACCGTTCATGATAGCCTGGTCGTGCTTGTGTACCAGTTCGCGCAACTGATTCTGAATCTGCTGGTATTTCTTGAAGAATCCGAAGAGTTTATCGTTCATAGGAGTACCGCTTACCACCTGCTGTGTATCATCGAGCTTCACCGTAATGCTTCCACTCTCCAGCACCAGCGGCAGCACAGGGTCATCATCCATGAAGATATTCGCCATCTTCATAGAGTCGACAGAACCCTGGAAATGGAACTGTCCGTGCACTACATCGCAAGAATCCACGTTCTTGAAATCGTTGTTTTCCAGTATCTTAAGGTACAGCATGCGTCCGTCCAGAGTACTTACGTTAGAAGTACCCGAGATATCGTAACTGTTGGCACAAGACGCAAGTGCCATCAAGGCAATGAATGCGTAAAATATTCTATTCATAAGCTATCTATATCACTTTCGGTGAACAAAAGTACAATCTTAATTTGAACTGACGAAATAAATTGCAGCAATTTAATTCATTCTTACAAGATTTATGTTTTGTTTGCACTCCTATTGCCCACCGAAAGCTTTTTTCTCGTCCTTTCTATATTACTGATTGTTTTCCTTCTTCAGTTCATGAGAGATGCGATGCGTGGTATACAGTTCCAGCAGGGCTGCGATGAGAAGGAAGACTACCCACTTATTATAGAAATAGGTGATATAGGTCTCATAATTCTCAAACCAGCGGCGCAGGAAAGCATACACCGTATCTACCATCGAGATGCCTGAGAGCACGAAGAAGATGTCTGCTACATACTGCATGCGCTTCAAGCGGTGGATAACCAGCGAAGGTCCCTCATAGACCTGCATCGCCTGCATTACACTGAAGAGTATGGTGCCCAGCAGGAACCCCCAGCTCGTTACCTGCACCAGCTGCGGATGTGAAAAACCAAATGCGAAGCAAGCCGCACCGACAACCATCAGCACGCCGCCCAGCAAGAAAATAGCACTTTCCAGTTTACTCAATTGTTTCATTTTCGTCTTGTTCGTTAGTTTTTTCCGGAATATCCGAACTCAATACAAAGATATCTTCATCATCAGCCTTCATGAAATAACGCTGGCGGGCTATCTTCTCAAATGCCCGCGCACCATGCTGCATATCACGCAGGGTATGCTTGTCGTTTTCATACTGCTCACGATATTTTTCTATCTCCGAACGGAGCGTAGCTATCTCTATCTGGTACTTAATGTGCTGTCTTACACTGTTGTCGTCAACTACACCAACTACCAGAACACCCGCTACAATCACTATAAGATACTTATAATGAGCGAGATAATTCCATATAATACCAAGTTTTTTACTCATTTCTTCCGAATTTGTTTGCAAAGATAATATTTTTTTGTTATCTTTGCATCATCAATTAAGAAA
>ERZ1035006.2436-NODE-2436-length-10585-cov-56.991358_pt1 | contig 10585 bp, 9 predicted proteins | sample MGYA00520694_ERZ1035006 | MGnify/ENA primary metagenome ERZ1035006 (study PRJEB33766, sample SAMN09781746) | gut metagenome | biome: gut microbiome | host: Homo sapiens | place: Madagascar | study: EMG produced TPA metagenomics assembly of the PRJNA485056 data...
CAGCGTATAGCTGCTTAGCACATTATTGAATTATTAACGAACTATTGATATAATAAGATACGCAAGTTTTGCGTTCGCTATATTAGGAATGGTATCTTGCAGCGAAGAGCAGGAAACGGCTCTTCGCCCGCAGGATGCGAAATCCACACCGATGACTTTCCTGGTAAGCCATCCGGGACAAACGACCCGTGCCACAGAAACCAGTTTTGAGCAGAACGACAGGATTGGTCTCTACGTAGCAGACGCAAAGGCGCAGCTGGAAATAGGAGGCAACCTGGTGAACAACGAGGCGCTTACCTACGACGGAAGCAAATGGGCAGCAGCCCGAACCCTCTACTGGGACAAGGGCACCTATACTGCCTATGCTTACTATCCCTACTTGGAAGATGTAAGCAGCATTACAGACCAGCCTTTCAGCGTGGTTCTGGATCAAAGTACCGCCAAGAGCAAAGAAGCCATGGGCGGCTATGAGGCAAGCGACCTGCTCTTTGCCAGCAGCAAGAACATTTCGGCATCAGCCTCACCCATCCCTCTCAACTTCAAGCACATCATGAGCAAGCTCAAGATTCGCCTGATAAAAGGAGAAGATTTCGAAGGCGACATGCCTACCACGGCCCAGGTAACCATCCACAACACGGTGCCTACTGCCACCATCGACCTGCAGGCAGGAGTGGCAACCCGTTATGTAAAGGGAACCCGAAAGAGCATCATCGCCCATCAGGACGATGCAACCAGCTATTCCGCTATCATCGTGCCTCAGCGCATCGAAAACCGAATGCCGCTCATCGAGGTGGTGATGAAAGGCGTGAGCTATCTCTTCGAGAGCAAGTTCCAGTTTAAGCCGGGAACCGAGCATCTCGTCAACCTCATCATCTCCGACAATCCGGACCAGGTGAAGATTGACATCGGTGGAGAAATAACAGATTGGCAATAAGAATAAAAAATAATGAAGAAGACGGTAAGTATTTTATCCCTTCTGGTTCTCCTTCTTGGAGTTTGGGCGGCAGCATTATGGCTGTCGCCCTTCAATGCTTATAATGGGAGCAGCAAGGAAACCCGATACGGAGTACACGAAGGACTGGAACTGGTAGAACAGGAAAACGCCCAAGAGGGCAAGCGATATGTGGTGGAAGATGAAGACGGTAAAGAGTTGTTTGTCATCCCCTTACGTGGCTGTCTGCTCGACACCCGCTATCGCAACGGGCAACTCCGATTCCGGGAGAAGAACACGAAAAGAGAAGGATACATAGACCGTCAAGGTGGTATTTTCCTGAATGAAAATGCCGGAGAATACAAATCGGCAGAAGCACAGAAAGGCATCGCTCATCTGACCGAGAAAACGAAAGGAGAAACCATTTCAGGAGATTATGCGGGAAATTATTCGGGAGATTATTCTGAAAATCATTCCGGAGATTATTCCGGGGGAAATCCTGGAGATCATTCCAGAGAGAAGAAGGGCTCTGCCGATGGACTATCAGGCAAAAAGACGAGTGCCCTCTCACAGGTAGATCTCAAGACGATGGCGCAGAGCAATCCATTCTATAAGGAAGCCTCAAAAATCATGCAGGGCAAACTGACTGAAACCGATGCCAAGCGCCGCCACACCATTCTGAACTACTGTGAGCACTTCCGCACAGCCTACACCACCAAAGACATCGATTTCCTGCGACAGGTGTTCAGCGATAAGGCACTCATCATCGTGGGAAATGTGGTGAAACCTATCGCCAACGACGATAAATGCCAGGCAGAAAGCCGGGTTACCTTCGCCATCCATTCCAAGCGCGATTATCTTGCAAGGCTTTCAAAGGTGTTTGCTGCCAATCAGAAAATCGACGTCAGATTCTCGGGGTTCCGCATCATGCGCCATCCTACGATGGACGGAATCTACGGTGTAACGCTCAGACAGCAATACAAGAGCGACAGATATAGTGACGATGGCTACCTCTTCCTACTCTGGGATTTCAGAGATAAGTCGATGCCACTCATCCATGTTCGCACCTGGCAGCCTGCCGGAACCGTCCATACAGGCAATGATGTGATTAATATTCAAGACTTTAATTTAGAATAAAAGAAAATATATGATGGGAGAAGTTAAAGATATGAGAGAAGTTTTTGCTTCGCTGGAAGTTAAAGCCCGATGCCTGCAACTTCTGAAGGCACTGCAACTAGCCATGATTCTCTGGCTAGCCATTCCTTCTGCCCTTAGGGCACAGGAGTTTTCGGTGGCTAGTTTCCGCCAGCTGCCTAACGATGTGAGCGCCTTTATCAACAATGTGCGTGACCTGAACGATGAAGCCTGCGCCCTGATCAAGGTGGTGGCACCAGCCGACTTTGCCTTCTCCTCCCCTCTCGGCATCGTGAAGAGAAAGGACGAAGTGGGAGAAATCTGGCTTTATCTGCCAAAGGGAACCAAGACCCTTACCCTGAAACATCCCGAATGGGGCGTGCTGCGCGATTACAGGCTGGGCAAACCGCTGGAGAGCCGAATGACCTACGAGATGAAGCTCAACCTGCCCAAGCCTCCCATCACGGAACTCCACGATACAATAGTAGAGATAAAGACCATCACCGACACCATCGCCATCGAGAAAGTGCGCCCCAAAATGCCACTCGCCTTCTACAGTCTGGCTACCCTTGCCCTGCACAAAGACGGCCCCTCTTACGGCATCTTCCTTGCCCTGATGCGCCGTCATGGTTTCTTTCTCCATGCCAGCAGTAACCTGAAGAGCATAGGAAACACGGAGGGCAACTGCGACAAGGATGGCTTCATCGGCGGAAGCAACATCAAGCCCTACTATTCGGGCGAAACCCGCCACACCAACTATACCATGACGGCAGGACTCATCCACCACATCACGTATGGCATCTGCCTTTTCGAAGGCGTAGGATACGGTAAGTCGGCCACAGCCTGGCAACTGAGCGAGAGCGAAGGAAAAGGTTATCTGATCAACGACGGACTTTCTGATAAAGGAGTAACCGCAGAACTGGGAGCCCTGGCTTCCTTCGGAAAACTCAGCATTTCAGCCTCAGCCATCACCATCGCCGGAAAGCAATGGCAGGGCAGCATCGGAATAGGAATCAAACTGGGAAAATCAAAAACCGGGAAATAAAGCCAAGAAAATAAATCCGGGAAAATAAGAATGAACATCAAGATGAAAAGTAAACTGATTATATATTTAGGAATAATGCTGGCTATTCTCACGGCATGCAGCAGCGAGAAACCCACCCATCTGGAACCGCATCTTGCCACTCTCCCTGCTTCCGGCATTACCCGAAACGAGGCCACTCTGCACGGTTCGGTTTCGCTGGAGGGAGAGACCACCCTGCCTACCCTTTCCTTCAGATATGGAGAGACGGAGGAAATGCCACTCACTTCAAATCCCATCAGCCTTTCAGATGAAGACAGCAACCCTTCGGGGGATGGCCATTCCACCACGGAAGTGGCACTCTGCATGATGGGCCTGAAGGCAGGTACCACCTATTATTACATGCTGCAGGGAAGCAACGGCAGAATCATGCTCAGCAGTAACCCGATGAGCTTCACCACCCTGCCCAACGAAAAGCCAGCCCTTAACGATCCGCAGGTTCTGAGCTATGGTCCCTGCAGCATCATCGTGGGCTTTGACATTACGGCAAATGGCGGTGAAGAGATTACGGAAGCAGGATGCTATTATGCAGAGGATGTAGAGGAAAGCGGGGATGGCGATGCGACCACTACGCAGCAAAAGGCGAAGATAGAAAACTACCAGGGAGCCATCGGAGCGCAGCAGGTGAAACTCAACGACCTGAAATTCAACACCACCTACAGAATCTGGGCTTACGCCCAAAACCGGGTAGGCGATACCAAGAGCCAAGCCATCACCTTCAGGACTTCAGACGCCGTAAAACTACAGGAAGCAGGAAAACTGAGCGAACTGATGGACAATCATCTTTACGAATACACCCAGCTCACGATAGCCGACAATCTGAATGGAGACGACCTGAGATGCCTGAGAACGATGGCAGGAAGAAACATCAACAATGAAACAACGGAAGGAAAACTTGCCGACATCAACTTGGCTGATGCCCACATCGTAGCAGGAGGAGGCGACTTCGGACCTTATCATCGCCACACCGAAAATCAGGTGGTGGGTCAGGGATTCCTTGCCCAATGCAATCAGCTCAGCCACATCATCCTTCCATCGGATGTCATCAAGATAGAGAAAGATGCGTTTGCCGACTGCACCTCTCTGAAGGAAATAGAGATTCCTGCCTCTGTAAGCCAGCTGCTTCCATCAGCCGGTTGCACGGCGCTGGAAAGCATCCAGGTTTCGAAAGCCAACACCCACTACAGCAGTATGGATGGAGTACTGTTTAATGCAGCCGGAACCGAAATTCTCTGGTTTCCGATGGGTAAGCAGGGCGACTACACCCTGCCTTCCACCCTTTCAGGAATCGGCGATTATGCTTTCAAGGAATGCAGCATCACCCGCTTCATCTTTCCGGAGAGTTTTTCAGAAATAGGACAGGGAGTGCTGATGAACAGTCAGGTGGAAGAGGTTTCTCTGCCAGCCCAACTCAAGCTGATTCCTACGGGCACCTTCCAGGGATGCACCCGCCTGAAGTTGGTAAGATTGGGAGAGAAGACAGAGCTCGTTTCTGATTACGTGTTCGACGGCTGTCCGCTCACCGACCTCTACGTCGATGCCCCCTATCCACCCGTATGCAATACGAATGCCTTCACCACCAAGGGCACTCCTTTCCTCCCTACCTGCGTGCTTCACGTACCGGCAGGCAAGAAGAAGCTCTATCAGAACAACAGAAACTGGAGCAAGTTTGAACACATTGTTGAGCAATAAAAACAAAAAAAAAACTTAGAATATGACAACACCTGAAATAGAAGAATTAAAGTCTCTCGTGGAGCAGGAATACGGCAAAATACTAGCCACCACCACCGACTTTGAGGAATTCTCGTTCTTCCTCGAAAAGCATACAGGCGGCAAGGTTTCACCCTCAACCCTGAAGCGCCTCTACGGTTATGTGAGTGACAACCACAAGCCACGCATGGTGACGCTCGATATTCTTGCGCAATATATTGGGCACAAGAACTACATGGAGTTCAAGCAATGGCTGAAGACCAGTACCCGCTACAACTCCTCGTTCTTCAAGGCAAGCCAGCTGGTAAGCAGCGATCTGAAGAAGGGTACGGAGATAGCCATCGGATGGAGCCCCAACCGCATTCTGCGCCTACGCTATCTGGGCGAGAGTACCTACGAAATACTTGCCTCAGAAAACAGCAAGCTTGAAGCAGGCGATCACTTCGTTACCGGATGCTTCATCAAGGAGCAGCCGCTCTATCTGCCTTACATCGAGCGAAACGGCGAGCGTACCGCATCGTTCGTGGCAGGAAGAAACGGAGGTCTCACCCTTATCAGCATCATCAGCCAATGAAAACAGCATCAGATAAGCCGATGAAGACAACATCAGGATTCACGGAAGATATCAACAAGGAGATGAACGTTGCCGAACCCCAGCCGGTGGAGTCTAAGTTCAGCAACCTCAGCCAATGCTACGTCTCCATCTCTGGGCACACCCGCATCTTCACAGCCACAAGATACGGCAAGCGCTACATGCTGAAATGCCTGAAGAACGACTTCCTCTATACGCCCATCTACCGACAGGCATTGACCAAGGAATTCGAGATAGGTCTGCAGTTGGAGCACCCCAACATCTGCCATACCATAGGCATGGAAGAAGTGGAGAACCTGGGCACTACCATCGTGATGGAATACATAGATGGCGACACGCTGCAATATCTGATAGACCAGCAACTGCTCACGGCGGAAATGGCGCACAAGATAGCCCACGAACTGATGGACGCCCTGGAATACATGCACAACAAGCAGATGATTCATCGCGACCTGAAACCCGCCAACATCATGGTAACCCACAATGGCAAGAACGTGAAGCTCATCGATTTCGGACTTTCCGATAGCGATTCCTTCACCATTCTTAAACTGCCGGCAGGAACCTCGGGCTACATCGCCCCGGAACAACTCCTGCAGGGAGCCAAATCAGACCCTCAGGCAGACATTTATTCGCTGGGCATGGTACTTCTCGACATGGCGAAGGCCACCCACGACAGGCACCTCAGGCAGATGGCAGAAGTATGCATAAGCCGCGACCTGAGCATCCGTCCCAAGAGCATCCGCGAGGTAAGAGAACACAAGCATGAATCGCCCCTGCTGAAGGCAGGCGGTATCGTTCTCGGCATCATCGCCCTGCTGCTCATCAGCCTCATCGCCTTCACCTATTATCATAGGGCGCAGTTAAAAGAGAAGCAGAATGTGCCGACAGAAACCGGTCAGAATGCTTCGCCAGATGATAACGCCAACGAGATTCAGGACTATCAACTCTGGCAGAGATGATGGTCAAGATGATGGAAAAGAGAAGAAATCTCCATCATTTCCGATAAAAAAGTGATAGTCTTTAAACATAATTATCCTATTATCTGCTTATTTTTGCCTGAATTGGTGTAACTTTGCATCCTATATGGAACAGATTTCACCAATTCAGGCATTATTGCAACAACGCACCCTGCTCCAGCTGGAGTATTACACCGAGAAGGAAGCCTTCCGCAAGCTCACCGAACAGATGGGAATGCAGCGCAAGGTGAAACGAGGTGATGCCTGGTTCCCGCTCCGTGTGGGAAAAAGCTTTTATAATTCGCTGAATCAAACAGCCATTGAGGTCTTCCGCACCTCTGATCAGGATATCGAGCACAACTTTGAGTTCGGTCGCCCCGTCATGTTCTTTATGGTCAAGAAGATGGGCAAGAATGAGAACCAGGGCAGAAAAGTTCAAAGTATAAAATACTTTTCCTTTACCGGAACCGTGAGCTATGTGGATGGCGACAGAATGGTGATTACCGTGCCCGACTCTGCCCCATTGCTCGACTTGCAGCAATCTGCGGAGCCTATCGGCGTGCAGCTATCCTTTGATGAAACCAGCTACAAGCTGATGTTTGAAGCCTTGGATAGAGTGATGAAGGCAAAGAACAACCGCCTGGCTTATCTCCGCGATTTATTCTATTCGCATCAGAAGGCAGGCAGATTCTCCTTCGAACCGATGAAGTTCCCATGGCTCAATCCTACCCAGGAAAGAGCTGTGAATGAGGTGCTCTGGGCTAAGGATGTGGCTATCGTTCACGGACCTCCGGGAACCGGAAAGACCACAACCCTGGTGGAAGCCATCAACGAAACCCTGATGCGAGAGAGTCAGGTGCTGGTGTGTGCACAGAGCAATATGGCGGTGGACTGGATTTCTGAAAAACTGGTGGATAGAGGTGTAAACGTGCTCCGTATCGGAAACCCTACCCGTGTGAACGACAAGATGCTGGGCTTCACCTACGAGCGCCGTTTCGAGAGTCATCCCGACTATCCGCAGCTCTGGGCTATCCGCAAGGCAATCAGAGAATTAAGAAAAAACAGGAAGAAAGGCAGCGAGAACTATCATCAGAAGATGGATAGGCTGAAGAGCCGTGCCGCCGAGATAGAAATCCGCATCAATTCTGAACTCTTTGGCGAGGCGCGTGTCATTGCCTGCACCCTGGTGGGTTCTGCCCACCGGTTGCTGGAAGGTATGAAGTTCGGCACTCTGTTTATCGACGAGGCAGCCCAGGCTTTGGAAGCCGCCTGCTGGATTCCGATGAAGAGAGCCAGCCGGGTGATTCTGGCGGGCGACCATTGTCAGCTGCCGCCTACCGTAAAGAGTATTGCGGCATTAAGAGCCGGACTGGGCAAGACCCTGATGGAGCGCATCGCCGAAAACAAGCCGGAGGTAGTAACCCTGCTGAAAATCCAATACCGCATGAACGATGAAATCATGCGATTCTCCAGCGACTGGTTCTACGGGGGCAAGGTGGAGAGTGCGCCACAGATCAAATACCGCAGCGTATTGGATTACGACCATCCGATAACGTGGATTGATACTTCGAACGAGGAGAATCAGATAACCATAGAAGGAGGAGATGCGCCTGAAGATTCTGCATCTGCATCATCTTCTGTATCTGCATCATCTTCTGCATCTGCAACCAATCAGAATTCTGATTTGAACTTCAAGGAGCAGTTTGTGGGTGAGAGTTTCGGGCGTATCAACAAGGCAGAAGCCGAGCTTACCCTGCTGACCCTGGCGGAATACTTCACCAAGATAGGCAAGCAGCGGGTATTGAGTGAGAGCATCGACGTAGGCATCATTTCGCCTTACCGTGCCCAGGTGCAGTATCTGAAGAAGCTCATCAAGAAGTATGAGTTCTTCAAGCCTTACCGCCGTCTGATCAGCGTAAACACGGTGGATGGTTTCCAGGGGCAGGAAAGAGACGTGATCCTCATCTCGCTGGTGCGTTCGAACGATGAAGGCCAGATAGGTTTCCTGAAAGACCTCCGACGCATGAACGTGGCGATGACGAGAGCCCGCATGAAGCTCATCATCCTGGGCAACAAGGACACGATGACGAAGCATCCTTTCTACAAGAAACTGTGGGAATATGTGGAGGCAATCAATAACAACGAATAAAATAAAGACTATTTTATGCTACAACGAGACTACATACAGCGACTGATTCGCGAGTTTATGGCGGCACTCGAAAGAATGCTCGAAAAGAAAGAGGTGGAGGTGAGACGTGAGAAGATTAAGGAGCTCTACAATCAATACGTAGGTCCTTACGCCTTCTACAGCATCGCCACCATCGAGGATGTGATGAAGGCGATGGCTGGAATCGACGACGAAGAGAAGCAACTCTCCAAGATGGACATGCTTGCCGAACTCTATTATCACGAGGCTGACATGGTGGGGCAGCCCGCAAGAGATGAACTCCTGAACAAGGCCTTCATGCTCTTCGATTATGTGGAAACCCACGGGGATACGTTCTCCATTGAGCGCCGCAATAAAATGGCACAAATCAAACAGAAGATTGGAGATGCGCTCAAATAAAGAGTGCATCCTCCTCCTTTTTTATATTTCTAGGATAACAAAAACTAATCATAAAGTTCATTGAAAAACTAATCATAAAGTTCAATGTTCAAAGCTCAAAGTAAGTTATGGTCAAAACTCAAAGTTCAAAGTCTACTAATGACATGACAGTAGGTTCGCCTTTGCGAGCCATCATCAAATTTGCGATTCCGCTTATCCTGGGTTACATCCTTCAGCAGATGTATCTCATTATCGATGCCGCCATCGTGGGAAGATGGATTGGCGTGGGAGCTCTTGCGGCAGTAGGCGCATCCAGCTCCATCATGTTCCTCATCATGGGTTTCTGCAACGGCTCCTGTGCCGGTTTTGCCATCCCTATCGCCCAGGCTTTCGGTGCCAGGGATTATGCCAAGATGCGGGCTTACGTAAGCAACAGCATCCGCATCGCCGTGGTGTTTGCCGTGGTCATCACCTTTCTTTCCTGCATCTTCTGCGGAAAGATTCTGCACCTGGTGAATACGCCGAAGGAGGTGTTCGATGATGCCTACATCTTCCTGATGCTGCAGTTTGCGGCGATTCCTTTCACCATAGGCTACAACCTGCTCTCCGGTCAGATCCGTGCCCTGGGCAACTCAAAACAGCCTTTCTATTTCCTCATTACCGCCTCGGTCATCAACATCATTCTCGATGGCATTCTGATTCTCGGCATGGGACTGGGCGTAGAGGGTGCGGGCATTGCCACCTGGCTCTCGCAGGGCATTTCCGTGCTGCTCTGTATCTGGTTTATCAAAAAGAAAATGCAGATTCTGATTCCGAAGGGTGAGGAAAGGAAATTCGACAACAAGAAGGTAAGCATTCTGCTGAACAACGGCGTTCCGATGGGTCTGCAGTTCTCTATTACCGCTATCGGCCTCATCATGCTCCAGAGTGCGAACAACGCTCTGGGAACGGTTTATGTGGCGGCATTCACAGCCTCTATGCGCATCAAATATCTCTTTACCTGCGTATTCGAGAATATCGGAGTAGCGATGGCTACCTATTGCGGTCAGAACCTGGGAGCCAGGAAGCTGGATAGAATCGGTCAGGGCGTAAGGGCTTCCATCAGGATGATGCTGGTTTATTTCGTCTTCACCTTCCTGCTCATCTATCCGTTTGCCGACGAGATGATGATGCTCTTCGTGGATAAGGGCGAGGCAGAGGTGGTGACTTATGCAGCCCAGTTTATGCGCATAGCCAACTATTTCTATCCTTGTCTGGGCTTGCTCACCATCCTGCGCTACAGCATCCAGGGCTTGGGTTACAGCAACCTCTCGATGCTGAGTGGCGTGATGGAAATGATAGCGAGATGCGGTGTGAGTCTCTGGCTGGTGCCTGCCCTGGCGTGGACGGGTGTCTGCTTCGGCGACCCTGTGGCGTGGGTCATGGCAGATCTCTTCCTCATTCCCGCCTTCCTGTGGCTTTACAAGCATCTGAAGAAGGAGCAAGTCCGATAGGGTAATTTTGACGTTTTAAAAATTTGCATTAAAAAATATTCTGCTAAGGGTTAGGAAAATGAAAAATCGATTGTAATATACGCAAAAGAAAAGAAAATAAAGTAATGCAAATAAACAAAGAAACGATAGAACAGCTCTTCCGG
>ERZ1035006.2439-NODE-2439-length-10574-cov-5.535222_pt1 | contig 10574 bp, 9 predicted proteins | sample MGYA00520694_ERZ1035006 | MGnify/ENA primary metagenome ERZ1035006 (study PRJEB33766, sample SAMN09781746) | gut metagenome | biome: gut microbiome | host: Homo sapiens | place: Madagascar | study: EMG produced TPA metagenomics assembly of the PRJNA485056 data...
CAACAGTATTGTTCCAGTATATTTGTAATGAATATATCAACAATTATGATTTTGACAAGCATCTTGAGGAGTCAAGAAAGGTATATGAGCACAAGTGTAATCTTATGCTTGATTGTATGAAGAAAGAATTTCATCCATCAGTTACATTTGGACATCCAGAGGGTGGACTTTTTGTAATGGCATTTTTACCAGATGGAATGGATTCAGCACCATTTGTACGAGAAGCTATAAACAGGGGTGTTCTTTCAGTTCCAGGAGCAGCATTTTTAGCTGATGAAAATCAGAAATCAAATGGATTCAGACTTAATTATTCAACACCATCTGATGAACAGATAATAAAGGGAATCGAGATACTTGGAAAACTGACATATGAATGGATAAAGTAATAAGGGAGTGAAAAGATATGAAAATAGCAGCATTTAGTGTAAGACCTGATGAACAGCAGTATTTTGATACATTTGCAGATGTATATAAGGTTGAATTAAAGATTAATAATAATGGTTTCACAGAACAAGATATTGATAAAGTAAAAGGATGCGATGCTATGTCGGTGTGTGATGGAATGTGTGACCTGTCGGCATCAGTACTTGAAAAGCTGTCAAAAGAGGGGATTAAGTATATAGGTTTCAGGACAATAGGATATAACAGTATTGACCTTGAAGCAGCTAAGCATCTTGGGATAAGAGTTGCACACAGTGGATATTCTCCATATTCTGTAGCTAATTATACGGTAATGCTTATGCTTATGTGTATACGTAAGGCATTGTATGTTATGCTTCGTTCACATACAGCAGATTATTCCCTTGGACCTATATGCGGTCATGAAATGCAGAATATGACAGTAGGAATTATTGGAACAGGAAGAATAGGAAAAGCAGTTATCCAGAATCTTTCAGGTTTCGGATGTAAAATAATAGCATACGACCCATATCCAGCAAAAAATCTTGATAATGTTGAATATGTAGAACTTGATGAATTATATGCCAGAGCAGATATCATATCACTTCATACATTTTTAAGTGATGAAACATATCATATGATTAATAAAAAATCTATAGCTAAAATGAAAGATGGAGTTATTCTGATAAATGCAGCAAGAGGTGCACTTGTTGATACTAAAGCACTTATTGAAGCAATAGAAAGTGGAAAAATAGGTTCAGTCGGAACTGACTGCTGTGAAGGTGAAGATGAATTTATAAGGACCGACCGTAAGTATAATGACCTCGTGGTTAACCATGATTATATTATACTTAAGTCATTCCAGAATACTATAGTTACACCACACGTAGCATTTTTTACAGATCAGGCTGTATCAGATATGGTTGAGTCGTCTATAAAAAGTGTTGTATGTTTTGAAAAGGGTGAGAATACACCACTTGAGGTGCAGGCATAATAATAATCGAAGTAAGTGTAATATATACAAAATGCTGTGAATACGGGGTTATATGTGGGGAATATGAATTCCCCCTGACATATAATGGAGTTATATCAGGACTGAAGTTTCTTGAAATACTCCTCAAGCTGGTGCTCAAATATGCGTTGATTGTCTGAACGGAATGAACCAAGTGGCTGATAGTATATACTTCTGAAATGAGGACAGTCATCTATATGCAGAAGGCAGATATTTTCTGGAAGACTGCTGCTTGTCCATGTTACAGAGGCAACAAATGATACACCTAACCCCAGACTTATAAGCTTTCCCTGTAATATATAGTCATTGCAGGAATAGGCTATTTCAGGTGTTCTTTTGCACTGGTTAAATATTGAGTTGAACACACCAGTGTATGATGGAGAATTAGCAAGGTCAATAAATTTTTCATTCATCATCTGTTCAATAGATATATGACCTGTATGTGCAAGTGGATGTGAGGAGGAAACAGCAAGGCATATTTCTTCGGTCATAAGAAGATGTGCATCATCAGGAATATTAAAAGCAGATGACACTGAATCTATGAGCAAATTTTTAATACCATATGTAATATTTGTTATATTAATAGGTTCTACAGGTGTTATTGAAGAGATGGCACTAGGACGTGCAACTAAAGGTGGCCCAATAAAAGCATTTGGTGATTGCGTGCAGATGCGTACAGGAAAGAAAAAGGTTTGCAGATGAGTCTGTTAATAAAGGTGTGGATAAGCCGGTAGGAAAGTGGTTTGTTATTCTTGGAAAATATGTGCTTGTGCCACTGTCATTTATAGCACTTGTTGCGGGAGCAATACTTGGTGGAATAGGATGATGCTGGTTAGTGCTCGAACATTTGCATTTTATCCACGATAATAGTATTATATAGCCATTCATCAAAAAAGCTGTAATATCAGCATATATTGCGGCGGAATGGAGATTATTGTGGATAGTTTTATATACAGTATTAATGCGACAGTGCCGGTATTCCTCGTTATGGTGCTTGGCGGCGTGATTAAAAAAATTGGCATTATAGACGAACATTTTGCCAATGTAGCCAACAGATATGTTTTTAAAGTGGCACTTCCGGTACTTTTATTCAGGGACCTTTCAAAGTCAGACTTTAAGAGCCAGTTCGAGCCGAAGTTTGTCCTGTATTGCAGTATAGTAACAATACTTATGTTTTCGCTTGTCTGGATATTTACAGAATTACTGATGAAGGATGATACACAAAAAGGTGCATTTATACAGGGAAGCTGTAGAAGCAGTGCAGCTATTCTTGGAATGGCGTTTGTGCAGAATATGTATTCAGATACGGGAATGGCACCGCTTATGATAGTTGCGGCTGTTCCGCTGTTTAATATATTTGCAGTTGTTGTACTTACATTTAAGGCACATCCTAAAGAAGTTGTTGTAAATGAGATAGATACATATGAAACAGTGCAGAATATAAATGATAATGAAGAAGTGGTAACTGATAATATAACAATAAAAAAGACAGTCAGCCATAAAACGGATAATATCAAAAAGGCATGTATCAATATTGTTAAGAACCCGATTATAATAGGAATTGTATTAGGCTTCATATCATCAATGCTTAATATGAAGTATCCAGTTATTATTAATAAGACAATAGAAAGCATAGCGCAGACAGCAACACCAATAGCGCTTATATGTATAGGTGCAGGTTTTGAGGGAAGAAAGGCTATAAAGAAGATAAAGCCTACACTTGTTGCAACATTTATAAAGCTTATAGGTCTTGCAGCGGTGTTTATTCCAATCGGTGGCGCACTTGGCTTTAGAAATCAGGAGCTTGTAGCAGCGCTTATTATGCTGGCTTCACCAACAACAGTAACAAGCTATGTTATGGCAAAGAGTATGGATAATGATGAAGTGTTATCATCAAGTATCATCGTGCTCACAACCGTATTATCAAGCATAACCCTTACTGGCTGGATATTTATCTTAAGAACGTTCGGGCTTATCTAATAAGCATGAATTAAAAGAAACCAGTTGAAAATACTCCATCTATATGTTATACTTCTAATAGTTATGAACAAAAAGGAGGTATTGTTGTGAAGCATATTAAGACTATCAGCAATCGCGTATTAAAGGATACAATGAAGCACGGTGGATGCGGCGAATGTCAGACATCTTGCCAGTCAGCTTGTAAGACATCTTGCACAGTTGGTAACCAGAGCTGTGAGAATAAGAACAACTAATTAACTCGGTGTGGTTTTTCAGTATTGATTATTGATACATACATCATTAAAAGTTAATATGTTAAGAGAAGTAAGAGAGTGTGAATACATTTCGACACTCTCTTATTTTCCTTATGTACAAAGAGTATAATACAGGTGGGTTATGAAGAGTAAGACTGCCTGTAATATGATAGAAATAAGTTATCATTTAAGATTAGAATTGAGGATTATTTATTTATGATACATCAGTATAAAAACAATGGATACAATATAGTTCTGGACGTAAACAGTGGTTCAGTACACGTTGTAGATGATATGGTTTATGATATTATCGCACTTTATGAGAACAATAGTGAAGATAAGATTATTGAAGAATTAAAGGATAAGTATCCTGTGGAAGATATTAAGGAAGCCTGTTCAGAGATAGCTGAACTTAAGGAAGCCGGACAGCTTTTCACAGAAGATATATATGAGCCTTATATCGATTCCTTTAAGGACAGACCTACAGTAGTAAAGGCACTCTGTCTTCATATAGCACACGACTGTAACCTTGCATGCAAGTACTGTTTTGCAGAAGAGGGCGAATATCATGGAAGAAGAGCACTTATGAGCTTTGAGGTAGGTAAGAAGGCACTTGATTTCCTTGTAGCTAACTCAGGTTCAAGAAGAAACCTTGAAGTCGACTTCTTTGGTGGTGAGCCAACTATGAACTTTGAAGTTGTAAAGCAGCTTGTAGAGTATGGAAGAAGCCTTGAGGAAGAACATAATAAGAAGTTCAGATTTACACTTACAACAAATGGTATCCTTCTTAATGATGAGATACTTGACTTTGCCAATAAAGAGATGGGCAATATAGTACTTAGTATTGATGGACGTAAGGAAATTAATGACCTTATGCGTCCAACAAGAAACAATCACGGAAGCTCATACGATATTATTATGCCTAAGTTCAAGAAGGTTGCAGAGAGCCGTAACCAGATGAACTATTATGTAAGAGGTACATTTACACATAATAATCTTGATTTCTCAGAAGATGTTCTTCATCTGGCAGATGAGGGCTTTGAGCAGATATCAGTTGAGCCTGTTGTAGCACAGCCAACAGATTCATATGCCATAAGAGAAGAAGATCTTCCAATAATATTTGAGCAGTATGATAAGCTTGCAAAGGAGATTATAAAGAGAAAGAAGGCTGGTAACGGATTTAACTTCTTCCACTTTATGATAGACTTAAGCGGTGGTCCTTGTGTGGCTAAGAGATTATCAGGATGTGGTTCAGGATGTGAGTACTTAGCAGTTACTCCTTGGGGTGATTTCTATCCATGTCATCAGTTTGTAGGTAACGAAGATTTCCTTATGGGTAATGTTGATGAAGGTATTACCCGTAACGATATAAGAGATAGTTTTAAGAATTGTAATGTATATTCAAAGGAAAAATGTAAGAACTGTTTTGCCAAGTTCTACTGTAGTGGTGGGTGTGCCGCTAACTCTTACAATTTCCATGGCAATATCAATGATGCATATGATGTTGGCTGCGAAATGCAGAAGAAGAGAATTGAATGTGCAATTATGATAAGAGCTGCGATGGCAGAAGATTAAAAGAAATGTATTGAAGGGAGTATTAAAGGTAACATGAAGTACAGTTTAACTAAGAAGATTAGCTATAGCATCATCATTCTTATGCTGCTTGTGGGTCTTACACTTACAACAATACTTGGAATGAATGGCAATGGCTATGGCAGTGCTAAGGACATCAATCTTGGTCTTGACCTTGCAGGTGGTGTCAGCATAACATATGAGATTCAGGAAGATAATCCAACTTCTCAGGATATAGAGGATACTATCTATAAGCTTGAGAAACGTATTGAAGGAAGAAGTACTGAATCCCAGGTATACAAGGAAGGTGATAAGAGAATTACAGTTGAAATTCCTGGTGTAACAGATGCCAACGAGATTCTTACAGAATTAGGAACACCTGGTTCACTTGAATTCCTTGATTATACAGGATATACAGCATGGTCACAGGGACAGGATTACACACCACTCCTTACCGGTTCAGACGTTAAAGCAGCACAGGCATATTCAGATACATCATCTAATGAGAGCACACCTTATGGTGTATCACTTACATTTACAGATGAGGGTTCAGAAAAGTTTGCAGATGCTACATCTAAGAATATAGGAAGCAGAATTTATATCATATATGATGGCGCTGTTGTAAGCTATCCAACAGTTAATACAGCTATCACAGGTGGAAGCGCTTCTATCACAGGTATGGAAACATATGAAGCAGCAGACAATCTTGCTACATATATAAGAATTGGTTCTATTCCACTTACACTTAATGAAGTAAGCTCTAATATTGTAGGTGCGCAGTTAGGACAGGATGCTATCCATTCAAGTCTTATTGCTGCCGGTATTGGTTTCGTACTTTTATGTATATTTATGATTGCAATATACAGAGTACCTGGTGTAGTTGCTACACTTTCACTTATAATATACACAACTCTTGTTCTTTTCCTTGTAAGTGTATATGACCTTACATTAACACTTCCTGGTATCGCAGGTATTATCCTTGGTATCGGTATGGCGGTTGATGCCAATGTTATTATATATACACGTATCAGAGAAGAGATTGCTGCTGGAAAGAGTGTAGAAAGTGCTATTCTTGCAGGTTACAACAAGGCTACATCAGCTATCGTTGATGGTAACGTAACAACACTTATCGCAGCCATAGTTCTTTATATATTTGGTACAGGTCCTGTTAAGGGCTTCGCTACAACTCTTGCAGTTGGTAATATCGTATCAATATTTACAGCCCTTGTAATAACAAAGGTTATTATGAAGCTTCTTTATAACTTTGGACTTACAAAGGAAAGCATGTATGGTAAGACAGTTCATAGAAGAACATATAATATCCTGTCTATAAGAAAATGGACTATTACAGTATCAGTTGTTCTTATCGTTGTTGGTTTTGTAGCTATGGGAGTACAGAGTGCAACAGGTAACAGGGCACTTAATTTCAGCCTTGAGTTCGTTGGTGGTTCAACAACAAGCTTTACATTTGATAAGGAATACTCACAGTCAGAGATTGAAAATGGAATTATCCCTGTTATTAAGGATGCAGCCGGAATAACAGAAGTCCAGCAGCAGAAGGTTCAGAATTCTACAAAGGTAACTTTCAAGACAAAGGACCTTTCACTTGAACAGAGAGAAGCTGTAGAAGCCGCTGTTACAGAGAAGTATCCACTTCAGGACGGCTCTATAGTAGAATCTGATACTATCAGTTCATCAGTCAGCAGCACTATGAAGAAGAATGCCATTCTTTCAGTAGTACTTGCAACAATCGCTATGCTTATATATATCTTTGCAAGATTCAGGGATATTAAGTTTGCGCTTGCAGCTGTTATGGCTCTTTTACAGGATGTATTAGTAGTTATTACATTCTATGCAGTATTCAGAGTACCTGTAGGTAACACATTTATCGCTTGTATGCTTACAATCGTAGGTTACTCAATCAATGGTACTATCATTATCTTTGATAGAATAAGAGAAATGTTAAAGAGTGCTAACTCTAAGACTAACATAACAGAGCTTGTGAACTCAGCCGTAACAAGCACAATAACAAGAAATATCAATACAACTATAACAACTCTTATAATGCTTGTAATGCTTTATATACTTGGTGTTACATCAGTAAAAGAGTTCTCACTTCCACTTATTGTAGGTATTATCTGCGGATTTTACTCTTCAGTATTCCTTACAAGTTCATTCTGGTACATACTTGGTGGAAAGAAGAGAGGCGTTATAGATGAAGCTATAAGCAAGAAGGAAAAGGCAGCCAAGGTAGGTCCAGACGGCGCTCAGGTATAAGCGTTTAATTACCTTTAAAGCCTTATAAAAGCATCCGTATCAGTGTATACAGAATTATTAAGTTATGTTCTGTATTATGATACGGGTGCTTTTTAGCTGCATACAGGATTATTAATACGGGATTAATCAGGAAAGACCCATTTATTGGACTGACATTACAATATAGTTAGGAGTAGTTATGAGAAGCGACTGGAGAGTATACGCAAAGAGGGCAGACTTCAAGGGCATAGCAGGAAAGTACGGCATAGACCAGGTTATAGCAAGAATTATAAGAAACCGTGATATATGTGGTGATGCCGCTATTGATATGTACCTGAATGGTGACATTAATGATATGCATAATCCGGAAAGTATGAAGGATGCTGTCCTGTCCGTGGATATAATAACACAGAAGATTAAGGATAAATGTAAAATAAGAATAATAGGCGATTACGATATAGATGGTATATGTTCTATATACATTTTATATAAAGGGCTTATGGCTGCGGGCGCAGATGTGGACTATGTTGTTCCACACAGAATTAATGATGGTTATGGTATTAATGAACATCTTATCGATAATGCAATCAATGAAGGAATTGACACTATAATAACCTGTGATAACGGAATAGCCGCATATAATCAGGTGAAGTATGCCAAGGAAAATGGTCTGACAGTTATAGTTACCGACCACCACGATGTTCCATTTGACGAGGTGAACGGAGTAAAAGAGTACAGGGTTCCTCCCGCCGATGCTGTTGTTAATCCAAAGCAGGAGGACTGTCAGTATCCTTTCAGGCTGTTGTGCGGCGCAGGGGTGGCATATAAGCTTATAAGCCTTATATATGAACGCCTGAGGCTTGATACAAAGGATATGGAAGAATACAGGGAGTTTATGGCGATAGCTACGGTTGGTGATATAGTCGACCTTATAGATGAAAACAGGGTTGTCGTAAAGTATGGCTTAAAGCATATAGCACACACTGTTAATACAGGACTTAAGGCGCTTGTTGAGGAGTGCGGAGTTGATATTAATAATATCAGTTCATATCATATAGGTTTTGTGATAGGTCCGTGCCTTAATGCGAGTGGACGACTTGATACGGCAAGAAAGGCTATAGAGCTTATGCTGTGTAAGAATATGGAAGAGGCGCATAATATGGCAAGAGAGCTTATCACACTCAACACCGAACGTAAGCAGATGACAGAGGATGAAACAGCCAAAGCCATAGAACTTGTTGAGAAGAATGATATGTTAAAGGACAGGGTGCTTGTCATATATCTTCCTGACTGCCACGAGAGTATCGCAGGTATTATCGCAGGAAGAATTAAAGAAAGATATTACAGACCTACATTTGTAATAACGAACGCAGAAGAGGGGGCCAAAGGCTCAGGACGTTCGATAGAAGGCTATAATATGTATGAGGAGATTAATAAATGTAAAAATGTTCTCACTAAATATGGTGGACATCCTATGGCTGCTGGGTTATCATTAGAAACGGCTGACATTGACGTATTCAGAAAGATGTTAAACGACAATGCCACGCTTGATGACAGTGACCTTATTCCAAAGACATGGATAGATGTTCCAATGCCTGTAGGCTATGCAAGTATGGGACTTGTCGGACAGTTAAAGCTGTTAGAACCATTTGGCAAGGGAAATGAAAAACCGGTATTTGCAGACAGGGACCTTTATGTAAAGACTGCCAGTATCATAGGAAAGAACCGTAATGTATTAAAGATGCAGTTAGAAACTAAAGAAGGCTATATTGTGCAGGCGGTACAGTTTGGGATAAGTGATAAAGACCCGGTTCCAAAGGCTGGAAGCAGGATACTTATCGTGTATTATCCGGATATCAATGTATACAATGGAGTATCGTCACTTCAGATAATAATAAAGGAATGGAAGGAATAACGATATGAAAAAGAAAGTAAGTAAGTTAGCGGCAGTTATGCTTATATTAGTTATGGCTGCAGTTGTATTTACTGGCTGCGGACAGAACAGCACACAGAATACTACAGAGGAGAGCACTACAACATCAAAGGCTTATGAAAGCCAGGATATAAAGGTTGCAGCGCTCAAAGGACCTACAGCTATTGGTATGGTTAAGCTTATGAATGATAATGAAGACAAGAAGACAGCCAATAACTATACATTTCAGATAGAAGCGGCAGCAGATGCATTTACAGCAGACCTTATAAAAGGGGATGTACAGATAGCAGCTATGCCTTGTAATGCAGCAGCAACTCTTTATAACAAAAGTCAGGGAAAAGTATCTGTAGTTGGTATTAACACACTTGGAGTATTATATATACTTGATAATAAGGGAGAAATCAAGTCGGTAGCAGACCTTAAGGGAAAGACTATATACACAACAGGTAAGGGAACAACACCTGAATACACATTAAGATATCTTCTTTCATCTAATGGAATTGACCCTGATAAGGATGTGACTATAGAATTCAAGTCAGAGGCAACAGAGGTAGCGACTATTATGGCTTTGGCAAAGGAAGAAACTATCGCTATGCTTCCACAGCCATTTGCAACAACAGTTCTTATGAATAATCAGGATGTTAAGATAGCTCTTGATGTGACAGCAGAATGGGAAAAGACAGCTAACGATGGCAGCAGCGTTGTAACAGGTGTTATTGTTGTAAACACTGAGTATTACAATAATAATAAAGAGGCTGTTAATAAGTTCCTTGAGGAATATAAGACTTCGGTTGACTATGTAAATGCAAATGTAGACTCAGCAGCAGAGCTTGTAGAGAAGTATGATATAACTAAGGCGGCAGTAGCAAAGCAGGCTATTCCAAAGTGTAACATAACATTGATCACAGGCGATGAGGCAAAGACAAATATAAGCAAGTATCTTACAGTATTATATGATGCTAATCCGGCAGCAGTTGGCGGTAAGATGCCAGGGGCGGACTTTTATAAATAAGTGCGTAAGCGATGAGCTGTGACAGATAGAAGTCTGATAAAATGCTGTGCCTGTACAAAGCATTTTGTCAGGGTTTGGTCTGATAGGGTGAACACCCGATAGTCCAGAAGAGCAGTAGCTTTTCCAGATATGCACAGCTGAGTAAATATTATATTAAAAAATAAAAAAGCAGATATT
>ERZ1035006.2440-NODE-2440-length-10571-cov-9.668220_pt1 | contig 10571 bp, 14 predicted proteins | sample MGYA00520694_ERZ1035006 | MGnify/ENA primary metagenome ERZ1035006 (study PRJEB33766, sample SAMN09781746) | gut metagenome | biome: gut microbiome | host: Homo sapiens | place: Madagascar | study: EMG produced TPA metagenomics assembly of the PRJNA485056 data...
ATGGTATTTATGGCAATCTGTATTGGAATTTCCCAGGGCTGTCAGCCAATCTGGGGCTTTAATTACGGGGCCAGAAAGTATGACAGAGTACGGCTGACATACCGTTATTCGGTAACTGCCTGTACTGCAATTGCCACCATATTCTTTATCTGTTTCCAGGTATTTCCACATCAGATCGTAGGCATTTTTGGAACCGGAAGTGACCTGTATTTCCAGTTTGCAGAGCGATACCTAAAGATCTTTATGTTCATGACATTTGCCAACGGAATTCAGCCTGTGTCATCTGGTTTTTTCACATCCATTGGTAAAGCGAAGCTGGGAATCGTCATGTCCCTTACCAGACAGGTTCTGTTCCTTTTGCCATTGATTCTGGTATTCTCGGTGACAATGGGAATTGACGGCGTAATGTATGCAGGTCCTATTGCTGATGCTGCGGCATTTGTATTAGCTGTTTTGTTCGCAAGAAAAGAGCTGAAAGCAATGGAGTAAAGGCTCCACACATTCTTCACAAAAGAATTAGCACTCACCTCTTGATAATGGAAGTCGATTTTGGTCCTGTCTTGTGTATCCTAGAGCGTGTTTTACAGGCTTTCCAGGAAATCAGTCATTTTGTCTGGTATTGTAAAGCAGTGTCAGATTTGTCGTAAATTTGTGGTCAAAAAATGATAAGAAATGGAGAATGCTAATAATATGAACGCAGGCTACGAAGTGACTGCGTTCATGAGCAAGTAGCGAAGCGGATTGCGAATGTCCGCTGTTATAACTTATACAAATGTGAATGGATACCTGATTCCCAATCTCATCTATAAATCCGGTGGGCAGATGGAGCAGCTTGGCAAATATGGATTCTTACGCAGAGATTATCTGAAGAACCACCGAAATTCAACCTATCAGGTGATGCTTTTACAGGATACAATTGGGGAACACCTTCTGGAAGTAGACAAGGCAGCCAGAGAACGGGAAGAAGTGATACTGAAACAGTTGGAAGAAAAAGAACCATTACCGGATAAAGAGAAAGATCAGATTGCCTGGGTAAGAGCTGCTAATCAGCACAGAGCGATTGCGGAGGAGAGTATTCTCAAGGAATTGATTTATGTATAAGGATTGCCGGTAACCAATCTGGCAGGTAGCTGATAAAAATAGAATATTGTGAGCGAAGTAAGGCGTGAGTCATAGAAATGTGGCTTGCGTCTTTTTCTTTGCCTGAAAGGAAGTGATAAGTTTGAACAAGAAGTTTTTGAAGCATTATATGGAAACCAATCCAGAAGGGACAGCACAGACCTATATCTTTCTGGTGGACAATCAGGATATAGCGTTGAATATTGTAATGTCAGGTTATCAGGCACTTTGTCTGGTGCAGGAAGATGACGGGTATTATTTCAGTGCAGATTCTTTTATAGAGGAAATGAGAGCTATTCAGTTCACTGGAAGCTGTCAGTGTGCCTATCATTATGTGGCTTCCTGCACGGTGAAGTGGGTAAATGATAAGTTACTGACATTTTTCAAAGACGCTGGTCTTGATGTAAAAGGAAATGTGAAGGGTGTCCGGGATATGGAGATTGTAGATTACCTGGTGGAGAATGTTCAGTTTTTTGTCGTGGGAATCACACCTTATTATTATGAACACGGCGTTTTTCTGGAAGACCATGGATCTATCGAGATCAGGTACAGAGTGGAGTGATCAAAAGAATCTATAATCTGCTGCTCACACAGCCAAAAGTCCACAGAGAGGCATATGAACTAAATAAACAGCCTGTGCGGTGGATTAACTTTAAAAATGGATATTATGATCCGGTTACGGGTGAAATGCTGGAACACTGGAACACAATCCGGATTATCTGACGATCAATCAGATTCCATTTCCCTATTATCCAGAGGATTGTGAGCAGGTATTAATCCTCCTAAAAAAGTAGGTTTTTATATTTTTGTGTCCTACTTGAGAGTATCATATCAGGCTGTGGGGTGGTTAGATTTTAAAAAGAACTTTGTTCTATAAAATTTCATCTATTGAGAGGTATCTATTAAAAAGTATTTTTGTTTATTATGTGGTATGAATACAATGGAAGTGCCATCAGATTATGTATATCTATCTGATGGCATTTCCGGTGGTTCTCCTTGTAAAAAACTACAAGTGTTATTGTTCGAGTATGTCATTCATATCGTTTATTAAGTCCTGTAAAGTAATGGAAGCCATTTGCTTTTGCATTGCCTCTTGGATGGAATAGAGTCTGCGGTCTAATACAGCATGAACATTTTTACCGACGGGACATTCAGGATTTGGATTTTCATGAAAGTGGAATAATGATTCCTCTTTTTCAACCGCATCAAACACGTCCAGTAAAGAGATATTTTCTGGATTTTTAGCGAGAGAAGCTCCGCCCTCTCCAGCTTTTACATTAACAAGCCCGGCGGATTTAAGCTGTCCGAGTGTATTACGGATAATTACAGGATTTACATTTACACTTCCGGCAAGAAATGTGGATGTTGTTTTTTCTTTGCCCTCAAATTCTACGATTGCCAACAGTATGTGTACAGCAACAGGAAGTCTTGAAGAAAATTGCATATAAATCACCTCGTTTCTTATTTTTTAAATTATAATGAAATAAAGATGTAATGTCAATAATTACAACAAAGAAAGACGAATTAAAATAGATATGAAATCGCTTTTTTAGGTATTCTATTGTAAATGTTATTAAAAAATATAGTTTTGTTAATAACATAAAAAGTTGCCCTGGCATTTATTTATCCCAGTGAAAAAAATAAAAAAACGTTGTAAGTATTGACGTTACAACCTTGCAGTGCTATAATACGGTTGTAATAACAAAGATTACAACAAAAAACGGAGGTGTTAAACATGAAAATTGTAGTTGTTTGCGCAAATGGAAGAGCAGGGAAATTGGTTGTGAAAGAAGCTGTTGAAAGAGGGCTGGATGTGACTGCCATTGCAAAAGGAGAGAATCATTCCGTAGCAAAGCAGTATATCCGCAAGGATTTGTTTGATCTGACCGCAGGGGATCTGGAAGATTATGATGTGGTTGTGGATGCCTTTGGGGCATGGGAAGAGGAAGTGCTTCCGCTGCATAGTAAGTCTCTGATGCATCTTTGCGATATTCTTTCCGGTACAGGGAAGAGACTTGTGGTAGTTGGTGGTGCGGGAAGTTTGTATGTGAACAGGGAGCATACGGCAGTTGTATCTGACGGACCAGACTTCCCGGCAGTGTTCCTTCCACTGGCAAAGGCACAGGGAGAGGCGCTGACAAAACTGCGTGAGCGTAAAGACGTTGCGTGGACATTTATCAGTCCTGCGGGTGATTTCCAGGCAGACGGGGAGCGTACCGGAGAGTACATTCTGGCTGGTGAGGAACTGACACTGAATGAAAAAGGCGAAAGTATCATCAGTTATGCAGATTATTCCATCGCTATGGTTGATGAGATCGTAAGCGGTAACCATATAAGAGAGCGTATCAGCGTTGTAAGAAAGTAATAGAGAGCAATAAGGAATTTTATAAGAAAAAGGAGAACATTATCATGAGTAGAGTATCTGAATTTTTAACTGAAAATCCTGTACAGTATCTGGCATCTGTTTCATTGGATGGGAAAGCTAAGTGCCGTCCGTTTATGTTTAGCTTTGAAAAAGATGGTAAGTTATGGTTCAATACAGGAAATTTTAAGGACGTTTATAAGGAGCTTCAGGCCAACCCGTATGTCCAGATCAGCGTTTCTTCTCCTACATTTCAGTGGATCCGTCTGAGTGGAAAAGCTGTTTTTGTTGATGACAAGGCGATTAAGGAGGCTGCTTTGGAAAACCCGATTGTTAAGGGAAATTATCAGACGGCAGACAATCCGGCTTTTGAAGTATTTTACCTGGAAGATGCGCATGGTGTAATTGCAGATTTTTCGGGCAATCCTCCATATGAGTTTTAAGGATAGAATCTGACGGCTTCAGTCCGGATGAATGAAGGTATTTTCGCCCTGCGATCACAGTGTCTCAGGGCGTTCCTTTTTCATCACTGATCTATAGGAGAAATCTGTTTTGGGTAAATTTATTGTTCCGGCGGCGCTCAGTCAACTGACTTTTCTTATTCTTAATCTGGCTGATGCGTTTTTTGTAGGTCATACAAATGACAATTTCCAGATTGCTTCTATCAGCCAGCCTATCAAAGAAAATATTACTGCTTTGATTCTTCTTGCAATCTATGTGGTCATCATAAAAAAAGAACTCTGAAGAGGTGGAAAATAAGCCGGCAAGAATAGTAATAGTTTAGACAGGCTGTCTTGTCATCCCAAGTATGAAATTCGTTAAAAAGGTTTAGATGTAATACTTGATATTACAACAAGAGCACGGTATAATATGGTTATAATAAAGTGAGTTACAACAAAGATATTGATGAAACCGTTAAAAATGAAAGATAATCTAAAGGAGCGTATTTAAGTATGAAAACCCAAACGTGTAATGCAAAAATTATTGCTTTTATTGGAATGCTGGGTGCATTATCCGCAGTTCTGATGTCTATCAATGTTCCGTTGCCCTTTGCGCCGACTTTTCTGAAGTTTGATATTGCAGAACTGCCGGCTCTGTTTGCAGGTTTCTTTCTGGGACCGGTCAGCGGCTGTGTCGTAATTCTGGTAAAAATCGTGCTGAAACTTGTGCTGCAGGGGACGGACACTGCTTTTGTAGGGGAACTTATGAATCTTGTGGGAAGCTGCGCTTTTGTGCTTCCAGCGGCTCTGCTTTATAAGCATATCCATACAAAAAGGGGAGCACTGCTCAGTCTGTCTGTTTCTACTGTGTTTGTCAGCGTTATCAGTATATTTTTGAACGCTTATATTGCGTTTCCCATGTATTCTTCTTTATATGGAATGCCTATGGAGGCCATTTTGGAAATGGGATCTTCGGTCAATCCGTTGGTGCATGATAATGTCACTTTGATGCTGTATGGCGTGTTCCCCTTTAATCTGGTAAAGCATGGCGCTACTTCGCTGGTAACCTATTTGGTCTATAAGCGGTGCGGAAATGCTCTGCGGTCGTTGCTTGATGTCCGTAATGTAGTTTCTGCTGCACGGTAAGGAGGATGTTATGGGGGAATTTTCATGGGCTATTCCGCCGGATCATATTTCGGAAAAAGAAATTAAAAAACAGGAACATGCTGACGTTGTTATTATCGGTGCAGGCCATGCAGGAACCTGCGCCGCCAGAAGTGCGGCAGAGGCGGGAGCTTCTGTCATAGTATTGGAGCAGCAGATGGAAGAAAAACAATGGATATTGGGTATAGGAGAGATCGGCCATATCAATTCCAAATGGCAGTCCCGCCATGGGTTGCCGCCAGTGGATGTAAATGAATTTGTCAATGATTGGCAACTCCGGACTAATAACCGTTCCAATGTGCGTCTGATCCGCACTTATGCGGAAAAATGCGGCGAGTGTTTTGACTGGTTTATAGAGCCGCTGACAGAGGAAGAGCAGGAAGGGATTCCCCCAACGCTGACTCCGCCCAGCCCCAATTTTCCCCAAACACTCAATGGGATACGGGCATGGCCGGGAACTCCCAAAATGGGTGTAGAACTGCAAATGAAGGCTGTAAAAGGAAACCAGAGATTGGCGAAAAAACAGGGGGCGAGGTTTTTCTTTGGAACACGTGCCTGTTGGCTGACAAAGGATAACAGTCAAGTGACCGGCGTGGTGGGACAGCTTCCGGGTGGGGAGTACTGTCTCTTTGAAGCGCATAAGGGAGTATTGCTGGCTGCCGGCGATTACAGCAAAAATGAGGCTATGTGTAAAGAGTTGCTGACAGAAGCTGCTGATTTGATCGATGAAGGCGATTGGAGCGGTCACGGTTGGGATGGCAGCGGTATCCGGATGGGTATGTGGGCTGGCGGACGGTTGGAGCCTCGCTCCCATGCCGCAATGGGAGGAAATTATTCTTTTCCTGGTTTTGATGTTCTGGGTTCTACCGCAGTTCTGCGGGTAAATAAGCATGGCAGACGTTATTCTGACGAGGGCTTTGGTACCCATATTCTGGCAGCTCTGGCGGGCGCTAAACAGCCTAACGGAATGCTGTGGGGTATTTTTGATGATAACGTCCGGGAGCAGATTACTTACCAGGCACCCTGCCATGCAGTATTTGACTATACGGATCCGAAAGAACTTGCCGAGTTGGATGAGGCGCTGGAAAAGGCGTGTTTGAGAAAGGGACACGTTACATTCAACCGGGATATGGCAGGGGATTGCCGCCCCCTTTATTGCGCAGATACGCTGGAAGAGTTGGCTTCACTGATGTTTCATGCTCCGGAAGAACGGTCTGCTTTTCTGGAAGAGGTAGCAAGATACAATGAAATGTGCCGCAAAGGGTGCGATACGGATTTCGGAAAAGATCCGCATCTGCTCTATCCCATTGAAAAGGCACCCTTTTACGCCTGTGGCCAGGTAAAAGACAGCCATAAACCGGGAGGACAGTCACTGAAACTGCTGGTAACAGTCAGCGGGCTGCTGACAAATGAACATCAGCAGGTTCTGGATGGGGATTTTGAACCGATTTCTGGCTTATTTGCCACTGGAAACTGCTGCGGAGGACGATTTGGGTTTCAATATACGACTTCTCTGCCTGGGCAGAGCATCAGTATGGCGCAGACTATGGGCAGAGAGGCAGGGAAATGGATTGCTGGACTTTAGAGCATTTTTCAAACACGCTCTAGGCTGGAGGTTTTAACGGGAGGTATGGCATGGGAACTATTGTTGTTGGTATTATTGTTTTAGCAGTCGTTATAAATGCGCTACGCATGTTTCTCAATCAAATAAATCACATGAAGAACCAGAATTGTACGGGAGACTGTAACTCCTGTAAAATGCCTTGCCAGGCCAAGCACATCTATCACATTGATGATTCTGATCCCGACAGATAAAGGAAAATTTAAGATATGGTAGATAAGGTTGTAGCGGCTGTGCTTGTTATTATATATATCCTGTTTTTTCTCAGTGTTATAGCACCGACGAAAGGCGAACGTAAATTCTGGCGTGTGATTCACAAAATCAGAGAAGAAATGGATTTGACAGTTTATTGGTTTTTTAACATATGCGCTATTTTGACGATTTTATATGTAGTATGGATGGTCGTATATGGTTGGATAGAAGCATATTTTTAAGCAGGATAAGCGGTCAGCGATTGCCATTTCCCTGCGGGGAAAAGTGAAAAGTGTGGGGCAGAATCCGGTTTTCCGCCAGAGCTTTGCCTATGGCGGAGATGTTGTTAAAAAATCCGGCTATCAGATTGACAAGAGCAAGTGCATTGGCTGTCAGGGATGCCAGAGCGTCTGTCCGGTAAAAGCAGTGCAGAAATTGGAGGGAGCAGCATGAATCAGAGTGAAAGAAGGCAGATATTAATCCGGTCTCTGATAAAGGAACAATCCGGGTATAGAAAAATCATGGTTCCTCATGACAGCGATGAGCAGAAAAAAATGCTCCGAAGCTTAATAAATATTCGTATGGCAGCCCCTGTCAGTGATGAATTTCAGAGGATTCAAGACGAGTATTTGCAGGAAGAGAACAGAAAAAGAGGAATTGTTGAATTATCGGCGCTTACGCCGGTTCAAAATGAAATTTATTTATGGTGCGGAGACATTACAAGGCTTGCCTGCGGTGCGATTGTGAATGCAGCCAACAGCGGCATGACAGGCTGTTATCAACCCTGCCATAATTGTATAGATAATTGCATCCATACCCATGCCGGTATCCAGCTTAGAAATTACTGTAGAGACCTGATGGAAAAGCAGGGGCATGAAGAACCGACAGGAATGGCTAAGATCACGCCGGCTTTTAATTTGCCATGTGAGTATGTGATCCATACAGTTGGCCCTATCGTGCGCGGAAAACTGACGGCGCTCCATCGCAGGCAGCTTTCCTCCTGTTACCGTTCTTGTATGGAACTGGCAGACCAGAATCGGGTACGCAGCATTGCATTCTGCTGTATTTCTACGGGGGTATTTATGTTCCCTAATGAGGAGGCGGCAGAAATTGCCGTGCAAACGGTAAAAGATTATAAGGCTGAAACAGGAAGTAGAATTGAGGTGATATTTAATGTTTTTAAGGAACTTGACGAACAGATCTACCGAAACTTACTCAGATAAACTGAGACAACTAAAGGATACATTAAAGGATGCGGATGCGGTTGTGATCGGGGCTGGTTCCGGATTGTCCACAGCAGCAGGCTTTACTTACTCAGGAGAACGCTTTGAGAGGTATTTTCATGATTTTACGGAAAAATATCATATCAGGGACATTTATTCCGGCGGCTTTTATCCTTTTCAGACGTTTGAAGAATATTGGGCATGGTGGAGCCGCCATATTTGGGTAAACCGCTACATGAACGCTCCGAAACCGGTATATAACGATCTGCTTGCATTGATTCGGGACAAGGACTATTTTGTACTGACAACGAATGTGGATCATTGTTTTCAGAAAGCAGGATTTGATAAGCGCAGAATGTTTTATACCCAGGGGGATTACGGGCTGTTCCAGTGCAGTAATCCCTGCCATAGCGACACATATGATAACGAGGGTATTGTACGCAAAATGGTAGAGGCTCAGGGCTATACGATTACGGACAATAATGATCTGATCATAGAAAAAGGCAGGACACTTAAAATGGTCGTCCCCTCTGAGTTAGTTCCATATTGTCCGAAATGCGGGCAGCCAATGAACGTCAATCTGCGCAGTGACAGCACATTTGTGGAGGATAAAGGATGGGAGAAAGCGCAGAATCGTTATAACGACTTTATACGCCGCCACAGTAATCTTAAAGTTTTATTTTTGGAACTTGGAGTTGGCGCGAACACCCCGATCATTATTAAGTATCCATTCTGGAAGATGACAGTAGCGAATCCGAAAGCCACTTATGCCTGCATCAATTATGGGGAGGCGCTTTGTCCGAGAGATATTAACAAGCAGTCTATTTGTTTGGATGCAGATATAGCAACAGTATTAAGAGACTGGAAGTAAAAAGTGATAAAATCATGAGACCGATTTATATTAACCATCAAAATGTAAAAGGGAGCATATTGTTGCTCGGAGTAGAATTTGCGCATATGTGTGCGTCTCAGAAAAAGAGACGTAAAAAATGCGGAGAAAAGGAGTTGATTCGTTCCTTTTTGGAATAAACATAATAAATTCTATGATGCAAAGGCGATATAGCAGCGATGGAAAAACTGAGTGAAAGAATGAAGGTAATTAAGGAGAAGGGACATACTGTAGTTGTGGCAGAGCACCGTCTGGCATGGCTCCAGAAATTCGCAGACAGAATTATTTACATGAAAGAAGGACATATAGAACAAGAATTTACGTCAGAGGAGTTTAAGGCTCTGTCTGATTTGAAACGAGAACAAATGGGTCTCAGGAGTATTATTCCTGAACAGATACAGATTCCGGAAATTAAAGGAAACTCAGAAGATGCAGTACTTCAGGTTTGCAACCTTTCATGTAAGAGGAAGAAGCAGATGATTTTTGACAATATCAGTTTATCTGCAAGAGAAGGGGACATTATCGGTATTACAGGAGAAAATGGTGCAGGAAAATCTACGTTTTGTAATTGCTTGAGTGGCTTGCTCAGATCAAAAAACGGTGAGATTCTGTATAAAGGGAAAAAATTGTCAAAAAAAGCGAGGACAAAATTATTTGGTATGGTCATGCAGGAAGTAAACCATCAGTTGTTTTCAGACAGCGTGAAAAATGAATGTCTGCTTGTAAATGAAGAGGCTTCTGAACAAAAAATCAGGGAGCTACTTAAAAAATTTGACTTGGAAGAGTATGCAGAATATCATCCGATGACATTATCAGGTGGCCAAAGACAGCGGCTTGCTATTTGCCAGGCTGTTATGGGGGGAAAAAAGCTGCTTATTTTCGATGAACCTACCAGTGGACTGGATTTTAGGCATATGTGTCAGGTGGAAAAATTGATGAAACAATTGTCAAAAGAAAAATATATTATTATAGTTGTTACACATGACTATGAATTTTTGAATCGAACCTGTAAGGGGTATATTAGAGTAAATAGTGTGACATTACAATATTAATGAAGAGCATTCCTGTTTTTGCAGTCATTATAATAAGACAGATGTGGAAGTACAGCAGCGAGCCAGTAAAATTAAAAACAATCCAGAAGAGTTCCATTGGCATGACGAATATGCAACGTTGAATTTCTTTCGGTTTATCTGCAAAAATATCGGTAACTTGGGAAATGGAGAAATTGAAAAAATGGTCACACGCTTAAAGAGCATAGATCAGAAAGCAGTGGAAAACCATGTGAATGGTGCTGTTTGGGCATTTGATTATGATAAGATGTTCTGTGTACTGAAGGAAAATGAAATTTGTCGAAAGGTGTGTGAAAAGAATAAATATAATAGTTGGACGAAGCTGATGGGACAGTATTGTGTTTCAATGGCTTAAAGATGAAGAAAGTTGCTGGAGAGAAAAATACTCTCCAGTAACTTTATCTTTGATGAATAAAGGTCAATTTTTTGTTTAGCAATTCTCACTATTATTTGATTCAGTGATTTTTTTCTTCTTTGGAGAAACCAGTTTG
>ERZ1035006.2442-NODE-2442-length-10568-cov-6.696281_pt1 | contig 10568 bp, 9 predicted proteins | sample MGYA00520694_ERZ1035006 | MGnify/ENA primary metagenome ERZ1035006 (study PRJEB33766, sample SAMN09781746) | gut metagenome | biome: gut microbiome | host: Homo sapiens | place: Madagascar | study: EMG produced TPA metagenomics assembly of the PRJNA485056 data...
CGTGCTGAAAGCCGGTTATACAGAAAAAATGGCAGGTGACATGATCATGCCAAATAATCTTTCGGCTTACAGCAGTAAGATGAGCGGTGCCAAACTGAAAGAGACTGTTAAAAACTTTGTAGAAGGCTATGAGGGCGGTTTCATCCCATTTAACCGTGGCTCTCTGCCTGTGGTCAGTGGTATTTCTGTGGAAATCAGTGAAACAGAGGATGGCTACACATTGAGCAAAGTTACAAAGGACGGAAAACAAATTCAGGACAATGATACTTTCATGGTAATCTGCCTTGCGGTACCAAAACACATGGAAGCCTATCCGGCAGATGAGAGTATTGTGTTTGATGGAGGAGATATCACTGTGAAAGATACCTGGACAGGATATGTTTCAGAGGGTGATGCCATTCTTGCAGAGCCTGAAGACTACATGACTCTGAGGTGAGAAGAATGGATATTAAAAATCATTATAAAGACAGAAAGATACCTGTCATGGGAAAACGATTTAGGATAGTAGCTTTTCTTGCTGTTTTTGTGGGAATCGTTTTACTGTTTTTCCAATATTTTGGATTTGTATCGAAAACTGTTTATGGGGAAAGCGTTTCTCATCTGACAGAAGTTTTTCATCAGTCTGATAACATGCTCAGAGAACTGACAGATAAGAATCTGACGTATCTTCATATGTGGGGTGAGAGTCTGCAGAATACCTCCAGTGAAGACGAAATTCGTGATTATATAAAGAACGCGCAGGAGGATGCAGGCTTTTTAGAATTCTATTTTCTGTCAGCTGATGGGAATTATAAGATGGTAACCGGGGAAACCGGATACCTTGGATTACAGGAAAATATTGAAGAAGAGATCCGGCAGGGAAATGATGTGATAGCGAATGCAGCAGTTCCGGGAAAATCCCAGCTGCTTGTTTTTGCCGCACCTAAGGCTCATGGAACTTATCAGGGATTTGAATATGATGCGATTGCCATTGCTTATGAAAACTCTGATATCGTAGATGTACTGGATATTTCTGCTTTCAATGGAAATGCCCAGAGTTTTGTTGTTCATCCGGATGGCCGGGTTGTGGTTGATCATTCTTCTGAGGCATGGGGGGACGTGTATAATTTCTTTGGTTTTGTGAGAGAGCATTCTGATATGTCTGAAAAAGAGGTCAATGAACTTTTAGAGAAGTTTAAAGCAGGACGCACCGATGCGATGCTGCTAAATCTGGATGGAAGGAACTACTATCTGGTCTATGAAAAATCGGATATCCAGGACTGGATGTTTCTGGGACTTGTCCGGACGGATATCGTCAATGCCAGTATGAACCGTCTGCAGCGCAGTACGATACTACTTGTTGGTGCGGCCGTGTTCGGTATTGCTGCATTCCTGATCAGTCTTATTATTCAAAAAAACAGGATCAATCTCAGGAGAAAGGATACGGAGATTCTGTATCGGGATGAGCTGTTTCAAAAGCTGTCAATGAACGTGGATGACGTCTTCCTGATGCTGGATGCAAAGACATATCAGGCAGATTACGTAAGCCCAAATGTAGAAAAGCTGCTGGGTATTACGGTAGAACAGATTCATAAGGATATTCGTATTCTGGGAAAACTGCATCCGGCGGAACATGAAGATCCGGAGAAAAATTATCTGGAGGGAATCCGGGTGAATGAACAGAGGGAGTGGGATTTTGAATATGTTCATCTGAAGACAGGGGAAAAACGCTGGTTCCATAATATAGCAATGGGCAGTGAGGTAAATGAGAAAAAGAAATATATCCTGGTTATGTCAGACCGTACCTCTGACTGGAAAATGAACCAGGCACTTTCGGAGGCAGTACGCGCGGCAGAGACAGCAAACAAGGCAAAGAGTACATTTCTTTCCAACATGTCTCATGATATCCGGACACCGATGAATGCGATTGTCGGTTTTACCACATTGGCGGTAAGTAATATTGATGATCAGAAAAGAGTCCGGAATTATCTGGGCAAGATTCTTTCCTCCAGCAACCATCTGCTCTCACTGATTAATGATATACTGGATATGAGCCGGATTGAGAGTGGAAAAATCCATCTGGAAGAAACTGAGGTCAGTCTCTCAGATGTTCTTCATGACCTGAAGACCATCATCAGTGGGCAGATCCATGCAAAGCAGTTGGATCTTTATATGGATGCAATGGATGTGACAAATGAGGATGTCTATTGTGATAAGACGCGACTGAACCAGGTGCTTTTGAATCTTTTGTCAAATGCAGTTAAGTTTACTCCTGCAGGAGGAACTGTTTCTGTCCGGTTGAAGCAGTTCCCGGGGACAGCAAAAGGTAGTGAACTGTATGAGATCCGGGTAAAGGATAACGGAATCGGCATGAGTCCGGAATTTGTACAGAAGATTTTTTCTCCTTTTGAGAGAGAGCGTACTTCCACAGTCAGCAGGACTCAGGGTACAGGGCTTGGCATGGCCATTACAAAGAATATTGTGGATATGATGGGCGGAACGATTGAGGTTCAGACGGAACAGGGCAAAGGTACTGAATTTATTGTCCGTCTGCCATTTCGGATTCAGCCTGAGCAACACCATATAGAGAAGATCGCAGAGCTGGAAGGCCTGAAGGCACTGGTTGTAGATGATGACTTCAATACCTGTGACAGCGTGACAAAAATGCTTGTGAGGATTGGAATGCGTTCAGAATGGACACTTTCCGGCAAGGAAGCTGTTCTCCGTGCACGGCAGTCTATGGAACTGGGAGATGCGTTCCACGCTTATATCATCGACTGGCGTCTGCCGGATATGAATGGCATTGAAGTCACCCGCCAGATTCGCAGCCTTGGTGATGATACACCGATCATTATCCTGACTGCTTATGACTGGTCAGATATCGAAGTGGAAGCCAGAGCAGCCGGGGTAACTGCTTTCTGTGCAAAACCAATGTTCATGTCAGATATCAGAGATACCTTGATGACTGCTATTGGCCAGAAGCAGGCAGAGGCAGAGGATATAATCCTTCCAACATCAGGTTCAGATTTCCGGGGCAGATGTATATTGCTTGTGGAGGACAACGAACTGAACAGTGAAATTGCGGTGGAGATTCTTACTGCGTATGGTTTTCTGGTTGATACTGCAGAAAATGGAGCTGAGGCGGTGGAGAAGGTTAAGAATTCGAAGCCGGGTAAGTATGATCTGGTGCTGATGGATGTACAGATGCCGGTAATGAATGGATATGAGGCGACCAGACAGATCCGTGAGCTGGATGATCCGGCACTGGCCGGGATTACCATTTTTGCCATGACTGCCAATGCTTTTGAAGAAGACAGAAAGAGAGCGCTGGGATGCGGTATGGATGGATTCTTATCCAAACCAATCGTTATTGAGGAATTGATAGGTACATTACGAAATAAGCTGGTATGAATGAAACGGAGAGCGGAAAGCATGTCAAGCGTGTAGGAGAATATACACGGATCCTTGCAGAAACTTATTATTCGATGTACTAGTATATCTGCGTGATCGCGTTTATGATTCTGCGGAAGAAAATGTATAAAAATATGAAAATGGTGGAACAATATAACTGCGAAATCCAAAAAATGTACGAAAATCAATAGTTTTTGCATCACGATGCAAAAACTATTGATTTTTTATTTCTTTATACAATATAATGATAATACAATAGGTTCGCGGTGAGGTGATTTTATGATTATTGAGAGAAAAGAGTATCTTAACAAATTGATCGCATGGAAAGACAAAAAAATCATTAAAATCGTTACGGGTGTGAGAAGATGTGGCAAATCCATGTTATTGGAAATTTATCAAAATTGTCTAAAGGAGCAGGGTGTAGAACAAGAACAGATAATTGCAATTAATTTTGAGGATCTTGATTATGAGGAGTTAACCGATTATAAGAAATTGTATCAGTACTTAAAAACACATCTGGTCGAAAATAAAATGACTTATATTTTTCTGGACGAAATACAAAATGTGGAAAAGTTTCCTAAAGTATTGGACAGTTTATATATAAAGGATAACGTTGATATTTATGTTACAGGATCCAATGCGTACATGCTGTCAAGCGAGATCGCAACGATAATCTCCGGAAGATATGTGCAGATAGAGATGCTTCCATTGTCATTTCGTGAATATATGGAAAGCACCGGAAGCATGAATGACAGAGGAATCAAATATGCAGAATATCTGCAAAACAGTTCGTTTCCGTATACCTTGGACTTAAAAAATCAACCGAACGAAATCCGGGAGTATCTGGAAGGCATTTATAATTCGATTGTCGTAAAGGACATCGTAAACAGAAAAAAAATAACCGACACATTTATGCTAAAAAGTGTGTTGCAATTTGTTTTTGATAATATAGGCAGTCCGTTGTCTTCAAAAAAGATCGCAGACACAATGACTTCTGCGGGACGGAGAATTGATACAAGAACCGTAGAAAAGTATCTGGAAGCTTTCTGCGAAAGTTATATTATCTATCAGGCAAAGCGTTACAATATTAAGGGAAAGCAGCATTTGAAAACGCTTGAGAAATATTATATTGTTGATATCGGCATGCGCTATATGCTTCTTGGATCAAGGCAGGCAGATGCCGGTCATATTTTGGAAAATGTTGTATATTTGGAATTGCTACGGCGTGGATATGAGGTATTTGTTGGAAAAATCGATTCTTTTGAAGTGGATTTTGTGGCACAGGATCATAAAGGGATTATATATTATCAGGTGGCACTGACGACGCATGGCGAAAGTACACTTCAGAGAGAACTTCGTCCATTACAGGCAATCAAAGATCATTATCCCAAGATCATTTTGACGATGGATGAAGAACCGGAAGAACAGTATGATGGGATCCGAAGGATCAATGCACGGGACTGGCTTTTGGGTTTGATTGAATAGGAAGGATAAGGATTATATGGAAAAGGAAATATTGGATAAAACGCAATATTCCACAGATCAATTGCAGGAAATGGAAGAGGGTCAGGCGAAAGGGCTGGATGTCTCTTGTTACCGGAATCCGGAATTCCTGGCAATTCAGATGCGTGAGATCCGTAAGGGGCTGATGGGTGGAATTCAATGGTTCGGTCTATGTCAGGGGCGAGGTTGGTGACGGTGCGGTTATCTGTGCGGAGAAGGATATTCTGGTGGATGGTTTCGTAGAAGGAGCTGTGCTGGAGGCAGGAGGAGATATCATCCTGCGTAGGGGCAACAATGGTGCTGCAAGCGGCCATTACTACGAGAACTATGTTGTGATGGAGCTTGTCTTTTTACAACGCTTATCCTCGTACATTTTTTCGTCTGCGATCTTCATCAGATCGGGCACGAGATAGTAGTGGTTTCGGTAACTGACCTCATAGCCGACGGCATAGCAGATCTTATGTGTGGCTGTCAGGTTGTATTCATCCATGTAAGCCTGCAGACGGTGGTTCATCTGCTCGAGCTGCTGAGGAGTCGTCTGTTCTTCGACGATCACAAATTCATCGCCACCGTAACGGGCGAGAAAGCTGTTTTCAGTCAATATCCGGGTCAGATAGGAGGCGAAGGTCTGGATGAATATATCGCCCTGCTCATGCCCGTAATTGTCATTTACCTTTTTCAGATCATTCAGGTCAAACATCATGATACCCAGATCAAAGGTATCATCTTTTTCCTGTAGTTCCTGTAGTTTTTTCTCTAATGCCTTTTTATTATGTACACCGACCACATCCACGGATGCATAGTTCATCATGCCACGCATATAATCAATGATCGTAAGTGTGATCGCACATCCGGCGAGCACCAGAAAGATCATCGTGATCCACAGCAGCATGAGTGCCCCATTCTGGATCTCTGACCGGTGTATTTTCAGATAGACCAACAGAAAACTCAGAAACAGCAGATAAATGCCGATCTGAAATGCGCAGAATAATAACATTTTTTGGTTCTTTTCCATTTTGTTCCATCGCTCCTATGATTCTTTTATTATCATGCGTCCAGCAGGATTACTTTCTGGGCGAGACTTTTCTCCAGACCAACCTTCGTGTCATTGATCCGCACAATAAAATATCCGTGCAGCTTTGACAATAGCTGGACATGCATCCCCTGCACAAATCCGATGCTTTCAAGATGATGTTTTTGCTTTTCAAATCCACCAATGTGATGGATGACATACGTTTTGCCGATTTCTGCCAGATTCAGAGGCATATGAGTAAGCTCCCTTCTATTTCATGATCTACAATACTTTATAACACAATGCTCACTATGGTTAGTTTTTACTAACCGAGATAATATCATAAAATAGATTTGCTGTAAAGTACAAAATAGCAGATACTGTTTTGGGTACAATCCGTACCCGTTCGCGAAGGCAGGCACGGGCACGTGAAAAAACATCGACAGGACATGCATTTTATGATATAATTTTTCTGTTTATGGAGACTTAGATTCCGGCTTTGAATTTTTAAGGAGTTTATAGAAGAATGATACATAAAAGCATGTTGGCAGGTGTGCTAGCAGTCGCATTGTTGTGCACACCGATGCAGGTACAGGCTGCGCAGGCAGATCAGGTCAATCAGACAGAGCAGGCAGAACAGTGCAACCAGACGACGGACAGTGCACAGACCACAGGGCAGGAAGCGGATGCAGACAGCACACAGACGGAGAATGCTGCGTATTATACGGTTCGCTTTGAATCAAACAGAGGGACAATGGTAAATACTACCATAACATTGAGGCCTGGTGATAAATATGGCACCTTGCCGAAGACGAGCCGTGAAGGTTACAGATTCAAAGGCTGGTATACCCAAAAACAGGGTGGAACAAAAGTGACTGCGGCAACGAGATTTTGTCTGTCTGCAGATCAGGTGCTTTATGCCCGGTGGAAGAATCAGACAACAACATCTGAAATACAGCCAAGACAGTTATCAGACATCACCGGTTCGTTGGTAAATTACACAAAACATGCCGCAAATGATTATAAACAAAACGATTATACAGGGTATCTGGTGTTGAAAAATTTTAAACCCGGCTATCTGTATTGTCAGTATGACTATGACCGTTTTATCGGCAGCAGTGGCAAAAATGTCGGGTGTACAGCGACTGCGGATGCTATGCTGGCATCCATCTACCGGGACAAGCCATTCAGTCCGAATGATGAGGGCTGGATTCCGGGTGTCGGTGCGACATGGACGAATTCGGTTGTAGTAGATGGAAGTAAAACTTATTCGGTAAAAAAGCAGTGTCAGGTTATATATGACTATCTGAATCAGGGCATACCGGTGATGATCCGTGTTGTGGGTCATTCTGTGACTGCGATCGGGGTGCGCGATGGCGCATTGCGCAGCCAGTTGACACCGGCGGATATTTTGATTGCAGATCCAACGGATGCAAAAGTCAAATGCGCGCATGAAATGGGCTGGCGTGTGATGGTTGATGCAAACGGATGGGGACTGCGAATACCCAAAGATGGAGGACTTACAAAATAAATGATAGACCAGAGCAAAATTCGTAACTTTTGTATAGTAGCACATATTGATCACGGTAAATCTACACTGGCAGACCGTATTATCGAAAAAACTGGCCTGCTGACAAGCCGTGAGATGCAAAATCAGGTGCTTGACAATATGGATCTGGAGCGTGAGCGTGGGATCACGATCAAGTCACAGGCGGTGCGTATCATATATAATGCACAGGATGGAGAAGAATATATTTTCAATCTGATCGATACACCGGGTCATGTGGATTTTACTTATGAGGTATCACGGTCACTGGCTGCCTGTGACGGTGCGATTCTGGTCGTGGATGCGGCACAGGGCATCGAGGCACAGACACTCGCAAACGTGTATCTGGCGCTGGATCATGATCTGGAGGTGTTCCCGGTTATTAACAAAATCGATCTGCCGAGTGCGAGACCGGAAGAAGTCGTGCAGGAGATCGAGGATGTGATCGGTATCGAGGCGGAGGATGCACCGCGTATCTCTGCAAAGACCGGAGAAAATATCGAGCAGGTGTTAGAAGCGATCGTGCACAAGCTGCCTGCGCCGGCCGGTGATCCGTCGGCACCCTTACAGGCGCTGATTTTTGATTCCTTATATGATGCATACAAGGGAGTCATCATATTCTGCCGGATCAAAGAGGGTACGATCCGTTCGGGTATGACGATGCAGATGATGGCGACCGGAGCAAAGGCGGATGTCGTAGAGGTCGGTTATTTCGGAGCCGGACAGTTTATTCCATGTGATGAACTGAGTGCCGGAATGGTAGGATATATCACAGCATCTTTAAAAAATGTGAAGGATACGCGTGTAGGAGATACGGTTACGGATGCGAACCGTCCGTGTGCGAAGCCGCTGCCGGGATATAAGAAAGTCAATCCGATGGTGTACTGCGGATTATATCCGGCAGACAGTGCAAAATATCCGGATCTTAGAGATGCGCTGGAGAAGCTGCAGCTCAATGATGCCTCGCTGCAGTTCGAGCCGGAGACTTCGGTGGCACTGGGCTTTGGTTTCCGATGCGGATTCTTAGGGCTGCTGCATCTGGAGATCATACAGGAACGGTTAGAGAGAGAGTACAATCTGGATCTCGTGACGACCGCACCGGGTGTTATTTATAAGGTACACAAGACGGATGGAACGGAGATTGATCTGACGAATCCGTCCAATCTGCCGGATCCTTCTGAGATCGAATATATGGAAGAACCCTTTGTGACGGCGGAGATCATGGTGACGAGTGAATTCATCGGTTCGATCATGGATCTGTGCCAGGAACGCAGAGGTGTGTATCTGAGCATGGAATATATCGAGGAGACGCGTGCACTGCTCAAATATGAGCTGCCGTTAAATGAGATTATCTATGATTTCTTCGATGCGTTAAAATCCCGTTCACGCGGTTATGCATCGTTTGATTATGAGATGAAGGGATATGTACGTTCTGAACTCGTGAAGCTGGATATCCTGATCAACAGGGAGCCGGTCGATGCATTGTCATTTATTGTGTTTGCGGGGACGGCATATGAGCGTGGCCGCAGAATGTGCGAGCGCCTGAAGGACGAAATACCCAGACACTTATTCGAGATTCCGATCCAGGCGGCAGTCGGCAGCAAGATCATTGCCAGAGAGACGGTAAAGGCGGTGCGCAAAGATGTGCTCGCCAAGTGTTATGGCGGAGATATCAGCCGAAAGAAAAAGCTCTTGGAAAAGCAGAAAGAAGGAAAGAAGCGTATGCGCCAGGTCGGCAGCGTAGAGATTCCGCAGGAGGCATTTATGAGTGTCCTCAAGCTGGATGAGGGCAAATAAAATTAGAAAAGGAACATAGCATGGAATTATATATCCATATTCCGTTTTGTGTCAGAAAATGTGCATATTGTGATTTCTTGTCCGCACCTGCGGATCAGGATACGATTGCGCGTTATATGGAGCGTTTAAAAGAGCAGCTTGTACAGCAGGCTGCTTTTTTGCGTGACAGGAATCAGGAGTTGGCGACAAAGACCGGGATAAAGGCCGGGATACAGGCCGGGATACAGGCTGCGGCAGATACGGTGAACGCGACAACGATTGACACGGTGTTTATCGGAGGCGGTACACCGACGATCCTGCATGCGTGGCAGCTGGAAGACTTATTACATACGATACAGAATAATTATGCACTTGCAAAAAATGTAGAGTTTACGGTCGAGGCGAATCCGGGCACGCTGACACCCGGAAAGGCGCGTGCGCTGGCAGCTGGTGGCGTGAACCGTGTGAGTCTGGGGCTGCAGTCTGCCTGTGAGCAGGAGCTGCGCCTGCTCGGGCGGATCCACACATATGAGGATTTTCTGAAAAGCTACGAACTGGTGCGGGAAGCTGGCATCACGAATCTGAACGTGGATCTGATGAGTGCGCTGCCGGGGCAGACGCTGTCATCTTACGAAAAGACGCTGCAAAAAGTGTTGTTGCTCCATCCGCAGCATATTTCGGCATATAGTCTGATCATTGAGGAGGACACACCCTTTTATGAGCAGTACCGTGAGGATGAGAGACTGCGGGATGCCGGGGAGATCCCGCACCTGCTGCCGGATGAGGAGAGCGAGCGCGCGATGTATGAGCTGACCGGGGAAATGCTCGCAGCACACGGCTATGAGCGCTACGAGATATCGAACTATGCCAGACCGGGCTATGAGTGCCGTCACAATATTGGCTATTGGACAGGAGAACCGTATCTGGGAGTGGGACTGGGTGCGTCATCCTATATCGATGCATGCAGATATTGCAATACATCGGATCTGGATGCATATTTGGCAGGTGATTTCTCGGCGCATGAGAGGCAGCAGTTGTCGAAAGAGGAGCGCATGGCAGAGTTTTTCTATCTGGGACTGCGCATGACGCGGGGTGTGGAAAAAGCAGCGTTCGTGCAGCGTTTTGGAATGCGTGCGGAGCAGGTCTATGGAGAGGTGCTCGCACAGCTTGTAGGGCAGCGCCTGCTCGAGGATACCGGCAGCGGCTATCGGTTTACGCCCTATGGAAGGGATGTCAGCAATCAGGTGCTGTACCGGTTTTTGTGACCGGGTGAGCAGTCTTGTACAATAGGCGTTTGCGAAACTATTTTTGTCAGGTTTTGTGTCATGCAAGCACATGATC
>ERZ1035006.2449-NODE-2449-length-10555-cov-4.351524_pt1 | contig 10555 bp, 8 predicted proteins | sample MGYA00520694_ERZ1035006 | MGnify/ENA primary metagenome ERZ1035006 (study PRJEB33766, sample SAMN09781746) | gut metagenome | biome: gut microbiome | host: Homo sapiens | place: Madagascar | study: EMG produced TPA metagenomics assembly of the PRJNA485056 data...
GCTCTTTATAATTTCGCGTAGGGATTTTCTATTCCCTACGCGAAAGAGTTACAGTATAAAAATCAAAGCCCCGCTCGAACGTTCGATGCGGGGCTTGAATTTTTTCGGTCTACCGAAAGATTACTTGTCGCGGCTACGGCGATCGCGCACGGCACGAGCAAGATTATTGAGCAACACCACCGTGTCGTCCCAACCCAAGCAAGCATCCGTCACAGACTGACCGTAGACCATTTCCTTGGTGAGGTCGATCTTCTGATTGCCTTCGACGAGGTTGGATTCGATCATCACGCCCACGATCGACTTGCTGCCGCCCGAGACCTGTTCACAGATGTTATTGATCACATTGATCTGTTCGCGGCACTGCTTGCGGGAGTTGGAGTGGCTTGCGTCAATCATCACGACTTCGCGGTGGCCTGCGGCCTTCAAGCCTTCGCAAGCCTTGGCAACGCTTTCCTTGTCGTAGTTGGGTTCCTTGCCGCCGCGCAAAATGATGTGGCAGTCTTCGTTACCCGACGTCGTCACGATAGCCGAAATCCCGCCCTTGGTCACGGACAAGAAAGAGTGGGGATGTTCGGCTGCGCCAATGGCGTCACAGGCAATCTTCACATTGCCGTCGGTGCCGTTTTTAAAGCCCACGGGACACGACAAGCCGCTTGCCAATTCGCGGTGCACTTGGCTTTCCGTCGTGCGAGCGCCAATGGCACCCCAGCTCACCAAATCGGCAATGTACTGCGGCGTGATCATATCGAGGAATTCGACGCCGGTGGGTAACCCCATATTCACAATGTCGAGAATCAGTTCGCGGGCCACGCGCAAGCCGTGGTTGATGCGGCAGCTGCCGTCCATGTCCGGGTCGTTGATCAAGCCCTTCCAGCCCACGGTCGTGCGCGGTTTTTCGAAGTAAACGCGCATGATGATTTCAAGATCGCCCTGAAGCTTATGGCGAATGTCGCTTAAGCGGTGGGCGTATTCGCGGGCAGCCTTGGGATCGTGAATGGAGCAGGGGCCGACGATCACAAGCATTCTGTCATCGTTGCCGTGCAGGATGTCGTGCGCGGCTTCGCGGGCACGATGAACGGTTTGAGAGGCGACTTCCTCGCAGGGAAATTCGCGGATCAAGTGAGCTGGAGGCGTGAGTTCGCGAATCTCCTGAATTCGAAGGTCGTCGGTGGTGTGTCGCATGGTTTTTCTCCCGATATTTCAAAAAAGTTTTCAAACCGCTCTTTGTTCGACCGAGGCTATCCAACAAAAAACCGCCGGGGCCGAGGCTTCCTGGCGGTTGTCGTACTTCGGTTTGCTTGCTTTAAGCGTGCACGCGTACTCCTTCCGCCTTGGAGCAGAAAAAGGAGTAAAAATAAAATCGTGCGGTGTAAAGCATGTCTAAAAGTTTTCCAAATTTCGACGCGTCTGACAAAAACGTTTCGCGTCAATGCCTTTCACTTTAACGGAGCCGAAGAAAAAGTGCAAATACCCCCTGGGAATACTGCTTAGAAAACTGCGGGCAAAGAGGGTTGTGAAAAAAATTGGTACAACTTCGAGGTTTTGGATCGTATCCGCAAACCTTTTCGAGCGCTAAACTTTTGCGAACATTTTTGCACTGTTTGTTACTTCGTTTTTATGCCCGTTTTACAGTCCGACTACAAGGCTCCGCGCTGGTTGCCCGGGGCGCACCTGCAAACAATTGTGCCCGCACGCTTTTTCCCGCGTCCGGAAATCAGTTATCGTCGAGAGCTGATCGATATGCCCGACGGCGACTTCATGGTGTTCGATTGGGCTGAGCCCGAACCCGCCGAACTCAATGCTCCTGTTTTGGTGCATTTTCACGGATTGGAAGGAGGCTCGGACAGCCACTACGCCGAAGCTTTGATGCACGAGTGTGCTGCACGAGGCTGGCGAGGTGTGGTTGCGCACTTCAGAGGTTGCGGCGGTTTGCCCAACCGTTTGCCGCGCGCTTACTTTGCGGGAGATAGCGACGACTGCGAATGGGCAATAAAGACAGTGCACGAGCGCTATATCACCGCACCCATTTATGCTGTGGGCGTAAGTTTAGGCGGCAATCAACTTTCCAAATATTTGGGCGACAGAGGCGAAAAGGCCGGGTTCCTGACGGCGGCAGTGAGCGTGGGCGCGCCTGTGGACTTGGTGGCCGGAAGCGAGATTCTCAATAAAGGTGCCAACAAGCTTTATGCCGAAATGTTCCTGTCGACTTTAAAGGAAAAGTTGTTGGACAAAGCCAAGCGCTTTCCCGACTTGATCGACATTGAACAAGTGAAAAAATGCGAGTCGCTCTACGATTTCGACTCCGTTTATACGGCGCCGATTCACGGCTTTAAGAGCGCTATGGATTATTGGACCAAGTGTTCGGCCAAACCTGCTTTAAAGGGCGTGCGCGTGCCGCTCTTACTTTTAAATGCCAAAAATGATCCGTTTTTGCCCGTGTGGGCTTTGCCCGGAGAAAAGGACGTGAGCTCCGACGTGTACTTGGAGCAACCCGAAGAGGGCGGTCACATCGGTTTCCCGCGCGGCAATCCGCCGGGGGACTTGGGGTATCTGCCCGAGCGCATCATGCGCTTTTTCTCGGCGTTTGATCCCAAGGTGGAGACGGAAAAGCCTCGACCCAAGTCCGAGCCCAAGAAGTCGATCTTTTCGTGGCTGTAGATCCGTTGATTACGTCTTCGGGCAGATCTTCGGCATGTTTTCGATGAGTTTGTTCGGCGACATCGTGGTTATGCTGTCGTTGCGGTATTGCACTTGCTTGGTTTTGGCTTAATCAAAACGAGTTCTAATAGAAGATTTTCTCAAATTCGTCAAATCTTCTATTAGGGAGTGCAAGAGTAACATTTCTCGGGTTTGGTGCATGAGAAGATTTCTAAAGCGTACAAACAACAGCCAACTTTGTGATGAAACGCTCTTAAAGATCATCTCCTAACAGAAAGTCTCTAAGCCGAATGTGTTTGACTGTTGAGGTTGAAAAATCGACATCATCGTTGGTAATGATGATTTTTTGACGGCTGTTATCGAGTTTGTTGAACAACGCAAACTCTCGTTCGTACGTGGAAGGTTCCACAATGCTGTAAGCAACCTGTATCAGGATTTCCTTTCCGTTTTTGACTGCCAGAAAATCAATCTCAAGATCTCCTTGACGAAAGACGCGTAGGCTGTAATCGCGGTATAACAGTTCGTTATAGATGATGTTTTCTAGGTTATGCGTCAGATCCCAGCGATTGTCAACTTGTCGGATAGAGTTGAACGCAACGTCTTCATTGTAGATTTTAGTGTAGTACCTTAGTTCCCGCTTGGCTTTGGTGGAAAACTGTGGCACTGAGCTGATAATGTAGGCCTCCTCAAGGTATGAGAGGTACTTAAGCACAGTGCTGAGCGTCACTTCAAGTTTTTCATTCTTGAGGAATTTCAGAATAGAGTTGGCACTGAGAATCCGAGCATTGGAAATCAGAACGAAGTTAACAAGTCGGCGGAAAATGACATCTTTTCGGATGTTGTAACGATTCAAGATGTCGTTCATCACGATGGTTTGATCTAACTCATTTAAGTACTGTACCACTGCCGCCTTTGTCTCGGATTCAATGACCTTGGGAAAGCCTCCGTAAATCATATAGTCAGTAACGGAGTATTGACGCTTGAGTTGCTCGGCATACTCTTGAAGTTCTTTGTAGACAAATGGACGAATACGGAAGGAGATATAGCGCCCGCTCAACTCTTTCGTGAATTCCCGTGAAAGCAACTTGGAGTTGCTCCCGGTAATGAACAGTGAAAGATTCTTCAACCTAAGAGATTTGCAACCAATGTTCCAATCGGGCAAGTTTTGAACTTCATCTAAAAAAACATAAAGCTTTTGATTGCCAGCCGCGATAAGAGCTTTTTCAACAACGTCTTCGAGCGCCGAGATGTCGGGGATAGTTTTGGCGGTGGCGAGTTCTTCGAAATTCAATCGTAAAGTCGGTTTCCCTTGGCGTCGAAATTCGTCTTGGATTTGTTCCATGAGCACGGATTTTCCGCAACGACGAATACCAGTGATCACTTTGATGAGATCTGATTCAAAAAAAGGACGAATTTGCTCAATGTAATGGGTTCTTTTGATCATGGAGAGCGCCTTTCAACTACAACTTTAAAATGGATTACTGATAGGGCTATTAGAAGATTTTTCAAATTTAGAGAAATCTTCTAATAGCAATGAAATATTTTAGCATCTGTAGGGAAATTTTCTAATAGCATTAGAGGAATTTTTAATTATGGTGAAATGTTCTACTATAGCAATCGGACAATTGCCCCAAACGCGCCTTTGCCTTAAAATTTCCACTTCTTTTCAACAATCAACAAGACTGCGTCGGTTAACGCACCGTCGGCGGTCGGTAGGAAAACAATATGTCGCATATTGTCAAGCGCGATTTGAGTCGCAACTGGGCGGGGTGGCTTTCCGTCGTTCTCTTCGTTTTAACCATCCCGTTGGGTAACTGGATGGTGGTCAATGTGGGTTTCGTTTGCGAACCCAATGGGCCGTGCCTCATTCCGGTGTGGCCGGGCATTATGAGTCCGTCTGCCGTGTTGGTGGCGGGGCTCGCTCTCGTTTTGCGCGACGCCGTGCATCAGCTCTTGGGCGGCAAGTGGGCACTTTACTGCATCTTCGCCGGTGCCGTACTCTCGGGCTTTATTTCCGAACCTTCTTTGATTCTGGCTTCGACCTGCGCCTTTCTTTTTTCGGAATTGGCCGACTTCTTGGTCTATACGCCCTTGCGTCACCGCAGTCTCGGCTGGGCCGTGATCTTATCCGGGCTGGCAGGCTCCATGGTCGACTCGGCCATCTTCCTGTCGATGGCTTTCGGCTCTCTTGAATTTCTTTTGGGACAGGTGATTGGCAAGTTCTGGATGAGCTTGATCGGCGGCGCGATTTTGGTGCTTTGGAAACGCTATCGTGCGCCTGCGGTGCAGACGATCTAAAGCATGTATTAAGTTTGACGGGGCAAAATGCGTTTTTGTCCCGTTTTGACATTGAAGCGGGAGATAGGAAAACTCTCGCTTTTTTCTTGCGAGAAAATGATTTTGTCCCGAAAAAAGGCCGTACCCCATGACCGAAAATCAAAACCGGATTGAAGCCGCCACTGACAAGACCGCCGTATTGATCGTCAATACCGGTTCTCCTGCCGCGCCCACCAAAGAGGCTGTGGCGCAATACCTGTTGGAGTTTTTGGGCGATCGGCGCGTGGTGGAAATGCATCCCTTGTTGTGGCAGCCGATTTTGCGCGGCATCATCATCCCGAGACGCGCGCAAGCTTCGGCCGATCGCTATAAGACGGTCTGGACCGAAGAGGGCTCCCCTTTGATGGCGATAACCGACAAAACCGCCAAGGTGCTGCAAGAAGCTTTGGGAGATGGTTTCACTGTGGACTGGGCAATGTGTTACGGCACGCATCGCATCGGCGAAGTGTTGGAAAAGATTGCCGCAACAAAGCCTGCTCGTATCGTTGTTTTGCCCTTGTACGCACAATATGCGACGCAAACGACGGCAGCCGTTTACGATGCGGTGGAGGCCGCCGTTAAAAAACTTCCGATCACGGTGCCGGTGGTGCGCATCAACGACTATTTCGATCAGCCCGCTTATATCGAAGCTTTAGCCCAACGCGTGCAAACGCATTGGCGAGAAAAGGGCGGTTTGGGCGAAGGCGGCAAACTTTTGATGAGCTTTCACGGCATTCCGCAGGCTTCTAGCGACAGGGGCGATCCCTATGAAAAACAGTGTCGCCAAACCGCGAAACTCTTACAAACGGCTTTGGGTTTGAGAGACGATCAGGTCGAGTTGGCTTTTCAGAGCAAATTCGGCAAAGCCAAATGGTTGGAGCCCTCTGCCATTGCAACAGCCGAGCGCCTGGGTCACGAACAGCTGTCTCGCTTGGACGTGATTTGTCCGGGCTTTGCCGCAGATTGTTTGGAAACCTTGGAAGAGATCGCTACCGAACTGAAGGGCATTTTCCAAAGCGCCGGCGGCGGGCACTTTCACTATATCGAATGCATGAACGCCGAGCCCGCAGCAGGCAAGCTCTATGCCGAATTGGTGCGTCACGCCATCGACAATCAGGCGTAAGATACGCGACAAAAAAGCGAAGCGAAAATTCGACACGATCGGTCTTGAAAAATTTTTCGCACGCCCCCATATAACAAAATACCTTAATTTTTGGCACATACGGAGCCTACAGTCATGGCAGAAAATACTGAAAACAAAGAAGTGAATCCGGCAGAAGAGCTCAAGAAAGCTGCCGAAGCCGCCCAGGAAGCCACGGGCAGCCAACTGCCCCCGGAAATGGGGATCGAACCCGAAGGGGCAAAAGACGACGTTGAAAAACAGTTGGCAGACGCCTTGGCCAAGGCTGCCGAAAACTTCGACCTTTACGTGCGTGCCGTTGCCGAAATGGATAACGTCCGTCGCCGCAGTGCCGAAGACGTGCAAAAAGCCCAGAAGTTCGGGGTGGAAAAGTTTGCACAGAATTTGTTGCCCGTGATCGACAGCCTCGAAAAGGCTTTGGAAATGACGGCCGAAGTCGAAGGCCCCATGCGCGAAGGTCTCTTGGCAATCGAACGCCAATTCATGCACGCCATGGAAGTCTCCGGCATGACGCCCGTGAACCCCGTAGGCGAAACCTTTGATCCCAACACGCAACAGGCCATCGCCATGGTGCCTGCTACCGAACCCGCTCAGGCCGGTCACGTGGCTCAGGTCTTCCAACGCGGTTGGAAGATTCACGATCGCGTGTTGCGCCCCGCGATGGTCGCCGTTGCTCAGGGCTAAATTTGCCTTAGCTGAAAACGCGAAACAATCGGTTGCAAAGTCCGATTAAAAAAACTTTGAGACGCCCCGTTGAATTTTCACGGGGCGTCCCCATATAGGGGTTATGAGTCAAGGGACCCCGAAGAAAAAGAGCCCTTGAATGTAACGGTTTTTAGTTAGAGCTTCGAGCGTGCAGGCGCATTTCAAAGAAATCACAAACCTGCATCTCGTAGCCACAAAGTTAAGAGGATATAAGACTATGGCAAAGATCATTGGTATCGACCTTGGCACCACCAACTCGGCTGTGGCCATTATGGAAGGCGACAAGGTTCGTGTGATCGAAAACTCCGAAGGCGCCCGTACGACGCCCTCCATCGTTGCCTATTTGGAAAACGGCGAAATCTTGGTGGGTGCTACCGCCAAGCGCCAGGCTGTCACCAACCCCAAGAACACGTTGTTTGCCGTCAAGCGTTTGATCGGCCGTCGTTATGAAGACGCCGAAGTGCAAAAGGATTTGGCCCGCGCTCCGTTTAAGATCGTGCGTGCCGACAACGGCGACGCTTGGGTGCAGGTTTTGGACGGCAAGAAACTCGCTCCCCAGCAGGTTTCTGCAGAAGTCTTGCGTAAGATGAAAAAGACTGCCGAAGACTATCTCGGCGAAGCCGTGACGGAAGCCGTGATTACGGTGCCCGCCTACTTTAACGACAGCCAGCGTCAGGCAACGAAGGACGCCGGCCGCATCGCCGGTTTGGAAGTCAAGCGTATTATTAACGAACCGACCGCAGCCGCTTTGGCCTTCGGTTTGGATAAGGCCGGCGACACCGATCGCAAGATTTGCGTCTATGACTTGGGCGGCGGTACGTTCGATATCTCCGTGATCGATATCGCCAATATCGACGGCGAAAAGCAGTTTGAAGTTTTGTCGACCAACGGCGATACGTTCTTGGGTGGCGAAGACTTCGACCAGCGCTTGGTCGAATACCTGATCACCGAATTTAAGAAAGACAACGGCTTGGATTTGTCGACCGACGTGCTGGCCCTGCAGCGCTTGAAGGATGCTGCCGAAAAAGCCAAGATCGAATTGTCCAACCGTCAGGAAACTGAAATCAATCTGCCCTACATCTCGGCAGACCAGACCGGCCCCAAGCACATGAACATGACGATTACGCGCGCCAAGTTCGAAAGCATGGTCGAAGATTTGGTGCAGCGCACGATCTCTCCCTGCCGCAAGGCTTTGCAGGATGCAGGCGCTTCCACGTCCGACATCTCCGACGTGATTTTGGTGGGCGGTATGAGCCGTATGCCGCGCGTTCAGGAAGTGGTGCGCGAATTCTTCGGTAAGGAACCGCGTAAAGACGTCAACCCCGACGAAGCCGTGGCTATCGGTGCTGCAATTCAGGGTCAAGTGTTGACGGGCGATCGTCGCGACGTTCTGTTGCTCGACGTCACGCCCTTGACCCTCGGTATCGAAACCTTGGGCGGCGTGATGACGGCCATGATCAAGCGCAACACCACGATTCCGACCAAGCACTCGCAGGTATTTTCGACTGCCGAAGATAATCAGCCTGCCGTGACCATTAAGGTCTATCAGGGTGAACACGAAATGGCCGCTTCCAACAAACTGTTGGGCGAATTCAACCTCGAAGGTATCCCGCCGTCTCCGCGCGGCTTGCCCCAGATCGAAGTGACGTTTGATATCGACGCCAACGGCATCTTGCACGTCAACGCCAAGGATAAGGCCACGGGCAAGGAAAACACCATCACGATTAAGGCTTCTTCCGGTTTGAGCGAAGAAGAAATCAAGAAGATGGTGGCCGATGCCGAAGCCAACAAGGCCGAAGACCATCGCCGCTTCGAATTGGCCCAGTCTCGCAACCAGGCCGATGCTGCAGTGGCTCAGGTTCAGAAGACCTTGAAGGACTTGGGCGACAAGGTTGACGGTGCCGATCGTGCCGCTTGCGAATCCGCCATCAAGGATGTGGAAGACCGCATCAAGGGCGAAGACAAGGCCGCAATCGACAAGAGCGTCGAAGCCCTGATGGCCGCCGCTCAGAAGATCGGTGAAAAGTTGAATCAAGCTGCAGCTGCCGCTCAACAGCAGCAGGCTCAGCCGGGCGCCCAAGAGGCTGCCAGCGGCGCCAAGCCCGATGACGTGGTCGATGCCGACTTCAAGGAAGTCAAGCACTAATCGCGCGTTAGGCTAGGACGGAGAAGGGACGAAAATCCTTTCTCCGACTCAAAAGAAACATACTTGGAGAAGGTCGAAAATTCGCTTTGAGTTGAGCGTTTTCGGCCTTTTTCATTCTGCAATCGGAAGTTTTTAAGTTAGTTTATGGCTGATCAGGATTATTACGAGGTACTAGGCGTTGCCAAGGGGGCAACCGACGATGAAATCAAAAAGGCGTATCGTCGTTTGGCCATGAAGTATCACCCCGACCGCAACAACGGCGACAAAGCGGCCGAAGAAAAGTTTAAGGCCGTGGGCGAAGCCTATGCTGTGCTTTCCGATCCGCAAAAACGCGCTGCATACGATCGTTACGGCAAGGCCGGGATCGATCCCAATGCCGCAGGCGGTTTCGGCGGATTCGGAGGCTTTGGCGGCGGTGCGCAAGGCGGGTTCGGAGACTTCGGCGACATCTTCTCCGAAATCTTCGGCGGCGGTGCCGGTCGCTCTCAGCGTCGCGGTCCGCAAGTGTATCGCGGTGCCGATACGAGCTACTCTTTGGAAATTTCCTTGGAGCAGGCTGTCAAGGGTGCCAAGACCGATATCCGTGTACCCGTTTGGGAAGAATGCCAAACCTGTCACGGTTCGGGTTGTAAAGAAGGTACGAGCAAAAAGACGTGTCCGCACTGCGGCGGCACGGGGACCATCAATACCAGCCGCGGCTTTTTGCAGGTGCAGCAAACGTGTCCGTACTGCCACGGCACGGGTCAGATCATCGAAAATCCGTGCGGCGAGTGCGGCGGCGTGGGTCGCGTGCGCAAAACCAAGACTTTGGAAGTGTCGATTCCTGCCGGTATCAATCACGGGCAGCGCATTCGTATTCAAGGTAAGGGCGAACCGGGTTTGAACGGCGGCCCCAACGGCGACCTTTACGTGCAGATTTTGGTGCGCGAGCATGAAATCTTCCAACGCGACGGCGACGATTTGCATGCCGATTTGCCGATTAGCTTTGCCACCTCGGCTTTGGGTGGCGAAGTCAGCGTGCCGACGATGGATACTGAAGCGCGTATCAGCATTCCCGAAGGCACGCAAACCGGTAAGGTCTTCCGCTTGCGCGGCAAGGGTGTGCCCAATTTGCACACCAAACAACCGGGCGACCTTTACGTGCACGTTTATGTCGAAACGCCCGTGAATTTGTCTGCCAAGCAAAAGAAGCTTCTCAAAGAGTTCGACGACTCTTTGAAGGAAGCCGGTAGCAAGCACTCGCCTCAGAGTTCGGGCTTTCTCGATAAGATGAAGTCTTTCTTCTCGTAAGTCCCCGCTTTTCGAGAAGATTAGGGTATATTACTTATGCATGATCGACCGATACCTTCGACCCCATCCAAAAGGTATCGGTCTTTTGAGTGTCTATTAAAAAGGGTGCAGACGCTGCGCCCGAAAACAGGAGAAACGAAACATGACCAACAAGTTTGCCGGCACCCAGACCGAAAAGAATCTCTGGGCCGCTTTTGCAGGCGAATCTCAGGCTCGCAACAAGTATGACTACTTTGCCGGCTTTTCCCGCAAGGAAGGCTTCCAGCAGATCGCCGAAATCTTCATGGAAACGGCTGCCA
>ERZ1035006.2450-NODE-2450-length-10555-cov-3.718952_pt1 | contig 10555 bp, 7 predicted proteins | sample MGYA00520694_ERZ1035006 | MGnify/ENA primary metagenome ERZ1035006 (study PRJEB33766, sample SAMN09781746) | gut metagenome | biome: gut microbiome | host: Homo sapiens | place: Madagascar | study: EMG produced TPA metagenomics assembly of the PRJNA485056 data...
TCGCATGGCAGTTGCTGCCAAGCGTCGCGGCCACGACTCCATCGTCTTGTCGCTGGTGCCCCCGAAGCGCTCTCACTCTAAGGCGGCTCAGGGCGGCATGCAGGCCTCTCTTGCCAACGTGATTAAGGGCGTTGGCGACAATGAGGACGTTCACTTCGCCGATACCGTTCGCGGTTCCGACTGGGGTGCCGACCAAGACGTCGTTCGTATGTTCGTCAACACTTCTCCCAAGGCTGTTCGCGAATTGGCCGCTTGGGGCGTGCCATGGAGCCGTATCACCCCGGGTGACCGTCAGGTGATTATCAACGGCGAAAAGGTGACGATTACCGAACGTAAAGAAGCTGCCGGTTTGATCGGTCAGCGTGACTTCGGCGGCACGAAGAAGTGGCGTACCTGCTTCGTTTCCGACGGTACTGGCCACGCCATGTTGAACGCCGTGAGCGATCGTATCATCGCCGAAAAGGTGCCGGTTGTCGAACGTGTCGAAGCCTTGTCTTTGATTCACGACGGCAAGCGTTGCTACGGTGCAGTCGTTCGTGACTTGATCACGGGCGAATTGATGGCTTATGTCTCCAAGGCAACGGCTATCGCCACCGGTGGTGCAGGTAAGCTTTTCCGCGTGACTACCAACGCTCAGATCTGCGAAGGTACGGGTCACTCTTTGGCTTTGGAAAGCGGTGTTGCCGGTTTGGGTAACATGGAAGCCGTTCAGTTCCACCCGACGGGTATTTTCCCGGCAGGTATTCTCGTGACCGAAGGCTGCCGCGGTGACGGCGGTTTGTTGCGTGACGTCGACGGCCATCGCTTCATGCCCGACGTCGAACCCGAAAAGAAAGAATTGGCTTCTCGCGACGTCGTCAGCCGTCGTATGGAAGAACGTATTGCTCAGGGCAAGGGTGTCAAGGGTCGCTTCGGCGAACACATCTGGTTGGATATCACCCTCTTGGGCGAACACCACATCAAGCACAACTTGCGCGAAGTGTATGAAATCTGCCATTACTTCTTGGGCGTCGACCCGACGAAGGAATGGATCCCGGTTCGTCCGGCTCAGCACTACACCATGGGCGGCGTGCGCACCAACTACACGGGCGAATCCCGTCAGTTGAAGGGCTTGTTCGCAGCCGGTGAAGCAGCTTGCTGGGATATGCACGGCTTTAACCGTTTGGGCGGCAACTCCGTTGCCGAAACCGTGGTTGCCGGTATGATCGTGGGTGAATTCATCGCCGACTTCTGCGACAAGGCAGAAAACGGCATCGACATTCCGACCTCGATCATTTACGACTCCATCGCCAAGGTGCAGAACGAACTCGACGGCTTCGTCAAGAATTCCGGTACGGAAGACATGGCCGCCATCCGCACTCGCATGCAGGATTTGATGACGAGCAAGATCGGTATTTTCCGTCGCGGTGCCGACATGGAAAGCGCTGTTGCCGAACTCGAAGACCTCTTGAAGAAGACCTACAAGGTCTCCTGTAAGGATGTTGTGGGCAACAACCCCGAACTCGTCTACGCATATCGCACTCGTAAGATGATCAAGCTTGCTTTGACCATCGCTTGCGGTGCAGCAGCTCGTAAGGAAAGCCGCGGTGCTCACTTCCGCGAAGACTTCCCGGTTCGTAACGACGCCGAATGGCTCAGCCGTACGATCGCCACCTGGAAGGACGACAACGATACGCTGCCGACCCTTAGCTACGAAAAGCTCGACATTTCCAAGATGGAATTGCCCCCGGGCTGGCGTGGTTACGGTGCCAAGAACTACATCGACCATCCGGAAACTGCCAAGCGTCAGGCCGAAGTCGATGCAATCCGCACCAAGATGGAAGCCGAAGGCGCCGATCGCTTCGCGATCCAGGATGCCCTGTTGCCGTTCCACGATTTGTTGCCCAAGCGTTTGCAGGGTCGCAACGAACGTGTCGATGAACCCCTGTCCTAATTGAGGAGCTGACTTAATATGAGTACTCAAGTTAAAAAGCAGCACCGTTTGCTCAAGATCAGCATCCTTCGCTATAACCCCGCTGATCCCGCGAGCGTGCCGCACATGCAGACGTTCGAATGCGAAGAAGCCGATTCCATGACGCTCTTCATTCTCTTGAATGAATTGCGCGATCATCAGGATCCGTCTTTGCAGTTTGACTTCGTTTGCCGTGCAGGTATTTGCGGTTCCTGCGCTATGCTCGTCACCGGCAAGCCCAGCTTGGCCTGCCGTACCCTGACGCGCGATTTGCCGACCGAATTCACTCTGGCTCCGTTGCCGGCATTCGAATTGATCGGCGACTTGTCCGTGAACACCGGCAAGTGGATGCGCAACATGTCCGAACGCATGGAAACGTGGGTTCACATGAAGACCGAAGAAGTCGACCTTCGCAAGAAGGAAGAACCGATGGATCCCCAGTTGGCCGAAGATATCTATCTGCTGGACCGCTGCGTGGAATGCGGTTGCTGTATCGCCGGTTGCGGTACGGTTCGCCTGCGTCCGGACTTTGCCGGCGGCGTTGCTATCAACAAGATCGCTCGCTTCCGCTTGGATCCGCGCGATACGCGTAACGACGGCGACTTCTACGATGTGATCGGCGACGATTCCGGCGTGTTCGGTTGCATGTCCTTGTTGGCTTGCCACGACTTCTGCCCGAAGGATCTTCCCTTGAAGACCCAGATCGCCTTCATCCGTCGCAAGATGGCTGAACAGGGTATCAAGAACTACGATAAGGTTCTGCCGCATCCCAAGACCTTGAAGAAGGCTATTCCGATTAAGTCCGCTTAATCTGACTGCCGACCTTTAAAGGTTTGTCAAGGCCCTCGATGTCAAAGTCGGGGGCTTTTTGCATCTTTCGCGCACGGAAATGCACACCATTTCGGGGCGAAAATGCCTCAATTTGGTGCAAAGCGCTTCTGGCCAGAGGCGCTAAAGCCGCTTCTTAAGCTAAGTTGCGCAAAAAATACAACTGGCACGAATTTTGCTCAACTCCTTTCCACGAACCCCAATTGTTTTCCAAAGGAGTTGAAATGAGCGAGACCATCGCACCGACGAAAATGACGGACACCCCCACACCGGGATTCTTCAAGCGTTACGGGCTGATTTTGGCCTTTGTCGCATTGGCATTGGTTTGTATGATGCCCGAGCAACCCGGTTTGAGTGTTGCCGGACAACGTATGCTCGGCATCATGGTTTTTGCCGTGATTGTTTGGTCTACAACGGCCGTAAGCTACCCGGTTTCGGGCGGCATCATCATGGCCTTGATGGCGTTATTGGTGGGTTTTGCTCCCAAGGCCGACAACCCGGAAGTGCTTTTCGGTACGGCCAATGCACTTAAAATGGCCTTGGGCGGCTTTTCTTCGACGGCCTTCTGTTTGGTGGGCGCCGCGCTCTTTTTATCCGCTGCGATGATTCGCACGGGCCTTGACAAGCGTATTGCTTTAACCGTCTTAAATAAGGTCGGCGCCGAGCCCAAGCGTATTGTGTTGGGCATTATTTTGTGCGGCTTCATTCTTTCCTTCTTTGTGCCTTCGACCACGGCTCGCGTGGCTTGCTTGGTGCCGATCGTCATCGGTATGGTGCGCGCATTCGGACTTTCAATGCGCTCGACCTTTGCCGGTGTTTTGATGATTACGGTGGCGCAGGTCGACAGTGTTTGGAATATCGGTATTAAGACAGCCGCCGCTCAGAACATGGTGGCCGTGAACTTCATTCGCGAGCTGACCGGTGTCGACATCTCGTGGCTTGATTGGTTTATTGCCGCCGCTCCTTTGGCAGGCATCATGTCTGTGGTTCTTTACTTCGTTGTGACGCGCCTTTTGCCGTGCGAGGCCAAAATCGAAGGCGGTCGTGAAGTCATTGCCAAGCAGTTGGCCGATATGGGCCCCATGACCAAGCCCGAACTCAAACTCATGATTGTGTCTTTGGTTTTGCTTTTCTTGTGGGTGACCGAAAAGAAACTGCATCCTTTGGATACGTCGACCACCACGGTGTGCGCCATTGCCGTCTTGATGATGCCCGGTGTCGGCGTGATGGATTGGAAGGGAACGGTCGACAAGATCAACTGGGGGACGGTGCTTCTTTTCGGTGTCGGAATTTCATTGGGCTCGGCTTTGCTTTCGACCAAGGCTGCCCAGTGGTTGGCCAACATGATTGTCACGAACTTCGAGTTGGCTCACTGTACGCCCTTATTTATTTTGGCCGTGATGGCGCTTTTCCTGATCATCATTCACTTGGGGTTTGCGTCCGCCGCAGGTCTTGCCGCTGCCATGATTCCGATCATCATCTCGGTTTTGAGCGCTCTGCAAACGCCAGACGTCAACGTCGTGGGCTTAACCATGATTTTGCAGTACGTGGTGAGTTTCGGCTACATCTTGCCCGTGAATGCGCCCCAGAACATGATTGCGTATTCGACCGGCGCCTTTGACGTCAAGACCTTTGCCTTTGTGGGCATTATCCTGACGGTGGTGGCCTACGCACTGGTGATGCTTTTGGCTTCGACCTACTGGTCCTGGATGGGGTTGGTCTAACCCCATTGCCTAACGGCCTCTTATCCGTCTTTATACGGCGGATAGGGGAGGAGAATACGAGCACCGGAATTCGACTTTACGGTTGATTCCGGTGCTTTTGTTTTGACGGGTAGGGAAAAGGAGGGGGGTTCCGGTATTCGGAAGTCTTCCGAATACCCTTCTCGTGGGGTAAAAGCGTATCGGGTTTTTTAGGGTGAAGCTTCCTTCAAGTGGGGGTTTCTTCTCTGTGACAGTTTTTTTAGAATTTCGACAATGTCCGAAATGAGTAAGAACACTAAGACTTTAGAACGGACAAGTGAAGATTTTCCTATCGAGGAGGAAACCCTAAATGACTACGAATCTCTCTCGCCGCAATTTCCTGCGTACGAGCCTCGCAAGCGGCGCTACCGTTGCCGCTGCTGCTGCCGCTCCTTTGGCCATGGCCGCCCCCGGCATTTACAAGCCCGGTACCTATTCCGCTAAGGCCAACGGTATCGGCGAAGTCATCGTGACGATGACCTTTGACGCCAACAAGATCACCGACGTGGTGCTTGACGTTTCTCACGAAACCCCGACCATCGGCGGTGCAGCCGGCGAACAGCTCAAGAACTTCCTTTTGAAGGCTCAGAGCGCTCAGATCGACGCCGTGACCGGTGCCTCCATTACCTCCAACGCCGTGTCCAAGGCCGCTGCCAAGTGTATTGCTCAGGCCAAGGGCGAAATCCCCGTTGAAGTCATTACCAAGACCGAAGCTGCCGACGACGGCGATTGGCTCGGCAAGGAACCCGAAATTGCAGATAGCCAAATCAAGGCCACGCACACCACCGACATCCTCGTCGTGGGTTGCGGCACGGGCGGTATGTTCGTTGTGGCAGCCGCTGCCGAAGCCGGTGCCAAAGTGATCGGTATCGACCGTTTCGTGACCGGCACGGGCATCCGTGACGACTTGGGCGCCATCGACTCTCGCTATCAGAAGAAGTGGGGTACCAAGATCGACAAGTTCGACTACATCACGATGGCTACCCAGTACGCTGCCGGCCACATCAACCAGGACTTGGTGAAGCTTTTCTGTGAAAACTCCGGCGAAGCCATCAACTGGTACGGCGATCGCCTGGCAGAACGCGGTGTCGAACTCTGGCACGAATCCGGCGACAAGGTGGACGAATCCCGTTACCATCACTTCCCCACCGGTCACTCTCCGCGTTGGCGCACGAGCGACGACGGTACGGGTAAGCCCTTGGACGGCAACCGCATCATTCACGATTACGCTGTGAAGAAGGGTGCTCGCTTTGACTACAACACCCGCATGATCAAGCTCACCAAGGAAAACGGTCGCGTCACCGGCATCATCGCCACGAACGCCGACGGCGATTACATTCGCTACGTTGCCAAGAAGGGTGTGGTGGTTTGTACCGGCGGCTACGCTCAGAACTACCAGATGATGGAAGCTCTTCAGCCCTGGAACCTGCGCATCGTTGCACGTACCCGTGCCATGCCGGGCGCACACGGCGACGGTATCCGCGCTTGCTTGTGGGCCGGTGCCAAGATGGACGAAACGCACTCCATGATGATGTTTGACCGTACCGCCATTCGTCCCGACCAGATCCCTGGACCTGACGTTTGCAAGTCCGGCGACAGCGGCTTCTTCTGGATGGCTTCTCAGCCGTGGCTCAAGGTCAACAAGGACGGCAAGCGCTTCATCAACGAATCCGGCACCTACGAAAACATCCTTCACTGCGACGAATACCAGAAGGATCACAGCCACTACACGCTTTTTGACAGTAACTGGACCAACTACGTTGCTCAGTTCAAGATGCACGGCTGCTCTCGTTTGGTTCCGTTTGAAAACGGCGCTGACCCCAACATCCCGTACCAGGTCATTCGCGACAAGATGTTGCCTGAATTGATCAAGAACGGTTATGTGATCCAGGCCAACTCTTTGGACGAACTCGCCAAGGGTCTCGGCTTGCCGGCCAAGCAGTTGAAGGCCACGGTCGATCGCTACAACAAGCTCGTTGCTGCCGGTGAAGATACCGACTACGGCAAGGAAAAGTTCCGCTTGAGCCCCTTGAACAAGCCGCCGTTCTACGGTGCCAAGACCACGGGTCAGATCCTTTGCACGATGGACGGTATCCAGATCGATACCAATATGAACGCCATCGGTACGGACGGCAACCCGATTCCGGGCTTGTATGTTGTCGGTAACGACAGCGGCTGCTACTTCGCCAACACCTACCCGAACCTCTCCACGGGTATGGCTTGCGGTCGTACGGTCACGACCGGTCGCTTGGTGGGCAAGTTGCTTGCCAAGAAGGCCTAATTAGGACGAAATTTTCCCGGCCACACTCCTCAGCCGGGAAAGACTTCTTCTCCTTCTAAACAAAGCCACACGGTTTCTCTCCCCGTGCGGCTTTGTTCTATTTTGGCCTTTCCAACCCCGAGACGACTGTTACTTGAGGATTGAAATCCTTTTGACCTCGACTTCGTCGGTTTCCATGAATTCGCGCTCGAACTTGCCTTCGATTCTCAGTTTTGTTTTGCTATCGATCGGCTTGCCGTAAAGGAGCTTATCGTCGATTTTGACTTTGACGGTGCCCGTGGCATCTTCGAACATATATTTTTCGTGCCAAAGCTCCTTGACCACTCGACCTTCCAATGCGACCCGGTCTTTGTTTTTGCCGTTTTGGAGCAACTGCTCGACGCTGATCACGTCGGGTGTGTCGGGCACGAATTGGGCAAACGCACCGCTACAAGCCACGACGGAAACGGCGGCAAATACGGCAGTAAGAATCTTGACGGCAGGCATGTTTTTCTCCGAAAAAGGTTTGTCTTACCGCACACTTTAGAGTAGGCGCATTAGCGAGCCGATAGTAAGTGAGCAAAGTCTGTACTAAGACTTATGTGCGCTGTAAAGCCGCAGACATCTAACGAAAAAAAATCGCAAGACCTCCGAAGAAGTCTTGCGATCCGAAACCGAAGTCAAATCAATCGATCAAAGTTCTTGTTCCGGCTGCTCGAAAAGACTGCTGAAACCGTGATCGTAACGCACACCGCCCGAGCGAGGATTGGCGGAGTACATCTGCTGGCGCATATCGTACAAAACGCGTGCGGCGGCAGGAGCAATATCGCGCGCCGTAAAGCCGCCTTCGTCTTCCACGCAAGAAACGCCGTGCAACCACACGGCGGCAAGCGTGGCGCTCACCAAATCAAAGTCCTGCGCAAAGAAGGCACCGAGCATGCCGGCCAGGGCGTCGCCGGAACCGGCCGTGGCCAGCGATGCGTCGCCCGTTGGGTTGATCCACGTGCGGGAGCTACGCAAAGAAACGACGGAACCTGCGCCCTTCAAAATGGAGATAGCACCCGTTTGAATGGAGAGCTCACGGCCTTGGCTCACGCGATCGGCATTGACCTTTTCCACCGTGGTGCGCAAAATGGCCGCAGCTTCGCCGGGGTGCGGCGTAATGACAGTGTGAGCCTTACGAGCCAAAACCATATCCTGAAGATTTAAGTCGTCGGCGAGCATTCGCAGAGCATCGGCGTCCATGATCAAGGGCACCGGCGCATTGATGGCATCGATCAAACGCTTCTTGGCTTTTTCCGAAAAGCCCATGCCGCAACCCACAACGTTGCAGCTCGTTTTCGTGAGATCGATTTCGCCCTGAGCAAACATGAGTTCGGGATAAACGACGTCTACCGAAGGCGCCTTGTCGCTCATCAATTCCACCGTCACGCGTCCTGCGCCCATCGTGAGGGCTGCGCGAGCGGCAATCAATGCAGCGCCAACCGTACCTGTTTCGCCGCCCAAAACGGCCACGTGACCGTAGGTGCCCTTGTGCGTATTCTTGCGACGGAATTCCAAAACGTGGCGGAAGTCTTCGGGGGTAATCAAACCCAACGTAGACAACGGAACCGAAATGCCCAGTTCGTCGACTTCAACGCGACCGGCAGCATCGGCGCCGTCGTTGATGTAGCAACCTGCTTTGGGAGAGAACATGGCAACCGTCAAATCGGCCATACACCCAAGAGCGCCGCCCACCCAGTGGCCGGTCATGGCGTCGATCCCGGAGGGAACATCGATACTGACGTGGTAGGCCTGACGTTCGTTAAACCACATGGCGGCGTCCAAATAGTCGCCCTTTAACGGTTTGCAAAGGCCGGTGCCGAACAAGGCGTCGACGACCACTTCGGCTTTGTCAGCCATGTAAGGGTCGGCAATCGTCGTGCCGCCCGCGGCTTCCCAAGCATTGAACATCAACAGCGCATCTTCGGTCTTGGGCTTGTCGCAACCGATCAGGCAGCACGTGACGCGAAAACCGTGTTCCTTTAAAACGCGGGCAGCGGCAAAACCGTCGCCGCCGTTGTTGCCCGGACCGCAAATAAAGACCACGTGGCAGCCGGCTTCGCACAAGTTCTCAATGCGCGTGGCAACGGCAAGCCCTGCGCGGCGCATCAATTCGGCCTGGGGCAGTTGGTTCTGGAAGCGGTGTTCGAGCGTGGCGAGCTCGTCAAGATTCAAAATTTGCTGAGACATGATCGGCTGGAGTAAAAAACAAACGGGAAAACCCCGAATTTTGCAAAGTCTCGCAATTCTAGTCGATATTGCTTAGTTTTCCTATTGTTTCGAGCGTCGCATGCAACAAAAAACGTCAAGACAGCGAGCTGATACCCGTATAATTTGCACCGTCTCGACTTACAACTCTTATAGAGTCTCCATGCAAATCCACGAACTGACTTCTGCTGCAAACGAAAACATCAAACGTTGGAAGAAAATCGCCTTTACGCCGCGCGCCAATCACAAGTTTGGGCTGACCATCGCCGAAGGCCTTCATTTGGCCGAAGTGATCGCCCAACGCCAAGTGCCTGCCAAGTCCGTCATTTTGCGTCAAAACCGCAATTCTGGCGAAGCCGATATCTTTGCGCAAGCTATCGAAAGCGAGTGCGGCGCACGCGTCTACGAGTTGCCCGAAGTTCTTTACGAGTCGATTTGCCCGGTAGAAGCCAGTACCGGCATCATGGTTGAGATCGAGTGTCAATCGGCCGATCGTCCGGCAGTTCCGTTGCCCGTGGACGCTCTTTATTTGGACGGCGTGCAGGATGCGGGCAACATGGGAACGCTGATTCGCACGGCTGTTGCTGCCGGCGTCAAACACATTGCCGCGAGCCGTACATCGTCGGGCTTTTGGACGCCCAAGGTGTTGCGTGCCGGTATGGGCGCGCACTTTGCCGCGCACTTGTATGAAAACGTTTCGCCTGACGAATTGCATGCGCTTTTTAAATCTCGCATTATCGCGGCCGATGCCAGAGGCGGGGTAGACCTTTTCAGAACCCCCGCATGGGAAGAGGGGACAACGGTTTGGATGATGGGTGCCGAGGGGCCGGGGTTGTCGGACGCCGCATTGGACGTGGCCGACATGCGCTGCCTCATTCCGATTGAAGACGATTGCGAAAGCTTGAATGTGGCTGCCGCTGCATCGGTGTGTTTGTTCGAGCAGCGCCGTCGTCGGTTGATGCGGTAGGTTGTATCGCTCTTAAACGGCAGAAAACGCAAAGGGCAAGTAAAAAAACTTGCCCTTCGCTGTTTCTTGAGACAGTCGACGATGGACGGCATTCAGTCACTCGACCGTGAGTCTGACCATGACGCCGGCCGGCCCCAATGTTTGCGCCAAGCCGCGCACATCGTCGATTTTGGCAAGTCGCGTGTAGTTCCAAGCGTTGGTGCCGAGCATCAGGACGAGTTGGTTACCTGTGTAGAGCAAAACGTCGCCCGCAACGGCTTCTATCCATTTGTCATCACTCGGTAGTCGAGCACCCAATGGCCCCACCTTTTCAAAGCCGCCGTAATCTTTGAGTCGGCACTCGAGCGGCAGTAGCTTGAGTAAAGCATGCGCAGCCCTCGTGTCGGCAAGCGTAAGCGAAAGACGCTTGCCGTTGGCTTCGAGAAAGATTTTGAGATTCGTGTTTTGCGTGCTTTGAGATCGCATGATTCGTTTGTCCTAAACAAGGAGATTGCAGCAATTTTAGAAACAGGCAAGTCCAAGAGCCAATACTTTGTGCGTCTGGCACGAAATGCCTC
>ERZ1035006.2453-NODE-2453-length-10549-cov-3.680389_pt1 | contig 10549 bp, 10 predicted proteins | sample MGYA00520694_ERZ1035006 | MGnify/ENA primary metagenome ERZ1035006 (study PRJEB33766, sample SAMN09781746) | gut metagenome | biome: gut microbiome | host: Homo sapiens | place: Madagascar | study: EMG produced TPA metagenomics assembly of the PRJNA485056 data...
TGTCATTCCTGTAAACAGGCGGCGGGCAAAAACCAGCCGGATATCATCTATGTCAGCCATGAAAAGCCGAATACGATCTCGGTAGACGATATCCGTACACAGCTCAACAATGATATTGTCATCAAGCCATACAGCAGCAAACACAAGATCTATATTGTGGATGAAGCCGAAAAAATGAACCAGCAGGCGCAGAATGCGCTGCTTAAGACGATCGAGGAGCCGCCTGCATATGCGGTGATCCTGCTTTTGACCACCAATGCGGAGAGTTTTCTTCCGACGATCTTATCCCGCTGTGTAACGCTGAATTTAAAGGCGGTGCCGGATGAAAAGATCAAAAAATACCTGATGGCACATTACCAGATCCCGGATTATCAGGCAGATGTCTGCGTGGCATTTGCACAGGGAAATGTCGGAAAAGCAATCCAGCTTGCAGCATCGGATGATTTTAATGAATTAAAGGCATCTGCGCTTCAGCTCATCAAGCGTCTGCACGACATCGACCTCTATGAGATGACAGAGGCGGTAAAGCAGATCAGCGAATATAAACTTCAGATCAACGATTACTTTGATCTTATGATGATCTGGTATCGTGATGTACTTTATTATAAAGCAACAAAGGATGTAAACGGCCTTATTTTCAAGGATGAGGTCTATGACATAAAAAGACAGGCAGAGCGGAGTTCTTACAATGGAATCGAGAAAATTTTACAGGCACTTTCAAAAGCACAGGTGCGTTTAAACGCAAATGTAAATTTTGATCTGGTGATCGAGCTGCTTCTGCTGACCATAAAGGAGAATTAACATGATAAAAATAGTAGGAGTCCGTTTCCGGAATGCCGGTAAAATTTATTATTTCGGACCGGGAAAACTGGATCTGACCGCAGGAATGCACGTAATTGTGGAGACTGCGCGCGGTGTGGAGCTGGGAACAGTCATGATCCCGACAAGGGAAGTCAATGATGACAGTGTGATCCAGCCGTTAAAACCGGTCATCCGTATTGCAACGGAGGCAGATGAAAAGACAGCATTAAAGAACCGTGAAAAAGAAAAAGAGGCATTTAAGATCTGCCTGGAAAAGATAGCAAAACATAAGCTTGATATGAAGCTGGTGGAGGCGGAGTACACGTTTGACAATAATAAGCTGCTCTTTTATTTTACGGCGGACGGACGTATCGATTTCCGTGAGCTGGTAAAAGATCTTGCAGCGGTTTTCCGTACCAGAATCGAACTGCGCCAGATCGGTGTCCGTGATGAGACAAAGATCATGGGAGGCATTGGAATCTGTGGAAGAGAACTCTGCTGTCATTCCTATCTTTCCGAGTTTGTCCCGGTATCCATCAAGATGGCAAAAGAGCAGAATCTGTCTTTAAATCCGACAAAGATCTCCGGTGTCTGTGGACGCCTGATGTGCTGTCTGAAAAATGAAGAAGAAACTTATGAATATTTAAACAGCCGTCTGCCAAATGTGGGGGATTATGTGACCACGGATGATGGCTTAAAGGGAGAGGTATCTTCCGTCAGTGTACTGCGCCAGATGGTCAAAGTACTCGTGGAAGTGGATGACGAGAAGGAAATCCGTGATTACTCTGTGGATCAGCTGAAATTCAAGCCAAAACGCAGAAGAGATCATGTAAAGCTGACTGCGCAGGAATTAAAGGAACTTTCCGCATTAGAAGATAAGGGAGGAAAATCCAAAATTGACGATGCCAAATAATCTGGTTTATGAGCATGAGAGACTTGATGAACTGCATCGCAACGGCTATTTTATCATTCAGGATCCGAAAAGGTTCTGTTTTGGGATGGATGCCGTTTTGCTTTCCGGGTTTGCAAAGGCAAAAAAAGGGGAGCGCGTGCTCGATCTTGGTACCGGCACGGGAATTATCCCGATCCTGATGGAAGCCAAAACAGAAGCAGAAGATTTTAAGGCGCTTGAGATCCAGGAAGAAAGTGCGGATATGGCACGCCGGAGCGTGTGCTATAACCATCTTGAGGATAAGATCGAGATCGTGACCGGAGATATCAGGGAGGCATCTGCGATATTTGGAGCATCTTCGTTTGATGTGATCACCACAAATCCGCCGTATATGATTGGGACACATGGACAAAATTCGCCGTCTGCGGCAAAGGCAATCGCCAGACATGAAGTGCTCTGTACACTGGATGATATTTTGCGGGAAGCTGCCAAAATGCTGGCGCCGGGAGGAAGATTCTATATGGTGCATCGTCCATTCCGGCTCGCAGAGATCATGAGCAAAATGGTCGAGTATAAGATCGAACCGAAGCGTATGCAGCTTGTCTATCCATTCGTAGATAAAGAACCGAATATGGTGCTGATCGAGGGGCTGCGCGGCGGAAAATCAAGGCTTACCGTGGAAAAACCACTGATCGTTTATAAAGAACAGGGTGTGTATACGGATGAGATTTATGATATTTATGGGTATTAAGTGGATTATTTAAAGCCATATTGTGTATAAAGCAGCAGAAAAAATTATTTTGTGTGGAAAATGACAGATATGAAACATAATCAGTATGTATTTGAGTGATTCAGAAAGGATAAATTAAAATATATGTTTAATGATATAAAGATAGGACCGGTTACATTTCATATGTATGGTCTTATGATTGCGATCGGTTTTGCAGCGGCACTTATGATGTGTTTAAAGCGTGGAAAAAAACGTGGCTTGAACGAGGATATTATCTATGGAATCTTCTTCTGCGCAATCTTCGGTGGAATGATCGGTTGCAGGCTGCTCTATTATATTGTAGAGATCCCGGAGATTTTAAAAGATCCGTCCATACTCTGGAACTTTAAAAATGGATACGTTGTTTACGGCGGGATCATCGGCGGTGCGCTGACCAGCCTGATCTACTGCCGTGTCAAAAAAGAACGTTTTCTGCCGTACTTTGATCTTGTGATGCCTGCTGTATCATTTGCACAGGGATTCGGGCGTCTCGGCTGTTTCTTTGCAGGCTGCTGCTATGGCAGGGAGACGGATTCGTGGTTTAGCATCACATTTACCCACTCCGACTTTGCTCCGAACGGAGTAAAACTTCTGCCGACACAGCTGATGTCATCTGCCGGGGATTTCCTGATCTGCGGACTGTTACTGCTCTATGCGGGAAGAAAACCGAAAGAGGGACAGGTCGCAGCAGGATATATGGTGCTTTACGGAATCGGAAGATTTATTATTGAATTTTTCCGGAACGACTACCGCGGAAGCATTGGAGTGCTTTCCACATCACAGATCATTTCGATCGGAGTTGTGGCAGCGGGAGTTGTGTTTTATCTGGTGATGAATTTCCGAAACTGCAAAGGTGTCACCCCATAATATTTTTTAAACATTCGTATAAAATTAGCGGGGTAATGATAACCGCACTGTAATGCAATTTCATCGACACCAAGGATGGTTTCACTTAACAGTTTTGCCCCATATCCCATCTTAAGAGAAAGGATATAGTCGGAAATGGTCGTGTCGTATTCGTGGAGAAACGCATAATTTAATTTTTGCATGGATAAAGAAACCTGCTCACTCAGTTCATGGATGGTGGGCGGGTTTTTATATTGTTCGGTCAGAATATCGTGTGCAAGGTGCACAGCAGAAAGGTCAGCGGTCGAGAGCGTAAGCGTTCTTGTATCGCTGATTTTTATTGTGTGCATTACTGTGCCGCGTGGAATATGCTGTTGATCAGCTTTATTTATTGTGGTTTGTGCTGCAGTCAATGGAGATGATGTTTCTGGAAATTCTTCTGCAAGCAGTGCGAGACACTGCAAGATCAGCCCTTCTAAATACAACGGTGTGAGCGTATCCTTTTCATGCAGAAAATGCATCTGGTTCAACAGATTGATCACACCGGCAGGGAGCATCTTATAGGTATAATTCGTCTCAAACGCGGACAGACTGACACAGTCAGGAAAAACAGGATGAAGAATATTTTCTACAAAATCAGCCGAAACCGTCAGTTCCAGTCCGTGAAAATGGTCTCCAGCGCGCCATGCCTGCTGACCTTTGATATTTTCCTCCAGCACGACAAAAGAAGAAGGTGTAAAAGAAGCCGCATCCTGCTGATAAAGCTTAAAATGCGTCTTCCCAGAAATCATCATCCCAAACCGAAGATGCCTCGCAGGGTTCCGAAAAGAAACCGAAAAATCCTCCGGAATCGTATAATCTGCAATCCCAAGCTGATAATACCCCTCGCGGCAATAAATACAGCAGTACCCGCTTTCCGGGTGCTGATTATTACTGTAACATGTATAATTTCCTTTCATTTCCGGTGAGAAATGAAGCTGCCGGAACACAAAAGCCTGAAATTCATCTGTACTTGAAACGAGCATAGAAAGACCTCCTTCTTAATTTCTATACCCCATTTTCCCCATCCCCGCAAGAAAATAATCATTTACTAAACAAAAATTATCAATATTCATGCAGCCCTTGCAAACAACAAAATGCATGATAAAATAAACTTACTTTTGTTAGATAAAACTAACACACGCAATTGATTTTGCACTTTGCAGCCAAAACGATTGCGAATAATGAAAAACATAAAGGAGAACTTACATGAAAAGAAATCATTTATTTTCCATTATCACAGCAGGTATGCTTACCATCACACTGTTAGCGGGATGTGGAAATACAGGCAGCAACGCAAATGGAAACACAGGAAGTAACACAAATACGGTACAGGAGAGCACAGAGGATCAGGCATCTGCAGTACCGGAGAGCGAAGCGCAGACAACCGGGGAAGGACAAAACGGTGAGACAGTTACCGTGACAGACGTCCGCGGTGAGGTGGAGATTCCGGCAGATCCCCAAAGAATCGTAGATTTAAGCGGCAACAGTGATATCTTATCGATCCTTGGCTATTCCGTTGTGGGAACCGCAAACAGTGATGCTTATGACTATACAAAATTCCCAACCTATCTTGAGGATACATTACAGGGAGCTGAAATTTTAGGATACAGTATGCAGGATACGATGGATATTGAGGCGGTCATGAATTTAGATCCGGATCTGATTATCATTTCCACGGTTCAGGAAAAAATGTATGACCAGCTTTCTGAGATCGCACCGACAGTCATGATCCAGTTAGAAGCGCTGAACTGGAAAGAAGATATCCGCACGCTTGCACAGGTATTTGGCAGAGAGGATGCGGCAGATCAGTGGATCAGTGCATATGAAGAGAAGGCGAAAGAAGCAGGAGAAGCAGTTCGTGCTGCGTATGGAGAGGATACCAGTTATCTGTCATTTTTAGCAAGCGGTGGACAGTTTTTTGTATTCACAGGTGCCGGATTTGGAAGTGTGCTTTATGAAGATATGGGACTTGCAAAACCGGAAGGTTTGCCGGAGCAGAGTGATATTTCTCTACCGGTCGTAACATATGAAGGTCTGGCATCGATCGGAGCAGATTATATTTTCCTGATGGCAACGGATGAAGACAAAGCAGAACTTGACCAGAATGCAGTCTGGAATAGTCTGCCGGCAGTACAGAGCGGACAGGTGGTAGAACTTCCGGCATCACCGTATTTTAATCAGGGTTACAGTCCGATCGGACGTGAGCTGCTTTTAGATGAGATTTTGGAGATGTTAGATGGAACGGCAAAGAATTAAGCGGACCTGGGGTGTTGCGATTGCAGGTGTCTGTCTGCTGATACCGGGAATTTTGCTTGCGGTCTGTATGGGCGCCATGGAGATTCTGCCGGTGGATATCTGGAATGGCATTTTTCATAATACCGGATCTCTTACGGACATGATGATCCGTGATGTACGGCTTCCGAGGGTGATTTGTGTACTGGTGACAGGCGGTATTCTTGGAATGACCGGAGCAATGATGCAGGGGGTGACGCGCAATCCGATTGCGGAACCGTCACTGCTGGGGATCAGTCAGGGGGCGACGCTTTTTGTCGCCCTTCTTTACGCGTCAGGAATTGGTGCAACTGCGGGAAATACGCTGCTTGCAGCATTGCTTGGAGCATTTTTTTCCGGTGTGCTTGTACTTATATTTACCATGAAAAATCCGGGAAATTTAAGTGTCACAAAATTGCTTTTAGCGGGAACGGCAATGAGTACCTTTTTTACGGCACTCACCTCGGTGGCGGGGCTTTTGTCGAACCAGTCACAGATGGTTGGGTTCTGGGTATCCGGTGGATTTCGCGGGGCAACGTGGCTGGATGTAAAAATTATTTTAGGGGCAGGAATACCGGGATTTCTGGCAGCAGTGCTCCTTGCACCGAAGATTAATGTGATCAGTCTGGGAGATGATATGGCAACCGGACTTGGTATCCATCCGCAGAGGGTGCGCTTTATCACAATTCTTCTGATGATTCCGTTATGTGCGGCGGCAGTGGTGGTGGGAAAAACAATAGGTTTTGTCGGACTTATGATTCCACAGACGATAAGACTGTTTGCGGGTACCGATTACAGGCGGGTAATTCCGCTTAGTTTTCTGTGTGGCGCAGTACTTTTAACTTATGCGGATATTGCAGCGCGCATGATCTATCAGCCATATGAAGTACCGATTGGAATTTTTACAGCAATGCTTGGAGTACCATTCTTTTTATATATGGCAGGAAAGGAGCGGGGATGATGCGTATGAAAAAAAGAAAAACGGCAGTTTTTGCGTGCGTGATCGTATTATTTTTCTGTGCCATCCTCTTGGGACTTTGCTGGGGCAGTTATGAGATATCGGTGCATGAAGTCATTGCGACGCTGCTTGGAAATGGAACAAAAATACAGAATACGGCAATTTTTGGAATCCGTTTACCGCGTATCCTGCTTGGTATTTCTGTGGCGGCAGGGCTTGCGATATCGGGCGGTGTTTTACAGACAATGACAAGGAATGAGCTTGCTGACCCGGGAATCATCGGCATCAATGCGGGTGGTGCAACGGCAGCAGTTCTGTTTATCCAGTTTCAGACGAACGCATATTTCAGTGAACTTGGGACATTTTCTATTTATCTGCTTCCACTTATGGCAATTTCAGGGGCACTTGCAGCGGCATTTTGCATTTATTTTCTCTCCAGCAGGAAAGGGTTAAAGCCAAAACGTCTGCTTTTGACCGGAATTGGGATCAATGCCGGACTAAATGCGTTTATCACTTTTTTTATGTTCAAGGGAGGTCCTGGGGATTATAACCGGGTAATGATCTGGACGTCCGGCTCACTCTGGGGGGCTGGATGGGCATACGTCAGAGCTTTGGTACCCGTGATTTTACTTGGCGGGGCATATATTTTTTATAAAGGCCGAATGTTGGACGCCTTAAGTTTTTCGGATGAAACGGCGATTGGCTGGGGAATTTCCATCGAGTGTGAACGGAAAAAAATGTTGCTCTGTGCAGTTATTCTTGCGGGAGCATCGACTGCATTTGCCGGAAATATCGGCTTTATCGGACTGCTTGCGCCGCATGCAGCAAAAAAAGTTGTTGGAAACGGACACCGGGTATCACTGCTTCTTGCATCGTTGATCGCTGCTGTCATGTTGATTTTTGCAGATACGGCAGCAAGAAATTTATTTTCACCAATCGAGATTCCTGCGGGAATTGCAGTGTCATTGGTGGGTGTGCCGTATTTTGTATACCTGATGTGGAAGGAGTAGCGAAGATATGGAAGCAATAGAGTCAGTAAGTGCAATGGAATCAGTAAATGCGATAGAGGTAAAAGGACTCTGGGCGGCATATGAGGACCGCATGATCATAGAGGATATGAATTTAAAAGTACCAAAGGGGAAAATTACAATTATTATCGGTGCAAACGGCTGTGGAAAATCCACGCTGTTGAAAGTGATTTCAAGGATTTTGCCTGCAAAACGGGGAGAAGTCAGGATTGATGGAGTTGATATCCACAAAGAAAAAGCAGAACACATCGCCAAAAGAGTTGCTGTCCTCCCGCAGACTCCGACCTGTCCGGATGCAATTACTGTCCGTGAACTGGTTTCCTATGGACGGTTCCCTTACCGCAAAGCGATTGGAGGTATGAGCCGCCACGACATAGAGCAGGTGGACTGGGCGCTTGAAAAAACAGGACTGACAGAAATTTCCGGGCGCCTTGTGACAGAATTATCCGGCGGACAGAGACAGCGGGCATGGATTGCCATGACACTAGCGCAAGAGACGGAAATGATTTTGCTTGATGAGCCGACGACATATCTGGATATGGCATACCAGCTGGATGTATTGCAGCTTTTAGAGCGCATGAACCGGGAAAAACAGCTCACGATCATGATGGTGCTGCATGATTTAAACGAGGCCTGCCGTTTTGCAGATCACATGATTGGACTGAAAAATGGAAAAGTTGTCTGTGAGGGAAAACCGGCAGATGTGATCATGCGGGAAAATATCCGGGAAATTTATGGGATTGATGCAAAACTTGTAATGAGTGATGGAGGATACCCGATCTGTATGGAATTCGACAGAGTTATAAAAACTTTATGATTTGTTCGGTTTACAACCGTAATTGACTATGATAATTTAATATTAAGGCTCTTTGGTGGGGAAAATGCGCCGGAGAGTCTTTTCTTTTGTACGATTCCCGCCATCTTGCGAGAACAGATAGTGTGATGACAGGCATAAGTCAGTGATACTATTTGTCGTTTTGAGAAGGATTGGGGGAAATATCTATGAAATCAGGAAAAAAAGTCATCCGGGTGGCGCTGGCCATCCTCTGCATGGTTTCCATGCTTTTTATTTCAGAGTATCAGAAAATAGAAGTATATGCAGCCTCAGGATATGGGTTCATTATCTTAAGCGCATATGAAAAAACATTAAAGACAGGGGACACTTATTGTCTGTCCGTGGTTTCATCCGGCAGTAAAAAGCCGACATTTACATCCAGTGATTCAAAGGTCGCGTCGGTTAATACCTACGGAAAAATCACCGCAAAAAAGGCGGGAAGTGCGACGATCACGGCAAAAACAAAAAATGCGGAGGCAAGCTGTAAGGTTACTGTCACAAAGACAAAAGTTACCTTAAATAAGACCAGCCTGACACTGGAAAATGGGGAAAGTGCAGTACTTACGGCAGCTTCATCCACCGGGCATAAGGTAACGTGGAAGTCGGCAAAGACAAGCATTGCATCGGTAAGTGAAAATGGAAAAGTGACAGCAAAGAAGCCGGGAACAACTACGGTTACTGCAAAGGTCGACGGTACGTCCGTGAATTGTAAAGTGACAGTAAAAAGTCCGACAGTCCGCCTGATGCCGTCTAAAATCTCGCTATACAGACGGGAAAAGTATAAACTTAAGGTATCTTCCACATCAAAAACAATACCAGTGTGGAAAACTAACAAAAAAAGTGTGGCGACTGTGGATGAAACAGGAAAAGTAACCGCGGTCAAACATGGAACGGCAGTCATTACTGTAACCGTAGATGGAGTCAGCAAAAATTGTGAAGTGACGGTCAGATCTCCAAAGATTACATTTGAGCAGACGACGATTACACTTCATCCGGGGGAACGTGCAAGAGTAAATGCGACGGTATCTTCCGGCAATCAGCCGGCGTATTCCTGCTCTAACTCCAATGTGGTGTCGGTAGATGCAAACGGGGTTATCACTGCGAAAGCAGCAGGCAGGTCTTATGTTTACGCCAGTGAGGATGGAACAAAGGAACGCATGACGGTGTATGTGAAAGAGAAGGAATAAAAGGTGCAGGGATTGTTGTATAGACAAAAACTGGAATAGGAACAAAAGCACAAAGTCAGGCATGGTATCAGATTGTGAAAGAAAATTGCTGCTGTTCACACAATAGGTGTGGACAACAGCAGGAAACAGATGGCGGGAAGTACAAAAGATAAATGGAAGTTGCATGTTTACACCAAAAATAAAATCCGCTAAAATATAGAAAATTACAGAATGCAGATACAATTCACAACAATAGAATGTTCGCAAAGCGCAGGCTATTATTTTTTATATCGGAGAAAGGCGGTAGTGGGGATGGAGGATATGACAGAAAAAGAACTGATCACGGTTTTAATTGATAAATATACAGATTTACAGCGCATCAAACGTGCAAACAATGGGGTGGAAAATCAGGAGCTGGAGTATCAGATCAAAGTGACGATTGCAAAGCTGGCATCTCTTGGAGTGTCCGTGGAGGATATTACGTTATGACAGAAAAAGAATGGCGCATGTTCATTTGATCAGTGAGGCGACGGTAAAAAAGCATCTGAGTAATATTTTTGAAAAACTGGGCATCAGCAGGCGGACACAGTTATTTTAGAGTAGAGGAAAATAGTATTGCTACATCGAAAGTAGTATATAAATTAATTGTTCAGCCGATTGTGAAATGGCATACCTGACGTTATAATTCATGACAACAGATTTAGAAAGAGGTGGTTGTCATGATAGCAGACCAAAGTGCATTACTGGTCATTGATATACAAAACCAGTTTGACTGGATTACTTAAATGATGCCAGCACACATGAAGAGGCAGTTGAGATAGTGGCAAAACATCTTGAAGTGAGTGCAGATGAAGCAGATTCCATGATTTCTACGATAAAACTTTATTCACCGGAGGATTCTTCTGCGGAATTAAAAGATGAAGGTCTTGTATATCAGGCAG
>ERZ1035006.2455-NODE-2455-length-10535-cov-28.750286_pt1 | contig 10535 bp, 10 predicted proteins | sample MGYA00520694_ERZ1035006 | MGnify/ENA primary metagenome ERZ1035006 (study PRJEB33766, sample SAMN09781746) | gut metagenome | biome: gut microbiome | host: Homo sapiens | place: Madagascar | study: EMG produced TPA metagenomics assembly of the PRJNA485056 data...
TACCTTTGCACCCGCAATCAAGAACGATGGCGGGATAGCTCAGCTGGTTAGAGCGCATGATTCATAATCATGAGGTCCCCAGTTCAATCCTGGGTCCCGCTACAAAGAAACCGAAAAGAAGTTAATTCTTTTCGGTTTTTTGTTTTTATAAAGCTTTATTTTACTTAACCAAGCAAAAAAAAACGATATACAACATCAAGTCTCAGATTAAATTCGTAATTTTGCAGCACAATATATAAACACACATTATATATAATATAGAAAATACGTTTATGAAACTTGATTTGCTGACAGCCATCTCGCCCATTGACGGTCGCTACAGAAGCAAGACAGAGAAACTTGCCGACTATTTTTCAGAGTATGCACTCATAAGATATAGAGTGCGTGTAGAAATAGAGTATTTCATCACTCTCTGCGAACTGCCCCTTCCGCAGCTAAAGGACTTTGACCACTCGCTGTTTGAGCGTTTACGTGGTATATACAAGAACTTTAACGAAGATAATGCACAACGCGTTAAAGACATCGAGAAAGTGACCAACCATGATGTCAAGGCTGTGGAGTATTTCATAAAGGAGGAGTTTGACAAGATTGGCGGACTGGATGCCTACAAAGAATTCATACATTTTGGTTTGACATCTCAGGACATAAACAACACAAGTGTACCGCTCTCTATCAAGGAGGCACTTGAGGAAGCTTATTATCCTCTTGTTGAAGAACTCATCGCACAACTCCAACAGTATGCCGACGAATGGAAGGACGTGCCCATGCTTGCCAAGACTCACGGTCAGCCAGCATCCCCTACACGTTTAGGCAAGGAGGTCATGGTATACGTTTACCGACTTAACGAACAGCTTTCACAACTTAAGGCTTGCAAGATGACAGCCAAATTTGGTGGAGCAACAGGCAACTATAACGCTCACCATGTAGCTTATCCCGAATATGATTGGAAGGCTTTTGGCAACCGTTTTGTCAGCGAAAAGCTTGGCTTGGAACGCGAGCAATACACAACACAGATTAGCAATTACGACTGCCTTGGTAGTGTATTCGATGCAATGCGTCGCATTAACACCATCATCATAGACCTAGACCGCGACTTTTGGATGTACATTTCTATGGACTACTTCAAGCAAAAGATTAAGGCAGGCGAGGTAGGATCGTCAGCTATGCCGCATAAGGTAAATCCAATTGACTTTGAAAATTCAGAGGGCAATCTTGGCATAGCCAATGCCATACTGCAATTCCTTGCTATGAAGTTGCCAGTAAGCCGTCTGCAACGCGACCTTACCGACTCTACCGTACTTCGTAACGTAGGCGTACCTTTCGGTCATGGTATGATAGCCATAGCAAGCACACTTAAAGGTCTGCGCAAACTTATTCTCCACGAAGAGAAAATTGAGGAAGACCTCAACAACACTTGGGCAGTTGTAGCAGAAGCCATTCAAACCATATTGCGCCGCGAAGCCTATCCTCATCCATACGAGGCACTAAAGGCTCTCACACGCACCAACAAAAAGATGTCCGAGGAGACAATACACGAGTTTGTAAAGACCCTAAACGTTAGCGACGCCGTTAAGGCTGAGCTTATGGCCATCACGCCGCTTAACTACACTGGCATCTAAAACAAGCACAACAACAGCAAAACATTATAGCAGTCTATATAAATATTAAGCGATTTAAAAATCAATTAAGAGATTATAGCAATCTATATATAATTAATAGTAAGTAATAATTTAAGTAAGAACAGAAGTGCATCTATCCGTTCACTTTTCAACGCAGAATAACGGAATGGGTGTCACTTGCCGTGAGGCGAAAAAAGTAAAAACTATGGATTCAGAATTGGAAAAGAACCAGGAACAGAAAGCAGCGGATCAAACTACAGGCAATAGCGAGAGCTATGGCCGTCCCGCAGGTAACTATCAGAGAGAGTATCGCAGTGTGACCGGACGTCGTCCACGCATCCACACTCAGCGTCCTTACAATGCCGACCGTTCTGCCTCAACAAGCAGCGACGACAATGGATTCCGCCCCGAGGGATTCGGTGCAGGTTTGCAAGGTAACGGCAACAACGGCTATCAGCCACGTCAACAAGGCTATCGTTCTCGCTACAACCAGCAGGGAGACAGCCAGCAGGGCGGATACCAGCCACGTCAGCAAGGCTATCGTCCTCGCTACAATCAACAACAGGGTGACGACCAACAGAGTGGCTATCAGCAGCGTGGCAGCTATAATCGTAACGGCTACCAACAGCGCGGAGGCTATCAGCAACGTCCGCAGAACGGTTATCGCCCTCGCTATAACCAGCAGAGTGACGACGACCAACAGCAGAATAGCTTCGGACAGCAGCAAGGTAGCTATCAGCCACGTCAGCAGAGTGGATACGGACAGCAAGGCGGATACAACCGTAGCGGTTATGGACAGCAGCGTGGTGGCTATCAGCAGCGTGGCGGTTATGGACAGCAGCGTGGCGGTTATGGACAGCAGCGTGGTGGATACAACCGTGGCGGATACGGACAACAAGGCGGATACAACCGTCAGCACACTCCTGGCTACGATCCCAATGCAAAATATAGCTTGAAAAAGCGTATCGAGTATAAGGAAGAGAATTTCGATCCGAACGAACCAATTCGTCTGAACAAGTTCCTTGCTAACGCAGGTATTTGCTCACGTCGCGAGGCTGACGAATTTATCCAGGCAGGTGTTGTATCAGTAAACGGTGAGGTTGTTACCGAACTCGGTACAAAGATCAAGCGCACCGATGAGATTAAGTTCCACGACCAGCCTGTAAACCTTGAGAAGAAGGTATACGTACTGCTAAATAAACCAAAGGATTGTGTTACAACAAGCGATGACCCACAGCAACGCAAAACTGTTATGGACCTCGTTAAAAACGTATGTCCTGAGCGCATCTACCCTGTAGGACGTCTCGACCGCAACACTACTGGCGTACTTCTCCTTACCAACGACGGTGACTTGGCCTCTAAGCTCACACACCCGAAATTCCTTAAGAAGAAGGTTTATCACGTATATCTCGACAAGAATGTTACAGCTCACGATATGCAGCAGATTGCAGAAGGCATTGAGCTTGAGGACGGAGAGATACATGCTGATGCTATCGAGTATGCAAGCGATACAGACAAGAGCCAAGTAGGCATTGAGATCCACAGCGGCAAGAACCGCATCGTGCGCCGAATATTTGAGCACCTCGGTTATCGTGTCGTTAAACTCGATCGCGTTCAGTTTGCAGGACTCACAAAGAAGAACCTCCGTCGTGGCGACTGGCGCTTCCTCACAGAGAAGGAAGTTGAGATGCTGCGTATGGGCGCCTTCGAATAATATATAATAGTGTAATGTTTAATTTATAATGGAAACACTTAAGAGAACCAAAGTTGTAGATGCTCTTAGTAGCACCGACTTCGGAAGCAAAATCAATGTGAAGGGATGGGTTCGTACCCATCGCAGCTCTAAGGCTGTCGACTTCATTGCACTCAACGACGGCTCGACAATAAAGAACATACAGATTGTTGTTGACCCTACAAAGTTTGACGCTGATATGCTCAAGCAAATCACCACAGGCGCTTGCATAAGCGCTGTTGGTACTCTTGTAGAGAGCCAGGGCAATGGACAGACATCTGAGATTCAGTGCGACAGCATTGAAATCTATGGTCTGTGTGGCAACGACTATCCTATGCAGAAGAAAGGTCAGACCTTTGAGTATATGCGTCAGTATGCCCACTTGCGTCTTCGCACCAATACCTTCGGTGCCGTTATGCGCATACGTCACAATATGGCTATGGCCATCCACACTTATTTCCACGAGCACGGCTACTTCTACTTCAATACTCCGCTTATCACTGCAAGCGACTGCGAGGGTGCAGGACAGATGTTCCAGGTTACAACAAAAAACCTCTACAACCTCAAGAAGACAGAGGATGGCAAGATAGACTACTCTGACGACTTCTTTGGAAAGCAGACTTCACTAACAGTATCAGGTCAGCTTGAAGGCGAGTTGGGCGCCACAGCTCTTGGCGCAATATATACCTTCGGTCCTACATTCCGTGCAGAGAACTCTAACACTCCACGTCACTTGGCCGAGTTCTGGATGGTAGAACCTGAAGTTGCTTTCCTCGACCTTGCTGGTCTTATGGAACTAGAAGAAGACTTCATCAAGTACTGCATCCGTTGGGCTTTGGAGCACTGCAAGGACGATCTCGAATTCCTTAATAAGATGATTGACAAGGGTCTTATTGAGCGTCTTAAAGGTGTGCTCAACTCTGAGTTCGTGCATCTGCCTTATACCGAGGGCATACGCATACTCCAGGAAGCTATAAAGAATGGCAAGAAGTTTGAGTTCCCATGCGAGTGGGGCGACGATCTAGCCTCAGAACACGAGCGCTTCCTCGTTGAGGAATACTTCAAGAAGCCAGTTATCATGACCAACTATCCTAAGGCTATCAAGGCCTTCTATATGAAGATAGATGCTGAGGAATCTGGATTTGGAGGCAAGAGTGGCGCAACCGTTCAAGGCACCGACGTATTGTTCCCACAGATTGGCGAAATCATTGGCGGTTCTGTTCGTGAGGAAAGCTACGACAAACTTATGAACGAGATAGAAGAGCGTAACATTCCTATGAAGGATATGAGCTGGTACCTCGACACCCGCAAATATGGATCATGCCCACATGCTGGTTTCGGTCTCGGTTTCGAGCGTCTTATCCTCTTCGTAACTGGTATGCAGAACATCCGCGACGTCATTCCGTTCCCACGTACACCTAAGTCGGCTGAGTTTTAAATTGTACGAAAGTCTTGATAGACAAACTAATAATGAAGGACAACAAGAAAATCTTGTTGTCCTTTTTGTATTTTGTGCAAGATTTTCAGTATCTTTGCATACATTATATAAATGTACCAAAAGATGAACATAGCCGAAATACTTACCGCCGGCGACGGGAAGAAGCACTTCTCGTTTGAGGTTCTGCCACCGCTTAAAGGCACAGGCACAGAAAGATTGTTTTCAACTATAGAAAAGTTTAAGGACTTCGATCCTGCTTACATCAACATCACCACGCATCACAGCGAATTTGTCTACCGAGAAATAGAAGACGGCAAGTTTGAAAGGTTGCGTGTGCGTCGCCGTCCCGGAACAGTGGCTGTGGCATCAGCAATACAGCAGGAGTTTGGCGTTCCTGTCATTCCACACGTAATATGCAGCGGAGCAAGCGCCGAAGACATTGAATACGAACTAATAGACCTACAGTTTCTCGGCATAGAGAATCTGCTGTTGCTTCGTGGAGACAAGTCTAAGGAAGACAGTCGCTTCATTCCTGTTGAGGGTGGCCATACCCACACCACCGAACTTATAGAGCAGGTAAACCGCTTCAACGATGGATTCTTCTATGACGGCACACCTATCAAGAAACCCGGAAAGAAATTTGCCTTTGGCGTAGCTTGTTACCCAGAGAAGCACGAGGAGGCTCCAAACATCGAGATGGACATGGAATATCTCAAGCAAAAGCAAGACCTTGGTGCCGGATATGCAGTTACACAACTGTTCTACGACAACCAGAAGTATTTCGACTTTGTGGCTAAAGCTCGCCAGATGGGTATTACAATTCCTATAGTTCCAGGCATTAAGCCATTTGCCAAACTGTCGCAACTCACCGTTGTGCCAAAGACATTCCACTGCGACCTCCCACAAGAATTGGCTCAGGAGGTATTAAAGTGCAAGACAGATGACGACGCTCGTCAATTGGGCATTGAATGGACAACCGAACAGTGTCGTCAACTATATGCAGCAGGCGTAAGCAACATTCACTTCTATACAGTATCGGCTGTCGATTCTGTGCGTGAAGTGGCAAAACGACTGCTCTAAACAAAAAATAAACAAAAAAGTAATGCAATTTGAAGAAGTAATAGGTCAGCAAAACGCCAAACACCAGCTACGCCAACTCATCACAGAGGGACGCGTACCCCACGCCATGCTCTTCTGCGGTCCTGCGGGCTGCGGCAAGATGGCGCTTGCACTTGCGTTTGCATCAGAACTGTTAGGACACAGTCGATTGTTACGCCAATGGGGGCATCCCGACCTACACTTCTCCTTCCCCACCATAAAGAAACCTAACATGGGGGCTGAACATCAACCCACAAGTGACGACTACGCTTCTGAGTGGCACGACCTTCTAATGCAAGGTCCCTACTTCACCCTTGAACAATGGATGACACAGATGGATGCTGAAAACCAGCAAGCGATAATCACTGCTGCCGAAAGCGACCGTCTATCGCGCCGATTAGCCATAAAGTCGAGTCAGGGGGGATATAAGATTTGCATCATTTGGTTGCCCGAACGCATGAACCTTGCTAGCGCTAACAAACTGTTAAAGCTTCTTGAGGAGCCACCAGAGCAAACAGTCTTCATCATGGTAAGCGAAGATCCTGGCCGACTACTTGAAACCATACGCAGCCGTACACAACGCTTCGACTTTAAACGCATATCCGAAGAAGACATCCGCACTGCTCTTATCCAACAACGCGGACTTGATGACGACACTGCCCAACGTATAGCACGCATATCCGCAGGCTCATGGACACAAGCACTCGACACACTTAGCGCTGGCAACGAGAACCATATGTTCTTCGACCTATTCACCATGCTTATGCGACTTGCATACAGCAAGCGTGTTAAGGAACTAAAAAAATGGAGTGAAAGTATTGCAGCCTTCGGCAGAGAGAAGCAAAAACGAATGATAGTATATTGCAACCGAATGGTGCGCGAAAGTTTTATGTACAACTTCCACTGCCCCGAACTGAGCTATATGACGCACGACGAAGAAAACTTCGCCAAACGCTTCGCCCCATTCATAAACGAGTACAACGTCATCGAAATGACAGAAATGTTTGAACACGCACTGCGCGACATATCGCAAAACGCCAACTCTAAGATGGTGTTCTTCGATATTGCCATGCAGACCATCATATTAATCACGAGAAAGAAATGAAAGATTTCAAAGACATGCAATTCAAAATATCCCGTGGCTGCGACCGTGGTTTAAACCACAATGGTTGTGGACGCCAGAACATGCAGCTCAACACATACGACTGGCTGTATGATGTACCTGGCAACGAGGAGGACACCGACCTCGTTGAGGTGCAGTTCAAAAACACACGCAAGGGATACTATCATAACGTCAATCACCTAGACCTGCGCAAAGGCGACATCGTGGCAGTAGAGGCAAGTCCTGGTCACGACATAGGCACTGTAACACTTACCGGACGCCTTGTCAAGCTGCAAGTAAAAAAGGCAAACCTCAAGTCGGCCGACGACATCAAACGCGTATACCGCATAGCCAAACCAGTGGACATGGACAAGTACCATGAGGCCAAGAGCCGCGAACATGGCACTATGATTCAGAGCCGACAGATAGCCAAGGACCTTGGACTACAGATGAAAATTGGCGATGTGGAATATCAGGGCGACGGAAACAAGGCTATATTCTATTACATAGCTGACGAACGTGTCGATTTCCGCCAACTCATCAAGGTGCTTGCCGACACATTCCATGTACGAATAGAAATGAAACAGATAGGCGCACGCCAAGAAGCAGGACGCATAGGAGGAACCGGACCTTGCGGGCGCGAACTTTGCTGTGCCACATGGATGAAGAACTTTGTAAGCGTAAGCACCAACGCTGCACGTATACAGGACATATCACTCAATCCACAGAAGCTTGCCGGTATGTGCGCCAAACTGAAGTGCTGCCTCAACTATGAGGTTGACGACTATGTAGAGGCTAGTCGAAAGATGCCTTCACGCGACGTAGTGTTGCAGACCATCGACAGCGATTACTATCTCTTCAAATCGGATATACTTGCTGGACTCGTCACCTACTCTACTGGTAAGGGTGTTGCCGCAAATCTTGAGACAATTACAGCCGAACGCGCACGTGCCATCATCGAGATGAACAAACGTGGCGAGAAACCTGAATCACTCACCGAAGATGGTAAGACAAAGGAAACTAAACGTCCTGCCGACCTACTTGCCGACGCAGACATAAGCCGATTCGACAAGACTAAGAAGAAAAAGAAGAAGCCACAAGGCAAGAAACCACAGCAACCTAAGGATGCCAAGCAGCAGCAACAACAGCCAAAGGATGCCAAGCCACAGCAGCAAACTAAAGAAGGTAAGCAACAACAGCAGCTGCAACAACCCAAGGATGCCAAGCAGCAACAGCAACCGCAGCCAAAAGAGGGTAAACCTCAACAGCGCAAAGACAACCGTCCACAGCGCCAACCCAAGCCACAAGCTGTTGCTAACAAAAAAACGAATAACGCCGAACTACAACAGTAATGAGAAAATCTCTTGCCATAATCATAGCGGCAGCGACACTACTGGTGCTCGCTGCCTGCAATCGGCACTTAGTGTACGACAAATTTATGCATACACCTGTTGCCGGATGGGAGAAGAACGACACTTTACTGTTTGAGGTACCTCCGGTGAGCCAAGCATCTACTTATCAGTCAAGACTTGAACTTCGTGTAGTCGACGACTATCCATTTGTCTCAATCACCCTGATAGTGGAACGCCATATATATCCACGCAATGAGGTTAGGCTCGACACACTCAACTGCCCCCTTACCGACCGACGTGGCAACGCTGCAGGAAAGGGCATAAGCTACCACCAATATATCTTTGACATGAGTCCGATACAATTACAGCAAGGCGACTCCATACATGTACGCATACGCCACGACATGAAACGAGAGATATTGCCAGGAGTGAGCGATGTGGGCATTATGATGCTTAAAGCACCTTAATTTGCCACTGCATACTATTTTTATCTCTTTATTTTTGCGACATTTTACAAGATTGAGTAACTTTGCAACTAATTTAAAAGCCTGTTACTTATGAGCATTATAAAAATCAAGGACAAGACATTCAAGACTTCTATCCCAGAGGCACAGATTTTAGAACATGTCAAGGCAGTAGCCGACCGCATAAATACCGACATGGCAGACAAGAATCCATTGTTGCTTGCCATGCTGAACGGTTCCTTCGTTTTTGCAGCCGACCTAATGCGTATGATTAATATCCCATGCGAGATATCATTCGTAAAGATGGCTTCGTACGAGGGCACATCGTCTACGGGCAAAGTAAAGCAGCTGCTCGGACTAAACGAGGACATTAAGGGACGTACCGTAATTATTGTGGAAGACATCGTTGAGTCGGGACTCACAATGAAGGCACTCCTCGACACTCTACACGAACAGGAACCTGCCGATATACAAATATGCACTCTGCTGCTAAAACCCGAATGTGTCAAGGTTCCGCTCGACATCAAGTACGTGGCAATTGAGATACCTAACGACTTCATCCTCGGCTATGGTCTCGACTACGACCAGCAGGGTCGCAACCTCAGAGACATATACACCGTGGTGGAGGAATAAAGCCTCTCAAACAAGACTTTAAAAGCAATATAACGCAACAAATAAATCATTACAATAATTATATTTCTTAAGTAAAAAGATGAAGAACATCGTTATTTTCGGTGCCCCAGGTTCAGGCAAGGGCACACAGAGCGACCTTATGATTGAGAAGTATGGCTTCAACCACATCTCAACAGGTGACGTTCTACGCAACGAAATCAAGAACGGAACAGAACTTGGCAAGACAGCCAAGGGCTTTATAGACAATGGTCAGCTCATACCTGATGACCTTATGGTAAACATCCTCGCTAGCGTTTACGACAGCTTTGGCAAGGAACACAAGGGTGTTATCTTCGACGGATTCCCCCGCACTATCCCACAAGCAGAGGCTCTTAAGCAGATGCTTGCAGAGCGTGGTCATAAGGTAGCAGCTATGATAGAGCTTGACGTTCCTGAGGAAGAGCTTATGACACGTCTTATCAAGCGTGGTCAGCAGAGCGGCCGCTCTGACGACAATGCAGAGACAATCAAGAAGCGCCTCGACGTTTACCACAACCAGACCGCTCCGCTTATCGAGTGGTACAAGGGCGAGGGTATACACCACCACATCAATGGCCTTGGCGAGCTCGACCGTATCTTCGGCGATATCTGCTCGGTTATTGACGCTCTCTAAGAGAAGTACAAACCAACAGCACAAACTGTTATAAAAAGACAACCGGCAAAACCTTGTTCATAAGGTTTTGCCGGTTGTTTCTTTTATGTAATAAAAGCTCATTAAAAGGCCTACTTTATTTGAGTTGAAAGAACACTCGGCATTCCAACTCCATAAAGCGGTTGTACGCACGGTTTTCGGACAATACTATTTCATCGTACCCTTGATAAAAAACTGATAGTAGTGTTTGAAATTGCGGAATATGCCAAAGTGGAAATACAACAAAATGGTTATGATTTCACTGTCCGACAATGATGCTGCACGTCTTCTACGCTTCACTCCACTTTTGTCTTCTAGCAAATTTCCTGCTTTAAAATGTTTGCAAAACTCGTCAATAACACAAAATAATTCTGTAACTTTCCTCTATAAAACAAAAATGAATATCTCCGCAAAAGGTAACTAAACA
>ERZ1035006.2456-NODE-2456-length-10531-cov-3.675735_pt1 | contig 10531 bp, 7 predicted proteins | sample MGYA00520694_ERZ1035006 | MGnify/ENA primary metagenome ERZ1035006 (study PRJEB33766, sample SAMN09781746) | gut metagenome | biome: gut microbiome | host: Homo sapiens | place: Madagascar | study: EMG produced TPA metagenomics assembly of the PRJNA485056 data...
TTGCCGTATCGCTCAGTTGGAACGTACCAGTTTTTATCGCACGTTTGACGGACGTACCGATCCGCGTCTTTCGAATATCATGCGCGCTTTGCGTGCTTTAGGGTTGTCTTTGACCCTGCGTTAATTGACGACGCTATTACGGGTTGCAACGGTCAACCTTGGAAAAAAAGGGTGTGCCACAGGAGAAGGTTGCACCCTTTTTTCGTGCAAGTTTGTCGGATAACGACGTCAGGTTGGTGTGCGCATGCGATACAATCGCACTCGTTACAAACTCTTTTGTGATCAACATCATGTTTCGTCGAGCTTTGATTGCAGGATTTGCGGCTTCGGCCGTGTTGGTTGTGAGCGGTTGCGCTTCCAAACCCGTGTTGGGTCCGGTTCCCCAAGGGAAAAATCCCTTGTTAAAGCGCTTTAAGGCGGCTGCCAACCGAGAAATGGCCCGTTTGGATTTGGCCTATAAGAATATTGACAGCATGTTCCAGGTTTTGGGTGACGGTGAGCGTCGCAAAGCTATTGTGCGCGACGACTACGAACGCCTGCAAGAGCACCACGAGCGCTTAAAGAAAGTCATGAAGGAAGTCGACAACGTGCGCGCCGAAATTGACAACGACGAATTGCGTCAGGCATTTGAAGCATACGTCAAGACCTTGGAAACGGTCGCCAATGCCCCGGTGGGTGATTTGACGGACGACATGATTCTCGATTGGCAGACGGCCGGCGGCAACCTCGAACCCTTGGTCGACTAGGTTCTACAAGAAATTCAGATAAAACAAAACGGGAAGGCTTTTTGGGCACTTCCCGTTTTTTTACCTCAAACGTCGATCGGCTTACTTGGCGGCAGGACGCATTTCGAAGAGCGTTTCAAACGCCGCCTTCATGTCCGTTTGCACCAAACGTGTCTTCAAATTAAAGAGCTTGCGGTATAGCGCCGTGTTGTCTGAGTCGGGCGCATACTGCGCGTCTTGAACGATGGTCTTTTCCAGTAAGGGCTTGACTTCGGTGATGTGGCCTGCAGCCAAAGCGGCAAACACGCAGTTGGTAACAACGGCGCCGCCCGCATTTCTGAAACGCACGACCGTGGCGTCAAGCATATCGGCCTTGATCTGATTCCAAAGCGAATCGCGGCTGCCGCCTTCGGTGACCGTGATGCGATTCAAATCCACACCGGCAGCGCGATAGGTGTCGGTAATTTCCATGTAGTCGTAGCCGATGGCTTCCAAAACGGCGCGCCACTGAACGAACTGATCATCGTCCAAGGTCATATTCAAGAATGCCCCGCTCGCACCCTTGTTGGCACCCGTACCGCCCGTTAAGTAGGGCAAAAATACCACACCGTTGCAACCGGCCGGTACTTCTTCAGCCTTTTCCGACATGTAGCGATAGTAGGCAGGATCTTCGACTTGCTGAGCGATGTTATCTTTGAACCAGCGCAGCGACAAGCCGCCCGTGCGGATAAAGCCCCAGTAGAAATAAGTGTCGGGTAAAGTGCCGCTATTGAAAATGAGGCCTGCGCCCTTTTTAGAGAGTTCCGGAACGATGCCTTTGGTGGACACACAGAACATCGAGCAGGTGCCGGCAACGTCTACGCCCTGATTGGCTTCGAAAATGCCCGAACCCAACATCGACTGCATCGTGTCGCCCGCACCGGCGCACACCGGGGTGCCCGCAACAAGCCCCGTGCGCGCAGCGATTTCTTCACAAACGCCGCCTACAACGTCCCAGGGTTTTAAGATGCGCGGCATGTATTTGGGATCGATACCCAAAATGGAAAGCTGTTCTTCGGACCACTTCTTTTCTTCAACCTTGTAGCCCATACCCCAGCCCGACATGGCGCCCCAGTCGATAAAGGCGTCTTCACCTTTGAGTCCTGCCAAATTCATGAGGATATAGGGGGCGTTATGCACGAATTTGACGACTTCGCCCATCTTGGGGTGATTTTTGATAAACCAACGTGCAAACATCGCAGGGAACATGCAGTTGGCTTCGGGGTTGCCTGTTTCCTTGCCCCAGATCTCCAAATCCATGGCGTTGACGGCGTCCACGTCGTCTTGGGTACGGCTGTCCAGATAGTTGATGTAGGGTGTCACGGCCTTGCCGTCTTTATTGACACCGGCAATACCGCAAATGATGCCGTCGCCCATGACGGCGGCGATATCGGCAGGATCAAATCCTTTGCCTCGAATTTCCGTGACGCATTCCTTCATGCAGTCGAGGGTGATGTTGAGAAACTCGTCTACACTCATCTGAACCCAGCCCGGGTGCGGATAGTGCAGTGTTGTGGGTTTGGAGTGCGTGGCCAAACACTTTAAGTTTTCGTCGTAAACGGCTACTTTCACACTTTGCGTGCCGGCATCAAAGCCCATGTAGAGTTTGCTCATTGATCCTCCTAAAGAAACGGGTCAAAATTCAACACAACTTGCCATTGTACGGATAAGCCAAAGAGGTAGGGGGAAATGTGTAGAAAAAATTGTCAGGAGTCGTTTCGATACGATGTCCGTGCAGTTTGAATGCACGAAAGCGGAGGTTTTGTGCGCAAATTTTGTCAAATCGGTATAATGGCGTGTTTCGAGGTGCCCTTAAGCGGCATCGGCGTGTCGAAACGCCTGAAAATTTCAACGCATTCGACACATTTGACAGAATTTTTAAACCCTCGTTTTTCATGTCCGAAGGCCTCATTTGGGGACTGGAAAGCGTGAAAGACAATTGACAAAGAATAGTTGACAATGACTGATAATGTTGAAGCCGTCAAGGCCGAAGAACCTGCCAAGAACCCGCTGGAAAAGAGCGTCGATATTACTGTGAGCGCTGCCGAGCTCAAGGCCGGTACTCAGGCCGAACTCAAGCGCCTCGGCAAGAAGGCCAAGATGCCCGGCTTCCGTCCCGGCCACGTGCCTGCCGCCATGGTCGAAGCCATGTACGGCCAGGAAGCCTACATGCACGCTCTCAACAACTTGATCGACGCCGCCTATCGTAAGGCCGTTGAAGAAAACAAGTTCAACGTCGTCGGCCAGGCCGATTGCCAGCCCAAGGAAACCAAGGAAGGCGAAGACCTTCAGTTCACGTTGACCTTCGAATGCTATCCGGAAATCAAGACCCCGGATTTCGCCGCCATCGAATTGAAGCGCTACACGTGCCCGGTGACCGATGCCGAAGTTGAAAAGACGATCGAAATCATGGTCAAGCAGCGCGTGACCTACGAAGTTGAAGAAGGCCGTAAGGCTGCCGCCGAAGATCGCGTGACGATCAACTTTAAGGGCACCAAGGACGGTGAAGCTTTCCAGGGCGGTTCCGCCGAAGGTTTCGTGTTCGTGCTCGCTCAGGGTCGCATGTTGCCCGAATTCGAAGCTGCTGTGACCGGTATGGCTGCCGGCGAAAAGAAGAGCTTCGATTTGACGTTCCCCAAGGACTACGGCAATGCCGACTTGGCCGACAAGCAGGTCGTCTTTGAAGTCGAATGCGTCAAGGTTGAAAAGCCCATCTTCCCGGCTGTGGACGAAGAATTCGCCAAGAGCTTGGGTCTTGAATCCGTCGAAGCCATGAAGGCTGAAGTTCGTCGCAACCTCGAACGCGAAGTTAAGGCTCGCTTGTTGCAGCGTACCAAGAATGAAGTGTTCAACGCCATTTTGGCCGCCAGCGACTTTGCAGCTCCGACCGCTTTGGTGGCTCAGGAACAGCAGCGTTTGGCCGACGAAATGGCCGCTCAGCTCGCTCGCTACTCCGGCAAGAAGGCTGCCAACGACCAGAAGGTTCCGCTCGAACTCTTCAAGGAACCCGCTGTTCGCCAGACCCGTTTGGGCATGCTCGTGACCGCCATTCTCGCTGACACCAAGTTGTCCGCCGATCGTGAAGACTTGCTTGCTCACGTCAAGGAAATGGCTTCCGCTTACGAACAGCCCGATGCCATGGTCGACTGGATCATGAACGACAAGGCTCAGCTTGACGGCATCGCCGCCGTTGTGCTTGAAAACAAGCTTGTCGACTACATCCTCAACAACGGCAAGACCAGCGAAGAAGTTGTGGCTTTCGACGAATTGATGGGCAACAAGGCTCAGTAATTTGTTGACAATTGCGGCTCAAACAATATTTGGGCCGCAAAGCACGACAATTCGAAAGGAAGAGCGGAAAATAGCGATACGCACAGTTTCGCCGTTTTTCGCTTTTTTCGTCTTTCGGCTACAGAGCGCGAATAACCGCGGCTGACGCACGTGCGATCGAATAACTCTATTGTTTTGGAAATTTAAAAATGAATCGAATCGACAATGCCTTGATTCCCATGGTGATCGAACAGAGCGGTCGCGGGGAACGCAGTTTTGACATTTATTCGCGTCTGTTGCGCGATCGCATCGTGTTTTTGTCCGGCGAAGTCAATGATGAAAGCGCCAACTTGGTGATTGCCCAGTTGCTCTTTTTGGAAAGCGAAAATCCTGATAAGGACATTTCGCTTTATATCAACAGCCCCGGCGGCTCGGTCTATGCCGGTTTGGGGATCTACGATACGATGCAGTTTATTAAGCCCGATGTGCAGACCATCTGCGTGGGTATGGCCGCTTCGATGGGCGCTTTTTTGCTCGCCGCCGGCGCCAAGGGCAAGCGTTTCTCTTTGCCCAACTCCCGCATCATGATTCACCAGCCTTCTGGCGGCAGCCGCGGCATGGCGAGCGACATTCAGATTCAGGCCAAGGAAATTCAGGATTTGAAGGGGTTGCTCAATCAGATCATTGCCGAACGCACGGGGCAAGATATCGAAACGGTCACGCGCGACACGGATCGCGACAACTACATGAGCCCGCAACAGGCGCTCGAGTACGGTTTGATCGACAAGATCTACACCAAGCGCGAAGCTTAAAAGTATTTTTGAAAGGTAAACGGACACATATATGAGTACAGAGGATAACGCCATCGATCGCCGTTGCTCGGTCTGCGGGCGACACAAAAACGATTGCAAGTCTTTGATCGACACCGGCCGCGGAATTTTCCTGTGCGATCGTTGCATCAAGGGGCTGGTGAAAGCTTTGGGTAGCGACATTGTCGAGGGTGAGGCCGCCGCCGACGGTGACGACACCCAAAAGACGGTGACCGATATTTTGTCGGGTCCCATTCCGACGCCGCAGACGTTGTTCGAACACTTGGACAATTACGTGATTGGGCAAAAAAAGGCCAAGCGCGTTTTGTCGGTGGCCGTTTACAACCACTACAAGCGCTTGCAGCACATGTCGCGTGAAAACGATGTGGAATTGCAAAAGTCCAACATCCTTTTGATCGGTCCGACGGGCTCGGGTAAGACCCTGTTAGCCCAGACCCTGGCGCGTGTCTTAAACGTCCCCTTTGCCATTGCCGACGCCACCACTTTGACCGAAGCGGGCTACGTGGGCGAAGACGTTGAAAACATCATCCACAAGCTCTTGCAGGCTGCCGACGGCGACATCGAGCGCGCCCAGTGCGGTATTGTGTATTTGGACGAAATCGACAAGATTGCGCGAAAAAGCGAAAACCCCTCGATTACGCGTGACGTTTCGGGCGAAGGCGTTCAGCAAGCCTTGTTAAAGCTTGTCGAAGGTACGATTTGTAACGTTCCCGCTCAGGGTGGACGCAAGAATCCGCGCGGACAGATGAATGCCGTGGATACGAGCAACATTCTCTTTATCTGCGGCGGCGCTTTCGACGGGCTCGAAAAGATCGTTCAGAGACGATCGGTCAAAAGCGGCATCGGGTTCGGTGCGGCCGTGCACAGCGAAAAGAACGAGTCTTTGACCGAACTGTATTCGAGAACGGAACCGGCCGACTTGGTCAAATACGGCCTGATCCCCGAACTCGTGGGGCGCTTGCCCGTGATTGCGACTTTGGAAGAATTGACCGAAGAAGCTTTCATTTCCATTTTGACGCAACCCAAGAATGCATTGGTCAAGCAATTTGCAGAGCTCTTTGCCATGGAAGGCGTGGTGCTCGAAGTCACCGATGATGCATTGAAGGCCATTGCGCACAAAGCCATTGCACGCAAAACGGGTGCACGCGGTTTGCGTTCTATTGTGGAAGCTGCGCTGTTGGACGCTATGTTTGAAATTCCGACGCGTCCTGAGGTCGGCAAGGTCATCGTCACCAAGGAAACGATTGAAAAGGACGAGCCGGTCACATTTGTCGAGTGCCCCCGTCAGGAAGTTAAGGACAAGGAAAAGGTCGAGGCTAACGCATAAAAACGATCGAATCTTTTCTTGGAGGAGACCAACGGGACTGAGCGACTCGGTCCCGTTTGGTGTCTCTGGGGCTGGCTAAAACTTGCCTAATCGTGTCGAACAATCGGCCGTTTCGACTCAATTGACCATTTTGTCGCTCGGGCTCCACCAAACTTTGCATATTGCCCTATAGAATCAAACGACCGATTGAAGACGGGACTGTCTTCTAAAGTATTAGATCGAAAGAAACGACTTGAAATTTTGGGTTTTGCCCTCATATAGGATCGGCAAAACTACTACATTGTGAGAAATATGACTACTGAATTTGAAACGACGGATAAGATCGTGATGCCGCTTTTGCCGATTCGCGACTTGGTTGTTTTCCCCCGCATGGTGATCCCGCTTTTCGTGGGTCGTCCCAAGACGGTTCGTGCCGTGCAGTTAGCTGCCAAGGAAAAGAATCGCATTATCCTCGTCACGCAAAAAGACAGCAAGACCGATGAGCCCACCTACGACGATATCTACCATGTCGGTACGGAAGCCTCGATCCTGCAAATGCTCAAGTTGCCCGACGGCACGCTGAAGGTGCTCGTCGAAGCCCATCGTCGTGTGCGCATTTTGTCTTTGACGTATGCTGTGCGCACGAGCTATCGCTCCGAAATCGAATATTGCGACAGCGTCATGGGAGAAGCCAGTGTTGTCGAAGCCAGCCGTCGTACTGCGCTGCAACGCTTCTTTGCTTACGCCAAGGAAAGCAAGAAGGTGACGGACGATACGGTCAACTCGGTACGCAATGTCAAGGGTGCCGCCGAGACGTGCGACGCCATTGCCTGCAATATTCCGGTGTCGATCGAAAACAAGCAAAAGCTTTTGGAAGAACTCAATGTCCAGAAGCGATATGCCTTGTTGCTTGATTTCATTGCCGGCGAAACGGATATTCTGGCTGTTGAAAAGCGCATTCAGGGGCGTGTTAAAAAGCAGATGGAGCAAAGCCAGCGCAACTACTATCTGCAAGAACAGATGAAGGCCATCCAAAAGGAATTGGGTGGAGACGAAGACGGTGCCGTCACGGACGACTTCAAGGTTTACAAGGATCGTATTGCCGCAGCCGGCATGACCAAGGAAGCCGAAGAAAAAGCACAGTCCGAACTCAAGAAGTTGCGCATGATGCAACCCATGAGCGCGGAAGCTACCGTTATTCGCGGATATTTGGATACGCTTTTGGAACTTCCTTGGAAGGCCAAGACCGAAGTCTCTACCGATTTGAAGAAAGCCGCCGAAGTGCTCGATCACGATCACTGGGGGTTGGAAAAGGTCAAGGAACGCATTCTCGAATATCTGGCTGTTCAGCGTCGTGTCGACAAGGTGAAGGCTCCGATTCTTTGCTTGGTGGGTGCTCCCGGTGTCGGTAAGACGAGCCTGGGTGAATCCATTGCACGCGCCACGGGTCGCAAGTATGTACGCATGGCCTTGGGCGGCGTACATGACGAAAGCGAGATTCGCGGTCATCGCCGTACCTATATCGGCTCCATGCCCGGCAAGGTCATTCAGTCGTTGACCAAGGTGGGGGTGCGCAATCCGCTGTTTTTGTTGGATGAAATCGACAAGCTCGGACGCGACCATCGCGGCGATCCTGCTTCGGCTTTGCTCGAAGTGCTTGATCCCGAACAGAATCGTACGTTTAGCGATCATTATGTGGACGTGGACTTCGACTTGTCGGATGTGATGTTTGTGGCCACAAGCAACAGCTACGACATTCCGCCGGCATTGCTTGACCGTATGGAAGTGATTTCGCTTTCGGGTTATACCGAAGAAGAAAAGCTTCATATTGCCGAGCGCCATTTGATTCCGAAGCAGCGCGAATTGAACGGCATGAAGAAAACTGAAGCCGATATTACCGAAGACGCCGTGCGCGACATCATTCGCTACTACACGCGCGAAGCCGGCGTTCGAGGACTTGAGCGCTCCATCGGCAAGGTATTCCGAAAGATCGTTCGCATGCATTGCGAAACCGAAGACGAAAATGCGGCTAAGGCCAAGGCTGCCGAAGCTCTCGACGGTGAAGTCAAGACGACTAAGCGTGCCAAACGCGTGAAGAAAATTGTTGTCAATGCCGCCAACTTGGCCGAGTACTTGGGGGTGCGCAAATTCCAGTACGGCATTGCGCAAACCGAACCGCAGGTGGGGCAGGTCAATGGTCTGGCTTGGACCGAAGTGGGCGGCGACATTTTGACGGTCGAAGCCGTTTCGTTCCCCGGCAAGGGCGTGGTGCAACGCACCGGTTCCTTGGGTGACGTGATGAAAGAAAGTGTGGATGCTGCTCGCACCGTGGTGCGTGCGCGTGCCGAAAAGCTCGGTATCGATCCGGCAGCATTCGGCAACACCGACTGGCACATTCACTTCCCCGAAGGCGCAACGCCCAAGGACGGTCCGAGTGCGGGTGCGGCCATTACGACGGCCATCGTCTCTGCTATGACCGGTATTGCCGTGCGACCTGACGTTGCCATGACGGGTGAAATTACGCTCCGCGGCGAAGTGTTGGAAATCGGCGGTTTGAAGGAAAAATTGTTGGCGGCTTTGCGCGGCGGCATCAAGAAGGTGCTGATTCCGGAAAGTAACGTCAAGGATTTGGCCGAGATTCCCGACAACGTCAAGACCGGGATGGAAATCGTGCCGGTACGTTGGATCGACAAGGTTCTCGACGAAGCCTTGGTGCGCAAGCCCCAAAGCTTGCAGCCCAAGGCCAAGGAACAATTTACCGTGGCTTTGAACGTTCCCGAGAACGGGTCGAAACCGCAAGGAAGCGTCGTCAGTAATTAAGAGGAAAGGTGGGTGTTGTAGCTGTTTTGCAACGCAAAATGTTTGTAACAGAATTTTTACAAAATATTGTTATCAAAGGCTACCGAACGCCCACCCAACTCATGTATATTCCTTCAATCTTTTTCAAAAGCCCCGTCGCACGGGCGATAATCAAAAGGAAGAAAAATGAACAAGAACGAACTGATCGAACAGATCGCAACGGCTGCCGATATCTCCAAGGCTAAGGCCGGTTTGGCTCTCGACGCTTTCGTGGAAGCCGTTTCCGCTTCTTTGGCCAAGGGTGAAGACGTCACGCTCGTCGGTTTCGGTACTTTCACCGTTTCCGAACGCGCTGAACGCACCGGTCGCAATCCGCAGACGGGCGCTGAAATCAAGATTGCCGCAACGAATGTTCCGAAGTTCCGCGCTGGCAAAAAACTCAAGGATGCTGTAAACTAACAGCTTTCCGCTTCTGAAAAATTGAAGCAAACACAAAAGTCCTTATCGGGTGCTTAGCTCAGTTGGTAGAGCGGCGCCCTTACAAGGCGTAGGTCAGGAGTTCGAGCCTCTTAGCACCCACCACGATATCGACTTTTGCCGGATGATAAGCCCTGACGATTGTTCAGGGCTTCTTGTTATCTGCCGTCGACAACTTTTTGCCAAGACATTATTCGCCCTGAAAGAGTTCGCTGAGGATATCCGCAAACTCTTCGATTCTCGGACTCGTGCGATCCTTGAGCCAAAACGCATAGTAGTCATGCCGCATACGACCGCTGTCGTCGTCCAATGCAATACGCCGTAAAACGGAACCTCCGGTCTTTAAAGTTCCGGAGCGCGTTTCCAACGGCAAGAATCCAAGATTGCCTGCCACCATCATGCGTGCCGCTTCCAAGCTGTTGGTAAAAAGGAAGTTGCAGTCGAAATTTAAAACCTCCCGAAAATACTTTTCTTCTTGCGCACGGCGTTCGTCTGCTGCGACCAGAATGCAAGTCATGCCCTTTAAGTCCTTGACCGTTACGGTTTCGGCTTGAGCCAGCGGTGAGGCTTCCGATACTTCAACCGATTCGTACCCCGTAAAGAGCCAATGGTTGCGAAATTCCGGTGACAATGAACGGCGTCTGTCGCTCACAACCAAATCCAACTTCTCCTGCCGAATGTTTTCGTAGAGCTCTTCGTGGCTCATGGCCGTTGCGCGAATCACCGACTTGGGGTGACGCACGGCAAAAGCCGCGACCGCCGCCTGAATTTCCCAACCGTCATATCGGCTCAAATATCCCACGGAGAGTTCGCCCGAAACGTCGCCGAAACTTTTCATTTCCGAGCGCAGTTGCGTGACTTGTCGTTGGATTTCTTCGGCGCGCACCTTGAAGTGCATGCCGGCCTCGGTCAAAACAAAACTTCTGCCGCGCCGCTCGATGAGTTCGATGCCCAAATCGTCTTCCAACAATTTGATTTGTTGAGAGATGGCAGATTGAGATACAAAGCAGGCCTCGGCAGCTTTCGAGAAGCTCGCGAGATTGGCAACCGAGAGGAAATAACGCAATTGACGGAAAAGCATAATA
>ERZ1035006.2458-NODE-2458-length-10528-cov-33.459467_pt1 | contig 10528 bp, 4 predicted proteins | sample MGYA00520694_ERZ1035006 | MGnify/ENA primary metagenome ERZ1035006 (study PRJEB33766, sample SAMN09781746) | gut metagenome | biome: gut microbiome | host: Homo sapiens | place: Madagascar | study: EMG produced TPA metagenomics assembly of the PRJNA485056 data...
AGGTCGGAAAACGAAAGTAGGAGAAAAACTACTTCGTTTTCCTCCTACTCGATTATCTGTAGCACTGGTTGTTTCTAATGCTTCAGGAACAACATCGTCGGCATTCAACAAATCCTTCAGAGGATCATTGAATATATATACTTGCTCGGAATCGTCTTCTGTATTTGCTGATGACGAATCTTCTCTTTTATCTATCTTGTTTTGCAACATGCTGATACCAGCATCAGGGCTTGACATAACTCCACGCATCAAGGCCAGGAGATCCCAGTAGATATAGCGCTGCTTGCGCTTGTCTGCTCCCGATACCTTCTGGATGCCATGCTTTACATATTCAATCAGGTGCCCCAACAAATTGCGATAATCTGGAGTGAAGGAGTATTCATCCTTGTCGATTCGAACACGCTCAGGAAAGACAATTTCATTGCCTAGATACTGCTTGATATCGGCACGTCGGCGTTGTACGAAGTAATGGGACAGTTCCTCGCGCTCTGTAGCGGTTTGAAGCTGGTAGTTCTCGAACTTAGGATTCAATAATCCGATAAGGGACTGAAACTCTTCGCTTTGACCGCTATGAGGAGTAGCTGTCAGCAAGACCAGTTGTTGCTCTGGCTTATTGGCCAAGTCGCTTAACAAGCGATAGCGCTGTTGCTGGTATTTGTTGGCGCCAGTTGGCTTGGCGCAAGTATGGGCTTCATCAACAATCACGAAATCCGGGCAATGGTCGAGGAAGATATTTCGCTTATTGCCTTGTTTCACATAATCAATGGAAATAACCTGATAGGGGATATCACGGAACACATTCTGGTCTGGACGCAGTTTTTTCTCCAAACGGCTGATGGTAGAAGAACGGATAATCTCTGCGTCCAAGCCAAACTTGTCCTTAATTTCATTTTGCCACTGCTCGCAAAGATGTGGCAAGCATACTACTGCGAAACGGTTAATTTCGTGGCGGTCGAGTAATTCTTTGGCAATCAATAATGATTCCAGGGTCTTTCCAATACCAACGTCATCAGAGATGAGCAGTCTGATCTTTTCTTGTTTGAGTGCAAGAATCAGCGGAACCATCTGATATGGACGTGGCTCGAAAGATAGTTTTCCAAGACACTGGAATGGACCAGCTATATCTCTGAATGATAAACGGCAAGCGTTATAAAGCACCTTTGCAGATGCCTTATAACTGTTTTTCCCGATGTCATCAGCTGTAGGCCGACGAAAATTGTAGGAATGAATCTGTAGTTCATCCCCATAGAGAGGAAGGTAGAGACCGATGGTTTCGGCATCTGTACCTCCTAATGGTTTTATTATCATAAGTTCGTCCTCTCCTGATTGCTGAACAACCCAAGGACGATTTCTGAATTCAATCAGTGTACCAGTCTTGTAATCCATATCGTTTATTTTACTGGGGTGAATATATCTGAATATTGATTGATGAAGTCTGCTAGTGGCGTTGCATAATGCCAAGCCAGGACTACGAATCCTGCATCTTCGAGTACTTCTCTCTTCTCTTGATCGTCTTGCTGAATCTCAGGGCGGTCGTGTGGCGTTCCATCACAGAATATGACGATACGGTCGCCATACATGAAGTCAGGCTGCACATAGTATTCCTCTGGGAACATCGGCTGAGCCTTGTCTGGCAAGCGAAGATGATGCTCATGCAGATATTTTAGAAACTCATATTCAGTAGAACTGTTATGGTCTCTTGCAGCTTCCAGTGCTGCATATTGCTCATCATAGCTGAGCGTTTGCCCAGCTCCGTGCAGCTCTACCTTGGCTTCTTGCATCAACTTTAATGTACTGTAAATCTTGCGAATATCAATCTGCTGATGATATGGCTGATTATAGTAGTTGAGCAGGTTGGAATAATCTGCAGGAGTAAGCTCGTTGAGCTCGTCGGGTGTCAGCTCTGGCTTGTTGAAGCAAATATCGTATGCTCTATTGACCACATCCATATAAGCCGTAGGTTCATTGACCAAACGACTCAGTACTCCGAGAGAGCCTTCCGCATTCTCATAGATAAGAATGTTAGGTGTCGCTCCTTCACCCATAACCTCAGCCCCCATCTCGCTACCTTCTATTTGGAAGACATCCTCAATGGCTTGCTTGAAGGCATAGAGGAATGTGCGCACAGCGTACTTGTCTCTTAGCAGCAAGGCTTGTAATGGCTGGATGTAGATGGCATTGGCTGTAGTCTCAGTGAACAATTTCACAAACTTAGTTCTGTCTGCCTCCTCTGGATTCTTGTCAGCTTCGGCTTGGATGCGTGCCAAACTGCCGTTGCTAATCCAGTCACCTGTCTTCGTGTCGAAGGCAAAGCCATTTCCATTGCTGTCATTTCTTGATTCCAAGATATAAGTCAAACGGCATGATGGAATGTAACGGATGTTTGCCAAGTGCTCACCATGTGGCGATTTTAGCTCACATTCGCTGATGGAACGTGGATCATCACTTGCAAAATAGGTCTTGGTCTGATAATATTTGCGTGAACGTTCCTCTTCTTGACACGTTATCTTTTCTGTTTCAGCTGCCACCATATCTTGTGCCTCTATGCACATGCCAGGAATGAGCTTCGCCACACCATCGAGCGATTCACCAGTAATGATGTCGGTATGATGGGTAGTGTTCTCTTCGTCCTTATAGACCACCCCCGTCTTTGGGTTGTAGAAGAATTTATGCGGAATGATTTCCGATAAAATCTGCATACGGCTGATGCGGAACTTTCCACCATTATTATATATGATGTTCTGAGGACCAAACTCGCTTAATGCAAGACGCTTTGGACGGCTGAGATATTCCACCTTATCTGACTTGTACTGTAACAATGCACGTTGTGGCAACTTAGTAAAGTTATAGCCAGGCAAGAATCCCTCACTTGCCAGATAGCGGTAAGGGTAGAACTCGTTCTCTTCCTTGTTCTTTCCTTGGTTTACACCCAACAACATGTCACGAAGACTCTCTCCACGGAGTTGTTTCATGTGGGCATCACGCTTCTCCTTGGAGTTCTCACCGTAGATGCGGTTATTGATGACAAGGCTTGCTTCCTCAATCTGAGTTTGTGCTTGTTTATAGAGAGAACGCCAACGTTGGAGGGCTTTGTCGAAATCATGCTCATAATTGGTAAGAAGATGATCCATCCAATGCTCTGTAAACCAAATAGGACGCTCAGACTCCATACGATTCTTTAAAAAGGTATCTTCCATGATTTGTGTGAAGATACGTTTGATTTGCTCCTTGCGCTCTGGAGTGAGTTGTAGGGATGCACGAACCTCATCTTTCAAAGTGATGTTGTTGATGTCTGTATAATCCACTAAGTCTTTGATTCCGTCAGACAGTTCCTTGATAGGGCATAATGACAGAATGGTAGAATGGAGGTGGGTACGGAATAGTTCTTCGTTTACTAATTCCATTCTTGGAGCCTTTACTTCTCCCTTTACCATCTTTTCGGGATGGCTGAGGTAGTAGTTTTCATGAGAGTTGCGTGGGCGACAGTAGGTGTAAACCAAAGCTGCCTGTCCGCTACGTCCTGCACGTCCTGCACGCTGGGTGTAGTTGGCTGGAGTAGGAGGCACATTGCGCATACCAACGATGGAGAGGTCTTTGATGTCGATACCCAACTCCATAGTAGGGGAGCAATAAAGGACAGGGAATTTTCCTTCTCGGAAATCCTGCTCACGCTGTTCACGATCTTCTTTTGAAACTTGACCTGTATGGTCTTTTGCTTCCAGGCATACATCTTTGAGAGGTATGCTTTGGTAGAATTGTTGGAAATAATGGTTGGGTTCTTTATCAAGTATCTTACCACCCTCTATGGTACGGAATCTTACCAAGTCACGGCAAATGTGTTGCTTGTCGCCAGCTTGCCAAAGTATGCAACCATAATCCAGTTGATAGGTGCCATTATCGAATATGACATAGTTTGACAAAGCTTTGAATAGCCTTGTCATATAGTGTTTGTAATCTTCTTCATTGTCTATATTACGACCAGTTTGCTTGCTGATGTAGTCTCGAACGAAGATGCCTAATTTACTTCGGTAGCCACCACTTTCCAAATTATATGCATTGCGTCTGCGAGGGTTTTCAATAAACAATTCGTTGGCTTCGGCAATCTTGTCGCTTTCATCCAGTGTCCAAGGTGCTTTCAAGTTTTCTCTTACAGCCTTGGTCGTATCCTTTACAGCTTGTATGGTTCTCTCGCTGCTGTAGATGCACAGCTTATGGCGCAAATAATCCAATATCTGCGTGATGAATTCTTCTTTATGCTCATCATCAAATCCCTCTAACTCAGGAATATCATATAGGCGTTCTGCACCATTATCGCCCGTAATTTCATCATGAAGATACTTGTAGCCAATGTTTAAAAGCGCACAATCTTCGAGATTTGGCATAATTACAGTCCAGTTGCCAGCAAGGTCATCATAAATGATGGTAGATAGATAGCGTTCCATGATGTTCTTGACATCGTTGGCACGCCCTCCACGAAGTCCTTCTCGCTTGGAGTAGTCATCTACTTGAAGGTGAAGATTATCTAATACCATTCTGGCAATTTTAGTATTATCGATAGCCTCTGTTGCATCCTTGATGGCATTCCAAATAGCAGAACGTACTTTACCTATACGGATGAAGTCATTGAAGTGACCTGCTTGTAATGCCGCATCTTGGCGAGCATCGACAAAAGTTAATACTTTACAGTCGTTTTGCGTTATCCCCATCTTTTGCATAAGGATGATGTCTTCGTATGACAATACTGTTGTAGCAGTACTTCTACCTTCACCACCTATTCTTGACAGTTTTGAGTATTCTGACTGCTTGCCTTTATATATGGCACGAGCTGTTGGGTCGTACATCAGTGGAGAAGGTACAAATACAGCTTCCATATATCCCATGCCATCAAGTGGCTTAGTTGGGCTGTAGGCACCAGATTGTGTCACGTAAATCTTTTGTGGAATACGTGCTTCATATATCTTCTTCAGTTTTCGTACACCTTTCTTGTTAGTGGTGTACCAGTCTGAAGGTATGTCATCGGAAGTAATATCCAGCATATAATCATCTACGGATTCGCCATGATGGGGCAGGATGATATAACCGTCATTGACATCGCTATCACCATCACCAGTGGCATAGCCGTCAAAGTTGCGAGGCATAATCGTGCTGCCGATAATCTTTATCACATAAAACTCATGACCACTAAGACGGCTGAATACGACTGGGTAGTACATGATTTTTACGTCACCATGCGACAACTCTTTACAGTAGAGCTTTTCTTCTACTGTAATCTGACGGCTGGCTTGGTCACCAATGGTAAGATACACATTTCCTGTCTGTGGTATAAATTGGTGAATCTTGTAAGGGAGTATAGATGCTCCATTACTTAAATTCAGTTGATTACACCAATTTAGTAAGTCAATAATGTGCTTTTTGCATTTTTCTTCTTCCTCTCCAGTTTGCAGTGAGAGTTTTTTTGCCATATCTTCTATGGCAATAGGTTTTCCACGAAAGTATTTACCTTCCTTCTTTTTGTATTCGAGTGCTATGTTTTGCTCTATCCAAATGGCGGTAGGATATTTCTTGGCATCATCTATGTCGGAAGAAGTTGGTATGGGTGCATTGATGCAAGCACGCAATTCTCCATCCGATGGCTCCTCATCGGATAAACCTATGGCAAGTGTTTCATCAATTACTTGCTCTTTTGTATATGTGCTTCCGAAGATGCAGGATGCCACTTCTGCTACTTTTTCTCGCTGTTGTACATAACTTATGCTGTCATCAGCTACCATGGTAGCTGATGTTCCGAAGCAAAGAACTTTTCCTGATGCAAGTGCTTTGATTCGTCTAATCAAGAAAGAGACATCACTTCCTTGCATGCCACGATAAGTATGCAACTCATCGAATACTAGGAAATGTAAATTCTCTAAGAAGCATTTTCGCAAATCTTCTTCCTTGCCAGCACGTGTCATGAGCAATTCCAACATCATATAGTTTGTTAATATGATGTTGGGTGGTGTTTGCTGCATCTTAGTGCGAGCTTCATCGTTTTCTTGCCCTGTATATTTGCCGAATGTAAAAGGGCATTTGTTGCCAGTCTTTTCTTCGTAAGTGGACTTGTAGCGACTAAGTTCTTCTGCTTGTGAGTTGATGAGAGCATTCATCGGATAAACGATAATGGCTATCGTTTTGTCCTTGCATATTTCTTCGTTTTGTAGAACATAATTGAAAATGGTTGCCATAAAGGTACGTGACTTTCCTGAGCCAGTACCAGAGGTTACGATAAACTCCTTGTCTTGGCACCCTAATTCAATCGCATCTTGCTGATGTTTATAGAATGGTTTGTCGAAAAAATACTCCAAATCGGGATGGATAGGGAATCCCTTGGCAATAAGCTCTTTTACGCCTATTCCCTTCTCGAAATTTGGATTGAATTGAATCAAGGCTTTAGGCCAAAGCTCTTCGTGTTTGATGGAATCGCTGACTTTTTCCTTGATTCGTTCATCCTTTATGGTTACAAAACTTTCAAGGTAACTTTTGTAGCTGCCTTTCAAGTTTTCATATAATTCAATTATATTCATACTCTTTAATCTTTAAACAGCTACAAAGATAATATTTTTCTTTGAAAACAGGGCATGTATTCAGGAGGAAAGTGTATTTTCTTTGTGATTTTTTTAGTTTAGAGTGAAAAACTCTATGTATGGGGGATAAATAAAATATTAGTTGTGTAAACTTAATGGATAGTTCGCCAAACTAGGGGATGAGATACTGTTGTTTATAGGCGAGTTTATATTTGATGCGAGTTCTAATCGTACCTTTATGGAATTAATTCAGAAGTACTGATAGCTTTAGTATTATACCGCAATCTCTAGTTATAAGTGTTCAGAATGTGTCTCCTCCAGCCACCGCATTCGTCTCCTCCGGTCACAGCATTCGTCTCCTCCGGTCACCGCATTCGACTCCTCCAGCCACCGCATTCGACTCCTTCAGCTATCGCATTCGACTCCTTCAGCAATCGCATTCGTCTCTTTCGGTCACTGCATTCGACTCCTTCAGCCATCGCATTCGTCTCCTTCAGCCACTGCATTCGACTCCTTCAGCCACCGCAGCCGTATGTGTCAACTCAATGAAGTAGATGAACTCGTGAAATGAAGTAGATGAAGTCGTGAAATGAAGTGGATGAGTTCGCATAATGAAGTTCATGATTTCTGCACAGTTGGTTGTACGTTATAACGGATAGAAATGTTTGCTGTTTTTTATTGCCACATCTATCACCTATATGTTTAACTCTCTGATTATAAGTGGATAATGCGTGGCAGTAAGCGGTGTTTCTGTTGCCATCTAATGCCACGCATTGCCACACTCTTTTTATGAGGAAATGAGATGGAAAGTGAGTAGGTTATTTCCTAACTACCAGATACTCAGTACCAAATCTTGTTCTTCGGTTCTTCAAACCTTCAATATTCTGAAGCTCTCTGCCCAATTTCTGTATACTCGAAACCTGGAGAGAAGAGCCGAATTTCTGCTTCAAAATGTCGAAAATGGCGGCTGCCATCAGATATTCGCCCTCTTCCGGGGTACTTGCAGGCTCGAAAACCTGCAGAAAACATTGCTTGATAGGGGAAATTTGCTCAAATTGTCTGTTATGTTGCATGATGATGGCGGTTTCCTTGGCGTCGAAATAGGATTTTTCGCCACGCTCCAGAGCTTGCATCGCCTGCGCATAAAGCTGCTCATAGTTCAGTCTGCCACTCACATCGATAGGTCCCGTCAGTTCTACTCCCAGGAAACGGCGGTTGCCGGATGGGTCGGAAAGAATATCGGTCATGTTGCTCGTGGCGATGAAGGAGGCTAGACGAGGGAATTCCTGTACATGACTTCCGTATGGCGGCTTGATTTTCACCGTAGGCAACTGCAGCAGATTTTTCAGAAAACCCTGTTGAACCTGTGGCGAAATCTGATTGAACTCATCGAGATTGATAAGCAGAAATTGTGACATCGCCTGCAATACCTGACGCTTTTCTGACAGAATCATATTGTCGGTAAAGCCCCACGACAGTTCGCTCGGTATCAGACGGCGACAGAAGGTGCTCTTGTTGTAACCCTGCTTGGAAATGAGCAGCGGCATGGTACTGTTGCCATATTGACGGCGATACATGCCGCGCCACTGGTCAACCATTCCCAGAAACCAGGTGTAAAACCAGTCTTCCCAATGAGGATTGTTGGTGGGTATGGTTCGTGCCAGGGCACGGATGCGGTCCTTGCCGTCCCATTTTCCCAGACAGTCATAGAGATAGGACTCTATTGGACTGTAGTTTCTGATGCGGTCTGACTCTAGAAAATTCCTTACATCCTTGATGCTTACGTGGATGTCGGCTATCTGAACATCCAGCGTCATGCTTTTCTGCACACGGGCATCCACCGGTCTGAAATCGCCAACCCATGAATTGTTCGGGCGGTATTCGGTATATTTCATCACGGTATTGTAACGGAACTGGTAACGGCTTTCCAGATAGTTGATCATCTGCAGGATGTCGGCACGTCCTTTTCTGGCTGAGGCTGATTTCTCCATCTTCTTGTCTTTGGGATGGGAATCGTAAGCAGTGCCCACAATCTGACGTAGTTGCTCTTCTGCCACCTTGTTCCAGTTGTTGCGGCGGATATGGATGAAAGCTTCTTCTTCGCTGAGGCCCATGTTGCAGAGTTTGATGGCGATGGCTGAGAAACCGGCAAGGAACCGGTCTTCATCGTTCTGCCATGAGATGTTGGCTTTTTTCATCTCTTCCTTCGTCTCTTCTGCTGCCTTGCGGTAAAGAAACTCATAGTCATCGTACGTCTTCAAATCGTCTACATTTTTAGGGGCTAAGGCAACCTTCTTCCTATTTTGGGAGATGCGCATCGCCACTGCCTTACTGTTATAATAAGGAGAGGCATCCAGCGTAAGCATGAAGTTGGATGCCAATGATGGCTTTTCGGGTTTGATGGCAGCCTGTACCTGCGACTGGTAGAGCGTCTTTACCTGTTCGTAGGCAGACTGGTAGAGTAAGTCGGCATCGGCTTCTTTTGTCGGGATTTTTCCTTCTTCGTTGCAGATGCTTACGAGTACGATGAGGCTTCTGCCGTCGGCTCCTTCGAAGGCAGCAAAGGTCATCGGTAGCAGGCTGACCGTCTTCTTGACGGCATCTTTTTCCTGCTCCGACATGAGGTTGATGAAGTGGAGCATCACCAGCCCGTTTGATTTCTGGAAGATGAGATTGCCGCTTTCATCCTTGTTGAATTCTGCGGCTGGATAAACGTGCTGCCATTCCTTGATGCCTTTGTAGTACTGGTAGTCGGCCTCCATGAGCGGCACACTCATTCTGAAATTGGTGACACTCAGCTTGGCATCATCTTTAGCGATGCGCTCAAGAAACCGTTCTACGGTTTTCGAACTGACCATCAACTTGTTCTGCTTGTTGATTCTTGTTATAGTAAACTTCATATTTCTGCTAATTTGTTGATAGGGTGATACTTAGGGTTGCCGATGGTTTTGCCCAACTTTGCCCAAGGCGTTGGGCAAATGTGCCCGGCTACGCCGGTCATTCGTGACCATCGTGTCGGTCATCCGTGCTCAACGCGTCGGTCATCCGTACCCGTGTACGTGGGTGCGGATGCTCATGTACGTGGGTTTGAGTGACCACGTACACGGGTAAATTCTTTAATCGGCGTGCGGCTGTTAATAGTTAACCTCTTCTGCATACCGGTCGAACCTCATGTTGGTGTATCCATGTTGCTGGCACCATTTCAGCACGTACTGCTGCTGTTCAGGTACGAGTCCTGTCTGTCCTAATTTATAGCGATAATATGAAGTCTTGCTTCCGAAGTAGGAAGTCATGTGTATTCTGAAAGCGGCTTCGTCTTTACGTTTCAGTTCTTCAAGAATATTCATAAAGCCGTATGCCATTTTTATCATCTGTAGCTGCAGGAAATGTTCGCACTTGTTGTCGTGGTAGGCATCGGGATAGATGGCGTAACCTTTGGTCTGTTCCGGACTCTTATAAGTCACGGACAGATAGTGTGCACATTCCTGTGCCAGAGGACATTGCTGGTTGAAGCAATAGCTCCATGAGTTGTAAACATCTCCTTTAGCGAAGTAGAGTCTGACTAAATCTGCTTGTGTCATTGGTTTTTGGGTTTAAATTGTATAAAAAGTGGTTTCACAGGAGTCGTTAGCTTCTAGGTGGAATCGGCAGGAATTTTTCCTGTTGGTTGCAAAAATACAAAAAATGTTCGAAACCGCAAGTCTTTTTCTCCACTTTTTAAATGGTTTTTCTGCGAAAACAATAAGTATTCCTCTGCTTTTTCGCTGAGAATCCCCCGTTTTTCGCCCGAGTGTGGCAATAGGTGGCAATAGGTGATAATAGAAAATGCCCTTATTGCAACGCTTAAATAGTTAAAAACCAATTGGTTAACTTGAAGTGTGGCAATAGTGGCATTAGTTTTAGAAAAACTTTCTGGCTCTTCGCAAATTTTGGTGCACATAGTGCTAAAGCTTAAGCGCAACCTTTTT
>ERZ1035006.2460-NODE-2460-length-10522-cov-6.968186_pt1 | contig 10522 bp, 13 predicted proteins | sample MGYA00520694_ERZ1035006 | MGnify/ENA primary metagenome ERZ1035006 (study PRJEB33766, sample SAMN09781746) | gut metagenome | biome: gut microbiome | host: Homo sapiens | place: Madagascar | study: EMG produced TPA metagenomics assembly of the PRJNA485056 data...
TGATTGCACTTTGCCAGTTCTCTCCAAAAACTCCGCTCCGAAACCGTAGTATAAGCTATCGAAATCCCTTTGATTTCAGGCCATTTCAGGCCAATTTATTATTTTTCACGTGACAGCAGTACTACCGTCTCAACGGTACTTTCGTTGTCCCAATCAAGTTCATATAATTCCTGATCATTGAAAAATACCGGAAAACGGAACTTAAAACTTCTTAAAATTCTTCCATCCTCTTGTTTTTCCTCATAGATATTTACTTTTTCAAGGAAACTCTTCATAAATGTCTTCTTCTCCATATCCGTAAATCTGTCGTACAGCTTATCAAAAAATAATAAGAACTGATACACATTATCGCCAGATATTTTCTCCTGCTTAATATTATACAGTCTTGTCTCTACAACTTCAATGGAAGTTTCAATTTCCTCTATCTCATCATAGAACTTGTCCAGTCTAACCTGCATATCTTCGTATTTCTTATCGTAGTGTTTATCAGATACAGATAAATTATCCATCTGATTTGCAAGCTTATTCTTTGCACCGGTTACCTGCTTTAATCTATCTTTTAAGCCTGCATGCTCTCTGTCCAATTCTTCCGTGTCAATGCTGTTACCAATATACTTTTGAATCTCCGCCTTGAATTTTTCATTATTCACAAGTTTACGGATTACCTCTTCCACCGCCTCATTAATTTTGTCCTCATTCCACTGCTTTCGATAAGTACACTTATGACCATTCACATAAGTTCTGTGTTTGCAGGCATAGTAAAAATAATCCTTATAATATCCGCCATCCGGATGCTTCTTGCGATTCACATTGCCATACATACCGCTACCACACACCGGACATTTGATAATCCCCGATAGAATATGCTCATGATCCAGACTGTGGGTTTTGATGTTGGCAACACCGGTTTCCTGTCTCTTTTTGTGTACCTGATTCCACAATTCATCTGAAACAATTGCCTCGTGAATACCATCATTTAACATATAGTTATCCTGCTTTACCACATGATACTCATTTCTTGTTCCTGGAATCTTCTCATTCTTTCTTCTGCCAAATGCAAGCTTGCCACAATAAACAGGATTATCAAGTACACCTTTTACAAATGATGTAGAAAAGCCTTCTATGGTATTGTTCTGGCGAAGTTTCTTTTTGTATCCGCTATTGTTAAGGAATGTAGCTATGGCTGCAATTCCCATAGTGGCATTAGCAAACTTATCGTAAATAATGCGAATAATCTCTGCTTCGTCCTCAGCTATGTGCAGTTCACCGTTGATTAACTGATAACCGTACGGTGCAAATCCACCATTCCACTTACCCTCTCTTGCTTTTTGCTTTCGCCCTTCCATGGTCTGAACTAATATATTCTCTCGTTCTATTTCAGCTACCGCAGATAAAACGGAAATCATCAGCTTACCTGCATCCTTTGAGCTGTCAATACCATCCTCCACACAGATAAGATTGACACCGAAGTCCTGCATTCTCTGCAGTGAGGATAATACGTCCGCTGCGTTTCGCCCAAAGCGGGATAACTTGAATACGAGTACGAAATCAACATTGTCTTTATCTGTCTCGATATCCTGAAGCATCTGCTGAAATTGTGGACGACCTTCTACGCTTTTGCCGGATTTACCTTCGTCGGAGTATTCCCCAGCGATAATCATATCCTGGTAATCGGCGTATTTATGCAATTTATCTTTTTGCGCATCTAAGCTGTAACCATCTACCTGCATGGAGGTAGATACACGGGTGTAGATGTAGCATTTGAGTTGTTTTTTCATTGGTACCTCCAATTTCTCAACAATTTCTTAACATCAGAATCTACAATTTGACTTATCGAAAATCATATTTAAAACGCTTTAGTATATTTGCAAAATAATCTCTTTCATCTATAAAATGCATATCACCTATTGCACCGTATTCATTCAACACCTTCAGCACACTTTCAGATTTTCTTTCAGTATTTTCATTGTTAATCAATGCACGAATTACCTTTTTGAATTTCTCCCTGTCATTCTGATATGTAGCCATTAACATTTCTAAATCTTCAATCGTCATAATATAACATCCTTTATCCTTAACAAATATGTCAGGTATAGATGACATTATAATTTGCATGTTTGTTGCACTTTCATACAACAAGAAAATTTTAAGTATTTGTTTTTCTCCGCAAAACTCTTCCTCAGAATTTTTTAGTTGCTCATACGCTTCCAAAATATTTCTTTTATAGAAAGTGTCAATTTGTTGAATATCCGGCACTTGTTGTTTCGCACCTATTCCAAGCAGTCCTGATTTTAGTTCAAATAATAAAATTACATCATCGAATTCAACTAAATAATCTGCACTCTTTTTCTTCTGTTCCGGAATCTTAAACCATTGTTTCTCATCCAAATAAATAGAAGCCAACTCCTCAAAATAATCCTCAAACATTTCTCCAAAGGCATTTATAAATTGCTGTCCCAAATTATTATTTCTGTAATAATCTCTTACCAACCAATAAAGTCCATCGGCAAAAGTCATTACTAATAAATAAAAGCTTACCATTATGCTTTCCTTGTTTTTCTTTGTTATTACAAATGGTTTGCTGTAAAATATTTGCTTACCTATCTGCGAATTCCTTACATCTTCATACGTGATACTGTAGTATCCTACAACTTTTTCCAGTGTTTCTTTTGTTATGACACTTGTTTCAGTTCTGTGATAGAGCTTTTCCGGTGCAGTCAAAGGATCAGGATTTTGACTACACAACCAAAGTATCATCATCTCAACCGCCAACAGTTCATCAACAGTCAGTCCAAATAATTCATCTGTTATTTGATTGATATCTATAATTTTTTCTCTGTTTATATTTGGTGAACCAAGCAATATATGATAATTTCTACAAAAATTCTGAATTGGCCATGCAAGATTCTGATACTTAAATTGCTCATATGTCATGCCCATCATAAATTTGAATACCTCGGATAACTCTACATCCTTTAGAAATTCACTTTTTGAATGTTCATTCTCATACCCTCTATATAAATTTACAATAGTACCTACTTCTTGAGACGATAAATTACCATTTCTATAATCATTTGAATGTTTTACTGATAAATATGTCATATCCTGAATATCCCATGCAGATAACATCACCACTACTTGTTTCTGAACAAAACCAAACTCTATTATATTTAACGGAAAATTCATACAGCAATTCATGTCTTCTTCATTATGTTTTAATTGCTTCTTATAAATTTCTATAGATATTTTAGAAAATAAATATATAAAATCTCTCGTTGGATAATTCTTAATAAAACTAATAAAATCCTTCATCTCATTCCCCCCTTTACTTATTCATCAAAATAATCATCTACTACTTTTTCAATTTCAGTTATCTACGCGCCCTCACTAATAATCAGATTTCGTCCCAACAATAATATACGTTCGTCCCAACTGCATTTCAATAAGAAAATAAACAGTCACCACTCTGACTGCCTACCCGCAAATGAGATATTCGGATTATGACATTACCCTCGACTCTCTACGGACACCAGGCACAAAAATGACTATATCTGTTTATCCGGAGCTAATAGCAACTTATCTATTACCGGATGAATCATACTTGTTTCTATTATTATATTTATGGCACAAAGCTTCTTTCCTGCGTCCTTACTAGAAGCACCACAATGATATGCCTGTTCTGAAGGCAAGCCATAATCCAGAAATATCAATCTGTCATGGCAGTCTGCATTAGGTTTAATTCTGAGTGGTGGATATTCTTGTATAAAATCATTTACTACCGCCGTTGTCAAAAAACCTCTTTTTCCATGACCATTCTCTGTAAATAAAACCACTTCTACACCAGCTTGCTTCTGCGATAATAGCTGTAAAGTCTTTGTATTCACATAATCATCCACTACATAAATACTCTTTTTTGCCTGCTGATATATATCTATGTATGCTGCATCAGCCTCAAACTTCTGTCCTTTATAAATAACAAAATTTTTGAAATCCTTATCTGAAACGAAATTTTCATTAAGTGTGTCTATGCTCTTTTGAATTACTTGAATATCTTGCTCTGTTTTCTTCTGTCTATCAGCCATATTTGACATTTGTACAGAAATCTCTGATACTCTCGCACTTACAAGATGCATCTCTGACTGTGTAACAAACTGCTGGTTTTGTTTTATATAATGACGCATTTCACGAAATGCACGCATAATAAAAATACTTTGCTGTTCTGCAATCTCACCTCTGAGAACTGTAGCAAGCATATAAATGCCTTGTTCCGTAAACGCATACGGAAGTTTTCTTTTTCCACCCCAACTTGAAGTCGCAAATTGCGACTTCAAGAACCCATCTTCTTCTGTTGTTAATTGAAACATAAAATCTTCCGGAAACCTTGCGATATTACGCTTTACCTGCTCATTCAAACGCTTCACTTCATATCCATAAATTTCAGCCAAATCATAATCAAGCATAACCTGCTGTCCTCTTATGATATATACTCGATTACATATATTATCTACTGTCATCAATTCTGTACTTTCTGCCATCTGTACACTCATCCTCCTACAAATTGTGCAACAGACTGTTGCACAATTACCAATACATTATTTATTTGTTGGTTCATCGCCCCTGTGATTCTTATTTCTTTTATCAGACAACCTCTCCATTTCAACCTTATATGCCATCAATCTCAAAAGATACTGCGGAACCCTTCTATTTCCCAATTCCCAATCGGTTTCCGTCATATAAGGAATTTCAAAGTAATCACAAAATTCTTTTCTATTCATACCAGTACTTTCTCTTAATTTTTTTAATTCTTCTCTTGCTTCCATAGTTCGCCTCTTTATGCATTGCATAAACAAATTATATGATTTTTATTACCTACGGTCAATAACCTATTTTCATAAAAAATGAACCTCGGCAAAAACTTTACCGAGGTTTACTATAAATCTTATTATATTTAATACACATTATTTTGAACGCTCTATCGTATGTATCACATCCCGCTCAATCAACGAACCCTCGCCATGCAAAATTTGCTTTGCAAATAGCTCGGTCTACATATCAAGTTTTCGATGAAAACCTGATACAAATTTCGTGGGATGTCGGTAATCCTTATGCAGCTTCCTTAAACCGCTCCAGAAATCTCTTCGCATAAGCCTCATACCGAAGTCTTTTTCCTTCTGCATCATCACGCCAAGTTTCCGGAGCAAACTGAAGCTCTACAGCTATATCACGTAAAACATCCAGACCGTACTTCTCTATCATCTCAGCAAGAAATGTGCAGCAGCGTTCAAATTCCTTATTCAAAGCTTCCCTCCTTCCTTAGTCACTTCTGCATCTTTTCAAAATAATTCCGATAATTCTTTTCTTGATGATACAGCCTCGCTACGGAAAAGGCAATATTTTCGATTCAAAAAAATCCGCTTACATATTTCCACGCTTTCTGTACCCGGAAAATTTCTTTTATAGATTTCTCACGGTGTCCTCTGCTAGATGCATTTTGTATATCCATCACAAAATGCATCTAGTTATGGGCAAAATCCCCTAAAACCCCTGATTTATATGTAGGTACGTCACTTTATGACTCACTTTTTAGAAAAGTACTCCACTTTTTGGCGTCACTTTATAAAAGGTGCTCCACTTTTCGACCACCTTTTTTGATAACAATTTATCCCTCTTCGGAAGGTGCGTCACTTTTTGGCGTCACTTTCTGAAAGGTGCTCCACTTTTTGACTCACCTATTTCCCTGTATTTTTACTCCTTTTTCTTTTTTGTTTTCCTTTCTGGCAACTCTGGATACATCTCTTCTACCATTATCTGCAACGCATCTTTATCATCCAAAATGGTTACCGGCAACATAAGTTTTGCACCTTCATACGGTGGTTCTGGTAGACTGTCCGGCATATACCTCTTACTTGCCTCTGTAATCTTTACCAAAAAACCATTTCCATAAATTCCGCCAAATATCCGTTCTTTATAGTAAAAAATATATCCGCCCATCATAGGAATATTTCGTATATCTCCCAAATCAGATAGTTGGTCCATTATATAATCTGCAAGTTCTTTATTCTTTGACATAAATACCTATTCCTTTTTCAATGTCTGTACTCTCATTATTACATTTTCACTAAATTCTTCATCTGAAAACTTCGGGTCTCTGGTATCAAACCATATCTTACAAGGCACATCACCACATTCTCCACAGTTTTGCATACATTTACTGTTTCTAACACAGTCATAAATCGGACAAGCTTTTCCTTCCGGTGCATGAAACACTTTTCCCTCGCACGAATTGCAGCCATTACACATTTTACCAAAACAATAGCACACACTACAATCCGTACCACAGACACTTACATTTTCTCTCATTGTTTCTCATCCTTTCCTTCTTATCAGAATTTGAAACTATTTTACTCTAAATTAATAAGAAACAGCTTGTATATTTTCGACATCTTTTAACGCAATAGTTCTCGCCTCATGTATATCCATAGAATGATATCTTTTAAATTCCCGCAATAAATGAGATTGGTCTGTATATCCATATTTATGAATCGCACTTAGCACATCAAAATCCGGCTTACATAAAATGTCTCTCCACAAAAACTGATACCGTATCAAATTGCTCAATTTTTTGGGCGTAATACCAACATATTCATGAAATAATCGTTCTAACTGCCTGATACTTATAAAAGACTCCTTTGCCAAATTTGCCACATCCAAAGAACCTTTATTTGTCAAAATGTTATGTATCGTACCATTAACAACTGTATTTTCTTTCACATTGGATAATCTTTTCAGCAATACTTGCTCTGTAAAAGAAGCCTTTTCCTGTATGGTCTTTAGTTCCAACAGTTTAGGCCGGATAATCTTGTCCAGCCATTCAAATTTTGAGCCCACGTCAAAATAGCCATTTATGGTAGATTGTAAAGAATCATCGGCAAATGCATATGCACTCCACGCATAAAAACGAATAGCAAATGTCGATACCATGTGCCCAATAGTTCCGCTGCTATTTGCGAGGAAACTGCAATCATTTATTCCACAGAATCCACCTGTTACCACATTATCGGTATAATCTATATGGTAAATAATATCCACGCAAGTATCCGGGATTACCAATTTCGGTGAGCCATTGTTTTCGATTTGTATAAGTGGATTTTTTGTTCCCCAATAACATCGGATATAAGAATGCAACTCTTTACAAGGGGGCAACTCTGTATAAGCAATATTTCTTTTAAGAGGAGTTGCCGTTAATGGATGGTAAATTATTCTATTATTCATATCCAGTAGCTCCTGTTTGTTGTCCAACAATCTGTTGCACAATTATAATACACACACCATGATATATTCTTCATCGTTTTCATCAACAATCTCAAATCCAACGTTTTTATACATCTTCACAGCATAGTTTTCCTTCTGTACTGCTAAAGAAGTTTTCTTATATCCCCTGCTTTTCAACTCTGTAATCATTTGTTTCATCATTGCTGTTCCGATACCATGTCTGCGATATTCTTTGTATAGAGATATAGCAAAGGACGGAACACCATCTTCCACATGTCCATAGTCATCCATGATGCGAACCCAAACTGCTCCAACTATTTTCCCTTCTACTTCTGCAACAAAACAAATATCATCTTTCTGTGTTCCAAAATCCTGCACATAAACCTGTAATTCCGGTGCATTAATAATCTCTCTCGGTGGTGCTTCCACTCCCTCAGGAATAAAAATTGCCTCATACAAAAAATCGTTCAGCAACTTATATTCATTGCTATTTATTTTTCTAATATTTATATTCATATTCTTCCTCCAATCAATTTGCATTACTGATTAGATGTCATTCCACACATATGTGTACTTCCCTTTAATTCAACACATTCCACACATCCACATAATCCTGCAATCCGCCCGGACACATTGCAACACTTACATAACTCGCAGGTTTTTCCCTAGCAAGTCTGGCAAGGATTCCTACATCCTCTGGCTCGTCAAACGTAACCTGCGCCTCTGCCTTGTCACAGTCAATTACAAGTTGCTTGCTATCCACATCTATCATATCAACAACGTTCCTGCTGCTATCATAATGATACACCGTATAGTATAATTCCATATGCTTACCTCTCTAAATCATCCCCAAATGCTCCAGCGCATCCTTAATCGCTTTTTCCTTCTCCACCGGACACTGAGGCTGTCTGTTATCTTCCGATTTAGGAAGATTATAATTCTCCCCAACCTCTATTCCACACTTTCTTTTTACCTGTGAAATATACAGATTAGAGACCTTTAACCCATGCTCTTTCAGCACATACCCCTGAATTTTCTTATAAGTCGCCTTACTCTCTGCACTCGTCACATCAAGCTCATCCAGCTCCAATTCCACCTCAACATAATCATCCGCTTTCCGTTGGGACAAAAGGACAACCGTCTCCACATGTGTCGATAGGGTAATTGAGATGCACTTTCCAGAGTTTTCACTGTACTCTGGGAGCGAAAAATGTTGCACTCTCTGATGAGACTACAAAAAATTGACATGATGCACTCTCTTATGTCCCTGCATAGAAAAAGATTGCATTGTATTTTAGATGTAAGCCAGATCAGCTTACGATTGACTCTGCTCTTTCTCTATGATCCAATACTTCCAAAATTTCTTTCATATATTGTATCACAGATCATTTTGTTTTGGAAATCACTTTCCTCTCAAATGGGCAGAAGAAAACCTCCAAATCTTCTAGGGACTTGGAGGCTTGATTCCAACCATTTTACATTTTTCTAAAACTTAATTTCTCGCTTTTTACATTTCACTTTCCAAACAAGGCATTTCTTTCCAATAATCTTCTAACTCTGGTATTTGCTTTTTTGCTGCATATATCATCTGAATGCCCATGTAATAAATAAGTGTCATTTTATCATTATCTGCATAATTCACAAGTTCAACCACAAGAGAATGCCCTACATCAATATGCGCTCCTCTTTTATCTGATATATGTTTTAAATAATCATATATTGAAAGCTTATTGTAACCAATTTGTTCAAGTATATCATATATCCGTTGATTTTTAATTTCATCCTCTGGATACCTCTTACAATAAACATCCATTACTTCTCCTTTATATTCTACTTGTTCACAGGCATATAAACTTATAAATTCTGATTTTAACTCTTTAAGTTTACCCGTTAACTTATTCAATATATACTCATATGAATATTTTGGAAGCATTTGTGCAATTGATTTAACATCTCTGTCAAACCAAGATACATTCTGTTTAAGCCATTCTTCTACAGGAATCCATGTCTGTATACTCCCTATCCGCAATGGCGTATGCACTATATGTTGTCCATCATCATATCTAACTTCAATTCCATCTAATAGTGGCATTTTGAATGTAGGGCATACATTCAGAAGTACAGATGCTTTCTCACATAATAACTTTCTTAACGGCATTACAATTATTCTATCCAGCACAGACTGATATTGCTCATCCAACTCCTGCGACTCAAATAAACATAATCTTATAATATTAAATTCTTGCTCAATTTCTTTTATCATTCCATTACGAGAAAGATTAAATTCATCAACAAAATTCAATTCTGTTTTATATGTTTCATCAATATTTCTCACTTTACAATTCCTCCATGTATCCATTTATAGGAACCAATCATATCTTCTTTTGGAAATGCATGTGGCACACACCATCAAAAAGATTTTTCTCTCGATCTACATTTCCTTATACCCATTTTATCATCAGATAATTCAACAATATCCATTATTTCCCAAATCTTCATATAATAGGAGCCTCCAAGTTATTTAAACTCAAAGGCTCTCTTTTTCTTACATAACTTTATGCAAGTGCAGGTTCTTTCCCTGCAATAATCGCTTTCACTTCTTCTACGTTTTTATCTGTAGCCATAGCAATCTGCTCTACAGTAAAACCATTGTTATGCATATTAAGAATAATTTTTTCTTCTTTTCTTGCCTCTCCAATCGCAATACCATCTTCTTTTATTCCCTGACTCAAGTTACACATAACGCTCACATCCTTCCTGAAGTTCTCCTCAATAGGAATATCGTATTCATTTCCAATTATGTTTAGTTTTTCATCTATTGTAAGTTCCTGTGACAGCAGCGCACATAACAGACGGTGCAGTTCATATGTCTCATCATGTTCCGGCAGATTCTTTGCCAGTCCAAGCATGATGATATTTAACAGGTCAAGATTTCCCTTCCATTCATAGGAACCGATCAAATCTTCTTTTGTGAGATGCACATGGCTCATGCTGCTCTCTTCCATGTTCATACATACCCAGATTGAATATACACGCTTAATGTCATCGTAGCTAGAATTCTCAAAATCACGTTCTTTTTGTGATGAGATCAGTCTGCTCACATAAAAGATTGCCCGGTTTAAGATTTCATATCCCGTCGGCTCGTCTTTCTGTGCTTCTACATTGATGATAATCTGTGACAATCCATCTTTCATGCGCACATAAAAAACGATATCAAATCTTACCAGACCTTCATTGATCTCTTCATTTT
>ERZ1035006.2462-NODE-2462-length-10518-cov-4.435344_pt1 | contig 10518 bp, 10 predicted proteins | sample MGYA00520694_ERZ1035006 | MGnify/ENA primary metagenome ERZ1035006 (study PRJEB33766, sample SAMN09781746) | gut metagenome | biome: gut microbiome | host: Homo sapiens | place: Madagascar | study: EMG produced TPA metagenomics assembly of the PRJNA485056 data...
CAAGAGGTAAAAATGGAAACAAGGGTAGCCTTAATAGGAATAATAGTTGAAAAACCAGAATCAGTTGAAACGCTAAATCAGATTTTGCACGAGAACAGCAGATACATAATCGGCAGAATGGGTCTCCCATATCACAAGAGAAATGTAAACATTATAAGTATCGCCATAGACGCACCGCAGGATGTGATAAACACGGTAACGGGCAGAATAGGCAGATTAGACGGAATGACAGCCAAGACTGTTTATTCAAATGTATATGGAACTGAGGAAGCATAATGGGAAAAATTGCAGAAATTGTGGATGATGTCAGAAGAAGTCAGGACATATCCTATGACCAGTTTGTGGAGCTGATGACACTAGAGGATAAAGCTGATATAGAGTATTTACGCCAGACTGCCAGGGCAGTGGCGGATTCAGTGTATGGCAAAAATGTGTATGTCAGAGGCCTTATTGAATTCACAAACTATTGCAAAAATGACTGCTATTACTGCGGTATACGGCACAGCAACAGGGAGGCGGACCGCTACCGGCTCACATATGAACAGATAATGGAATGCTGTCAGGCAGGCTATGAGCTTGGTTTCAGAACCTTTGTCCTGCAGGGAGGCGAAGACCCTTATTACACAGATGACAGGATATGCAGCCTTGTAGCTCAGATAAAGAGCTTATACCCGGATTGTGCTGTGACAATTTCCATAGGAGAAAAGGAAAAAGAGAGCTATCAGAAGTATTTTGAAGCCGGAGCAGACAGATATCTGCTCAGACATGAGACGGCAAACGACTGCCATTACAGCAGGCTGCATCCACCCAAAATGAAGCTTGAGCACAGAAAGCAATGCCTTAGAGACTTGAAGGAAATCGGCTATCAGGTGGGAGCAGGCTTTATGGTGGGCTCACCGGGGCAGACTCTGGAGACCCTGTATGACGATATGCGTTTTATAAAAGAGCTTGAGCCGCACATGGTAGGAATCGGACCATTTATTCCACAGCACGCCACTCCTTTTAAGGATGAAAAGCCAGGGACACTTGAAGATACACTAAGGCTTTTATCAATAATAAGGCTTATACATCCCCATGTCCTGCTTCCGGCCACCACAGCCCTTGGCACCATACACCCGCTGGGCAGGGAAAAGGGCATACTTGCAGGAGCAAATGTAGTGATGCCCAACCTGTCACCGGTGAGTGTCAGGAAAAAATATGAGCTGTACGACAACAAAATCTGTACAGGTGATGAGGCGGCAGAGTGCAGAAACTGTTTACAGGGCAGGATGAGGAAAATAGGATATGATATTCCTGTGGACAGAGGAGACTGCATAATGAAATAATTTTCCATCATAAAGGATATGAAACAGATCTGGCATAGAATTATTTTACAGAGAAATATGAGGGCAATTATATATCAGACCTGTAATCTGCACTGTGGAATCAGATATAGATTAGGTGAAAATAAGGGCGGATTTGATAGGCAGAAACAAAATACATAATAAGATTGATAAAAAATACATACATATAGGAAAGAGGAGAAAAATGTACAACGTAAAATCATTAAAAGCAGATGAATTTATCTCAGATGAGGAGATAAGACAGACACTGGCACATGCAGATGCAAACAAAGATAACATAGAGGTTATCGATGCGATTATCGCAAAGGCAAAGGAGAGAAAGGGACTTACCCATCGTGAAGCATCAGTGCTTTTAGCCTGTGAAAATGAGGAGAAATTAAATGAGGTATATGAGTTAGCCCGTCAGATAAAGAAGGATTATTACGGAAACAGAATCGTGCTTTTTGCACCACTTTATCTGTCTAATTATTGTGTAAATGGATGCGTTTACTGCCCATATCATGCAAAAAATAAGCATATCCCAAGAAAGAAGCTGACTCAGGACGAAATCCGTCAGGAGGTAATCGCCCTTCAGGACATGGGACACAAGAGACTTGCTATTGAGGCTGGTGAGGATCCTGTAAACAACCCTCTTGAGTACATACTTGAGAGCATCAAGACAATTTACAGCATCCAGCACAAAAATGGTGCAATCAGACGTGTGAATGTAAACATCGCTGCAACTACGGTTGAGGATTATAGAAAGCTAAAGGAAGCAGGAATCGGTACATATATTTTATTCCAGGAGACTTACAACAGGGAGAGTTATGAACAGCTTCATCCAACAGGACCGAAGCATGACTATGCATGGCATACAGAGGCTATGGACAGAGCCATGGAGGGTGGAATTGATGATGTAGGACTTGGAGTGCTTTTCGGACTTGAGCAGTACAGATATGAGTTTGCAGGAATCCTCATGCATGCAGAGCACCTTGAGGCTGTTCACGGAGTTGGACCACATACAATCAGTGTGCCACGAGTACGTCCTGCTGATGACATCAACCCGGACGAGTTTGACAACGGAATCTCTGATGATATTTTTGAAAAAATCGTTGCTCTTATCCGTGTCGCTGTACCATACACAGGAATGATTATCTCAACCAGAGAATCACAGAAGGTAAGGGAAAGAGTGCTTGAGCTTGGTATTTCCCAGATATCAGGCGGTTCAAGAACATCTGTAGGCGGCTATGCTGAGGATGAGGACAGAGAGCATGTAAACAGGGATGAGGACACATCGCAGTTTGATGTAAACGATAATCGTACTTTGGATGAAATCGTAAAGTGGCTTATTGACATGGACTATATTCCATCATTCTGTACAGCCTGCTACAGAGAGGGCAGAACCGGTGACAGATTTATGGCACTTTGCAAGAGCATGCAGATATTAAACTGCTGTCATCCAAATGCACTTATGACCTTGAAGGAGTATTTGGAGGATTATGCTGCCCCTGAGACCAAAGAGGCCGGCATGAAGCTTATTGAACGTGAGCTGGAGAAAATTACTAATCCAAAGGTTAAGCAGACCTGCTACGACCATATCCATGATATTGCAGATGGAATGCGCGATTTCCGTTTCTAAATAATAGGATAATAGGGAGATATTGTGATAAAATAGTCAATTATTTTGCGAACTTTGGATATTGGATATAACAAGGGAGATGAAACGAGATGGCAACACTCAATGAGACACCAAGCAGCAACAGACTGCATATAGGCATATTTGGCAAGACAAATAGTGGCAAGTCTTCGTTTATCAATGCTTTCACAGGGCAGAATGTGTCAATCGTTGCGGATGTGGCAGGAACTACAACTGACCCTGTATACAAGCCTATGGAGATTAATCCTCTTGGAGCCTGTGTCATAATCGACACAGCAGGCTTTGATGATGAGACTGAGCTTGGCGCAGCAAGGGAGGAGAAGACACTCCTTGCTGCTGAAAAAGCAGATATTGCAATTATTGTAGTTGCAGGAAGTGAGACTCCTAAGACAATTGAGTCTGAGCTTAAGTGGGATAAGTATTTTAAGGAAAAGAAGACACCGGTACTGTATGTGGTGAACAAGACTGACCAGTATCCAGAGGAAAGCCGGCTTCTGGCAGATGACATAAGAGAAGCCACCGGAAATGATGTGGTGCTTATGTCCTGTGCCCAAATATTAAGCCGCTGTGAGGTTTCAAAAGACAAGGAAGATAATGAAAATATAGGGAATAAGACTAAGAGAGCAGGGCTTAGTGACAATGAGCAGATTAAACAAATTAAGGCTGCCCTTACCAGAATGTTACCGGAAAATTATGGTGCAGACTTTATAACAGGTGATTTAGTATCCGATGGCGATTTGGTTTTGCTTGTAATGCCACAGGATATACAGGCCCCAAAGGGCAGGCTTATCCTACCGCAGGTGCAGACCTTAAGAGAGCTTTTAGACAAAAAGTGTCTGGTTATGAGTGTCACCACTGATAAGCTTATAGATGTACTGACAAGGCTTACAGAGCCACCAAAGCTTATTATCACAGACTCTCAGGTCTTTGATTATGTATACAAAAATAAGCCAGAGGAAAGCATGCTTACATCCTTTTCAGTGCTTTTTGCGGCTTATAAGGGAGACCTGCCATATTATATGCAAGGGGCAAAAGCAATTGATAAGCTGACCGAGGATTCTAAGGTGCTTATAGCTGAGTGCTGCACTCATGCTCCGCTGGCAGAGGATATAGGCAGGGTTAAAATCCCTAATATGCTGAGAAAAAGAGTGGGACAGGGCTTGACGATTGATTTGGTCAGTGGAACTGATTTCCCGGAAGACCCAAGTGGCTATGACCTAATCATACAGTGCGGAGCCTGCATGTTTAACAGGAAGTATGTGCTGTCGAGAATAGACAGTGCGAAGGCTAAAAATGTGCCTATGACTAACTATGGTGTGACAATAGCTCATGTCACTGGAATACTGGATAAAATTTCTACTGTTTAATCCCTTGTAACATTTGGTGAATTTAGGTATAATCTATTCAGTTAGAGCCACCGTCCAAATATGAGCAAAAATCAGCTGTGAAACAGCCGAATAGCATAAGAATTATGCCTTTTTGCGAATATATGGGGTGCTGAATAAACATATAAATAGATACATAGTAGAAAGCCAAGGGGATAAAAATGAAACCAAGCCATAGAAAAGACGTAATAATAGCCAGAATCATATTTGCAGTAATGTGTCTGGCACTTGTAGCAATAATAGCAGCAGTGGCAGTGACCATATCGTCACACAGAAAGCAGGCTAAGCTTGAGGAAGAGTTAAAGCAGCTTCAGGAGGCTCAGCAGCAGGAACAGGAGACAGAGACACCGACCTATGTTGTACCACAGCCAGTGGAGGAGCCGGTTGAAGAAGTTCATGTCAGGGCAACTGCCAATGTTAATTTAAGAGCAGAGGCAAGCACAGATGCGGAAATCCTTACAACTGTTGAAGCAGGAGCAGAGATGGTGCTTATCAGCGAGGAAAACGGATGGGCGCAGGTTACATACAATGACCAGACAGGATATGTCAGTACCGATTTTGTGGAGACTGTGGTAGACGATACAGCATCGGACAGTGTAACTGCAGATGAAGCGGCAGACGACACAGCATCGGATAGTATAACCGCAGATGATACAGCAGCAGACAGTACAGCAAACTAGAGTAATGACCCCGGAGAATATCCCGGGGTTTTTGCGTTGCCAGGCATCCACAAAAAGCTGCTAGTGGCAGGGCTTAAGGTGGCAGTCAGACATCCAGATAACAAGAGTGGCTGATGCTGTTTGCTGTGCTGCGGAAAATTCCATGATGCAGCTTAAATAAAATATAGATAAGTAGAGGAAATACCATGACAGGATTAGTTTACATATGTATAGCAACATTATTGATAGCCCTAGCACCAGTGCTGGCAAAAAAAGGAATCAGAAAGAGTAAGCCGACTATAGGCGCAGCCTTTGCGGCTACAGCTTTGACAGTAATATGTATATTTCTAAATAAAGGTGCATTGAGAGGACTTAATGTGGCAGGCTGGGGAATGTGGACATGGATATATGTTCTGCTTTCAGGCCTTACAACAGCATTTTGTATCTTGTTTTTATTTAAAAGTGCACATAATAGTGAAGTAATGCACTTTTTACCAGTGATAAAATGCAATATGGTATTGGTTATTCTGCTTTCCTTTGTTATATATAAAAGCCAGATTTCCACAAGACAGTGGATTGTTATAGCTTTAACAATTATAGGCATGCTTCTTATGATAATCGGAGAGGGAGGCGAAAAAGGCTGGAAATGGCTGGGCTTTGCAGTGCTTTCTGTATTGTGTTACAGTGTCTTTTTAATCATAGACAGCCACTATCTGTCGTCCATAGACAGTGGACTTCTTATGACAATAAGGCTCATAATAGCAGTAATTATAATCTGGTGCATTGCTATGACATCAGGTGGTGGCAATACGATTCGTTCTATGTCTTTTCTGGATGGGGTGATACTTATTCTGGCGGGTGTAGTCTATGGGTTGAGCATGATTTTTTATTCGAGAGCTGCGGCAGCCCTTGGAAGCAGTCAGCTTATGTATATTTATAATGCTAATTTATTCGTGTCCATGATATTTGCAACCCTGCTTCTTGGAGAAAAAATCACGCCAAAGAAGCTGATAGGTGCGCTTTTGATGATAGCTGCATTATTTATATAATGGGTTTGTGAATATACCGAAAGGTTATGAACATATATATAATATCAGCATATCTTATACAGATAAGATAGTGGAGCAGATTATGGAAGACAAAATTCCGTTTTATAAGACATTTTCAATGCAAAATCCATACACGGCAGAGCTTGAGTATGAGAAAGACATGGAAAGGGTAAAGGAGTTTTATCCAAAGGAAATAGCCCATATCCAGAGCGCAGTTGAAAAGCACTGTGACAAACTGGAATATGAGGGCAGCAGGATTTTTGACGAAGAACCTGACAGAATGATGATGCAGGAAGAGGCTGACAAAATAGTTGCTGCGCTTTCTTTGGAGCTTGAAAGTGAAGAGGTATCTGTACAAGTGCCTCAAAAGAAGTTATACTTTGAGGCAGTGGCACAATCCTATAACCTGTGCAGTGGCATGGGAGACTATCTGTGCAATATGGTCAGGGTATTATTTGGAAATGAAATATACAGAAGACGATGCAGACGCAGGAGATGCAGGCACTTCTGGTAAGATAGATAAGGCGGTAAATATGAGCAAAAGAGTTATAAAATCACTTGTGCTGGCGGCAGTTTTTTTGGCAGCATTAATTATATTCAGCATTTTGACAAATCAGGTAAACAAGGATCTGACTACCAATATGTCAGATGCCAGTTTACCTGTGATGCATTTTTATATGGATGATACCAAGGTAAATGAGCTGCACGGATATACTCAGGAGATGGATGCCCTCAAGATGAGGGACACAATCACACCTGTAGGGACAAGCAGAAAGCTGACCATAGGTATAGATACTTATGGAAAAGCCATCGATGAGATAGCCTATGAAATCAGGAGCATGGATGGCGACAGGCTGGTTGCTGAGAATCAGTTGTCTGATTATCAGAGTAATGGAAATAAGATAAGCGCAGATGTAGTGCTTGAAAATATCCTGCAAAAGGATGAGGAATACCTGCTTATTTTTACCCTCACATCAGGCTCAGACAATATGTATTACTACACACGAGTCATGGAAACGGATGACTGCTATACAGCTGAGTGTCTGCAATTTGCCATGAAATTCCACAACAGCACCTTTGATGGAAGCGGTGAATCCTTTATACCGACATATATAGAGGCGGCAACAGGTGATGCGACTACATTTAATTATGTTGATTTGACCTGTACATTAAAGCAGATAATGTGGGCTGATTTTAAGCCGACAGTGCTGACAGAGCCGGTTGTGGATTTTAAGGAGATAAACAGCTCCTATAATGTGCTGACAGTGGATTATGTAATGACCTATGTAAACGAGTATGGTGAGACCGAATACTATAACGTAGAGGAATACTACAGATTGAGGCAGACTGCCGAGAGAATGTATGTGTTAAACTTTGAGAGAACTACAGAAGAAATTTTCAATGTGGAGAAAAATTTCTTTGCTGACACAGACGAAATACAGTTGGGAATCAGGGACCAGAATGTAGAGTATGAGACCAATGAGAACGGCAATCTCATCTGTTTCGTACAGTCAGGTGACTTGTGGTGTTATGATGCGACTAACAATGAGATAAGTCGTATATTCAGCTTCAGAGGCAGTGAGGGCATTGATGCCAGAGAGAACTGGAACCAGCACGATATAAGAATCGTAAGAGTGGATGAGGCTGGAAGTGTGGATTTTGTCGTATATGGATATATGAACAGGGGTGACCACGAGGGAGAAGTGGGAGCTGCGGTATATCATTATGACGGACTTGCATATACTATAGAAGAGGAGGCATTTATTCCATCGGATGCATCCTATGAGATTTTAAAGGCAGAGATGGGACAGCTCATATATCAGGATGATGTGGGTATGTTTTACCTCATGCAGGAAGGAAATATATATAAGATTAACCTCTCTGATTTTTCCGTAAAGAAAATGGTAGAGGACCTGGACAGTGACTGCTATGCGGTTGCAGCCTCAAACAAGTATGTATCCTGGGTTGAATCGGACAATAAATATTCATGCACAGAGGTTAATATTTTAAATCTGAAGGACGGAGATTCCTTTACAATCACTGCAGACAGCGGAAACTATATAAGACCGCTGGGATTTATCGGTGAGGATTTTATATATGGAATAGCAGACAGCAGTGATGTCATAACAGATCAGGCGGGAAATGTAACATTCCCTATGCACACGCTTAAGATAATAGATGTGGAAAATGAATCAGAGCTTAAGACCTATTCTCCATCATCAGGCTATATCCAGAGTATAAGCATAGAGGATTACACAATCCAGATATCCCTGTTTGGTCTGGGACCAGACGGACAGTATGTGGCAGCCGGCTCCGACTCAATTATGAACAGGGAGGCAGATTCTAACAAAAATGTAAGTGTCAAGACCTCTGCCATGGAGATAAAGGAAACTCAGGTTCAGCTGCAATTTAATGCAGCAAGAGCTTCATCCAAGCTTAAAAAGGTGGTATCAAAGGGCATTCTGATAGAGGAAGACAGGACAGTTAACCTTGAACAGACTAGCGGCGAGAGATTTTATGTGTATGTAAAGGGGGATGTAGAGCTGGCGACAGACAGTATCTCAGATGCCATTAATCTGGCAAATAACAGGCTGGGTGTTGTAATAGATTCCAAGCAGAATTATATATGGATGAGAGCCAGAAAAAATTCCCAGAGTGCATTCCAGGGTATCTCATGCTCTGAAGGAGATGCAGGTGCCGGAAGTGTAGTAGGCGCATTGTCAGCCATGCTTGAGTACAATGGAATTACAGTTAGTGTAAGCGAACTTGTACAGGCAGGAAACTCTGCCAGAAATGTACTGGAAAGTACGATGGAGGATGCAATAGTGCTGGATATCTCAGGAGTAGGTTCAGAGGAATTATTGTTTTATCTGAGCAACGGAACTCCAGTATTTGCAATGACAGGAAGTAACAGTGCAATACTGGTAACCGGATATTCATCCAATGAAACTTTATACTATTATGACCCTTCAACTAATACAAATGGCAGTATGAGTTTTGAAGATGCTGATATTTTATTCACAAAAGGTGGAAATAAATTCATCACTTATATAAAATAGTGTTGTCATTTTTACTAATATAACATGTTTTTTAATCGGGGCTTAGTTGAAGTTTAACAGAAAAGCTGTAGACATGTTGCAAACACTGATTAATTGCGATATATTCAAATATATGAACCGAGTCGGTAAAGGAGAACATATGAGTAAGAAAAGTATTGTAGTGTCAAACGTAACAGATAGTCATGATAATCCAATAGCAGAGCTTGTACAGGTGGCGTGCAAGTTCAACAGCGAAATTACATTGGAGAGTGACAATCGTAAAATCAACGCGAAGAGCATTATGGGCATCATGGCATTCAATCCTTCAGATGGGATGACAGTTGATATCGTCACAAAGGGTGATGATGAGATGGAAGCACTTGATGCAATTGAGAAGTTCTTAGTGTGTGAATAAGTAGTTGTGTACTTAAGGAGGGAATTAGTATGCAGAGTAAGGAAGTAAAGGAAAATGTAAAGGCAACTGAGATGAAGGAAGCTGCAAAGGCAACAACAAAGGCAGCTGAGACAAAGGTAAAAGAAGCTGCAAAGGATACAGCAAAAGCAGCTGAGACAAAGGTAAAAGAAGCTGCAAAGACAACAGCTAAGAAGGCAGCAGCAGCTAAGACAGCAGCAAAAGCAACAGCCAAGAAAACAGTTGCAAAGGCAGCAGCTAAGACTGCAGCAGTTGAACCACAGGTTATCATACAGTATCAGAATAACGAGTCTGATTTAGCCAAGGTTACAGAGAGAGTTAAGACTCAGTTTGTTTCAGAGGGACATAAGGCTGGAACAATCAAGAAGATTAATGTTTATCTTAAGCCGGAAGAGTACTCTGCTTACTATGTAATCAACGACAAGTTCAGTGGTCGTGTAGATCTTTTCTAATCTAAAAATGATATATATTGAGGGCTCCAGACCTTGCAGAATATGCGGGCTGGAGCTTTTTTGCTCTATCTATTGCATAAAACCAATCTTAATGCTGCTATATTTTCAAAGCAATAACTTCAATTGCTGCATTAACGATTATAAAATTAATGTATCAACCGATAGATGATAGTGTAATCGATGTTGTGGCATCTATCACAAAGATGAATATAAATTACAATAAGGCAGGTGAGCGAAAAATGTGTACATTGTGGGACGAGGTAAGAGAAGAAGGACGTGAAGAAGGCTTGTCTCTCGGACGTGAAATAGAAATCTTCATGAGCGTACAGGAAGGCGATTACGGAGTAAAGCGCGGTGCAGAAAAGCTTGCAATCACAGAAGCCGAGTTTATCGAGCGTATGGAAAAAGCAGGCTATAAGCTGCCGGCATTGGCATAAGAACCTTTTACAAATTAGACAGAAATATACAAAAAAGGTAACACACTAGATAATGTGTTACCTTTTTTATTTTACACAATATATAT
>ERZ1035006.2463-NODE-2463-length-10517-cov-4.952304_pt1 | contig 10517 bp, 11 predicted proteins | sample MGYA00520694_ERZ1035006 | MGnify/ENA primary metagenome ERZ1035006 (study PRJEB33766, sample SAMN09781746) | gut metagenome | biome: gut microbiome | host: Homo sapiens | place: Madagascar | study: EMG produced TPA metagenomics assembly of the PRJNA485056 data...
ACTAAGAATAGTTACTGTTTGGGGAGGTATCTTTATGTCAAAAAAGCGATTGACCATTGGGCTTTTTATCTGTCATCTGGACAATGATTATGCATACGACATATGTAAGGGTGTGGATTATGCTGCCAAAGAGCTGGATATTAACCTGGTGATTTTTCCGGGAATGTATATCAATGCAGCCTACAATGATCCGGCGAATGCCAAGTACGATTACCAGTATAACTCCATCTTTTACTACGCAAAACCGGAATCTATCGATGCTCTGATCATTTCGATTGGCACGATCGGTACATTTTTAAATGATGCGGATTCCCTGGAATTTCTGAACCGTTTTAAGGACATTCCGGTTCTGACACTGGAAGCAGAGTTTCCTGGCTTTTCGTCTCTTGTCATTGACAGTGCAAAAGGATTACGGGAGGTTATCCATCATCTGATCTATGACCACAATAAAAAGCATATCGGCTTTATCAGCGGCCGTCAGAGCAATGCCGATGCACAGGAGCGTCTGGATATTTATCGCTCTACTCTGAAAGAATCCGGAATCCCGGTCGATGAGACGCTGATCGCATATGGCAATTTCTCTGAATATTGCGAAGATCTGGTGGAGGATCTGCTGGATACACACCCGGAAATCGATGCCTTATGCTTCGCTAATGACCAGATGGCATTAGGCGGCTATAATGTATTAAAGCGCAGGGGTATCGAAATTGGAAAAGATATTGCCGTTACCGGATTTGATGATGTTCCTCTGGCACTGGCACTTTCGCCGGCACTTACGACCGTCCGTGCGAATGCCTGTGAATTAGGCTATCGTTCTGTCTATCAGGTATGTGAATTGATCAAGACACATGAGATCACTTCCAGACGCTTCGATTCCTCCATGATCGTCCGCGATTCATGTGGTTGTGCAGAAGTATCGTCCTCGCCTGCATCCGATGCATCCGATTCAATACCTCAAACCAAACAAGAGATCCTAAACTCAATTATTGATTCTGTCTTTGTAAATGACAAGGATACCTTTATATATAAACGGATTTCTGTACTGATCACGGATTTTCTATCCAAGTTACTGGATATTACCCTTGATCCGGCACAGCATTCTTTCCCGCAGGAGCCGTTTAAAGACATCCTGCTAAGCTATTGTAATTCCGATATGCCGCTCTACTATTCTGTGCCGCAGCTGAGCTACTGTATGCGCAACATTGAGAAGCTGATCCTGCCTCTCCTTCCGGAGCTGGACAAGAAGATTTCCTTCTTCAATCTGACATCCGCACTCTCCAGCCTGCTTCTGAATGCAGAGGACGGATTCCGTTACAATGAGAACCGGGATTATAAGTTAAATAACTGGACCTCCAGTTATATTATCCGTGATACAATCATCAACAGCACAAATACGGAGCTGATCTATCAGCAGATTTCAGATAAGTTCGAAAAACTGAATCTGATCAGCTCTTATATCTTCACTGCACCAAGCGAGGAGATTCATCTGAATCCGGACGGCAGCTGGCATATACCGGACGCTCTTCAGCTACAGGTATATAACAAGGATCATGTCAGTGTCCCACTTACAAAGTCTGCTTACATGATAGATGTCAAAAACCTGTTTAACAATCCGTATATTCCGCAGAACCGCCGGTATACCATGGTGTTGACTCCTATCTTTACCAGTGACGAGCACCACGGTGTCTTCCTGTGTGAGCTGGATATTTCCAACTTCCACCATATTTACTCTATCAGCCTTCAGCTTGGGACCACATTAAAGTTCCTGAAGATGAACGAGACACAGCAACAGACTAACCAGCAGCTGGAATATACACTTTCCGTGCTTCATGAGAAGAACCGGCAGTTAAGCAAGATTTCAACCATCGACGAACTGACCGGACTAAAGAACCGGCGCGGCTTCCTGGCAGAAACACAGGCTGTTATCTCTTCTTCCATCAATGAGGACCAACGGGCAATTCTGTTATTTGCCGATATGGATAATCTGAAGATTGTAAATGATACCTTTGGTCATGAGGATGGTGATTTCGCTCTGCGCACGATTGCAACCGCATTGAAGAGCAGCTTAAGAAACGGCGATATCATCGGCCGGATCGGCGGTGATGAGTTCGTAGCATTTGCCCTGTTAAACAGCCAGCAGTCTGCCGACCTGATCGCTAATCGTATTCACAAGCGTCTGGCAGATATTAACGCCAACAGTGATAAGCCATATTATATTGAGGCCAGCATCGGTATTGTCGACTTCATCTGTCACACGGATCTGGATATCCAGACCCTGATCAAGCAGGCCGACGATGCATTGTATGAGAACAAGTCGCATAAGCGCGCTTCCGTTCTGAAGGAAGATTTCCAATAAGTTTTTAATAAAGAATCCTTTAAAACCAGCAGGAGCTGATGGATCATATGATTCCATTCAGCTCCTGATATAAGCTTCTCGCATAACTGTCTGTCATTCCGCAAACAGAATCTGTCACCAGCAGAATTCTCAGATACAGCTTTTCTTCTTCACTTTTCCCTCGCGATTCCGCATAATAGCGTTCCACATAGTTCTCAGACACCAGTGTAATGACCTTCTCATCAATCGTACCCAGCTCTTTTTCCGTGTCAAAATAAATAGCTGCCCGTACAAACTTATCCAGTAGAAACTCCAGCATATGTCCGGCGGCAATCTCCAGCTTATAGATCGGCTCTGACACAAATGCATTCCGATATGCAATGTCACCCATTGCTTTCATCAGACCTTCTGCATAGGTACCATGAAAGAGGTCATACGGATAATTTCCCTCAATGATCGCCTCATAATTCTGAATAAATCCATAGGTCGCGCATTTGATCAGATAATTCTGCACATTCAGTGCCCAGTTCTGTACCGCATAAAACTCCGGATTGCCATACTCCCGCTCCAATGCCTTCTGATACTGGTACTGCAATTCCTCCAGCGGATTAAAATAATTCATTACCCACGGTGCACACTGCCGGTTCAGCCTCCGCAGCTCCCGTTCCAGCATACCATAGGTAATGCAGCCTTTCTTCACCGCATCCTCAATATCTGCCGTCTTATATGCAATATCGTCGGCCGCCTCCAGAATAAATGTCATTGGATTCCGGCAGCCGTGCGTCCCTGTCATTTCCTGAATATCCCGGTAAATCTCCCGCTCCGCATAGAAATATCCCATCTTCTTGTTCTTGATATTCTCCGACTGCGGATCTGATTCCAGTGAAGATACCGGATATTTCAGAATCGTACTCATCAGTGCATAGGTCAGATTCATTCCGTACTCATCCAGAGAAAAATGCAGCTTACTGATCAGCCGGAGTGCCTGCGCATTACCCTCAAACTGATAGAAATCCTGCTTCATCTGCTCCGTCAGCATATCCTCTACCCGCCGGTCAAAAAACATCAGCTCCGGAAGCCGTTCCCGGAACCACTGCCGGATCGCCGTCTCTCCAAAATGTCCAAACGGCGGATTTCCGATATCATGAATCAATCCGGCACACTGCAGGACATTACACATGTCCTCTGCCATCCGCCAGTTAAAACCCGGCTCCTTTCCCGCAGCAATCAGATTCTTGCCAATATTCTGTCCAAGCGAACGTGCAAAGGATGACACCTCCAGAGAATGCGTCAGTCTGGTTCGGATAAAATCACTCTTATCAAGCGGAAATACCTGCGTCTTATCCTGCAGCCTCCGGAACGAAGCACTGCCGATGATCTTCTGATAATCCTTCTCATATTCGGTTCGCAGATCTCTTCCTCCGTTCACAGAGGTCGGATAATTTTTTCTCCGTTTTGAACAGAGCAACTGATTCCATTCCATTGTCATTCTCCTCGTTTACACAATTCTCATGCAATCAGTATATCAAATGTGACAGGTATATTCAAACCGAAAATGCATATAATACATTCACGATATCATTATAGAAATGAGGACTTCACATGAAACAAACCTTTCCCTATCCGGTAGAACCGCTTCCGTACGCATATGACTGTCTGTGTCCGGCCCTTTCACCGGAAACACTGGAATTCCATCATGACAAACATTACAAGACCTATGTTGATAATCTCAACAGCACTCTGGCAGATTTCCCTAAGCTCCAATCGGTACCTCTGGAGGAGCTGTTGATCCATCTGGAGGACATTCCGGAAAGCATCCGCACATCCATCCAGAATAACGGCGGTGGTGTATATAACCATGAGCTTTATTTTAACTGTATGCAGGGCTGCGGCTTCCAGATGCCGGAAGGCACACTGGCAACCGCTATTCAGAGAGATTTCGACTCTCTGGATAATTTCCAGCGTACGCTTACCAATGCGGCAATCCGCCGGTTCGGCTCCGGTTATGCCTGGCTTGTCGTTGAAAACGAGAAATTATCCGTTGTCAGCACCGCCAATCAAAATACTCCCATAACCGAGACACAGAAACCGATCCTGTGCATCGATGTATGGGAGCACGCATATTATCTGCAGTATCAGAACCGCAGAGCCGATTATGTTTCCAACTGGTTGGGCCTGATCAACTGGCCGTATGTCCAGTCCTTACTGGAAGGACAATAACTCGGATACTTCCTTCCGCTTCGGTGCCTCCGGCTCAAATACCGGATATCCGATTGCCACCAGGGCAGCTACCTGCTGCCCTTCCGGCACATCAATCACTTCCGCGATCTTCGCTTCATCAAAGATTCCCATAATAACAGATCCTACGCCCTGCTCATGCGCAGCCAGACAGAAGGTCTGTGTTGCGATTCCGGCATCAAACATCTCCCAACGATCCTCTTTGGAGGTGGTGTAAGAGCCATCCTTCTCATAACCGGAACGATTCTTTACCATAGTTACCACTACCAGAGCCGCACAGTTACGAATCGTCTTGGTATTATACTCAAATCCCAGTACACAGTCCGTTGCGATCTTTTCAATCTTCGCCTTGTCCTCTACCACAATGTATCTGGTAATCTGTGTGTTTTTCCAGGATGGTGCATATGCTGCCGCACCTACGATCGTTTCCAATACCTCATGTGGCACTGCCTCTTCTTTAAACTTTCTGCAGCTTCTCCGTGTCTTAATACATTCCATTGCTTCCATTGTTCATTTCTCCCTTCGTATTATGATTATATCTTGTTTTATGCTGTTCCGTTACAGACTGCCTGCCTTCCATGCCTGCAGTACCTTCTCCAGATCCTCTCTGGTCTCCATCTCATTGACCACACCGCGGATCCGGGTGGAATTCGGATATCCGGTCGTATACCAGGATACATGCTTTCGCATCTCATGGACCCCTGTGTATTCTCCTTTGAACTCTATCATCATATCCAGATGACGCAGAATCATATCTACCACTTCCGCTACAGATGGCTTTTCCGGAGTCTCTCCTGTCCGGAGTGCCTCCTTAATCTGCGAAAATATCCATGGATTGCCTTTGGCACCTCTGCCGATCATAAATGCATCACAGTTCGTTTCTGCCTTCATCCGCAGGGCATCCTCCGCCGTCAGAATATCTCCGTTTCCGATTACCGGAATGGATACCGCTTCTTTCACCTGCCGGATAATGTCCCAGTCGGCTTTGCCTGCGTAATACTGGGTCCGCGTTCTGCCATGAACCGCTACCGCCGCCGCTCCGTTTCTCTCTACAACCTGTGCAACCTCTACGGCATTTACATGCTCCTCATCAATGCCTTTTCGCATTTTCACGGTTACCGGAATGGATACCGATTCCGAAATCGCTGCTACGATCTCACCTGCCAGGGATGGATTCTTCATAAGTGCTGAACCCTCTCCGTTATTAAACACCTTCGGCACAGGGCATCCCATATTCACATCTATGAAATCAAAGCCAATCGCTTCGATCTGCTTCGCCATGCCTCCCAGCAGCTGTGGCTCTGATCCAAACAGCTGCAGACCGATCGGCTGTTCCCGCTTATCCAGTGCGAGTAACGGAATCGTATTCCGATTCTTATAATACATAGCCTTTGCGCTTACCATCTCTGTATAGAGAATATCACAGCCCTGCTCCTTACAGAGCAACCGAAATGGCAGATCCGTTACCCCCGCCATCGGTGCCAGTATCAACTTATCCTGTATATCAATGTTTCCGATCCTTGCACTCATATCTAACGTTCCTGTTTCTCGTAAATCAGCTTCAGGCCCTTCAGCGTCAGATCCGGATCATAGATATCAATCACCTTTGTCTCCTGAGAAATAATTTTTCCGAGTCCGCCGGTAGCCACAACCTTCATATGCTCCAGCTTCGCTTCCTGCTTGATCTTATGTACAATGTACTCTGTCTGACCGATACCACCATAGATCAATCCTGCCTGCATACTGGTGACAGTATTCTTCGCCAGAATGCTCTCCGGCTTCCGGATCTCTATCTCCGGCAGCTTCGCTGCATTATTCCAAAGTGTATTAGCTGAGATTCGGATTCCCGGTGAGATCACACCTGCAACCAGACTGCCGTCTTCTGTCACCAGATCATGTGTCGTTGCCGTTCCGAAATCAATGACAATGACCGGTCCGCCATACAGCTCGTATGCTGCGACTGCGTCTACAATTCTATCTGCACCCAGCTCCCGCGGATTCTCCGTTGCCAGCTTGATTCCGGTCCGGATACCCGGGCCGACAATAATCGGCTTTACATGAAAATATTTCAGAATTCCACTTGTGAGCGAATGCATCACATCCGGCACTACGGATGCTACGATTACTGCGTGAATCGACTTTACTGAAAGATTTCTTGCATTTAACAGATCCATAAAGAAGATTCCATATTCATCTGATGTCCGCGGAATCTTGGTCGTCATTCGGAAGGTTCCTTTTATTTCATCACCATCAAACAAGCCGATGGTAATATTTGAATTTCCAACATCAATTGTTACTAACATACTATGCCTCTCCTTAATCAGATTTCATAATCCACACAGCACCGGCTGGTCTTTACCTTTGCGATCTCTCCGGCGACTGCAACGTGTGCCGGATGAACCGCATATTTCTCACAATCCTCCATAGAGTCAAAATCAGCAAGCAATATCAGCTGTGCATTATCCTTCGGTGCCTGCTCTGCATTTACACCTACCTCCATTTTCTTCAGAAACGGAATCTGTGCCGGAAGCTCCAGCAATTTATCTCCCAGTCGTCTGGCCTCCTGAGTCGGTGTCAGGTCGCCGTTCTCACGGATGCCAAACATTACCACATGTCTTATCATCTCCAAGTCCTCCTACTCTTCTTCTATATCTATTTTCTCACCTAAAAAGAATACCTTATAATATGTCTCCAGTGCTTCCAGCAGTTCTCTGCGGCGTTCCCGGATCTGTTTGATCTTTAACGCACTGCCGATATCATCATATAATAAGTCACCTTCATTCGCTGCTGTAATAAAGTTCAGATTTCCTCTGGAATCATATTCCAGTGTCAGAATGCCGCCAATCTCCTCCGTAAATGTTACGCACATGATCTGCAGCTCCCGCCGGATTCCTTCCGGAAGATTTTCAAAATCCTCATTCAGATAATATTTCTCCTCGTATTTGGATGATACACATAAAATCACATTGTCCTGATGCATAATCTGCCTCCTGTATCTTCTATTCTTCCGCCCAGAAATCTACCGGATCCCGCCAGTCACAATACCAGCCGTTCTTTCCCAGTGAATATCGGAACATATATTTTGCATAAATCTCATCTTCCGGAATAAATGTCTGATTCCAGTATCTGGAATCTGCGGAATTCTCCCGGTTATCGCCTAACAGAAAATAGCTGTTTGCCGGAACGATCCAATCATTCTCGCCATCCCGCAGGGCACTGGTCGTCCCCTGTACATAGTCATCCCGCACGCGGCGGTCATTCACATACACGCCATCTGCCCGCAGTTCTACGTGATCACCCGGACAACCGATCACTCGCTTGACCATAAACTCGTTATATTCTGCGCTCCAGAATATCACAATCTCTCCATAGGTCGGCTGGCCAAACCAGTATGCCATCCGGTTACCAACAATCCGGTCTCCGGTCATGATCGTTGTCTCCATGGAGCCGGACGGTACCTCAGCATGAAAAAACATCACCTGTGTCAGTACCAGTGCAATCAGGATTCCGTATAATACCGGAAGTACCACCGCATGCACAAAGGACTTCAGCTTCTGCCCCGGTCTTCTGGCCTCTTCCTCCAGATTCTCCTGTAATTCCACCTGACGCTCTGCTTCAAACTTCCGCTCCACCTGCGTCTGTGCTTCATTCAGAAGATGTTCTGTCTGCTCCTCCGGCTGTTCCGATAGTTCTATATTCTGTAAATCATTTTCTAATGGATTATTATTTTCTTCCTTCACAATCGTTTCCTGTCATTTCTATATGTATGATATGTTGTTTTTGCATTATGCCGGTATGTGCAAGCACATCCCGTCGCAATGCTCATTATATCACAGAATCCTGAATATGACCATAAGGTAGCTCTTTTCTTCTGAAAACGGCCACAGCATATATGCGCAATCCGCAATCTGCAGTTCCTGCTTCTCATAGGCCTTTCCGATTTCCTGTTCCAGCTGATAGGCTCCTTCCACCCGTGACATCCGCATCTGATGCAAACCGGAGCTTCCCTGTTCGGTCAACCGCTCAATTGCTTCCTCTCTGAGTGCGGTATCCTCCCAAAGGAATGTCGTATACTCGTACCCCAGATACACGACTCTTCCATATTGTCTCATAACACATAAGGATTCTTCCGCAAAGCTTCGGTTTAAATGCTCCACGATCCGTTGTACCTGTTGCCGTACCGATAACGGATAGCGCCCTGTCTGCAGCGTAAGTATCAACGGCATATATACCTGACTGTGAAACCCCATGCAAATAATCCGGTCAAACTTTGGGATTCCGTACAGCTCCAGGGTATCTTGAACTACATGCCGAAAGCTTCTCTGTGTCCGGAATGTATCTTCGTAGACCGTCTGCCATTCTGACAATGTCTCTGTTCCGGCCTCACATGCCTTCTGAAATGCATCCAGCTGCTGCTCTGACAGTCCCACTGCATCTGCACATATTGTATGCAGATTTTCATGCTTTCCCACCTTCTCTGTGCCTGCCTGCAGAGCCTCCGGATTACAGTCCAGCAAAAATACCTGCCGGTCATTTTCCAACAGCCATTCCAGTTCCAGATCATCACAGGCCCCTGCTCCTACGACCAGCACCGCTTCTCCCGGTTCTGCATCCGTCATCACATATGCCGTCAGATCTCTCCGATATGCTTCCCAGCGTTCATCCGCTCCGTCAATTCTTGGATTTCCATTCATCTTATGCCTCTTCGTTTTATTCTTTATCCTTCGGCTTTATATCCCCAGCCGTTTCATTCACACTCCAGCTTATCTGAAGCCATAATTTACAATATGCTGCAATCGGCGCCACACCCTCAAGGATTTTCACGCCACAATCCCTGTATGCCTGTTTGGTCTCATAACCACCTTCCAGTTGCTCGACTCCCAGCAGATAGACCGGGATATTTCTTTCTGTCATTTCCTGTACATAGCTACGAAACGCATCGTCAACCCGCATCGTTCCGGCATGATAGCACTGTAACATAACCGCCCGAATGCCTCCCGGCTGCCCGGGCCTCGGATATACGATTCCGGGAGCCATGTGAATCCACAGGATTCCGGATTCCTTTTTCAGTGCATGGTATATTTCTCCCGGTGACGGCATTTCCCCCATGTCCTTTTGTAGAGTTTCCGGCTCTTTATCCTCTCCGGCCACCCAGGTACCATCCGGCCGATACCATCCCACACAGCTTCCGTAAATGCTATGAAGATCGTCCTCAAACACAGCATGCTCCAGTAGATGCGTTCCCCGATGAACATAGGTATTGCCGTCCGCATTCCGATAAACAACGCCGACACCACAATACCCATCTACTATCCGTTGCACCGCATAGCGGAAATTATCCAGTCCGTTCGCTCGTGCATCCTCCAATGGATAATTACTGGATACCAGCAGGATCGGAACCAGCCGATTCCCATATACATATTCCAACATGGCCGCAGTATACTGTAGTGTATCTGTTCCATGGCAGACAATGATTCCATCATATTTTGCCGCTTCTATACAATCACCGACTTCATCCAGCAACTTTATCAGGTACTTAGCCTCCAGATTTTCACTCAATATCTGATATGGCATCCGGCTGTCTATCTCCACTCCCGCCGCCAGATCCGGATATTTCATCCGAAACAGCCGCAATACCTCATACGGCGTCTCCGTGTCCGGGGCGATCCAACCATCCTGTACCACCTTACTGCCAATGGTTCCTCCTGTTGCAAGCATCGCTATTTTCATTCTGTTTCCCTTCATTTCTTATTGAAATTAGTATCAAGTTATCAAACCTTTTTCTATCTGTCAATTCCTTATATTATTGTTTTTGAGAAAAAAATTCACCCTTTATTGACAAGGTATAATTCCCCCTCTATAATTAAAATAATATTACCGAATAAAGGGTGATACTTTATGGGATTTCAATTAGCAGATGACAATGATTCATCGTCATCTTCGA
>ERZ1035006.2464-NODE-2464-length-10515-cov-10.037859_pt1 | contig 10515 bp, 10 predicted proteins | sample MGYA00520694_ERZ1035006 | MGnify/ENA primary metagenome ERZ1035006 (study PRJEB33766, sample SAMN09781746) | gut metagenome | biome: gut microbiome | host: Homo sapiens | place: Madagascar | study: EMG produced TPA metagenomics assembly of the PRJNA485056 data...
TTCCGAAGCTGACCGAACCCAGGGCTCCAGTAATCAGCTGAATCATTACTTCCTGGTTCAAGATCCCATCCTCCTGAATAAAAGAATTGCTGCAATAAATCCAAGAGCCAGTGCAGCTGCAAGCAGAAGTGCGGCAATCAGACGTATAATTCCGGAAAGAGTATCACCAATCAACACATCACGGATGGCATTGGTTGTCATAAGTCCGGGAATCAGAAGCATAATGTCGCCGATCATGATCTTATCCAGATGGAGACTGGAAATCATAGCACAGCCGGCGCAGATAAAACAGCCGGTGAGAAAAGAGGCCGCAAACTGAAATGTAACGTCATTCATACACACAGGGCGAAGATATTGCTGGAACATCCATATCAGGACGGCAGCGGCTCCTGCAAAAAGAGCGTCCCAGGCATTGCCGCCATAAAAAAGAGCAAAGCTGCACGCTGCCAGAATGCTGCCGGCAAGCTTGGCGGCAGGAAGAGGCTTCTGTTCATTGATTTTTTTTAATTCTGTTTTCAATTCCTGAGGAGAGAGCGGGGCTTTACAAAAACGTCTGCTTAGATCGTTCAGCTGTTCCAGTCTGGTAAAATCATTTCCCCCGTCTTCATGGATCCGCCGTGTCTGTGTATGAGCAGTGGAACCAGGAAACTCCATGGTGATCACAATGCTGGAGGTGATCACAAATACGTTCATCTGAGAAGCACCGCAAGCGTAGCCCATCCGATTCAAAGTATCTTCTACACGGAAAATTTCCGCACCACTTGACAAAAGAGCATCTCCCATGTCCAGAAAAATGTGTAAATATTCAGTGGCAGTCTGCATAAAGCAAGCTCCTTTCCTGTACAGATAAGGTTTCAAACATCTTTTAGTATAAAGCTTCCGGCACTCAGATACAACCATATAATATTGCGGGAACTTTTACAATTTCTGGTTTTCATGTAAGGGAGATTGTGCTAACATAGAAAGGAATGATTTCTAATATGATAGAAGAATTCCAAGGAGGAAATTAGAAAATGGGCTGCACAACTATTTTAGTCGGAAAAAAGGCATCTTACGATGGTTCTACCATGATTGCCAGAAATGATGATTCTGGAGCAGGACATTATATGCCGAAAAAATTCGTGGTCGTTCATCCGGAGGAACAGCCTCGAAAATACAAATCCGTTATTTCCCATGTGGAAATTGATCTGCCAGATGATCCCATGGGCTACACCTCTGTTCCAAATGCAGTAGATGGAGAGGGAATCTGGGCTGCAAGCGGAGTTAATGAGGCAAAGGTCGGAATGACAGCAACAGAAACCATCACATCCAATCCCCGTGTTCTGGGGGCTGATCCGCTGGTTGTTTATCATCCGGCCGAGGACGGCAAAGAGGAAGTTGTCGGAGGAATCGGAGAGGAAGACATTGTTTCTATCGTACTTCCTTATATTCACAGTGCCCGTGAGGGCGTAAAGCGCCTTGGCAGCATTCTGGAAACATATGGTACTTATGAGATGAATGGCATTGCTTTTCAGGACCAGGACGAAATCTGGTGGCTGGAAACCATCGGCGGCCATCACTGGATCGCAAGAAAGGTGCCGGACGATGTTTATGTGGTAATGCCTAACCAGCTGGGCACTGACGAATTTGATCTGGAGGATGCACTCACTTCACAGGAAGAATATATGTGCTCTCCTGACATGAAAGAGTTTATCGAAAAAAATCATCTGAACCTTTCCCTTGACGGAACTCTGAATCCAAGAGATGCATTTGGAAGCCATGATGACTCTGACCATGTATACAACACACCGAGAGCCTGGTTTATGCTGCGCTACCTCAATCCGAGAACAAAAATCTGGGACGGACCGAATGCAGAATTTACTCCATATTCCGATGATCTTCCCTGGTGTATGGTTCCGGAAAAGAAGGTTACAGTGGAAGATGTGAAATATGTACTGTCCGCACATTATCAGGGAACACCTTATGATCCTTATGCTGCCTATGGAGACAAGGCATCGAAGGGTGCATTCCGTTCCATTGGCGTTAACAGAACGGACTTCCTGTCTGTGATCCAGATGCGCCCGGATAAAGAAAAGGACAGCAATGTTCTGCAGTGGATTGCATTTGCTTCCAATGCGTTTAACGTACTTGTACCATTTTATGCAGCTGTTTCCAAAACTCCGGATTATTTTGCAAATACGACAAAGGAAGTTACGACAGATAATTTCTACTGGGTCTGCCGTATGATCGGAGCCATGGCGGACGCCTCTTATAAGAGCTCTGTTTTCCATATTGAGCGCTATCAGGAAAGGGTGATGTCAAAAGGACATGAGCTGATCAACCATTATGACGCTCTTCTGGAAAATGAGGCAGACTGTGAGAAGAGAATGGCACTCCGTGAGGAGGCCAATGAGAAAATTGCCGAAATGGTGAAAAAGGAAGCCACCTCAACACTGGACAAGGTTTTATATGAATTAAGCGGGCAGATGAAAAATTCTTATTCAAGGTCTGATGCCTGAACGTAAATGGTGAAATACAGAATGCAGGAATGATTTTTGGAAAAAAATGGACAAATTTCTGGAATTTTACTATAATAAAAAGAAAATTGGAAATCGGAAAAGATATCCAGGGAGGCTGTAATGACAGTAAAGGAATGTTATGAAAAGGCTGGCTCAGACTACGATGGAGTTCTGAGACGGCTTGGAAGTGAAGCACTGGTAAAGAGATTTGCAGTAAAATTTCTGAATGATCCAAGCTTTCAGGATCTTACAGATGGATTGGCGGAGAAAGACGGGGAGAAAGCTTTCCGTGCAGCACATACGTTAAAGGGTGTATGCCTGAATCTTGGCTTTACCAAATTATATGAGGTAAGTGCAGAACTCACAGAAGTACTTAGAGGAAGAGAAATCCCGGACAATGAGGAGCTCTACCGGAAAGTAAAAGAACAATACGAGGTCCTGACCGCAGCAATTCAGGAGCTTGAAGCATAGAGCGTGGCGCACATCTTGCAGAAAGCATTGGGGGAGCACGCCTGCTATAGCTAATACCTATAATGAACTCAAGAAAAAATGAATTATACAAACGGAATACCTTTTGCTATGATAGGAGCAACTACTATAATGACAGACCTGGAGGACAATCATGGCAAGAGGAATTCATACGAAATGTTTACATTTGGAAGAAGAGGAAGGCTGTTGTAACAACTACGGTTCCATCAGCTTTCCCATCTATCAGACCGCAACCTATGCGCATCCGGCAGTAGGCGAAAGCACCGGATTTGATTACAGCCGTTTACAGAATCCCACAAGAGAGCATCTGGAAAAAATTGTGGCAACACTGGAGAATGGAGTTGATGCTTTGGCATTTTCCACTGGAATGGCAGCAATCACTCTTCTCATGGAAATCTTCAGGCCTGGCGATCATCTAATCGTAGATGCAGACCTTTACGGCGGAAGTATCCGTCTTTTCGACAATGTATCTTCTAAAAACGGGCTGGAATTTACTCATATTGACTGTTGGAAGGAAGATGTAGAGAGCTTTGTGAAAGAAAATACAAAAGCAATCTATATAGAAACACCTACCAATCCTATGATGAACGTCACGGATATTAAGGCCCTTGCAAAAATAGCTAAGAAGCACGGTCTTCTGCTGATCGTGGACAACACCTTCCTTTCCCCTTATTTTCAGAATCCTTTGGAACTGGGAGCTGATGTGGTAGTACACAGCGGAACCAAATTCCTGGGTGGACACAATGACACCCTTGCAGGCTTTCTGGTAACAAACCGTGCGAGCATTAGTGAGCAGCTGCATTTTCTCATAAAAACCACCGGCTCCGGGCTGGCACCTTTTGACAGCTGGCTGATCCTTCGGGGGATCAAAACTCTGGGAATCCGAATGGAACAGGCACAGAAAAATGCCATTCGCATTGCGAGCTGGCTGAAGGAGCAGAAAGCAGTGACGAAAGTCATTTATCCAGGTCTGCCGGAACATCCGGGCTATGAAATCATGAAAAAACAGGCCAGAGGCTTTGGTTCCATGCTTACCTTCCAGCTGGAGAGCAGGGAATTTGCCCTTTCCATTCTGGGGAAAGTAAGGATGATCAAGTTTGCCGAAAGTCTTGGCGGAGTGGAAACCCTTATCACCTATCCAGCCACACAGACTCATGCGGATGTGCCAAAGGAGATCCGGGAGCGTAACGGAATCACAGAATGCACTCTGCGTCTCTCCGTTGGAATTGAAGGTGTGCAGGATCTTCTCGACGAATTTGAAAAAGTATTTGCAGAAACAGAGGAAGAATTATATGGCAGAAAGAAATCTTGATTTCGATAAAATAATCAACAGAAGAAATACCAGATGCCTGAAATATGATTTCGCAGTAAAAAGAGGAATGCCGGCGGATGTACTGCCTTTGTGGGTGGCAGATATGGATTTTGAGACATCTTCTTATGTGGAGGATGCGCTGGTAGAACGGGCAAAAGAGGGAGTTTTTGGATATAGTGAGGTGCAGACCCCTTATTTTGAAATCGTTGCAAAATGGATGAAGGAGCATCATAGCTGGGAGATCCAGGAGGACTGGCTGATAAAAACTCCAGGTGTTGTTTTTGCCCTTGCTATGGCGGTAAAAGCATACACAGAACCTGGTGACAGTGTATTGATACAGCTTCCTGTGTACTATCCGTTTTCCGAGGTAATCCGTGATAATGGCCGAAAAGTAGTGAGCAGTGATCTGTATCAGGGAGAAGATAACCGTTATCATATTGATTTTGAGGATTTCGAGAAAAAGGTAACAGAAGAGCATATAAAGCTGTTTTTCCTGTGCAATCCCCACAATCCGGTTGGCAGAGTGTGGAGCAGGGAAGAGCTGGAACGCCTGGGGGATATCTGCGTAAGGCATGGCGTTACGGTGGTAAGTGATGAAATCCATCAGGACTTTGTGTTTCAGGGAAAACATCAGGTCTTTGCAGGGATAAAAAAAGAATTCCGGGACATTTCCATTACCTGTACTTCCCCAAGCAAAACCTTTAATCTTGCCAGTATGATGATTTCCAATATCTTCATCCCTGATCCTGAGCTGAGAAGGAAATTCAGAAAGCAGCTGGATGCAGCAGGAACCAGCCAGCTGGGCGTTCTGGGACTTGTGGCAACAGAGGCTGCGTATTCCAGGGGAGAAGAATGGTATCGGGGAATGCTTGCCTATGTGAAGGAGAATATAGAGTTTACGAGAAGCTATGTGGAGAAAAAACTGCCAGGCGTGAAGATGACGGACCTGGAGGGAACCTATCTGGTATGGCTGGATTTCAGGGACACAGGTCTTAGCGTGGACGAATTAGAGGATCTGATTATCCATAAAGCCGGTTTGTGGCTTGACAGCGGCAGGATTTTCGGGAAGGCCGGAGAAGGATTCCAGAGAATCAATGTTGCCTGTCCAAGGGCAACCCTTACGGAAGCACTGGAGAGAATACGGAGAAATTTATAAGAAACAAAATCGACAGAGAGGATATTCATCCGCATGAAGAGCTGGTGCAAAAAATTTGCGGATAAAAAAATAAGCTGTGGCGATAATACCCCTTTCAGGGCCAATGGCAGGTTTGGCTCTGAAAGGGGTATTGAAGTTTTATGCTTTACCGCCATTTTCGTAAACTCGTATGATTTCTTTTGCCTGGGCATATTTTTTTCTCCAGTGTGCCAGCTGTTCAGGAGATGTGTCAGTACCGGATAAACGTGTTTCATCGGTATTGTGGGTAATGTCTGCCAGCTTTACTTTTCGTGCAAGAGGGCTGGTACAAAGTCTTCTTACATAATCCAGATAATCCACAGCAGGGTCGTGGGTCAGCAGAAGAACGGTTTCCGTGACGATTTTCGGAAATTCCTGCCTTAGATCCTCAATAGTAAGGGAAGTGTCTTCCAAAACATCGTGAAGCAGGGCAATACAGGTAGTAATCTCATCATCCATCTGTTCTGCCAGATGCACTGGATGGAAAATATAGGGAACGCCACTCTGGTCATATTGACCTTGATGGGCCTTATAAGCAAGCTTCATTGCTTTTGTGGTTAGGGGAGTATAGATCATTCTTTACTCTGCCGGGGCAGCCTCCATAGTATTGTTTAAAGGAGTGAACGCTGCCAGGATTTCATCTGCTTCTGCTGTAGTATCTGAGGTGTAGGATAAGATGATAGAGACAAACTTCCCTCCCTGTTTACGTGTGCAGTACTTCTGAAGTACTTCATAATCATTCACCGTGACACTCGCCCCCATGGTGCGGAAGGTAAGGCCACCGATCTCTTCACTTGCAGGCTCGGAGTAAGTGTAGCCAAGGTCTGTGGTATCCAGCATCTGCTGTAAAGCTGCAAAGTACTCGTCTTCGGTTAAATCCTCCTGTGTGGCATCCTCCACAACGAGGGAGACATTAGGAAAACCGGCCTCAGAAGAAGCCATCATTTCATATACGGTGCCGGACAGGTCATCATCGCTAAAATCAAGATTGGAAGATTCCTCCAGTGTGTTCTGTCCCTGTTTCATAACAGATTGTAATTCTTCCTCTGAGTTCATGATAATATTTTCCGGCGGCGTGAATTTCAGATTCAGCCATTCACTTTCAAAGCCAGTTTCAGTAGAGGTTCCTTTCTGATAAGGAGAAGCTGAAACTGTATCACTGCTGGCGGCGTCTGTGGCAGCATCCGCTTCCGCAAAAACAGGGAGAACAGGAGCTGTACAAAGAGAAAATGCCAGAACAGCAGGGATAAGTAGACTACCTTTTCTTTTCATAAATAATCCTCCTGACGTTGATAAGTTTATTATAGCCGTGGAATCCAAAAGGTACAAGTGCGAAACCACAATTTTTTAAAAGTTTTCACAGAATGCATAAATCTTGCGTTTCCCTGCTGCTTTCGCTATAATAGAAAGGAGAGCGTGCTGAAGAGCATTCTTAAAGCATAAAGGAGGGCCGTTATGAGTTTTTGGAGTAAGTTGAAGCAGAAACTTCGGAATCTGATTCCGGTGAGCCGTACGTATATGGACAATAAGCTTCGGGAGCTGGAGAAGGAGAACAAACGCCAGGGTAAGATTCTTCAGGAATTACAGCGAAACAGCCAGACCCTGCTGGAAATAAAGGATTATGTGGACCAGGAGCTGCGCCGAAGAGATGACTGGGGAAAACGTGCCTCGGAGATCCGGCATATAGCTGGCAGCCAGCAGGTCTGGGTAATCAAGTGTCCGGCTCCGGAAGGTGAGAAAAAGGTCCGCTGGGGCGATTATGCTTATGCAGTAGCCCTGAAACGCTATCTGGACAGAATGGGAATGTATACCATCATTGACCTGAAGGAGGACTGGGGCTGTGAGGAAGATGCAGACGTAGTTCTGGTACTGCGTGGCTGCGAGTTTTACCGCCCGGACCGCCGTAATACCAAATGCCTTTATATGATGTGGAATATCAGCCATCCGGAGATGGTAACCGTGGAAGAGTATCAGCTCTACGATGTAGTATGTGTTGGTTCGCTGCATTATGCGAAGGAGCTTCAGAAAATGCTGACTATTCCGGTAGTTCCCCTGCTTCAGTGTACAGATACAGAGCTGTTTTATCCGGATCCGGAGAAAGAGAAGAACCGTGGCAGGGATTACCTTTTTATCGGAAACTCTCGTGGTGTTGCCCGCCCATGCGTCATGTGGGCAGCCAAAGACAAGCTTCCTCTGAAAATCTGGGGTTCCGGCTGGAAGGTTATGCTTGGTCCGGACAAAGCCATGGTACAGGATGTATTTATTGAAAACAGTGAAATCCCCGCACTTTATCGCAGTGCCCGTGTGACCCTCAATGATCACTGGAAGGATATGCTGGATCATCAATTCGTAAACAACCGTATTTTTGACGCTCTTGCCTGCGGTCTGCCTGTAATATCTGATTCCTGCGAGGAGCTTCGGGAAATCTTTCCGGATGCAGTGCTGTACTACAGCAACAAAGAGGAGTTCGATGCCTGCGTGAGGGAAATTGAGAACAATTATGATGCCATAAAGGCAAAGGTGGATGCCCAGTGGCCGATGATAAAAGAAAAGTATTCTTTTGAGGCGAGGACGAAGGAACTGGTGGAGATTGCGGAGAAATATGCAGAACATGAAAAAGATAGTATGTAAGCTTCCCATAATAAATAAATATGTGAAAAAATGGGAGAAATGTAACAAAGAGATATTAAAGCTTAAGGCTGAAAATGAAGAATTGGGTAAGCTGACCAGAGAAATGGATTTGGAAATAAGGAGAAATTCTGTTTATAGAGAGATTGACAAAGTTCATTTCAGGAAAATGCGAAGAGATATAGCCAAACTTACTCAAACTGAAGAAGATGATATTTTATATTTGAAACGGCCATTCGTGTCTATTATCATTGTAAATCACAACGGGGAAAAGCATCTTTTAAAATTATTGAAATCATTGGCAGAACGAGAGTTTTACGATAATTTTGAAATTATTATTGTGGACAATGCATCCGAAGATGCTTCCCTGGAGCTCGTTCAGAAGTATACGGGGGTGCTTCCAGTCCGGGTGATCCAAAATACGGAAAATCTTTCATTTTCAGCGGCAAATAATATCGGGGCAAGAGATGCTTCAGGAGAATATTTGTTGTTTTTGAATAATGATACAGAAGTAACAGATGGCTGGTTGGATGAATTATTGATTAGTGCCCTGACTAGAGAAGCTGCAGGCGCAATTGGTGCAACACTGATTTATCCTGAGATTCCAAATGACAGCTATAATAAAGGAAAATCATACATGATCCAGCACGAAGGAATTGCTTTTCGTGAGGGAACAAGAGAAAATATAAATTATTGGCAGCCTTATAATGTAAATAATGGCGAACGGCTTTCTGCGTGTATGGACAGAACAGACCATGAATGGCTGGGAGTGACAGCAGCAGTTTTACTTGTAAAGACCTCTGATTTTTGGTTATGTGAAGGCTTTGATGAACAATATCTCTATGGATATGAGGATGTGGATTTTTGTTTAAAGCTGCAAAAGAGAGGACTTCATAATTATTGCTGCGGAAACTGTCTGGTATTTCATTATGAATTTGGGACACAGAGCGAGGATGAGCCTGCAGAAATTCGAGAAAGGCGTATGAACAATACACGTATATTCAGAGAAAAATGGCAGGATTATCTGCAGAAGGAAATGGAACAGAATAATGTATAAAAAAAGGAAATAGTGACTTGTTATAGTCACTATTTCCTTACTTGAAATATCCCATTTTCATGGAGTACCCTTGGTTTGGTCAGATGCTGGCTTCACGCTGGAAGCTTTGATGTTAGGAAAAAGTGCATAGCCCATAATCGTGGATTCTGAATTATAATAGGGAATTTTGCAATTTCCATCACCGGAACCAGAACAGGTGACAGTCCGATTTAATAAAGATGTATAATTCTTTGTCTTATAGTGTACGCCATATACTTCGGATGAGTTTTCCTTTTGAATCAGCAATACAGCCTGGTTTTCAGATGCGCTAATATCTTCATATACTACTTTACCTGTCAGAGATAATTTTTCATTTTTGTAGTAGTAGGGATATTTGCAAATATCCTCATAATCAAATGTGAGATGCAGCGGATCTATATCTGTTTTATCGGTAGTCCAGTAGTAAGCTGCAAAAACAGGGATTTTCCTCTTTAAATCGGCATCATCAATCTGATTAAAAGAACGTATATATGCAAGAAAATCAGAATCTGCTAATGTTTCCTGGAAAGCATCAAAGCTCACTTCATAACCAAGTGTGTGTTCATACAGGGAAAGCGGATTATTTTTATAATCATTTATACTGTCGAAGAAACCATAAATTTCAATGCTGTCTCCAATAGATACATTTTCAACATTGGTTGTAGTGAAAGACTGAATAGATGCATTTGGATAATTGAATAAATACATATGATTATTTTCATCTTTTATTTTTATGTATCCATGTGTGGGAATCTCGTAAAGTGCAACTACAGTTCCGGAAACTTTAATGGGGATGTCATTGTAATCATAAGGGGTACGGATAAGCTCCTGGTAGTCAAGGGAAATTGCTGATTGGTTTAAGCCCTTTACTGAGCGGCATTGATAAAACCAGTCCAGGTCAAGCAGGCTGCCATCCTTTGAATATGTAAAAATTTTCTTATAAGGCTTACCGGCTTTTGCACTGAAAGTCTGATAGCTTCCATCTGGAAAGGTAGTTACCACCTGTTTGCTGATGGCCCCATCCTTATAGGTAACGGTCTGTGCAGTTCCATCCTGATAAGAGATATTACAGGATCCATCAAAAGCATTCAAAGTATCAGACCATTTTCCGGTAATAGTAAAGGTAGAGTCACTTTGGTCAGCATATGCTGAAAAAACAGAGGTGTTTTCATCCTTTTCCTCTAAAGTACCATAGTAAATATTATTAAAAACGTTTACCGTTACAATCTCATTATTTTCAGCGGCATTTGCTGAAACTGTTAATAATAAAAACAGATACAACGGAACAAAATAGAATAATTTTTTTAACATAATCGGATCTCCTTTTAGGATATATTAC
>ERZ1035006.2465-NODE-2465-length-10510-cov-4.774558_pt1 | contig 10510 bp, 4 predicted proteins | sample MGYA00520694_ERZ1035006 | MGnify/ENA primary metagenome ERZ1035006 (study PRJEB33766, sample SAMN09781746) | gut metagenome | biome: gut microbiome | host: Homo sapiens | place: Madagascar | study: EMG produced TPA metagenomics assembly of the PRJNA485056 data...
GTTCTGCGCTGATGGTGGTTAACGAAGCGACTTCTTCCATTCAGGCCAAGGGCACGAAGACGGTGATCGCTGCGGCAGCGGCTGCGATGATTGCCGGCGGTGCTGTGGCTGCGACGCCTTCGACGACTACTACCGTCAATGGTGATAGGGAGCTGACAAAACTGGTAGATGGTACGGCTTACGCCAGCTATACGATTGTCGGAGACGGTGCTTTCGGTGCTCTGTCTGTCAAGAACACAACATAAAACAAAGATGTAGCAAATTTAAGCTTTACCAACAACAAGACTTCGGGTAAGGCCGGTGCTCTGGCTTTGGATAGTGCCAACCTCACGCTGACGGACGCTCGGTTCTCGAACAATTCGGCCGATGGCTTTGGCGGTGCGGTTCGCCTATGGGGTACCAGTGCGAGCGGTTCTGCTCTGACGCTGAAGACAAATCGCGATCTGACCTACGCAGGCAACAAGGCCGGCCAGGGTGCGACGGCCGAAAAGGGCGGCGCTACGGCTCTCGGTGCCCGTTATGAAGACATGGGCGGTTTTGCCCACCTTCAGGGTAACTCCACGCTGACGCTTAATGCAGCTGCCAACACCACCCTTACGATCGGCGAAACGGGTGCTGCTAAGACGGCAGGTCTGGATTCCATTACGACGACCGGCAGCAATAACAACCTGGTGATTAACGGTAAAGGCACGGTCAATCTGAACGGCTCTCTGGAAAGTTTTGTCGGTGCAATTACTGTTTCCCGCGGTACGGTCAATATGGCCACCGGTTTTGGTTCCATCGATACCACCACCCAATCTAGAGTTAATAAGCTGAAGGACAATGAGTCCAGTGCAGTGGCCGGCCCTGTTCAGTCTGTTCTGATGGTTCAGAGCGGCGCCACTGTCAACATGGGTGCCCTCACGATCAACCGCAGCACGAAGTCCGGTGAAGCTACTCAGGCCGGTACTCAGCTGAAAGTTGAAAAGGACGGCAAGCTTTATGTTGAGTCCATTACGCTGGGGACAAAAGAATACAAGGATAAGTATCAGGCTACTTCGGATGAAAAGCTCGCAAGCGGTTCTCTGACCACGACCGGTTACGGTGCCGTGGATGTGGCCTCGGGCGCCGTTGCTGAAGTGAAGAAGGATGTGACGGTTGCTGCCGGCACGACCTTTGACAAGACCGGTTCCGGTGTCTTTACGGTTCTCGGCACGCTCAAGACCGAAGCGGCTGTTAAGGACGGTGCTAAGGAAGGTGCTAAGGAAGTTTCTCCTGCCGGTGTCTTCAATGTGAACGGCGGTTCCGTTGACGTTAATACGGTTGCCAACGCCGGTACGACAAATGTCGCCTCGGGCGCTTTCTTCAACGTGACCGGTACCGGTTCTGCCAACAGCGGTGATATTTCTTTGCTGTCCGGCGCAAAGTTTGTAGTGAAAGCCGGTGCTGATCTGACCAATACCGGTGTTATTGCTGGTGCTAAGGACAACTCCAGTGCCTACACCTTTGGCGGCGACGTCAACGTTGCCGGTAAGCTCGTTAACGGCGACAAAGGTCTGATAAAGACCAACAATCTCACCGTTGAAGACGGCGGCTATGTCAGCACGAAGATTACCGATGCGTATGCCGTTGGTAAGACTACAGTGAAGAAGGGCGGTACCTTCAATCTCACCGAGCTCAATTCTCACTTGAACGGTACGGCTGAAGGTGCGTTTGACCAGCTGCTTTTGGCGGGTGGCGAGGTGGAACTTGCAGGCGGTGCCGTGACGGTTGCTGACAAGGCCTTTACGGGTAATGTTCAGCTCGGTGTGAATATTTTAGACGAGCAGAAAAAACCCACTTCGTATAGTGTGGCTAAGCTGACGATCTCGGCCGGCGAATATGCGGCTGATACGTTCACTACGTTGCCGAACCAGGGTGATCAAAATGTTAAATCTACTCTGAACGTTACCGGCGGTCAGTACACCATCAAGACGCTGAATGCCAATGGCGGTAAGATCGACGTCGCAGGCACCGGTAAGCTCGTCATCGATACCAAACTGTCGACGAATAGTGGTTCTCAGTTCACGATCGGCCAGGGCGGTACGGTTGAAACTACTGCGGCTGCTCTTGGGCTCAAGGTCGGTGAAACGGGTGCGACCAGCGTTTCGGGTTCTACCTATGCTTCCGGTTCCATCATCAACAAAGGCGAATTGGTTCTTTCGGATCTGACCGGTATTACCACGACGAAGCATTATCTTGCTGACATTAAGAGCAAAATTCAGAATGTCGACCAGAGCACCGGTCTCCTGAATCTCGGTGCGCTGACCATTTCTGATGCAGTTACAGACGGCAAAGTTACGTTCCTCGATGTGCAGGAAGCATTGGCAGGTATTGCCAGCGATGCGCTCAGCCAGGCTACTGTTACCGGTGTGAACGGTGCCTTCACGAACCCCGGTTCCTACGGCAAGCTGGAGACTACGAGCGACGGTTCCGTCACGGTTTCCGCAGCTCTGACACTTAACGGTACCGGCGACCTCGTCACGTTTGTGAGCGGTTCCACGACGGCTGTTAAGGGTATTACTCTTGCCTCCGGCGGTTCTCTCACGACCACGGGTTCTGCCAACGGCGGTGCAAAGATTGGTGCAGTTCTGAAGGGCGATGGTGCTACCGGCACCGCCCTCACTGTTGCTGATAACGGTGTTCTGACTGTTTCCCAGACTTTGGTTGATAATGATCTTCAGGCGAATAAACTCGTCGATGTAGAGACTCTGACCATTGGTAAGGGCGCTCAGCTTACCGTCGGCATTACGAAGGCTGCGGTTGCTGCTTCCGGTCAAACGCCTGCAACTCCGGCGACCTATGGTGATATTGAGGCTGGTACTCTGAACGTTGACGGCAAGCTTGATGCTTCCAACAGCACGGTGACCGTGACTTCCGGCGCAACCTTCACGGGTGACGTTGCTTCTACGGTCAAGACTCTGAGCCTCCAATCCGGTGCAACTGTCAGTGTCGGCACGAATACTGCTGCAGGTAAGCTGGTCGTTAACAATGTTTCCGGCAATGGTACGATCTTCGCGGATCCTGCCTTTGTGAACGGTGTTTCTCAGTCGCACAGCACGGTAGCTGTTGAAACGGTTTCTGCTGACAGCACCGTTGTTGCAGGTCAGAACTCTGTTGTCGCTGTCGGGTTTAAGGACACCGCAGCAGCTGATGCAGCGTTTGCCAAGACCGGCTTTGTGCTTGCTGACACGACAGCTGAAAACGCGCCTGCCAATGCCGTGAACTCTGTCCTCTATGTTCAGGGTACAAAGAATGACAACGGCAACCATGTCTCTGCTACCGGTAATTTGGCTGCGACTAATGAAACCACGCCCGCCGCTAATGGCTACACGGGTGTTCAGATCGCTAAGGGTTCTCTGCTCGTCGTTGATGCATCTACAGTTGATGCAACCTACGGCAATACAGCAGTGTTCAGCGGCAATGTGAACGTTGAGAAGGGTGCCAAGGTTCACTTGGCCAACGTTGTTAACGGCAACACGATCAAGCTTAGTTCAGGAAGTGGCTCGCTGTTCAACGGTGATCTGTCCTTTGAAGGTGATCTGCTTCTCAATAAGTCCGTTGAACGGACGTCCGGTGTGACGGTGACCATTAAGTCGGCTGATCTGAAGACGCTCAAGAGCGAATTCGGTGACGTGGCCGGTATTGATGCGGCCTGGGGTATGTTTGACGAAGGTGCCAACCTCAACAACAACTCCAAGTCTGCTGCGTTCAATAAGTGGCTGTACACAAGCACGAGCTCTGCCGGTGTTGGGTCTGGTGATCGGGTCGATACGGTTCGCTTGAACAAGATCGCTGCCGATGTTGCCTCTCTCGGCGCCACGACCGGTGTTCAGACGATGACGATGGACGCTGTGAACCAGATGGGCGAAACGGTTGCTGACCGTGTCTCTCTGCTCACGCAGCGTGCTGCAGGTGTGAACGTCTGGGCTGCCGCCAACGGCGGTATGTTCGAAGCCAAGTCGCTCTTTGACGGCGCAGGCTACGAAAGCGACATCTACTCCGGTGTTCTCGGTGTTGACTACCAGTTCGCCTGCAACGCCGTTTTGGGCGCCGCTCTGACGATCGGTACGGCCGACACGGACAACAAGAACTCCGGCGTGAAGGCGAGCACGGATTCCGACTTGGTCGGCTTCTCCGTCTACGCCAGCAAGACCTTTGCAGACGTTCTCGGTGTGTCCGCTGACATCGGTTATCTGACCGCTTCCAACGACGTGACCGCCAACGGTTACGGCCAGAGCTGGAAGTTCAGCCAGGATACCGACGCCTTCACGATCGGGCTGCGTACCGAAGTCCTCGCGGAAGTCGGCGCTGTGAAGCTCGTGCCCCATATCGGCATTCGCTACACGGCTCTTTCGACCGACGGCTTTGAAGCCGGTTACAAGACCGAAATCGACGATCAGAACATCTTCCAGATGCCGGTTGGTGTCACCGTCTCCGGTGACTTCCAGACGGGCGACTGGACGGTTGCTCCGAAGTTCGATCTCTCGGTTGTCCCGACCTTCGGCGACAAGGATGCTGACCTCAAACTCGGCATCACCGGTGTGAAGGCCACTGACGACCTCGCGGTCCGTGTGATTGACTCCAACCCGGTTCAGGCTACGTTGGGCGTCAACGCCACCAACGGCGCCTGGGGCTTTGGTCTCAACTACAAGCTCGGCGTGGGCAGCGACGACCGTATGAACAACACGTTCAACGTCAACGTCCGCTACGCGTTCTAACCGAACGGGCAATAAACCTCAGTTGTGAAAACAGCTGAGACGGCACCGCCTAAAGCGGTAACGCCACGGCGGTGCCGAAAAGCTTTACCGCTGCCTCAGAAGTTTCAGCAAAGGCTTCCGGGGCAGCCTTCCGGTTTTGCTTGAGCCGGTTCGGTCGTGCTGAGTGCTGATGCGGTCAGTGCGGCTGCAAAACTCCATGTCAGGCATTTTGTAAGCCCGTTTCTCTGTTTGTAGTGGAAACGGGCTCTTTTTTTACCTACACCGCGGGTTAAGAAATGGACAAAGGAAAAGGCGAAAGAAAGCGCCCGGACTTTCCCAGCGACGATAAGCGCCGCGCTGCGGCGGAGTTGTTCGCGCACGGCATCTCTCGTGACTCCTTTGCCTATCGTGATCATCTTCGTGACGCCACGAAAATGATCGCACGGCTCAAATCCCGTGGACCCGGTACTGCCCGGACGATAAAACCTGAATATCCCTACTGCTTATATGTACAAAAAACCTGTGTCCAAATCACCGTGGGGGTACTTCTAGCAAATGACTACTTTTATGCGACCGAAATGTAAACGCTGATCGCGTCCTCTAACAGTGGCCGGTGCGGCGGCCTGCCCACGCTCAAGAGCGTTAATTTCTGACGCACCACAGCGTTAGTTTTTACTGCACCTGCTGTGTCTCTTTTTATCAGACAGACGGCATCATTTTTTAACGCACTTCTGTATCTGCTATTGACGCCCTTTTGCCTCATTTTTAAGCGCACGTGCGTATCAGCTTTTAACGCCCATTTACCGTCAGAACTGACACAGTTAACGCACCAACTGTGTCAATTCCTCACGCTCCATAACAGCCTCTTTCCACACCTGCAGAATCAGCGGTTCGCGCCAGGCAAGTGCTCCGCAGTAAAAGGGCTGGGGCCAGACGCGGTGATTCACAAGTGCCGGTATGGTTTTAAGTGCCGGCTGTTTTTTGACGGCCTTCTCGATGGCCACCGCTCCGGCTGTGCCGTCTCCGGTGAGGGCAACGGCTGAGGGCTGTTTTGCGAGAAGCTCGCTGAGGCTTTCTGCGTTGAGTTCCGTTAGGCCCGGGATCTGTTCCTTTTCGGGATCAGAGACCGTCACGTTGGCGCAGCCAAATTCGCGTGCCACGGCCTGGCTCAGTTCGTGAGAGTCCGTCACCGCAAAAAGAAAGGTTTCGAGCGTCACGGGCTGCCGGATTGACAGCAGAATCAGCAGTTTCTGTGGCTTTGTTGCTTGCGGCGCTTCCCGCAGCAGTCTGAAGCGCTCCTCGTAATCGCGGATCACGCGCTCGGCCTGCTTGTCCGCATCAAACATGGCGCCCGCGCGGCGCAGCACTTCCGGGACGGTACCGGTTACGTCTAAAACCTTCACGGGCACCCCAGCTGCTTCCAGTCCCTCTTTCATTGAGGCGGGGTTAAGTTCCGCGCGGTGGTTGTCTTCAAGGAGCACATAGTCCGCAGGGATTTTGGTAAGTGCGCTTTTTAAAACCTGCGGTTTGTTGTGCATGGCGCAGGCCACACACTCAAGGGGCTTCTCCTGCGGGTGCAGCAGTTCCATTGAGGGCACTTCGCCGCCCACAAGGGCGTAAGCGTAAATCTTGAGTGCCGCAAGGTATTCGGTTGCGGTGTCGCCGATAAAAACCGCCCGTTCGTAGCGGGGATAAGGGACGAAATTGTTGAGCATGGTGGTTTCCTTAAGTGAGTGTCAGCACCGTATCGGCCCTGCTGATGAGTCCGCTCTGGTGGGTAATGAGCAAAACGGCGGTATCGGGCAGTGCGCGCCGCACGAGCGTGAGTAGGGCTTCTGCCGCCGTGTCGTCCAGCCCCGAGAGGCTTTCGTCCAACAGCAACAACTTGGGTTTGACGGCAAGGCACCGGATAAGACACAGGCGCTGCTGTTCTCCGCCCGAAAGCCGTACGGACCAGTCCAGCTGCGTATCAAGTTCCGGCAGGAGGCTCTCGAGCCCCACGGCGGTGAGGCGCTCTTGGGCCTCACGGTCGGAGAGCGTCTCGGGGCGCCGGGGGTAGGCGAGATTGGCGCGCAGGGTACCGGTGAAGATGTAACCCCTCTGCGGAATCCAATAGACGCCGTCCGGGATCGTGAGCAGTCCTTCAAAGCCCGCATAAAACCCTGCGAGCGTCTTCATGAGCGTGCTTTTGCCGATACCCGAGGTACCTGTGAGAAGCGTAAGCGTGCCGGGTTTGAGCGTCAGTTTCACGGAAAGCTTTCGGGCCGCGTCGGAGGAGTGCCCGGGAACCGTGAGCTGCAGGTCGGCTGTGAGGTTTTGCCCTGCACCGGATTGGACAGGTAAGAGCCGCTTTCTGAGGGTTTCGGCTTCGGTGAGCCCGGCTTCCAGGCGCTTTAGGCGGGCGTAGGCGGCGGAAAGTTTTGCGAGATCGTCGTAGCAGAAGATAATCCAGGAAAGTGACCGCGCGACGTCCCCGAACGCGCCTCTGATTTGCATGAGGCCCCCGAGCTGAATATGGCCTGCCAAAAACGCGGGAAGCGAAAAGAAAATGGGTGCGAGGTGCGTGAACTGCCCCAGGCCCACCGTGAAGAAATCGAGGTCACGCTGCTTTTTCACGAGGTTTATGAGCATATCCATGAGGCTGCCGAACTTCTCGTGCAGTCCCACGGCTTCCGTAGCTTCACCCCGGGCGCCGGCAATGGCATCGGCGTGGCGGCGCTTTTCCATGAGCGCCGCTCTGAGATCCGCTTCCTTATGCTGTACCCCGATGTTGTAGGTCTTAAGTTTCCTGCCGATGACGTGCGTGAGCCACGTGGAAAAGGCGGTATAGATAAGGCACACCCAGAACATGTAGCCCGGCACGGTGATGCCGAAGACTTCGGCGCTCCCTGAAAGTGTCCAGAGAATGACCGAGAAACTCCCGATCGTGAGAAGCGAATCAAAAAGACTCACCGAGAGGTTAAGCGAGAGGGAGACGAGGTTTTTGACGTCCTCACTCATACGCTGATCGGGATTGTCGGGTTCTTTGCCGCTTTCGCGCAGCAGGTAGTGGGCACTCGCAGGCGACAGCCACCGGTCAAAAAACACGTAGGTGATATCGCGTCTGAGGGCAATGATGACCCGGTCCTTGAGGTAACCCGCGGATACGAGAAGCGCAATGATGACGGCCGCAAGGCCGATGAAAAAGACGAGCTCCCGGTAAATGGCGTCTTTGTCCACCCGCTGCAGCGCGTCGTAAAAACGCCCGTTCCAGTCGTTTAATTCCACCGCGAGTTTGATGTTGACCGTGTAGGCCGCAAGGAGCACGGCAAAAAGCGCCCAGAACCACAGGCGTTTCCGGTGGAAAAGATAAGCGCCCAACAGTCGGGCCAGACCGCTTCGCGTCATGCGTATGTTCCGGAGTGCGGCAAGGCGGCCGGAGGTTTAATCCCGACCGCCTGCCGGTTAAGTCTTACGGGCTTCAGAACTGCGCGGAGAGCCAGACGCGGGCGGCGCGGCCGTAGCCGTAGCTGCCGTTAAGCATCCGGTACTCCTTGTCAAAGAGGTTCGTGAGTGCGGCACCCGCCGTGAAGGTGACAAAGCCCTCGACCTTCGGGGACCACTCCACACCCACGGCGTGGGTCATGAAGCTTGCGTAGTGCTTGTAGACGCCGCTGCCGTAGTCGGTTTCCTCAGCGCTCTTGCCGCCCTTACTCCACCGGGCGCGGTACCAGACGTCAAGGGCCTGCGAGGGGAACGTATAGCCGAGGCGGAGGTTCGCGGACTGCGGTGTCACGCCAGGCACGCGCTCGTCGGTCGTCTTATCCGTGGCGTGCACGAGGCCGTAATTGGCGCGCACGCTGAAGTTACCGATGGCGTAGCCAGCGGACACTTCAATCCCCTTACGGACCACGTGACCAAGGTTTTCCGTGGAGAAGTACATGGTGCCCGGAACGTTCGGATCCATCCAGGAGGTGGAGCCGATGAAGTCCTTCACGTCGTCGTAGAAGAACGTGAACTTGGCGTTGAGCTTATCGTCTTCAGCCAACAGTCCCTTGAAGTTAAGGTTGGTGCCCGTTTCCCAGTTCGTGGACTTTTCGGGTTTGAGGTCGGGGTTGGCAACGACAACGGCGTTATCGATCACACCCGGATAGACCATCGTAAAGTAGAGTTCATCCAGAATCGGCGGACGGTAACCGGTATTCACGGATGCCCAGATTTCGGTGGCGGTGTGCGGTTTCAGGGTCACCGTCACCCCGGGTGTCACCTTGTTGTCCGACATTGAGGCGTAGCCCTTGTTGGATTCACGCTTGTAGTAGTTCCAGCGCACAACAGGGCTCACGGAAAGCCACCCGGTGATGTCGTAAATGTCCTGAATGAAAAGGCCGGCATCCAGGGCGTCCGAATCCGGACGTCCCGTGGCGTCAACCCACTGGTTGCCTTCAAGGTCTTTGCCGCTCTGGCTCTTTTTGTAGATGTCGCCCCCGAACGTGAGCTCATGGCCGCCGAGAATATTAAATTCACTGGTGTTCTGAACATTGGCGCCAATCGAATCAAACTTGATCTCGGATTCGCGCGCGCCGGTATCAAAGGCGTATTCAGAGCTCACGTACTGCACGGCCGAGCGGATGTTGACGAGTTTGCTTGCCTCATACTCCCACTTGCCGGTGAGACGGTGCTGTTCGTTTTTGTACGTCTGACGGCCATAGCTTGAACTGTCCCAGTCGTCGTGGGCAATGTCGTAGTTGTAGGCAAGGCTCACGAGCATGTCGTCGTTGGGAAAAGCGGAGACTTTCGCGAGCACCGCCGTCTGGTCAAAGTCGCGGTTGTTCTCCGCGCGCTTGCCTGTTGAGCTCTTTGTCTCCCCGGCATCCTGGCGGTTGACGCCCACCACGGCGTCCCAGATGCCGTGACGGCCGAAGACGAAGGCGCTCTTCTGCCAGTTTTCCGTATCGGACGCATAGCCGGTTTTGACCTTGACGCCCCAGTCCTTGTCGGTGCCCGCCAGAAAGTCTGCAGCGTCCTTGGTGGTGACCGCGACCGTGCCGCCGATACCGCCGTTACCGTAAAGGGAGCTGCCGCCGCCGCGGCGTACTTCGACCTGCTTCACCATTTCCGGATCAATGAAAAGGCCCACGGGCTGGTTGCCGCCGATTGTTGTGTCCTCCTGACGCATGCCGTCAATGAGGTAGGTGATTTGGTTGGCGTCAGAGCCGCGGATGCTCACGCGGTTAAACATGACGCTCTCCGAACTCGTGACGTCAACGTTCGGCACATCAAGGAGCGTTTCCGCAAAGGTCTGCGGGATGTTTTCCTCAATGGTTTTGGCCGTAATTACGCTGATCGAAGCTGCGGCTTCGGATAAGGGTTCGGCAACGCGCGTGGCGGTCACGACGACCGGATCCTCAAGAACAATGGTTGTCTGCGCGGAGACGGCGGGCGCAAAAACGCCTGCAACAGCAACGGACAAAAGGGAGAGACGGGTGCAGGGGGAAAGGGAGGTGGTCATGGTATGTGTGAGGCAAGCAAAGCGCTTTCTTACAGCTTGAACTGTCTTCGCTTACAACAAATAAGAATGAGAACGAGAATGATTCCGATTCTATCTGTTAGCAAGTGTAAGTTTTGAAAAAATTTAGAAAGATAAGGGTAAGTAAGTATGCTTATTCGGAGGATTTCATGAGGATGTAAGGTTTTTTGTGTCCAGGCGATAATAGTGCTCCCGTAGGGCGCGAAAGGAATCACCGTGGCACACCGTACACCAAAATAAACGACACCGTAAAATTTACCGACAAGCCACAGGCCATTCTGAACGA
>ERZ1035006.2466-NODE-2466-length-10503-cov-4.333652_pt1 | contig 10503 bp, 5 predicted proteins | sample MGYA00520694_ERZ1035006 | MGnify/ENA primary metagenome ERZ1035006 (study PRJEB33766, sample SAMN09781746) | gut metagenome | biome: gut microbiome | host: Homo sapiens | place: Madagascar | study: EMG produced TPA metagenomics assembly of the PRJNA485056 data...
TCATAATACATGGCTCTAAATAGTCTTTTGTTTATATTTATAATTTGATGTAAATCAAATCATTATCATTTTCGTAACGCCCCTGTCAGCGATAACGCATCTCCGATACCTTCCACACTTTTTAGCGTTCCGTCGACCCAATCGGCTGTGCCGACTCTGTTTTTTCAACCGACCGGAGATGTCTCCCTCGCCTCATCAATGCGAATGGAGTTTCATGCGGCAGCCGCCGTCCACGACCGCGCTCCAAAAGCCGAAGCCCCCGGAGCCCGAAAGTCGGGGAAAAACTTGAGCTCCGGAGATTGCGTGCTTACATTCGGTGCGACATATCATTGCCTTTAGCCAAAACCAATCGGGCGATGTTTGTTTTCTTTCTTCAAGCTGCACTCGGTCTGAAGACGCCCGACAAAGTCTTCTGCATCCGCAATGGGATGAAAGCCCGCTTGACGAGCGACTGCCGCAAAGTCGCCCGGCGTCACGAAAGACAATTCGCGCGCTTGGCGCAAAACGGCAGGCGTCACAGAATCCCGAATGCCGAACTGCTCGGTATAAGACTCAAACAAGGCTTGCGACTGGTCTTCAGTCATGGCATCGAACTTTACCTTGATGTCAAAGCGACGAATGCTCGCGGGATCGAGCGTATCCACTAAGTTGGTGGTAGCGATAAAGATCCCGTCGAAGGCCTCGATTTGCGTGAGCATTTCGTTGACTTGCGTCGTCTCCCAGGAACGCACGCTCTTGGTTCGGTCCTGTAAGAAAGAGTCGGCTTCGTCGATCAAGAGTACTGCACCTTCTGCCTTGGCTTCACGGAAAGCAGCGGCAATGTTTCGCTCGGTCATACCGACATAACAATTGAGAAGGTCGGAAGCGCGTTTAACCACCAAAGGTTTGTTCAGCTTTTCAGCCAACCATGCGGCATAGGCGGATTTTCCCGTACCCGGAACACCGTAAAGACAGAGCCTTGCCTGCGGACGACGACCGATACCTTCGATTAACTGATCAAGGTCGGCATCGGCATTGACATAGTCGAGCGAATAGACCTTTTGTACCGAGTTGGTCGACGTTTGCACCAAGTCTTTACCTTGAGCGCGCAGGGTTTCGTTCACCAAATTGACCATGAGGTTGTCGCGTGTCGTGCCAGCCGTGGGCTCAACGGTATCCAAGACTTTGAGCGCACGAGAAATGATCGCAGGCGACAAGTCCTTGGCGCGCGAGAGGCGCTCGCACAAGTCAGGGGACAACGTGGTGCCCGCTAGCTTGTCGACAATCTTGCGACGCTGGTACTTGGTCGGTTGCGCCACTTCGAGCAAAATATCAAAACGACGGATCATTGCCGGATCCATGGTATGCAAAGAGTTCGTCATCCAGATCGTGGGACAGGCATTTGTTTCCAGCAAGCGATTGATCTGCGCCTTGTTCTTGCGCAAAGGCGTATCCATGTTGATCCCGAAAAATGAGATGCCGGCAGAAAAGATGTCTTCGGCTTCGTCCAAAAGCAACAACGCACGCTCGTTGGTTTTGAGCAAATGTCCGGCCACCTGCCAGTGATCGAGCCGAGTGTTTTCACCCGTACGGTTGCTTGGCCCCTCCTTGGTAGCGATTTCGTAGGTGCATGCCCCCAGCTCCTGTCCCAAGACACGGGAAAGTTCGGTTTTACCGGTGCCGGGAGCTCCGTACAAAAGGATATTGACGCCGACGCGACGCTGTTGCAGTGCCAGCTTTAAATACGGTAGCAACGTGGTCTTGACGCGCGGAATATGATCGAAGTCATCCAACGTCAATTCAGGCGTTTGACCGGTGGAAAAGCGGCTTTCCAAGAAGTCTTTTTCCGTCACGCGCGTTTCCAACAAAACCCTTTGGTCAATCGCGTCGTTAAAGCTGTAGAGGTCTTCGAAGTCGCGTTGTGCACCGGTGTCGATTTTTACGAGCGACGTCATCAAAGCGGAATCGGATTGTAAAATCTTGTGCACTTTGGCAAGTTCAATCCCTGTGGCGCAAGCAATCACCTCCCCCATGAGTTTGACGCCACCGGCTTCATAAATAAAAATGTTCACAATCGTTTGCATATTGCCCGAACATTTCACCAACAACAAAAACGCAAAGACGATTTTTTCTTCTTCCGTAAGCCCGAAAAGACGCGCGATCATCTCGAGGTTTTCTTTAAAGGGAGAGAAAAAGAGCGATTCGGTGCGAGCTGCACTTTCGCAATCGAATAAGCCTTCTTGCAATTCTTTGGGAGAGTCACCGAAATTCGGGATGCCGGCAAACTTGTGCTCACGCATGAGTTCGACTTGGCTACCGAAATCGTCCGGAAAGCTGCCTCGGCCCAACTCGACTTCTTCTTGAAACTTTTTGCGTAAATCCTGCATGTGTTGCACAAACTCGTTTAAACCGCGCACTTGCAGACTGAAGTCACAGTAGCGCCCTTCAAACGTGGAATATTCCAACACTTTCCAAGCCTGGGCATTGACCAATAGACGCAAAGTCCACAGTTCGGTTGCCAAATGCCACGGCGTCTTCTCGCCGTTTAAAGATGTCAGACGATTTGCCATTTCGCGTTTTTCCAAAAATTTATCAATAGAAAAGTTACCGATTTTCATGGCACGAATGGTAAATCGTTGTGCGTCAGTTTATGACGCAAGCAAACTTTTTCAGATCATGTTCGACTGCGTCATAAACTGACGTTTTGGGTTTTAAGATTCACAGCATCCGCAAATCCTGAACGTGGAGACACAAAATGTCCGATCAAACTTACGTCAACGGCTATGCCGTTCTTTTCGACAATATGCTCTATGAGCTTGATCCCGCTTTTTTGGCCTATCTCTTTGATCGCGGCGTCGATCCCTATGAGACGCATCCCGAACGCGACGAGCTCGCCATGCGCTTTGCCCGCAGCAACCACCATGGTCTTCAAGAAGTCGCTGCACAATCCGAAGGGTTGTCTGCAGAAGATGTCAAAGCGTTGGCCGACAGCCGCAACTACAAGGTTCGTCTGGCTTTGGTCGACAACCTCGATGCCCTTGTCAAGTTGCGTATCGACGATCTCGTTTGGCTAGGTCAAGGCGACATTAAAATCGCCGAAACCATGCTCCAAACGTTAAAAGGCGGCGATCCGAAGTTGCATCACCGAGTGGCAGAACGATTGCTTGCCGACTACGAGGCAGGCGACGTCGGTCACGAACGTGACAGCCGCATTGCCCATTGCGTGCGCGTTCAAGCACGTCGCATCATGGCAGATAACCTTTATCATGAACCGACGCATTCGCGCCCCGGTTTTATAGGTAAATACTGCACGATGCGCATGAAGCACCCGCCCGTTAAGAATCGCGCGCTTTTGTACTCCGGCTACGACTACTTCACGCTTGATCCCGAAGAAGTCACACTAATCATTGATCGTCTTTGGGAAGACAAAGAAACCCGTCGCGAAATCGTCAAGCGCCACCTCGACTGGTTCTTGCGTTATCCCGATCTCGAAGTCGTCGAACATGTGGCCAAGTATTGCAAGATGCCCGTCGAAGCTTTGGAAAAGTTCCTCAAGGTCGGTTGCCACGACGTCGGTATGGCTGCACTGCAAAACGACAATGCCCACTTGTTGAGCGACTTCGCCATCAAAAACTTCATCTATGGCGACGCTTCGGCCCTGGCTGAACTCGTCTGCCGCTTTACGCCGGAAATGACCGACCGTTTGATTGCGCTTTATGAAGATGACAAAAACATCGGTTATGTGATTGCCGACTACCGCAAAGAAGAAGAACGCCGTGAGCATCGCTTTGATGACGATGACGACGATCTTGACGATGACGATGACGAAGTCGATACCGAAGCCGAAAATCAGGCCTCGACTTATCTCGACAAGTGCTTTGAGCAAGACGACGAGGAAGATGAGGAAGACGACTTTGACAACGATGAGTCTGAAGAAGAGTCCGGCGCCAAACGCAAGTCTCATCGCAAGTAATCTTTGAGCCTTGACAAACCCTGCTGCCTCGCACCCGTTCAAGTTTTCCTCCTTTGTTGAACGGGTGCAGGCGGCGCTTTTTCCCTTTGAGTATCTTGGGAGGTTTTCCATAACACCTACCGCCGACCCGCTGTTGCTCGCCTGCCTTGCCGTTCAGCCGCCTCCCTGCTCTATTTTTGTCGTTTTGCACAGCATCAAACGCTTCCGTGACAAGAGCTCTTCATAAGCGTCTTTAATATCTTTATCTTTTAGCCACGCAGGATAGTCATTGTCTTCGGGTTTCTTGAGCTTTTGCTGCATGGTTCCCGAGTAGTCGACAAACCAAGCGGAGCTTTCCACACAAGACCCTCAATCTTCTTGGTTGACTCACTGTTCATCAGAGCGGTTTCCATAAAAAGGAAAGCTGAAATACAAGCAGTTACGGTTTTTGTTTGTAGCGCCTTTATTGACATCTCTCTTTAGAATTCATATTTCAAACCGAGCGAGATTTCATAGTCTTTGTCATAATCGTCGCCCGTTTCCCGTTCAAACTGACCGTAGAGACGCATGCGTTCATTGAATTGCCAGTCTCCGCCAAAACCGTAGTAAACAGTTGTTTTTCCTGCTACCCCACCGTCAAAACGATCGGAATTGAACCACACGGTACGATCTCCCAAGAAGTCATGTTTGACGCCACCCTTGAGATACATTTGCCAATAACGACGATCAATCTCTTCTCGATCCTGTCCATAGTTAAACTTTCTACCAACCACGATGCCGGCCCGGCCAATGAGCGAATCGGCATTTTTCTGGCGAATACGCCCGCCGCTTGATAGCGTGTAACTTTCGCCTTTGACATGGTAGTACGCCAATTGAAGCTGAGGCTCAAGCCACCAAGAGCCGTACCATGGCCCCCAGGACAAATCGTTTCTTGTTGTATGAAACATATGTCCCAATTCGATCGAGGCTCCCCAACCGAACGTGTTGTACTTGCCCGTGATTGTGGCACTTTCACCTGCTGCGGAAAGTTCCTGTCGATAGTGGTCCAGCGAAAGCACAAAGTCGGCGTAGGCACCCTGATAGTTTGCCCAAGTAGCGTAGAGATTAAGTCCAATGGCATCCGTTTCACCGGAGCCGTCTGCATCAATCAACTCCTGTTTGGCGTGCGCTTGTCGGAGATTGGCACCGATCAACCAAAGCCCTTCTTCGGTATTCTCGATCAAACGATCGTAACCAAAACTTATGCCGTACAGGTCTTGGTTATAGCCTTCGGAAGCAATACCCCCAACCGAGTCTTTCATCATGATGGCTTTAACCCACAAACCGTCTTGTGCACCATAGCGCACTTCTCCAAGACGTTTTCTAAGCGTACTCAGATAAATCGGATTGAAATTTATTCCAAGAAGAGCCGTGACGGTCTTACCCGGATCATTGATATCCTTGTCATAACCCGATACCCAGTAGTCTGTCATGCCCGTTGAGATATCTAGCGCACTAGGACGACTTTCCGTAGAGACAAGTTCTTCGACCACCCTATCGTAATCCTCGCGTTCAAAGAGCGTGGAATTGACCGCTTCTTGAATTTGACCATTGTCGTCAAGCACAGTCTTGGTTAGAGTGAGTACATTTCCGTCGGCATCGACATACTTGTCGGTATGCTCCGTCTTCCAAATAATCGGTCTGTATTTGAAAGCGGTCGAATCAATGGATGTCCAGTCACCGATAAGCTTTACGTTTGCCGGTGTCGTAGCAAATTTCAAAACGCGATTCGTGTAGTCAATGGAGCCGTCTGCAATCGTTACATCATTGATGCGCACGCGGTAATGCTGATCGGACGTATCGGCGTCGGAATAATTTCTAAAGTCAAGGAAGTCGCCGAAACGGACGTCGTAGCGCATACGTGCAGCGGCTTCGGCCACACTAAAACCTGTCAACTCGATTGCGATTTCTTTGCCATCAAAGACGTAGGAGCCATCCGAAATAAAAGTTGAATTTTCATCCAGTGTACCGTTGACGATTTGTCCGTCGCCTTCTGTCTTTCCGTAATAAGTGATACCGTCGAAGGATAAAACTTTCTTTCCGTCAGTATCAAGATCTCCGAGAATGTTTGTGTTCAGAACAAAGACGGAATTTTCTCCCGCAGCACTTACACTATTGAGCGTATAGGAGCTATCGGTGATATTTTTCACCATCACGTATTGGTAGGGATTGGCTTCATTCCAACTTTCTTCAGGGTGGTAGAGATCGATAACGCCGCCCGTCGGACGCAGATTTTCAAAGATGCTGTCATCCGTAACAGACCAGTGCGTCCCGGTACCGACTTCCATATCGATGTTGCCGTTTGCGGCACCGATCAAATAAGATTCGGCATTGCTACCCATCACAAAATTGATGCGCCCTTCGTTAAGATAAACAGGACCCTGTGTTGAAGAATCTTGATCATCCTCATTGTCGACGGAATCACTGACATTCGCTGTCATAGGACGAGCCAAGCGTAATTCAACTGGCTGATCGCGAATTGTCCAGGAAAGAATATTGACGCTCAATCCAAGGTATTCGGCTGTCGGCAATGTGATATCCAAATCGTCGGCAATTGCGCGCGTAGTATGTAGGTCTCCCAACACGACTACCGAACTTTTACCATCAACAACATTGACGTTTACCGTAGCGTTGCCTTTGGCTTCGATCGCTCGAGCCTTTCGTAGGCTTTGGGCTTTTTGGGTTTGATTGACGTTAATCGTCAAGTTGCCATCAATATTGACGGTTCTTTCCTCATTAAAGGATAAGAGCTGATATTCACGTGCGTCCCCCGAAGCCATAATTGCGTACGAATCTTTGAATGCGGAGTCTCCTACCGTCTGATTGACGTTAATTGACAGGTCACCGAGAAATTCCGATGAGTTTTCACCGATTTGCATAAGACCGTAGGCTTCACCGGAGTGACTGTTCACGTCAAGCGTGAGCGTCGCTCCTTTCGCTAAAGATATAACAGAGCCGGAATCATAGACGGTGACAGGATCATATTTGTATGTTGAATTCCGTCTAGTAACAGAAGCGCCGACTTCGGTAGATGTCGAGATATGTGCAATACCGTAGGCATTGAGATCGGATTCATCATTTGTAGATTCCGTCGAGGCCAGTGATGTAGTTTGAATGGTCACGCTGCCGTCAAAAGAAACCCCATTTTTGCTACCGAGTGTAAATACGCCAAAAGCAGAGTCTTTGTGAGCTATGCTTCGAATTTCATAGGTGCTGCCGTCATCCAATGACGCAAAATTGATTTGCGTGCCTATGGGAGTACCCATGCCGATAATCTTACGGTCGTTGATCAGGGCATTACCGTCTTTATCTCGTGCAATTTCGGGGTTGTATTTGGTCAAAGCCAACACGCCGTAACTTTCAGAAGTGTTGTTGGCAGCGCGCTGTACACTCTTATCGTCAAATGCCGATTCGGTACTTGTAACCGTAATACTTCCACGGTTTGCTCGTAAATCGAACGATCCGCCAAGGCCAAGCAAACCGGCTGTCATTGACGAAGCTGTTTCCCCGGCTTCGTCCACACCGTAAGCAGATAAAGCGTTGTTTTCGGAGACGATGTCAAACGCTTGCGAATGAAGCGTGAATATGCCGATTCTGTTGTCTACTGCAACGACACTATAGCCGGCATTTCTTTGCAAATGATTTTTGCTACTTTCGTAATCGTAACTTAAATCGTTTTTTGCGAGAATATGCACCTCTCGGGCACCGTTATCCCCGGTGTCAGTCGGATGCTGCTCGTTAAAGTCGTCAACGTCCAAAATGTTGACAGAGCCCTTGTCGGCAATTTCAATGGTGGTCGTAGACCCGTGATAGTCAAAGTAGTAACTGGAACTATAACCACTTGTAACGGAATTCTCTGCAGAAAGCGTCAGGGTTCGCGATAAAAAGTTAAAGTTACCGCCGACGGTATCTGCACCACTAAGTTTGAAAATCGCAGCAGAAATTGTTTTCTGATTGGACGGCGAAGTAGATCTCAATCTACTGACTATTGAAAAATCGTATGTGGCGAAGTCTTGAGAAAGATTCCCGCTGGAGAAAAAGTAGGGACCTCTGGAAGTTATGAGCACTTGTTTAGTCAGCTCACGACTTTTAGGATCACGATCCAAAATATAAACTTCATGCGGATCGTTCTCATCAACGCTAAAGTAGCCAGGATATTTAGTTGCGTTGTAGTGATTCACGCCGTCAACAAAGCTTCCTTGGATCCCATGATCAAAAATCTTCGTACCATCCGGATAGCTCCCCCACTCGGAGTCAGCATGGACGGTCAGCGACGTAAAGCAAAAAGCCAGCGCAACTGCCAGTTTGCTAAGAGATGGAGTTCTTATTAGTTTGATATGAGCCAAGCAATTGACACGCGAACGACTCACTCCGATTACCGGATTTATTAATTCACTAATAAGAACACTACAATCGAAAGGGGGGAGGATGTTTATTCATAACCACACCTCGAATCTACATAAAACTATGTATATGTTACACATTGTATCTGCATACAAAACGCATGCCAATGGTTTTTACATAAAAAGTTGAGGAGTCCTCCGAAATTTGCGCACAAAAGTATCGTTTGACAGTCGTGGAACTGTGGCGCGTCGAACCTTAACCGAGAAAAATTGCAAAGTGAACTATGCAAAATTTGTACGAAAAACTGCAAGTGCACTTGACAAAATTTTTACGCCAAACGCCCTACCACTCATGGAAAATGACAAACGCAGCCAAAGCAATCAAGCCAAACCCCACGACATAGTTCCATTTCAAGGGCTCTCCCAAATACAGCACCGAAAAGCCCATGAAAACCGTTAAGGAAATGACCTCCTGAATGGTTTTGAGTTCCGCCGCACTAAAGTACCCGTAGCCGATGCGGTTTGCGGGCACCTGCAGGCAATACTCGAAAAAGGCAATCAACCAACTGATGACGACGACGTGCCAAAGCGTCACGGTCGGAAACTTAAGGTGGCCGTACCAGGCCACGGTCATAAAAAGGTTGGACAACAACAAAAGCCCGACGGTGGCAACGGGCGTGGGAAGATTGAGCATTTCGGTTCTCTTCGATCACAAAAAACAAAAGCCGGCACAAGGCTCCTTGTCGGTTGACCTTTGCCGGCTTGAGAGTTACTCGCCATTGTAGTCGAGCAACTCGCTTTTGTTATTCGCTCCGAGTTTCGGGTTTGTCTGCCGCCGCACCCCACACGTCGCCCCAAGTACCCGTCAAAGCGCCCTTGGCGTAATCGACCACGCGGTTTTCGAAGAAGTTGGTGTGCGTTACCCCGAGCATTGCGTCCACCCAAGACAAGGGGTTTTTGCCCGACTTGAAGATGGGCTTCATGCCGAGGCCCATCAAACGACGATCGGCAATGTAGCGAATGTAGTCTTTGACGTCTTGGCGCGTCAAGCGCTTCATTTCGCTCACGCCGAATGCAAGCTCGATAAACTGATCTTCCAAATCCACCATCGTTTCGGCGATGGTATAGATGCGCTTCTTTAATTCGTCGGTCCACAATTCGGGATTTTGCTTGATGTACTCGCGGAAAATGCGTGTCATCGATTCAGTGTGCAGCGTCTCGTCGGCAATGGACCAAGCGATAATCTGGCCCATGCCCTTCATGGTGCCGTTGCGCGTAAAGTTCAAAAGCATCACGAAGCTTGAAAAGAGTTGCATGCCTTCGGTAAAGGCCGAAAATGCAGCAATCTGAGCAGCCAAATCCGAGTCCGTCAAGCAATCGTTAAAGAAGTTATGTTTGTTGGCCATCGCTTCGTACTGCAAGAACTCGTTGTAAACGGTTTCAGGCATGCCGAGCGTTTCGATCAAGTGCGAGTAAGCGGCAATGTGCACGGCTTCGCGTCCGGCAAAGCTAGAGAGCATCATGCGGATTTCGGGCTGCGGAAACTGCGGCAGGTATGTGTTGACGTAAGCACCCGACACATCGATGTCGCCCTGCGTGAAAAAGCGCAGGATTTTGGTCAAGAAGTCGCGCTCGCTCTCGGTGAGTTTGAGCTGATAGTCCTTGACGTCTTCGATCATCGGCACTTCGGTCCAAAGCCAGTGCATCTGTTCGCTTTGAACGAATGCGTCGTAAGCCCAAGGATAGGCAAAGGGCTTGTAGTAGTTGCGCGCGCCCGTCAAGCGCAAAGCATTCGGTGTCTTTTTCGTCACTTTTATTTCCTCAAATTAACCTTCGCAAGCCAGGCACGTCGAGTCGTCTGCCACGCTCTTCATATCGATTTCGTCTTCAATGCGTTTGCGCACTGCCACCTGCCCCACTTTGTCGGCTTTGCGCAGTTTGTCGCTACGGCAGTAGTAAAGGGATTTGAGGCCCTTCTTCCAAGCCAGGAAGTGGCAGGCGTGCAAGTAGCCGATCGAAACGTCGGGCGCAAAGAAAAGATTCACGCTCTGGCCCTGATCGATGAACTGTTGACGGTCGCCCGCCAATTCCACAATCCAGCGCTGATCGATTTCTTGGGCCGTCTTAAAGACGTCTTTCACCGACTGCGGCAAGTCGTCGCGATGTTGAATGGAGCCGTCGTGGGCAATC
>ERZ1035006.2469-NODE-2469-length-10497-cov-3.636851_pt1 | contig 10497 bp, 10 predicted proteins | sample MGYA00520694_ERZ1035006 | MGnify/ENA primary metagenome ERZ1035006 (study PRJEB33766, sample SAMN09781746) | gut metagenome | biome: gut microbiome | host: Homo sapiens | place: Madagascar | study: EMG produced TPA metagenomics assembly of the PRJNA485056 data...
ATCGGGCGTCAGCAGGTGAGACCAATACGGTGGCTTCCGCAGATGCAGAAAAATCTTCTGAGACAGAGGGTGCGGAGGCAAATGCTGACGAAGCATCAGGCGCAGATGTGTCAGCAACGGAGGCGACAGAGGAAACTGAAACTTCGGAAGCAGCAGAAACGACCGCAGCAGAGCCGTTTGAAGCAACAACGGTAACCGTATTTGCAGCAAAGAGTTTAAACACGGTTATGGAAGAACTGATCGCAGAGTATAACAAAACACAGCCGAACGTATCGATCGTAGGAAGTTATGACAGTTCAGGAACCCTGATGACACAGATCGAAGAGGGAGCAGCCTGTGATGTATTCTTCTCCGCAGCACAAAAACAGATGGATCAGCTTCAGGATCAGGACGGATTGGTTATTGACGGAACCAGACATAACGTTGTAAACAATCAGGTCTGCGTAGTTACATACAAAGGCAGCGGCACAACCGTAACCGGACTTTCTGATATCGGAAATGCAAAAAGCATTGCACTTGCCGATGGTTCTGTTCCGGTTGGAAAATATACCAGACAGGCAATGGTAAATGCAGGAATGTTAGATAAGGTGGATGATGTTTCACAGATTACGACAACAGAAATCCAGAATGCGCTTGGCGGTGTGGATATCAACGAATGTGCCAATGTAGGAGCCGTAACGGCAGCAGTTGCAGAGAGATCAAATGAAGTTGGAACCGTATATTATTCAGATACTTACGGTTTTGAAGATCGTCTGGAAATCTTAGAGGCAGTTCCTTATGAACTGACAGGAAATGTAATTTATCCGGCAGCACAGATCATTAATAAAGAAGCAGATGAGTTAGAGCAGAGTGCTGCGGAGGATTTTATCAATTTCCTGACTTCGGACGACGCAAAAACGATCTTCCAGAAATACTATTTTGATACAGATGTTGAATAAAGATTATATTTTTTAAACAGCCGTTTATTTTCAAACCAATAAAGACAGTGATTGAGACATTAGATTTTATGCAGCAAAAATGTCCGGGATAAAAATTGGAGGATAGACAGCTGTCTGAAAATTTAAAATGAAAACAGGAGGCAGTTATGAGTCAGTTGACAGCGTATTTAAGCGGACTCGACTGGAGCCCGCTTCTGATCTCAATCAAGACTGGAATTGTAGCAACCGTAAATTCATTTTTTTTAGGAATCTATGCAGCGCGAAAAGTTGTGAAAGCAGGACCGCGTGTAAAGGCAGTGGCAGATGGAATTCTGACACTGCCGATGGTGCTGCCACCGACGGTAGCCGGGTTTTTCCTGCTGTTGCTGTTCAGCCTCAGGAGACCGTTTGGAGCATATCTTTACGATAGATTTAATTTTAAGGTGGTACAGACATGGCTTGGCTGTATCCTCGCGGCGACGGTGATCGCATTTCCACTCATGTACCGGAATGCCAGGGCTGCGTTTGAGCAGATCGATGTAAATCTGATTTATGCGGCGCGGACGCTGGGGATGTCCGAGATCAAAATTTTCTGGAAAGTGGTGGTTCCTGCGGCAGGACCGGGTATTGCATCGGGAACGGTTTTAACCTTTGCAAGGGCACTTGGTGAGTACGGTGCGACCTCGATGCTTGCAGGAAATATTCCGAAAAAAACGAGCACGATTTCACAGAAAATTGCAATGGTCATCCAGGATGGAGACTATGCGGCAGCGGGATTCTGGGTGGTTGTGATATTAGTCATTGCATTTGTGGTTATATTTTTATTAAATATCATCACGGCAAAGAGTATAAAACATGTGAGCAGGTGGTAAGGCAGGAGAGAAGCATGAAACATGTGATCAGATGGTAAGGTAGGAGAGAAGCATGAAACATGTGATCAGATGGTAAGGCAGGAGGACTGTGATGAGTCTGAAAGTGAATATAAAAAAGAAGCTGGGGAATTTTAATTTAGACGTCGCGTTCGAGACCGAACGTGGCGTATTTGCGATTCTTGGGGCATCTGGATGCGGAAAAAGCATGACACTAAAATGCATAGCCGGAATCGAGACACCGGACGAAGGACGGATTGAATTAAATGGCAGAGTTTTATACGACTCTGCAAAAAAAATCAATCTTACCCCGCAGAAACGGCGGGTCGGCTATATGTTTCAGGATTATGCCCTGTTTCCGAATATGACGGTCGAACAGAATATCAAAGCCGGTATGGGCAGACACCCGGAGGAAGAAAAAGTAAAATCTTATATTATCCGTTTTCGCTTAGAGGGGCTGGAAAAACATTACCCCACGCAGCTTTCCGGTGGACAGAAGCAGCGTGTGGCGATGGCGCGGATGATTGCTTCTGAGCCGGATATCCTGCTTTTGGATGAACCGTTTTCTGCGCTTGACAGTTACCTGAAGTGGGAGCTGGAGCAGGAGATGCGTGATATGCTTGCAGAGGTGGAAAAGCCGGTGCTTTTTGTCTCGCACAATCGTGATGAAGTTTATCGTCTGTGTAATATGGTAAGCTGTATCGATCATGGAAAAATGGAGGTCATTGAGGAGACAAAAGAATTTTTCCATAACCCGAAAACAAAGACGGCGGCAGTGTTATCCGGATGTAAGAACATTTCTGCGGTGAAGATTGTGGATGATCATCACATAAAAGCATTGGACTGGGGGATAACTCTGTGCGTTCCGGAAATTCCGGAGGATACAAAAGCGGTTGGTATCCGGGCACATTCGTTTTATCCGGAGGACGCAGAGCAGATACCTGGCAAAGAGAGTGCAGCAAATGAATCTCGTGTGAGTGTGATACAGGAGGGAACAGGCTTTAAAAAGAATAGGAATCCTGTACAGGAGGAAAATATTTTTAAAATTGAGGAATCCCGTATCATTGAGGATCCGTTTGAGTGGAATATTTCATTTCGTCCATCGAAAGAGAGCGGGTGGCTTCAGTGGAAAATAGCAAAAACAGAACAGGAAGATTCGCCCGGACCAATCCCTTCCGGTCTTGCAGTGGATGCAGGGGATATTTTATTGTTGAGGGATAATGCCTATGAATAACCGACAACTGACCATTTTCCGTACAGTGTGTGAAGAAGGAAGCATGACAAAGGCAGCCCAGAAACTTTATATGACACAGCCTGCAGTCAGCCAGACCATCAAGGAGTTAGAGCAGGAGAGCGGTGTCTGCTTCTTAGAGCGCTATAACCGCAAAGTGGTACCGACGGAGAGTGGCAGGCTGCTCTATCAGTACGCGTGCCACATCTTAGGACTGTATCATGATTTAGAGCAGCATTTGAAGGAAACGGAAGGCGTGCGGACAATACGCATCGGTGCAAACCTTTCGGTCGGCGTGAAAATGCTGCGGGGCTTTATCCGTGCATTTGAAAAAAAATATCCGGACATTCGTGTGAAAGTGACGGTCAGTGGATCGGTGAAGCTGATGGAACTATTAAGAACGCACCAGATTGATCTGGGTATGATGGAAGATCTGCCCGGTGAGACGGACTATATCCAGGAGCCGTTTGCAAAGGACAGGACGCTTATTGTTGCGGCACCGGATCATCCGCTGGCGGGTATGGAGCATGTCAGGTTTGAGGATATGAAAAAAGAAGCTTTTCTTCTGCGGGAAAAGGGAGCCGGTGTACGCGACCGGTTTGAAGCTATTTTAAGGGCAAAAGACTGCGGGATCGAGCCGCTTTGGGAGAGCCGGAGCACGAAAGTACTTGTGAAGGCGGTGGAAGATGGATTTGGTATTTCTGTGCTGCCATATTGTCTGATTGAGGAATATTTAAAAGAAGGCCGTCTGGAGGAAATAAAAGTGGAAGATCTTTGTCTTGAAAGAAATTTAAATCTGGTATATCATCCACATAAGGTATGGAATGATCCACTCCGTGATTTTATGGATATTGTGCGCTGGTATGGGCATGATGAGATTAGAGCGATGAAAACAACCGATGGTATGTTTCACGGGCAGACTGATACGAACACGCTGTTGCTGTAAAATAAAAAGAACAGGTTTCCTGAGGTGGAAACGCTGTCCTTTTCTATGCTATAAATGTGTGTGTGTATATAGCAATTAAAATATATCATGAATTTGATATAACTTCAAATAGGATAAAATTATAGAAAACATAAGTAAATACTTATGAAAGAAACGGAGATATGATATGAACCTGTTAGACATCATCGGGCCTGTGATGGTCGGTCCGTCCAGCTCCCATACGGCGGGAGCCGTCAAGATCGGGAGAGTCAGCCGTAAACTGCTTGCGGAAGAAGTAAAAGAGGCAAAAATATACTTTCATGGTTCGTTCCTTGCGACGGGGAAGGGACACGGCACGGATAAGGCACTGATTGCGGGATTATTGGGAATGCAGGTGGATGATCCGGCAATACCGGACAGTTTCCGGATCGCAGAGGAGAGAGGAATGAAATTTTCCTTAGATGGTATCGACCTTGGCGATGTGCATCCGAACTCGGTAAAAATGAATCTGACAGGAGTTACAGGACGTACACTTGAAGTGATCGCGGCTTCCATCGGAGGCGGGCGGATACAGATCTGTGAACTTGACGGGATCACCGCCAATTTCAGCGGTGATTATCCGACACTGATCGTTCACAACATCGACCAGCCGGGACATGTCACTGAAGTGACTTCCATGCTGGCACACAAAGGTGTCAACATTGCAACGATGCAGCTTTACCGGAAAAGCAGGGGGGGAAGCGCCGTCATGGTCATTGAGTGTGACCAGGAAGTGCCGCGGGAATCGCTTGCATGGTTAGAGCGGGTAGAGGGTATATTAAAAGTGACGTATTGCAGTCTGGTGGAAGAGTAGAATTTATCATAAGAAAGTAGGAACATTTCATGTATGGATCATTACAGGAATTATGTGAATTAGAAGAAAAATCCGGAAAACCGTTCTGGAAGATCGTGCAGGAGGATGACTGCAGGGAGCAGGGAATCTCGCAGGAAGAATCTTTTGAGCAGATGCGTGACATGTATCAGGCAATGAAGTATGCAGACGAGCGTTATGATGAAAAATTAAAATCCGAGAGCGGACTTGTCGGTACGGAAGGCAAAAAGATGATGGATGCAAGGGCAGAGGGAAATCTTCTCTGTGGAGATTTTATCGGGAAAGTCATGGAAAAGGCTTTAAAAACCAGTGAGTCGAATGCCTGTATGAAGCGTATTGTTGCAGCACCGACGGCAGGTTCCTGCGGAGTCGTACCAGCAGTATTTTTAAGCCTGCAGGAAGAAAAAGGGTATTCCGAAGAAAAAATGGTGGAAGCACTGTTTGTAGCAGCCGGGATCGGCGGAGTGATCGCAGAGCGTGCTTTTCTGGCAGGGGCAGCGGGAGGCTGTCAGGCGGAGATCGGTTCCGCATCTGCGATGGCAGCGGGTGGAGTTGTGCATTTGCTGGGCGGCAGTGCAAAAGAAATCGCAAATGCGGCGGCACTGGCTTTAAAAAATCTGCTGGGACTTGCCTGTGATCCGGTTGCCGGTCTGGTGGAGGTGCCGTGTGTGAAACGAAATGTGATGGGCGCAGTCAATGCACTGACATCGGCAGATCTGACAAGTGCGGGAATCTTCAGCAAGATTCCGCCGGATGAGGTGATCGATGCGATGCGGAGTATCGGAAGGAGCATGTCCGAGGATATCCGTGAAACAGGAAAGGGCGGACTTGCGGGAACACCGACCGGAGTGGAGATCCGTGAGCGGATGTCCGGGGGCAGAATGCAGGAAGCATGATGCCGTGGATGGAAAAAATGAGGTAAATCGGTTTTGGTTATTTGACAAGGCAACACACATGACTGACCTGTTTGACAGGTGGGTTGTGATGGTGTTGTTTTTTTTGTGTTATAGAAATTTTCTAAATTTTATGAATAAATTTGTTGACAATATCGTAATATAGTGCTATTGTTAGTTGCACAAGTAATGAACCACATAACAAACCAACCACATAATGCCAACGGAATCTTATCAGGAATGAAATTGAAAGAAAGGAGCCACCATGCATGAATGAAATCTTAACGCAGGAGAAATCCATTTATCTGCAGATCGCAGAAATGATCGAAACAGATATTTTGAGGGATATTCTTCTGGAGGAAGAGCGTGTGCCGAGTACCAATGAGCTGGCAAAGTTATATGCGATCAATCCGGCGACTGCGGCGAAAGGCGTGAATATATTGGTAGATGAAGGAATCTTATATAAGAAAAGGGGAATCGGCATGTTTGTAGCAGAAGGGGCAAAAGAAAACATTTTAAACCGCAGGCGGAACGAATTTTTTGACCACTATGTCAAAAAATTGTTAGAGGAAGCGGCAAGCATCGGACTTGATAAAAATGAGGTCATTAAACTGATCCAGTCAGCAGATCAATAAGGGGGAAGATAAAATGGAAAATAAGATGGAAGCAATCATCTGCAGCAATGTCAATAAGAGTTATGGGAAAAAAGAAGTTTTAAAAAATATAGATTTCACACTGGAAAAAGGAAAGATTTATGGACTGATCGGAAGAAACGGTGCAGGAAAAACAACACTGTTATCAATCTTGTCCGCACAGAATCCGGCGACGGAGGGAAGTGTGACCTGGAACGGCGAAAAGATATGGGAAAATAGAAAAGCATTAGATCATATCTGCTTTTCGAGAGAACTGTCGACCAACCTGTATGGAAGCGGTGTCAGTGCTTTAAAAGTAAAAGAGTATTTAAAGAATGCATCTTATTATTATCCGAGCTGGGATCAGAAGATGGCAGATGAGCTGATCGAGAAGTTTGAATTGAACACGAAACAGCGCATCAACAAAATGTCAAAAGGTATGCTTTCCATGGTAACAATCATTGTTGCACTTGCCAGCAAAGCGGATTTTACTTTTTTAGATGAGCCGGTAGCGGGGTTAGATGTCGTGATGCGCGAGTACTTTTACCATAAACTGATGGAAGAGTATACAGAGACAGGACGGACTTTTGTGATATCCACGCACATTATCGAGGAGGCAGCAGACCTGATGGAAGAGGTCATTATGATTAAGGATGGCAGCCTTTTACTGAAAGAAAATACACAGGATCTGTTGGAGAGAAGTTACCATGTCAGCGGACTTGCGGAAGTGGTAGACCAGGCGACGGAAGGATATGAGAAACATCACGAGGAAAAAATGGGACGCAGCAAGAGCGTGACGATCCTTTTAAAAGAAGGCCAGGAGCTGCCAAAGGGTTATGATGTGACGATACGGCCGATCAGCCTGGAGAAATTATTTGTTTCACTGTGCGGATTAGATGACTAGGAAATAGCGGGAGGAATGGAAAATGGAACAGTCTAAAGTGATAATAAAAAGGAATCTGCTTTTCTGGGGAAAATATGGAATACAGATGACAGCAATCCTTATGGGTTTTGTTATATTGTACGGCTTCTTTTTCAGTCTGGGTAACAGTGCCGACGATGGATTCTGGCAAAATGCCAATCTTTTTGCCATCCTTATAGGAATTATGTTTAATTACATCGGACCAATCAGTTATGCAGGTGCGTATATCCCGATGGTCATTTCCTTTGGCTCTGGCAGAAAAGAGTCTGCATGGGGAGCACAGCTTTTGTACGCAGTCTATGCAGTCACGTCATATCTGTTTATCCTTTTTACAGGCTATATGTCAGTTGGCAGATTGGAAGGATTTAAAAATATACTGATTGCGGAAGCGTTCCTTTTCTGCATAGCATTCGGACAGATCTGCGCTGTATTGCAGATGCATTATGGAAAAAAGGGAATGGCGGTAGGAATTATTATAACGATAGCAGTGGTATTTTTTGTGGGTGCCGGTTTTGTTACAGGAGTCGGGTTTTGTGATACGGTGATCGCATGGGTTGAAAGCCTGTCCGGCAGTATTGTTGCAGGAGTGCTTGTGATCGGTGCAGTTGCAGCGGCAGTGTTTTATGTAATAAGCCTGGTCATGATGCTTCGTGTTGTGTCAAAGTATGAAGTTCGTGTGTAATGAATTTGTGCAGAAAACCGGGAAGATATGAAAGGCGCAGGGCGTGAAAAATGATCGAAAATTTTTTGATACAGTGTAAAACAAGAAAGATGGAAGTGTTGCAGTTCCTTGTGGCTGCATTTGGCGGTTATGTGTTTGGAATCATTGTTATGATGATTATCCGGGCAAACACCGTGGAAAAAGAATGTGTAACGCTTGGAATGCTGATTGGGATGATTATATTGGTATTTATGCATTTCTTTGGAATCACATTTTCATTTGTTGGAGAGTTTAATATGGCGCTGTCTATGGGCGCAACAAGAAAATCATTTGTGGGAAGCTATGCATTGTTTAATATGGTGGAACTTGCAGGCTTAGAATTGTTACTGTTTGTACTTGGAAAGATAGAACTTGCATTAATCAGTGTGATCTATCCGCAGTGTGAAATTATACTGGATGTTACACAGTATTTTCAGTGGAAATATCTTCTTGCGGTTATCGTTGGAATGACGGTTGTTGAACTGTTTTTAGGGGCTGCGATCCTTAGGTTTGGCATGAAAGCATTCTGGGTAGTATGGGCGATCTGGATGTTTCTTACACTTGTGCCGGTCAAATTGAGTGAAAATGAAGTGATGGCAGCAAAGATGCATCAGCTTGGTGAACAGATCGGTCTGGAAAATATCGTGCAGTATCTGTTTGCCGCCGGAGTTGTGGCAGCGGTTATTATGGCAGTGCTGGGGTGGAATTTATTGAAAAAACAAAGGGTGACAGTATAAGAAGAAAAGGCAGAACCGGGGATGAAGCGGTTCTGCCTTTTTCTTGATTCGTGATAATAGAATGTTCGCGGAGCGTCCATTCTATAATTCATAGGAAATTACATCCTATGAATTATAAAGTTTACAAGCAATCTATTTGTTGCTGCGTCTCCAGATGTGCATTTTCTCAGCCTCTTTGATCAGCTCGTCACGGAAATCCGGGTGAGCGATGGAGATCAATGCCTCTGCTTTCTGCCATGCGGAAAGTCCTTTGACATTGACTTTACCGTACTCAGTTACAACGTAATGTGTGTTGGCACGGGTATCGGTTACGATGGAACCGTTTGCCAATGTCGGGCGGATTCTTGACTGAACCTGTCCGTCTTTGGTCTTAAAGGTAGAGGAAAGACAGATAAAGCTCTTGCCGCCTTTTGACAGGTAAGCACCTAAAACGAAGTCTAACTGTCCGCCGGCACCACTGATCTGCTTGATACCTGCTGACTCTGCATTGACCTGACCGAAGAGGTCGATATCAACGGCATTGTTGATGGAAATAAAGTTATCGAGTGCAGAGATGGAACGGATATCGTTGGTGTAGTCAACCGGAGCGCTCATTAACTCTGGGTTGTCGTCTAAGTAATCGTACATTTTTTTGGTACCTGCACCGAAAGCGTAGGTCTGACGGTAACGGTCAATATTTTTCTTTGCACCGGTGATCTTTCCGGCTTTTGCGATGTCAACGAATGCATCTACATACATCTCTGTGTGGACACCGAGGTCTTTTAAGTCGGACTCCGCGATCAGGGAACCGACAGCGTTTGGCATACCACCGATACCAAGCTGCAAACATGCACCGTTCGGAATCTCGTCTACGATCAGTTTTGCCACCGTTTTGTCGATATCTGTTGCAGGACCGCCGGCACCAAGCTCGCCGATCGGAGGATTAGAACCCTCTACGATATATGTTACATCGGAAATGTGAATTCCGCACTCTGTTCCGCCAAGGCAGCGGGGCATGTTTTCATTTACCTCTACGATGATGTGTTTTGCTCTCTCACACATTGCACCGAGATGGGAGGCACTTGGTCCGAAATTGAAATATCCATGGGAATCCATCGGAGCTACCTGAAACATTGCTACATCATCCGGGCAGTCAAGCTCACGGTAGTAACGCGGCAGTTCGGAGTAACGGATCGGTGAATAGAAAGCGCATCCGCGGCTGATCATTTTACGCTCGATACCGGACATATGCCAGGAGTTCCATGTAAAGTGCTCACCGGCGTCCTCGCGTGCGAAAGTAGCTAACGGTTTTAAAAGGATACCACCGCGCAGGTTTACGTTTGTCAGCTCATCGGTACGTTTTGCCAGCGCCTGATCAAGGGCATCTACGGTGTTTGTACACCAGCCGAAATCAACCCAGTCACCGGATTTGATCAATTTTACTGCCTCATCGGCAGATACAAGTTTCTGTTTGTATTCCTGTGAATAATCCATCACAAATACCTCCTCATAATTGTTAAAAATCATGATATAAAAAGATTGTTAAAAATTTACCATAGTCTTATCCTAACACTTTATGGAGGGTTTGACAAGTCAATTAATTCTCCACCGGCATCGTCCAGCTCTGCGACTCACGGCGGTATTTTTCCAACGCTTCCTCATAGCTTGAAACCAGCATGGTATCCGAAGGAATATTCGATTTTGCCTCAGCGAGAAGCAGTTCATAACATTCGACCAATCCGTACAGCGGGAGATCGCCGTTGGTGTGGACATCTAAGATGCTCTCCGTCTCGTAGGCGGCATTGTAAAACCAGATAACAG
>ERZ1035006.2470-NODE-2470-length-10494-cov-6.176645_pt1 | contig 10494 bp, 4 predicted proteins | sample MGYA00520694_ERZ1035006 | MGnify/ENA primary metagenome ERZ1035006 (study PRJEB33766, sample SAMN09781746) | gut metagenome | biome: gut microbiome | host: Homo sapiens | place: Madagascar | study: EMG produced TPA metagenomics assembly of the PRJNA485056 data...
CGCACCGAGCTCAGCGATACCCACTATACCTACTGCTGGCTGCAGCAGAAGGCTGAATTTGAGAAAGGGGAAAAGGCAGAATGAGTGAACACAAGACGCTGGTTGAAGTCCAGCACCTGCAGCAGTATTTCCCCGCCGGCGGTGTGGGCAAGAACCGCAAGTACGTTCAGGCTGTGGATGACGTAAGCTTTGCCATCCGCAAGGGCGAGACCCTTGGTCTGGTAGGCGAGTCCGGCTGTGGCAAGACCACCACCGGCCGCACCCTGCTGCGCCTGTACGAGCCCACCGGCGGTAAGATCTACTATGACGGCAACCTGCTGTTTGATAAGGACAACAAGATCGCAGTGGATATGCTGCCCTACCGCCGCCGGATGCAGATCGTTTTTCAGGATCCGTACGCAAGTCTGGATCCCCGCATGACCATCGGCGACATCGTGGGTGAGGGTATTGATATCCATCATCTGGCCGAGAACGACAAGGATCGCCACGATAAGATCATTGCCCTGCTGGAGCGCGTTGGCCTGAACAGCGAGCACGCAAACCGCTACTGCCACGAGTTCTCCGGCGGTCAGCGTCAGCGCGTGGGCATTGCCCGTGCACTGGCTGTGAACCCCGAGTTCATCGTTTGTGACGAGCCGGTCTCTGCACTGGACGTTTCCATTCAGGCACAGGTCGTCAACATGTTTGAGGATCTGCAGCAGGAGATGGGTCTGACCTACCTGTTCATTGCCCATGACCTGAGCGTTGTCAAGCACATTTCCAACCGCATCGGCGTGATGTATCTGGGCAAGATGGTGGAGCTGGCCGATAGCTACGAGCTGATCGCCCACAGCATCCATCCCTACACCCGCAGCCTGATCTCCGCTATCCCGGTGGCAGACCCCATTACCGCCCGCCAGTCCAAGCGTATCGTGCTGCAGGGCGATGTGCCCAGCCCCCTGAACCCGCCGTCCGGCTGCCGTTTCCGCACCCGCTGCCCCTATGCGGATGAGCAGTGCGCCAACGAGGTGCCCGAGTTCAAGGAGGTCTCCACCGGCCACTGGGCAGCCTGCCATCACCTTGACCGCGTGAAGTGATAACACTTTACTTTGATGAAAGGTGAAAACGATTCAACTTAGCGCTGAAATGTTGTCACAAAATGGTTACAGTCTTGTAATCAGGCTTGTAACCAAGGTGTAAATCTACTATAATCAATCGTGTTCCTCCGGTGTACAATTTGCACCGGATCGAATATAGAGGCGGCTGGGGTTACCTGGCACACTCAAAATTTGATATAAGGGAAGGATAGTATTATGAAACGCATTTCTCGTCGTAATTTCCTCAAGGTTGCAGGTGTGGGCGCCGCTGCTCTGGGTCTGGCAGCCTGCGGCGGCAGCAAGTCCGGTTCTACCGCAACCTCCGGTAATGCTTCTTCTGCTGGTTCTTCTACCGGCAGCATCAACACCGCTGGCTTCACCGTCCAGTATGGTTCTAACCCCGAGACTCTGGATCCCGCTCTGAACAGCGCTGTGGATGGCGGCAACACCATCGTCACTGTCTTCGAGACCCTGCTGATCATCAACGAGAACAACGAGGCTGTTCCCGGTCAGGCTGAGAGCTGGACCACCAGCGAGGACGGTCTGACCTGGACCTTCACCATGCGTGACGACCTGAAGTGGAGCGACGGCACCGAGCTGAACGCTAAGGACTTCGAGTACAGCTTCAAGCGTATGGCTAACCCTGATACCGCTGCTCCCTACGCAGAGACCTGCCTGGGCATGATCGATGGCTTCGAAGAAGCTGCCGGTTTCCCCGATAAAGACGGCAACCCCACCGTAGAGCCCAACCTCGATGCTCTGAACGTGAAGGCAAGTGACGACGGCAAGACCCTGACCATTGTTCTGGGCTATCCCTGCTCTTACTTTGATAAGATCGCTGCCTTTGCTGCTATGAGTCCTGTGCAGAAGGCTACCGTTGAGGCCAACGGCGATGCATGGTGCACCTCTCCCGACACCTATGTGTGCAACGGCCCTTACATGATCACCGAGTGGACCCCCTCCGAGCGTATCGTCCTGACCAAGAACCCCAACTACGTTGGCGGCTGGGACAGCTCCAAGATCGTTTCCGACAGCATCACCCTGCTGCTGCTGGAGGACTCTTCTGCTTCCTTCGCTGCTTACAACAGCGGCGAGGCTGTCCTGATCAAGGATGTGCCCACCGATGAGATCCCCAGCCTGACCAAGGCAGAGGACGGCGGCGACTTCTACGTTGACACCATTCTGGGCACCTACTACGTCAGCCTGAACCTGAAGCGCGATGCCTTCAAGGATGCCAAGGTTCGTAAGGCTCTGAGCCTGGCTATCGACCGTGACTATGTTGCCAACACCATCATGCAGGGCACCTACTCCACCGCCGACAGCATCGTTGGCCCCGGCATCGTGGACGAGAAGGGCAATTTCCACGACAACGGCAACGCTCCCTACATCTCTGCTGACTACGAGGCAAACCTGGCCGAGGCTAAGAAGCTGCTGGCTGAGGCTGGCTATCCCAACGGTGAGGGCTACCCTGTCATCGAGTACAGCTGCAACGATGCCGGCTACCATGTGCCTCTGGCAGAGTACCTGCAGCAGGCTTGGGGCGATCTGGGCATCACCCTGACCATCAGCAAGATGGAGTGGTCCTCCTTCACCGCCGCTCGTCGTGCAGGCGAGTACGATGTTGCCCGTAACGGCTGGATCATGGACTACAACGATCCCTCCAACATGCTGGATCTGTTCTGCTCCGGCAACGGCAACAACGATGGCAAGTACTCCAACCCCGAGTTCGATGCTGCCATCGATGCTTCCCGCGTGGCTGATGTCTCCGAGCACTTTGCACAGCTGCACAAGGCTGAGGACATCCTCATGGAGGATACCGGCTGCCTGCCCATCGCTTACTACAACGACTACTGGCTGCAGAGCGCCTCTCTGAAGGGCACCTGGCACAGCCCGTACGGCTACTGGTACCTGCAGTACGGCTACATCGAGGGCTAATCGCCCCGGTGCGGCGTACAGCGTGAGCTGAACCGTAAATCACAGGCACCCCGCTTACCGGAAACGGCTGGCAGGGTGCTTTTTTGCGCCAAAATACGGACAACTTGCACGGGTAGGCACACTATGGTACAATACTATAGGATAGAGAAGCTGGGAAAAGGAGAGAACACTATGGAGCAAAAACGCCTGTGTCCATACTGCATCAAGGAGCTGCCGCCCGCTGTGTCGGTGTGCCCGCACTGTGGTAAGATCCTGGAAGGCCGCAACCCCGCTGGATGCCTGCCGGTGGGCACGGTGCTGGCCGGGCGCTATACCATGGGCGAGATGCGCAGCCTGGATGGCGAGGGCGTGCTGTACAGCGCTGTGGAGAACCTAGGCGGCTTCCGTGTGACCATCAAGGAGTTTTTGCCCGTCACCCTCTCTGCAGAGCGCGGGGCGGATCACATCTTATATCCCAAACAGGGCAGCGAGGTGCTGTTCAAGACCACCCGCATGGATTTTGCGGACCTGTTCCGCGCGATCCAGCGCATTACCCCTGCTAACGGGCTGGAGGCAGTGCTGGATGTCGTACAGGCTAATAATACCGTCTACGCAGTGCTGGAAAATCTGGGCGGCACCCCGCTGGACCAGTGGCTGGAAAACCACCCCGACCCGGTGCGGGCAGAGGATGCCTGCATCATGCTGCGCCCGGTGTTTGAGGGCGTAGCCGCCATGCACAAGATCGGACTGGTGCACCGAGGCATCTGCCCGGAGAATATCCGGGTGATGGCGGATGGCCACTGCCGCCTGGCCGGGTACGCCACCGTAGGCCTGCGCACCGCAGGCAGCGGCCTGCATGTGCAGCTGTACGAAGGGTATTCGGCCCCGGAGCAGTATTCTACCGCCGAGTTTGAGGGGCGTTATACCGATGAATACGGCCTTGCCGCCGTCTTTTACCGGATGGTGTGCGGGCAGGCCCCGGTGCCCGCTGCGCAGCGCGTGGTATCGGATTCCAACCCGCGCGCCGGTACGGTAGAACCGGCGGTACCGGCCTATGTGTCGGATGTGTTGCAGCTGGGGCTGCGGCTCAAGGCCATGGAACGCATCCAGACCGTGCCGCAGCTGTATCAGGCGCTTTCTTCCCGGGAGTATACCGCAGAGCTGACCCGTACCATGAAGCTGGAAACGCCGGTGCATACCCGCGCAGAGCAGACTGCCGCAGTGGCCAGGGAACATCTGCTCAGCCTGAAAGGCCTGCTGGCAGGGATCCTGATGCTGCTTACCATCCTGATCCTGCTCACCCTGTGGGGCATCCTGGGCCGCAGGGAAGAGCAGGCTCCCGCCTCGGAGCCGGGGTCGGAGCCTGCAAACAGCGTGGTGCTGGAGCCGCAGAACCTTGTGCCGAACCTGGTGGGCATTGATTACGAGCAGATCAGGAACAACCGCGATTACACCAGCATGTACCTGTTCCGGGCGGTGCTGGAATACAGCGACACTGTGCCAGCAGGGCAGGTGATCCGGCAGGAGCCGGAGGCAGGCGAGGTGCTGGGCGCCAACGAGGTGATCCAGATCGTGGTCAGCCAAGGCCCGGAAAAGGTGGAAATGCCCAAGATCGTGGGTGCATCGCAGGATAAGGCCATCGAGATGCTCAGCGCCAGGGGCCTTGTTGCCAGCTGCTTTATGGTGGTAAACGATGGCTCCTATGCAACGGGCTGCGTGGTTTCGGCCAGCGAAGAAGAGGGCACGATGGTAAACGTTGGCACGGTCGTCACCGTGTATATCGCGGCAGACCCCGGTGTGCAGATCACCACCACCCCGGAGGAGCCTGCCGCCAGCACGACCGAGCCGGAGCCGGAGCTGCCCGCCGAGGGTACCGCCGCGCCGGAATATGATACCGACTGAACCCCCGGCATTATATACAGAACCATAAAAATACAGAAGCGGAGACCCTGCAAAAGGGTCCCCGCTTCTGTATTTTAGGATAGGAAAGAGAATGGCGATATCAGAGGTTTGTATAGCCCATCAGGTAACGGTCTACTTCGGCGGCGCAATCGCGGCCCTCCCGCAGACCCCAGACCACAAGGCTCTGCCCACGGCGCATATCGCCGCAGACGAACACCTTTTCCACGTTGGTCTTAAAGTGATGGTCGGCTACAGTGCCGCGGGCGGTCAGCTCCACCCCAAAGGCATCGGCTGTATAATTCTCGCAGCCGGTAAAGCCTGCGGCGATAAATGCCAGCTGGCAGTCGTAGGTAAATTCTTCGCCGGTGGGCACCATGTTGGTGCGGCCGGTCTCCGGGTCGCGCTCCGGTTTCAGGGTGCGGATAACGGCACCGGTCAGGTTGCCGCTCTCATCCTTCAAAAACTCTTTTACAGTGGTCTGGTACACCCGGGGATCCTTGCCGAACTTTGCAAGGCACTCGGTCTGGCCGTAGTCCACCTTCAACACCCGGGGCCACTCCGGCCAGGGGTTTGCGGCGCTGCGCTCTGCAGGCGGCTGCGGCATCATTTCCAGCGCCATCAGGTCGGTGCAGCCCTGCCGCAGGGCTGTGCCCTGGCAGTCGTTGCCGGTATCGCCGCCGCCGATGACCAGCACCTTTTTTCCGGCGGCATTGATGGCGCTGCTGCCCGCAGAACCGGTGTCCAGCAGGCTCTTGGTAACGCAGGTCAGGTAGTCCACCGCAAAGTGCACCCCGGCTGCGTCCCGGCCGGGCACATCCAGATCCCGGGGCTTTTTGGCACCGCAGCAGAGCACAACGGCGTCAAAGCCCTGCAGCAGCTCTGTGGCAGCTACCGCGCCGCCCACATCCATGTTGGTGCGGAACTCCACCCCTTCGGCCTGCATGATGCTGATCCGGCGTGCAATGACGGTTTTGTCCAGCTTCATGTTGGGGATGCCGTACATCAGCAGCCCGCCCACCCGGTCAGCGCGCTCAAACACCGTAACGGCGTGGCCGCGCTTGTTCAGGTATTCGGCCACCGAAAGGCCTGCCGGGCCGCTGCCTACCACAGCAACGGCCTTGCCGGTGCGGGACGGCGGCGGGGCGGCGTGCAGCCAGCCCTTGGCGTAGCCGGTCTCAACGATGGCGTGCTCGTTTTCCCGCACGGTCACGCTGCTGCCGGTCACATCACCGCAGGTGCAGGCGGCCTCGCACAATGCGGGGCACACCCGGCTGGTAAACTCCGGGAAGCGGTTGGTGGCCATCAGGCGATGCAGGGCCAGCTCCCACTTGCCGTGGTAGACAAGGTCGTTCCATTCCGGGATCAGGTTGTTCAGCGGGCAGCCGGAGGCCATGCCGCCGATCATCATACCCGCCTGGCAAAAGGGGACACCGCAGTCCATGCAGCGCGCTGCCTGGGTCTGCTGCTGCTCCCGGGAGAGCCAGACATGGAACTCGTTAAAGTTTTCAATGCGCTCCAGCGGCGGAACATCCGTACTGGTTTTGCGCGCGTAATCGATAAATCCTGTGATCTTACCCATAATGCTGCCCTCCTTACTTCTTCTTCTGCACTGCGTAGAATGCTTCGATCTGCGCCTGCTCGCCGTCCAGACCGCGCTCTTCCACCGAGGCGATCACCCGCAGCATCCGGTCGTAATCGTAAGGCAGCACTTTTTTGAATTTGGGCAGGAATGCGCTGAAATCGTTCAGGATCTCCTTGCCGCGGGGGGAGCCGGTGGCTTCCACATGGGCACGGATCAGCTCTTTCAGGGTGGCAACATCGTACTTGTGCTCCACCGGCTCCAGGCTGACGGTCTCCTTGTTGACCCGCTGGTAGAAATCCCAGTTTTCGTCCAGCACATAGGCGATGCCGCCGGTCATACCGGCTGCAAAGTTTTTGCCGGTCTGGCCCAGCACCACTACGGTGCCGCCGGTCATGTACTCGCAGCCATGGTCGCCCACGCCTTCTACCACGGCGGTAGCACCGCTGTTGCGCACACAGAAACGCTCGCCCGCAACACCGCAGATAAAGGCACGGCCGCTGGTGGCACCGTACAGCGCCACGTTGCCGGTGATGATATTCTCCTCCGGCTTAAAGGAGATGCCCTGCGGCGGGCGGATGATGATCTTGCCGCCGGAAAGGCCCTTGCCCATGTAGTCGTTGCAGTCGCCCACCAGATCCAGGGTCAGGCCGTTGGGGATAAAGGCACCAAAGCTCTGGCCGCCTGCACCGGTGCAGTGGGCGGTATACACATCATCCGGCAGGGTATTGCCGTATTTGCGGGTGATCTCGCTGCCAAAAATGGAGCCAAAGGCGCGGTCCACGTTGGAAACATCCAGGCTGACGCTCTGGGGAGCCTTGCTGTTCAGCTTGAACTTCTTCATCAGTACCTTCATGTCCAGGGTGTTTTCCAGATGGAAGTCGTAGGTGTCCTCTTTGATAAAGTGGACATTGCTGTTTGCGATGGCGGGGTTGTGCAGGATGCAGTCCAAATCCATCTTGGAGGCGCGGCTGCCCGGGGCAGCATCCTTGACCTTGAGCAGGTCGGTACGGCCTACCAGTTCATCGATGGTGCGCACGCCCAGCTTTGCCATATACTCCCGCAGCTCCTCGGCCACAAAGGTGAGGTAGTTGATGATGTGCTCCGGCTTGCCCTTGAAGTTCTTGCGCAGCTCGGGGTTCTGGGTGCAGATGCCCATGGGGCAGGTATCCAGATTGCACACACGCATCATCACACAGCCCTCTGCCATCAGCAGGGTGGTGCCGAAGCCGAACTCCTCTGCGCCCAGCATACAGCTGATGGCCACATCCCGGCCGGAGAGCAGCTTGGAGTCGCTCTCGATGCGCACACGGGTGCGCAGGCCGTTCAGGATCAGGGTCTGGTGGGTCTCGGCGATGCCCAGCTCCCAGGGCAGACCGGCATTTTTGATGGAGGTGCGGGGGGCTGCACCGGTGCCGCCATCATAGCCGGACACCAGGATGACCTGTGCGCCGCCCTTGGCAACACCGGCGGCAATGGTGCCGACACCGGCCTCGCTGACCAGCTTGACGTTGATGTTAGCGTTGCGGTTGGCGTTTTTCAGGTCGTAGATCAGCTCCGCCAGATCCTCGATGGAGTAGATATCGTGGTGGGGCGGGGGAGAGATAAGCCCCACGCCGGTGGTGCTGTGGCGGGTCTTGGCGATCCAGGGATACACCTTGGCACCGGGCAGGTTGCCGCCCTCGCCGGGCTTTGCGCCCTGTGCCAGCTTGATCTGGATCTCCTCGGCGGATACCAGGTACTTGCTGGTCACGCCAAAGCGGGCGGAGGCCACCTGCTTGATCTTGGAGTTGCTCTCGCTGTGGTAGCGCTCCTCCGGCTCGCCGCCCTCGCCGGTGTTGCTGCGGCCGCCCAGACGGTTCAGGGCGATGGCAATGGTCTCGTGCGCTTCGCTGCTCAGGGCGCCATAGCTCATGGCTGCGCCCTTGAACCGCTTGACGATGCTGGATACCGGCTCCACCTCTTCCAGCGGGATGCCGCCGTCCGGTGCGTAGTTGAAGTCCAGCAGGCTGCGCAGATGCATACCATCGGCACCCATATTATCCACAGCCTGGGTAAACTGCTTAAAGGCAGCGTAATCCCCCGTGCGGCAGGCTTTCTGGAACAGGTGGATGGTCTGGGGATTGAACAGATGCTCCTCCTTGCCGCTGCGGAACTTGTGGGCACCGCTGTCGGCAAGTTCCATGTTGATATCCAGCCCAAGGGGGTCGAAGGCGGCGTTGTGCTGCGCTTCCACATCGGCCTGGATATCCCGGATGGTGATGCCGCCCACGCGGCTCACGGTGCCGGTAAAGTATTTATCGATGACCTCCTGCGAGATGCCGACAGCCTCAAAGATCTGGCTGCTCTGGTAGCTCTGGATGGTGGAGATACCCATTTTGGAGGCGATCTTCACGATGCCGCTGAGGATGGCGTTATCGTAGTCCTGCACGGCGGCGTAGTAGTCCTTGTCCAGCAGGCCCTCATCGATCAGCTGACCGATGGTCTCATGGGCAAGATAAGGATTTACGGCACAGGCACCGTAGCCCAGCAGGGTGGCAAAATGATGCACCTCACGCGGCTCGGCGCTCTCCAGGATCAGTGCCAGCGCAGTGCTCTTTTTGGTGCGGATAAGGTACTGGGACACTGCCGATACAGCCAGCAGGCTGGGGATGGTGACATGATATTCGTCCACATCTCGGTCGGACAGGATGATGATGTTTGCCCCTTCCTTGTAGGCACGATCCACCTCCAGGAATACCCGGTCGATGGCCTGTTCCAGGCTGGTATTCTTGTAGTAGTTGATGGACACCGTAGCCACCTTAAAGCCCGGCACGTTCATGTAGCGGATCTTGAGCAGGTCGGTGTTGGTCAGGATGGGGTTGTGCACCTTGAGCACCTTGCAGTTTTCCGGCTTGTCCTCCAGCAGGTTGCCGTGGGCACCGATGTAAACGCTGGTGGAGGTGACCACCTTTTCGCGGATGGCATCGATGGGCGGGTTGGTCACCTGTGCAAACCGCTGCTTGAAGTAGTTGAACAGCGGGGGATGCTGGTCGCTGAGCACAGCCAGAGGTGTGTCGGTACCCATGGCACCGGAGGGTTCTGCGCCCGCCCGCGCCATGGCGAGGATCATGGTGTTCACATCCTCATACTTGTAGCCGAACACCTTCTGCAGGCGGGTCAGCTGTTCGCCGGTGTAGCTCTCCACCTTTACATTGGGGATCTTCAGCTTGCTCAGCTGCACCAGATTGCGGTCGATCCACTCGCCGTAAGGCTCGCGGCTGGCGTAGAACTCTTTCAGCTTCTCATCGTCCACGACCTCGCCCTTTACAGTATCCACCAGCAGCATCTTGCCGGGGCGCAGGCGGTCCTTGACCAGGATATTATCCGGCTCACACTCCAGCACGCCGACCTCGGAGGAAAGGATCATGCGGCCGTCTTTGGTGATATAGTAGCGGCTGGGGCGCAGACCGTTGCGGTCCAGCACGGCACCCATCACATCACCGTCCGAGAACAGGATGGCGGCGGGGCCATCCCATGGCTCCAGCATGGTGGCATAATACTGGTAGAAATCCCGCTTTTTCTGGCTGATGTTGCGGTTATTCTCCCACGGTTCCGGGATGGTGATCATCACAGCCAGCGGCAGATCCATGCCGTTCATCACCATAAACTCCAAAGCGTTATCCAGCATGGCAGAGTCCGAGCCGGAGGTGTTGATGATGGGCAGGATCTTGTTCATATCGTCCTGCATGATGTTGCTGGAGATGCTCTCCTCCCGCGCCAGCATGGCATCGGTATTGCCCTTGATGGTGTTGATCTCGCCATTGTGCAGGATAAAGCGGTTGGGGTGTGCACGCATCCAGCTGGGGTTGGTGTTGGTGGAAAAACGGCTGTGCACCATGCCGATGGCGGACTCGTAATCCGGATCCTGCAGGTCGGTGTAGAACAGGCGCAGATCGTGCACCAGGAACATGCCTTTGTACACGATAGTGCGGCTGGACAGGCTGGGCACATAGGTGCCGTTGCTGGCCTGCTCGAACACCC